>Ga0129317_1000804_pt1 | contig 28465 bp, 30 predicted proteins | sample Cm1ome_FD_94430 | JGI IMG/M metagenome (GOLD analysis project Ga0129317, IMG submission 94430) | Eastern black-and-white colobus group fecal microbial communities from Wisconsin, USA - Cm1105 metagenome | ecosystem: Host-associated > Mammals > Digestive system > Large intestine > Fecal | place... | reverse complement strand
TAATACGACATCTATGGACATTTTTAAATACCTAAATAGCTAGGGGAACGATGCGTGATTAGTAGGACAAGGCATGCCTTGTCCTACTAATCGTTAATTCCAGTTTCATTTTACAATACGCGAATGGAAAACTTTAGTACAACAATGTAAAATAATGTTGACAAAATCAATGATATTGCTATAATAATAGGTGCCTTATTTTAACTATGTAGCCCCGGAAACTACATTAGGAGGATTCGAAATGAGACAAACAACAATGGCTAAAGAAGCCACAATTGAACGTAAATGGTACGTTGTTGATGCTGAAGGATTAACTTTAGGACGTTTAGCATCAGAAGTAGCAACAGTATTAAGAGGAAAACATAAACCAACTTACACACCACATGTAGATACTGGAGATTATGTTATCATCGTAAATGCTGAAAAAGTAGTAATGACTGGTAAAAAATTAGATTCAGTAAAATATTACCGTCATACTGGATGGTTAGGTGGTTTAAAAGTAAGAACTGCTCGCCAATTCCAAGAAGCTGATCCAACTGGATTTGTTGAAGCAGCTGTTAAAGGTATGTTACCTCATAACACACTTGGAAGAAAACAAGGGATGAAATTATTTGTTTACACTGGTAGTGAACATCCACACGCAGCACAAAAACCAGTAGAGTTAAAAATTAAGGGATAGGAGGACGAGATAAATGGCAAATGTACAATACAGAGGAACTGGACGTAGAAAATCTTCAGTTGCACGTGTTATCTTAACATCAGGTGCAGGAAAAATCGTTATCAATGGTAGAGAAGCAAAAGATTATTTACCATCTGACGTATTATTAATGATCGTCAACCAACCACTTGAATTAACTGGAACAACTGGTAAGTTTGATGTGACTGTTAACGTGTATGGTGGAGGATACACTGGTCAAGCTGGTGCAATCCGTCATGGTATTGCTAGAGCTTTATTAGAAGCTGGTTCTGATTACAGACCAGTATTAAAAGCAGCTGGATTATTAACTCGTGATGCTCGTGTTAAAGAACGTAAAAAATATGGTCTTAAAGCAGCAAGACGTGCTCCACAATTCTCAAAACGTTAGTATTAATTGTAATGAGAAGCATAGAGAAGTATTTAGACTTTGTGAGAAGTTTAGATACTTCTTTTTTTCTTTTGAAATTAAGGGTATAATATACGAAAAGGAGCTGATACTAATGAATATAAAAGAACTAATAGGTGAAACAACCGAGTATGATAAAAAATTAGCAGTAGAGAGAAGAAAAGTTAAAAGTTGGTTAAAAAGTGTAAGTGCATTTGCAAATACTGTTGGTGGAATATTAATTTTTGGAGTATCTAATGATGATGAAGTTATTGGATTGGATAATGTAAAAGAAGATTCTGAGTTTATTAGCCAAAAAATTAAAGAAAGAATTGATCCTATTCCTCAAATTAATATGCATATCAAACAAGTTGATGAAAAAAATATATTATTAGTAGAAGTTTTTAGTTGTGAAGAAACACCATATTACTATTATGGTGACAGTGTTATGGAAGCATATGTTCGTCTTGGTAATGAAAGTATAGTTGCTGATGCAACGGAACTAAAGCGATTGGTATTAAGAGGAAAAAATAGTTCATTTGATTCATTGAGTACAGGATATAAGTTTGATGATTATTCATTTTCAAAGTTAAGGGAACGTTATAAACAGTGGACTGGCAAAAGTTTTGAAGATAAATTATTTAAGTCATTTGGAATGATTGATAATAATGGTAATCTAACAAATGCTGGAGCTATGTTGGCAGATGAAACGCCTATTTATCAAAATAGACTATTTTGTACAAGATGGAATGGTTTGAATAAAGCCGGTGGATTAATTGATGCTTTAGATAGTGATGAATATAAAGGTGGTTTGATTTCTTTATTACGTGATGGCGAATCATTTATAAGAAGAAATACAAGAAGAATGTGGAGAAAAACACCTTTTTCTCGAATTGAAATGCCTGAATACGTTTTTCAAAGTGCATCTGAGGCACTTGTCAATGCGTTGATTCATCGTGACTACATGATGATTGGTAGTGAAGTGCATATTGATATTTTCGATGATAGAATGGAAATATATTCTCCGGGTGGTATGGTCAACGGAAGTATGATTCAAAATTTAGATATACAATATGTTTCTTCTGAAAGAAGAAATCCAGTTTTAGCAGATATATTTAATCGATTAGGATTAATGGAAAGACAAGGTAGTGGATTAAGTAAAATTGTAGAAGGGTATAAGCTAGAAGAAAACTATACCGATGACAAAAAGCCAACATTTTATTCTGATAGAACACAGTTTAGAGTAATATTGCCAAATTTAAACTATGAAATTGATACCAATGAACCTAATAATGAACCTAATCGTGGACCAAATGAACCTAATCGTGAACCAAATGAACCTAATCCTAGCATATATTTAACTAAGAAAGAGGTTCAAGTTTTCAATATAATAAAGAAAAATGTCAATGTTACACAAAAACAACTATCACTTAAAACAGGATTGTCATTGTCATCTATTAAGAGAATACTCAAAAATTTAAGTGAAAATAAGTATATAGAAAGAATCGGTGGAACAAGAGGCTATTGGAAAGTATTAAAAGAAATAGAGGAGTAATCAGTTGTGCTGAATTTCTTTGATTAAGATACAAGTAAGATGCAAAAGTATTAAAAAACGTCCAATTCAAGGCATATACTAATTAACAAAACGTTAATCATATTTTCGCAAGAGAAATATCAAGATCATGGATTTTATCTATGGTCTTTTTATTTTGAATATGCAATTCTTATAATAGAATGAAAGTTATTGTTAATATAAACTGTTTTTATTTAATTAAATCATAATTTATGATTGATAGCGAATAACTAATAAATAGACTTATGCTTGTACGGACATGTATTGCTTAATCACTTAAAATTTTGTATACTAGAGGAGGAGGGTGATGTTATGAGTAAATATCAGATGATTTATCAGAATTTATTAGATAAAATAAAACGTGGTGAAATAAAAGCACATACATACTTACCAAGTGAAAATGAATTAATGAAACAATATGATGCATCAAGAGACACAATTCGAAAGTCATTAAATCTTTTATTACAAAATGGTTATATTCAAAAGAATAAAGGAAAAGGTTCATTAGTTTTAGATACAAATCGTATTGCATTTCCTGTTTCTGGTGTAACAAGTTTTAAAGAACTTCAAAAGACCTTACATGGGAAAGTCGAAACAATTGTCCATGTATTCAAAGAAGAGAATGTGAATGATGATATTAAAGATGCTTTGTACATGGAAGAAGGAACTGTGTATCATATAGAAAGAATCAGAAAGATAGATGACGAACGTGTTATTTTAGATATTGATTATTTAAAGAAAGATATTGTAGAAGGACTTACAAAAACACATGCACAAAATTCTTTATATGAATATATAGAAGGTGAACTTGGTTTAAAAGTAAGCTTTGCTAGAAAAGAAATTACAGTTGCAAAAGCAACAGAAGAGGAAAAACAACTATTAGATATGTTGGATTATGATCTTGTTGTTTGTGTAAAATCATATGTTTATTTAGAAGATGCAACGCTTTTCCAATACACAGTTTCAAAACATAGACCAGATAAATTTAGATTTGTGGATTTTGCAAGAAGAACAGAATTATAGGCTTATCAAAAAAAGATAAGTCTTTTTATTTTTTATGTTGACATACATGTACGTACATGTTAATATGTGAACGTAAAAGATGTACGTACAAGTTAAAAGGAGAAAAATTATGGGAAAGTATAGTCGTGATGCAAAGGATTTATTGAAGTACGTTGGTGGTAAAGAAAATATTAAAGCTGTTTCACATTGTGTGACAAGAATGAGATTTGTATTATTAGACGAAAAGAAAGCAAACGTTGAAATGATTGAAGATATTCCTTCGGCAAAAGGAACATTTACACAATCAGGGCAATTTCAAGTAATTATCGGAAATGATGTTCAAGAGTTTTACAATGATTTTATTGAAATGTCAGGTATTGAAGGTGTGAGTAAAGATGCTGTGAAAGGTGAAGCAAAAACAAATCAAACTTGGTTGCAAAAGTTAATTGGAAATCTTGGAGAAATCTTTGCTCCATTAATTCCTGCTTTAATTTGTGGTGGTTTGATTTTAGGATTTAGAAATGTTATTGATTCTATTCAAATGTTTGAAAATGGAAAAATGACTTTGGTTCAAATATCACAGTTTTGGGCTGGTGTTGATCATTTTTTATGGTTGATTGGTGAAGCAGTGTTCCATTTCTTACCAGTTGCTATTGTTTGGTCAATAACAAAGAAAATGGGAACAAGTCAGATTCTAGGAATTGTTTTAGGGATTACACTTGTATCTCCTCAATTATTAAATGCATATGCGGTCCCTTCGACAGCAGTTGCTGATATTCCTGTATGGGATTTTGGATTTACTCAAATTCAAATGATTGGTTATCAAGCACAAGTAATTCCAGCAATGTTAGCAGGATTCGTCTTAGTTTATTTAGAAAAGTTCTGGCATAAAGTATCTCCAGAAGCAATTAGTATGATTGTTGTTCCATTCTTCTCATTAGTTCCTGCAGTGTTAATCGCTCATACGGTTGTAGGACCAATTGGATGGGTTATTGGAAACTGGATTTCTGATGTTGTCTGGGCAGGATTAACTTCAAACTTTAAATGGTTATTTGCAGGTATCTTTGGTTTTGTATATGCACCACTTGTTATTACAGGTTTACATCACATGACAAATGCAATTGATACACAACTTGTGAGTGCGTTTGGTGGAACTTTACTTTGGCCTATGATTGCATTATCAAATATTTCACAAGGTTCATCAGTTTTAGCAATGATTGTTTTGCAAAATAAAAATGCGAAAGCAAAAGAAGTTAACATTCCAGCATGTATCTCTTGTTATTTAGGAGTTACAGAACCTGCGTTATTTGGAGTGAACTTAAAATATACATTCCCATTCATTTGTGGAATGATTGGATCAGCAGCTGCAGCAGTGATTTCTGTATCAACAAGCACAATGGCTGCATCTATTGGTGTTGGTGGTATACCTGGGATTTTATCAATCTTGCCTCAATATATGTTAAATTTTGCTTTAGCTATGATTGTTGCAATTGTTGTACCATTTGTCTTAACATATACAATTGGAAAAAAGAAATTAACTATGAAAGATTTATATGGAAAAGATGTTACTGAACAAACTCAAGTTATTGAAGATTTTCATTCTCCATTAACTGGTACAGTTTTAAAATTATCAGAAGTTGAAGATCAAGTATTTTCACAAGGATTAATGGGTCAAGGATTTGCTGTTGAATTAAAAGATTCAAAAGTTGTTGCACCTTTTAGTGGTGAAATCATTATGACATTTCCAACAAAACATGCTTATGGAATCAAAAGAGCAGATGGATTAGAAGTATTGATTCATTTAGGAATGGATACAGTTGAATTAAATGGAAATGGTTTTGAATGCTTAGTTGAAGTTGGTGATATTGTTCAACAAGGACAAACAATTGCGATTGTTGATTTAGGCTATGTAAGATCACAAGGAAAATCATTAGTTTCACCTGTTGTTATTACTTCAGGACAAAGCATTCAATTAGAAGATATTCAAGAAACAAAACAAAATCAAAAAATATTAGAGCTATGTTAAAGGAGAAAGTTATGTCAAATTTTAAAGATAAAGTTGTTTATCAAATCTATCCAAAATCATACTATGATACAAATAACGATGGTTATGGAGATATCAAAGGGATTACTGCAAAACTTGATTATTTAGCTTATTTAGGTGTTGATTACTTATGGTTAAATCCATTCTTTGTCTCACCACAAAAAGATAGTGGATATGATGTTGCAGATTTTAAAAACGTTGATCCAGCTTTTGGAACAATGGAAGATTTAGAAGAACTTATTGCAGAAGCCAAAAAAAGAAATATCTATTTAATGTTTGATATGGTTTTCAACCATACTTCTACAGAACATGACTGGTTTCAAAGAGCTTTAAAAGGGGAAGAGAAATATAAGAATTATTATTTCTTTAAAAAGCCCAAAGCAGATGGTTCAATGCCAACAAACTGGGAATCTAAATTTGGTGGATCGGTTTGGGAATATGTTGAAGAATTCGATGAATACTATTTACATTTATTTGACAAAACACAAGCAGACTTAGACTGGTCTAATCCGGATGTTAGAAAAGAATTACAAGATATTGCTGAATTCTGGATTGAAAAAGGTGTCAAAGGATTTAGATTTGATGTTGTCAACTTAATTGATAAAATGGTTTTTGAAGATGATTTTGAAGGTATTGGGAAAAGATGTTATACAGATGGTCCATTAGTTCATGATTATTTGCGTGAATTAAACAAAAACACTTTTGGAAAATACGATGGAATGATTACGGTTGGAGAAATGTCAGCAACTTCACTTGAAAATTGTGTAGGGTATACTAATCCAGATAATCATGAATTAGATATGACATTTAATTTTCATCATTTAAAAGTTGATTATAAAAATAAAGAAAAATGGACAGTTATGCCATTTGATTTTGCTGAACTTAAAGAATTGTTTAATGCTTGGCAATTAGGAATGCAAGAACAAAATGGGTGGAATGCTTTATTCTGGAATTGTCACGATCAACCAAGAAGTGTATCTCGTTTTGGAAATGATACAAAATATCATAAAGAATCAGCTAAAATGTTAGCGACTGCTATTCATTTCCAAAAAGGAACACCTTATATCTATCAAGGTGAAGAAATTGGAATGACAAATGCTTATTTCACTGATATTGCACAATATCGTGATGTAGAAAGTATTAATTTCTATAATATCTTAAAAGATAAGGGTATGAGTGAAAGTGAAATTCATGAAATTTTACAAGCAAAATCCCGTGATAATTCAAGAACACCAATGCAATGGAACAAGAATGGAGGTTTCTCTGAGGCAACTCCATGGATTTCAATGAATCCAAATTATAAAGAAATTAACGTTGAAGCAAGCTTAGAAGATAAAGATTCAATCTTACATTACTATCGTCAGCTTATTCAACTTAGAAAAAAATATAAAGTTATTAGTGAAGGAACATATCAACCACTATTAGAAGAGCATTCACAAGTTTATGCTTTCAAAAGAAATTACAACAATGAAGAATTGATTGTTATAAACAATTTCTATGGTCAAGAAACAGCTGTAACAATAGAAAATATTGAAGATTATGAAGTTCTTATTTCAAATTATGGAACACATGATATCAAAAATAATTTCATTTTACGTCCATATGAAACAGTTAGTCTTTACAAAAAATAAATATGTTTAATATATGCATAACAATTATCTGTTATGCATATATTGCTATATAAAAATAGGAGAATTATAAAATGAATATAAAAGCAATTATGTGTGATGTGGATGGAACGCTATTAAATAGTCAATAAGTTGTTTCACCACATACTGTTGAAATAATTAAGAAAGTAAGAGAAAAAGGGATTTTGTTTGGCTTATCTACTGGGAGAGATGTGAACAGTGTTCGCAATTTATTAGAAATTTGGGGTATTGATGGTTTAGTTGATATCATTGTTGGTACTGGTGGTGCTGAAATTTATGATTATATCTTAGATATTGAAAAAGCAAACTATCCTCTTGATGGAGAACTTATTAAAGATATTATGAAACATTATAAAGGAATGAATTTGAATTTTACAGTTCCTTATAATGGTATACTATATGCTACATATGATGATCATTATATTCAAGCACTAGCTACTGGTGATAGAGTTCCTTATGAAGTTGTTGATTTTAATGAATTTTTAGAAAAGCCTAAAGCTAAGCTTATGATTGTGTGTCATCCAGATTATATGGATGAAGTTATTGAAAGAAGCAAAACTTACTCAAATGAAAAGTTTAAATCGTCGTCATTGAAAACATGTAGTGATTTATATGAATACATGGATCCTAGAGTGACGAAAACAAACGGATTAATTGAAGCATTGGGTGTGCATGAAATCACATTGGATCAAGTTTGTACTTTTGGTGATGCTGATAATGATAATGATGGGATTGGTAAATATATTGAAAAATATGTTTTATTCAAGTAGCATTAAATCTTTGTTATAAGTAAGTATCTTTTAAGAAAGTCGATGAATGGTAATCAGTTGTACTGAATTCCTCTATTTAAGATACAAGTAAGATGCAAAAGTATCAAAAAACGTCTAATTCAAGGGATATACTAATTAACAAAACGTTAATCATATTTTCGCAAGAGAAATATCAAGATCATGGATTTTATCTATGGTCTTTTTTAATAGAAGTCATCATTTTTATAATATTGTAAAAAACAAATGATTTTGTTATATTAATTTTAGATATTAAGATAGTCAAGAATATAACGGATTATGAAATAAGCAAGGAGTCTAACTATGAAAAAAGCAATGTTTACAAGTCGAATACTAAGATCAGCTTTTATATTTATATTATTAGCGTTTGTTTTTACTAAAAATACACTATTGATACCACGAATCATGATTGCTTCTTTTATGGTTTTGATTGGTTGCTATATAGCAGAAAACATTTGTCATTTTATTGAAAAACCATTAGCAGCAAAAATCTTTCATAAAATTTATATTATTGTATTCTTTCTTTTTGTTTTTTGTTTTTTAAGTGTATGGAGTTATGCTTGGATTAAAGATGGGCAATATTTTCCTTTGTTATTTACAATTCCATTTTGGATATGTGGCATTTATATGATTCGTAAGCATTTATTTGGTATACAACCAAAAGTAACGCAAAAACAATCACAATTTGATTTGAAAATTTTTATTTCATTTTTTTTAGTAGGGATAGTATTATTGATAGGAATTGTTTGCTTATACATTGGTATTAAGGATACATACAATACGAATCAAATTACAAAAGATTATATAACAGCAACAGCGTACTTTACAGATTATGAAATATACAATTCATCTAGTCAAAAAAATACAACGTATCGTTTAACTTATGTTTATCATATAGAAGGTAAAGAGTATATGATTAAAACAGATTATGGAAGTGAATCTATTCCAAACATCAATAGTACAAGAGAAATCAAATATAATCCTTATAATCCTAGTGAAGCAGTTTTCATAGGAACAAATAGAAATAGTAGTTTAATATATTTTGGAGCATTCTTTTTATTAGGTGGTATGGTCTTTGTATTGATTTTCTTATATACAACGGGTATTTTTGATAAAATAAGAATTAATATTATTGGTCTTTATGTAGGAATTGTACTTTTTGTTGCTGGTATAGGAGTCATTGCCTTTCAAATGGGACAAACGTCCTCTTTTATTGAAGTAATAAAGACAATGGGATTTTGGCTTCTCATTCCTATTATATTTATAATTGTTGGAACTTTTCAAATAATAAAGTGTTTATTTTTTGAAAGATTAGAAATAGAAAATAATCAAAAAAGAAGAAAAATATAAGGAGCTTTCTATAAAAATAAGATATGTTATCAATAAATATTTAAATTATTTAAGTTTAGTTGATAAATATATAAAAAGAAGCATATCAATAACATGCTTCTTTTTTTCTTAATAAATTTTCTTTCTGTTTTTCACAAGATTGTTTTGATTATGTATATCCAAGAACATCCCAATAGCAATCATATACGATAACAAAGAAGATCCACCATAAGATAAAAATGGTAATGTAATACCAGTAATAGGTAATAATCCTAAAATCATACCCATATTCCATACTTGTTGAAAGAATATCATTCCAAATATACCCATAGTAAAGAATTTATCTCGATGATTAGTAGAATCAAACCCAATTTTCAATAAAGTAATATCTAAAGCTACAATAGTAGTAACAGTTATCAAACCACCGACAAAACCATAGTCAGTTAAAATAACAGCAAATATAAAGTCAGTTTGTGCTTCTGGGAAAACTTTAACAACGGCCTGAAAACCATGTCCTAACCAGCTTGCAGTTCCATATGACAATAAAGAATAAAACAATTGAAATCCTTGTTTACCAACAGTTCCTTCAGGATCGAGCCAACCATAAAAACGATCTAACTTATGTCCACTAATAATCTTTGAAAAGATTTGAGGTTGATAAATGAATAAATAAGCACCGAGAGCAAGAATACATCCAACAATAATAAATCCAACTGTAAACCATTGACCTCTTAAACCACTACTCAAAATAACAAAGAAAACACCCATCATAATAATTAAAACAACACCAGTGTCATTTTGTAAATAAACAAGTAATGCAGGAGGTAAAACAACTGCCATGCATTTACCAATATAACGAAGTTCACTTTCAAAAGTAGGAACCAAAACATAATCATTATATTCTTTAGTAACATTAGCTAGAATAATGACAATGACAATCTTCATAAACTCAGAAGGTTGTAAACTAAAACCAGGTAAATTATACCATGACGTTGCTCCATTTGTGGTATTAGCAAAAGGAATAATATCCTTTCCTATTGTGATTTTTGTATAAAAGAAACGATCAATAACTAATCCTAATAATAAAACCATTAATATTCCATAAACTATCCATATCTTATCATAGACTTGATCATTTCCAACCTTATTAATAATATAAATAACTACAAAAGAAATGATATAAAAGATAAATTGCTTTAGCCACAATGTATAAGGACTAGGAATATTTCTGATTAAAGGAGCAGCATTTAAAATCGCAAAGCAACTAATGAGACATAAAATACAAATAATAAAGATTAAAGGTTGATTTTTTATAAATTCTTTTAATTTTTCCAAATAGATGCTCCTTTCTATGTTTTCTTTTTTTTCTCTTTATAGTATACTATAAAAAAGAAATACTTCAATCAAAAAAGGATGTGAATGAATTGAAAACTGAATATATTGCTATTATTATTATGATCATTGTTGCATTAGGCTTATTATACTATGGATATAATATGTTTATTAAGAATAAAACATTGAAACAATCTACAAAAGCTTCTTCAATAGATGTTAATGCTCTTATTGAGGCTTTAGGTGGGATAAAGAATATCCAGGATGTTTCTTTTTCACCTTCAAAATTAACAGTTGTTTTAGATAATCAATCAAATATTGATATAGCAACAATCCAAGGTTTAGGAGCTAGTGGAATCGTTGAAGGTAAAAATACTTTATCAATGATTTTTGGTAAGGAATCAGAACATATTGCACACGATTTGAAAGGACAGATGTAAGCATCTGTTTTTCTTTTTATTTTTATGGTGCATATGATTAGCATTTCAAAACATTATTTGATATAGTGTGTTTGTAAAGTTCGTTTCACTCAATTCATATAGAAAAAAAGTAAATGAAATTCATGAAAATTTTATTGTTTCAAAAAACTAACAGTGCTATAATGAATGAGAGATAAAATAACAGGGGGTTAGACAATGACTTTTACAGAAAAATGGAATGATGCTTGGGAAGGATTCCAAGCAGGTAAATGGAACAAAGAGGTTAATTTAAGAGACTTTATTCAATTAAATTACACACCTTATGATGGAGATGATTCTTTCTTGGCAGGTCCTACTCAAAACACAAAAGATTTATGGGCTCAAGTTATGGATTTAACTAAACAAGAAAGAGATGCTGGTGGAGTTTTAGACATGGATACAAAAGTTGTATCTACATTAACTTCTCATGATGCAGGGTACTTAGATAGATCTAAGGAAACAATCGTTGGTGTTCAAACTGACAAACCTTTCAAAAGATCTTTACAACCTTTTGGTGGTATCCGTATTGCTGAACAAGCATGTGAAACTAATGGATATAAAGTAGATCCAGAAATTTCTTATATTTTCAGAGAATATAGAAAAACTCATAACCAAGGGGTATTTGATGTATATACTCCAGAAATTAGAGCTTGTCGTTCAGCTCATATTATTACTGGTTTACCAGATGGTTATGGACGTGGACGTATTATTGGAGATTACAGACGTGTTGCTTTATATGGTATCGATAAATTAATCGAAGATAAGAAAAACCAATTAGCAACTTCTCAAACAAGAATGACTTCTAAAGTTATCCAATTACGTGAAGAATTAAGTGAACAAATTAGAGCTTTAGGTGAATTAAAAGAAATGGCTGCAAAATATGGTTATGATATTTCTAAACCAGCTACAAATGCAAAAGAAGCTATTCAATGGTTATACTTTGGATATTTAGGTGCTGTTAAAGAACAAAATGGTGCTGCAATGTCATTAGGTAGAACTTCTACATTCATTGATATCTATGTAGAAAGAGACTTAAAAAATGGTGTATTTACAGAAGAACAAATTCAAGAATTCATTGATCATTTCATCATGAAATTAAGAATTGTTAAATTCGCAAGAACTCCAGATTACAATGCAATCTTTGCAGGAGATCCAACTTGGGTTACTGAATCAATTGGTGGTGTTGGTGTAGATGGACGTCATATGGTTACAAAATCATCATTCAGATATTTACATACATTATCAAATTTAGGTGCTGCACCTGAACCAAACTTAACAGTTTTATGGTCAACTCGTTTACCAAAGAACTTCAAAGCATTCTGTGCTAAAATTTCTATTGAAACTTCATCAATCCAATATGAAAATGATGATTTAATGAGAGTTACTCATGGTGATGACTATGCAATCGCATGTTGTGTATCTTCAATGAGAGTTGGTAAAGAAATGCAATTCTTCGGTGCTCGTGCTAACTTAGCTAAATGTTTATTATACGCTATCAATGGTGGTGTTGATGAAAAATCTAAGAAACAAGTTGGACCTAAATTCCGTCCAGTTGAAGGTGATTACTTAGATTACGAAGATGTAAAACAAAAATATGTAGATATGATGGAATGGTTAGCAAAAGTTTATGTTAATGCATTAAATATCATTCATTATATGCATGATAAATATGCTTATGAAAAAATTCAAATGGCTTTACATGATAGAGAAGTTAAACGTTATTTCGCTACAGGTATTGCTGGATTATCAGTTGTAACTGATTCATTATCTGCTATTAAATATGCAAAAGTAAAATGTATTAGAGATGAAGATGGTGTTGTTGTTGATTACGAAGTAGAAGGAGATTTCCCTAAATATGGTAACGATGATGACAGAGCTGATGAAATCGCTCAATGGTTAGTTGAAACATTCATGGATATGGTTCGTCAACATCATACATATAGAGATGGTTTACCAACAACTTCAATCTTAACAATTACTTCTAACGTTGTTTATGGTAAAGCAACAGGAAGTACTCCAGATGGAAGAAAAGGTGGACAACCATTTGCTCCTGGAGCTAACCCAATGCATGGTAGAGATAAACATGGTGCTATTTCATCATTATCTTCAGTTGCTAAATTACCATTCAAAGATGCACAAGATGGTATTTCAAATACATTCACAGTTATTCCTGGTGCATTAGGTAAAGATAACGAAGTATTTGCTGGTGATTTAGATATCGAATCTATTAAAGATGGTAATATCTAATATAAGAAAGAAGTGAAATTATGGCTACTCAAAAAGAAATTGATGAATTAGTCAAAATGTTAGATGGTCGTATGAGTGAAGGATCAGGTCACATTAATATAAAAGTGAATGAAGATGCTCATATCGAAATGGAAGAAGTCAACGTTATCTCAAAGATGGATTGTGATAGTGGTGATACTGCTTGTAAAATTCCAAATTTACCAATGGATGACGATGATGAATTTTAAGGCTCAAGGAGGAGAAAATTATGGCTACAAATGAACAACAAGTTGAAAATTTAGTTGGTATGTTAGATGCTTATGCTGAAAAGGGAGGACATCATTTAAACGTTAACGTTTTAAATAGAGATACTTTATTAGATGCTCAAAAACATCCTGAAAAATATCCTCAATTAACTATCCGTGTTTCTGGATATGCTGTTAACTTTGTTAAATTAACAAAAGAACAACAAGATGATGTTATTTCTCGTACATTCCATGAAGCAATGTAAGAATTTAAGGTGCTAAGGCACCTTTTTTCTTTTTTAATGCAAAATCAATGATATTTATATGAGTATATGATAAAATAATTTTAGGAAAGTTGGTGGAGTTATGAAAGGATATATTCATTCTACAGAGAGCTGTGGAACAGTAGATGGACCTGGAATCCGTTTTGTTGTCTTTTTTCAAGGATGTCCAATGCGTTGTTTGTATTGTCACAACCCAGATACTTGGGAACCTCGTGTTGGAGAACAAATGAGTGTTGATGATATTTTAAAAATGTATGATAGTAAGGCTGAATTTTATAAAAATGGTGGTATCACTTGTACTGGAGGAGAGCCTTTGTTACAAATTGATTTTTTAACTGAACTTTTTGAAAAATGCAAAGAAAAAGGAATCCATACTTGTTTAGATACTTCAGGTATTACATTCAATGAAAATCCTGATTATTTAAAGAAATTAGATTATTTATTAACATTAACAGATTTAATAATGCTAGATATTAAACATATTGACCCTAAAGAGCATATAAAATTAACAGCACAACCAAATGATAAAATATTAAAGTTTGCGAAATATGTAGATGATCATCATGTTGATATTTGGATTCGTCATGTAGTAGTACCAACAATTACACAAAATGATGAATATTTATATCGTTTAGGTCAATTTATAGCAACTTTAAAAAACATCAAGGCTTTGGATGTCTTACCATATCATACTATGGGAATTCCTAAATATGAAAGTTTAGGTATGGAATACCCATTAAAAGGAATTCAACCATTAGATAAAAAAGATGCTATTGAGGCAAGACAAGTTATACTTAAAGGAATGAAAGATGGATTAAATAGACACTAAGGTGTCTATTTATCTTTAGGAGATAATGATGGATATAATACAAATACAAGAACAGTTAGATCAATTATATGAAAAGAAGAATATGGATAATGTTTATACTTTTTTAATTGAGAATACATATCAAGCAATGCAAAATAATGATGATTCTCTTGTTTTGTTTTTATTAAATGAGTTGATTGGTTATGATCGTGTAACTGCAAGATTTAAAGAAGGTGAACAAATAGCAAGACAAATTATCAAGATTTTAGAATCAAGAGGATTAAGTGAAAATATTAATGGAGCAACTTCTTATCTTAATATTGCAACGTTATATCGTGCTGAAGGAAAATATCAAGAAGCACTTACATTCTATTTGAAAACTGAAAAAATCTATCATTTATATTTAAGTAAAAATGATGAAAGATATGGAGCTTTCTATAATAATTTTAGTTTGTTGTATATGGAAATAGGTGATTATCAAAAAGCTTTACAATATTCAATGAAAGCATTACAAATCATTGAAAATTTAGATGATTGTCGAGTTGAAGAAGCAACAACATATGTGAATATGTCACAAATTTTGATGACATTAAACGATAAAGAAAATGCCTTATCTACTTTACAACAAGGGATGGCTATGTTTGAAAAATATGCACCTCATGATCCTCATTATTTTGCTGCCTTATCATCTTTAGCACAATATTATTATGAAAATGAAAACTATCAAAAAGCAATTGATATTTATGATGATGTTTTAGAAAAAATAGAAGGAATGTTTGGTCAAAATAAAGATTACCATATTGTTCTTTCTAATCAAGAAAAAGTGAAAGAAGCTTTAAAACATCAAAAAATGAATGGTATGATATTATCAAAAAAATATTATGAAAGTTTTGGGAAACCAATGATTGAAAATAAGTTTTCTAGTTATCAAAAGTATATGGCAGTTGGAATATTTGGATTTGGCTCAGAATGTTTAGGATATGATGATGATATATCGACAGATCATGACCATGGACCAGGCTTTTGTATTTGGCTACCACAAGATATTTATTTACAAATAGGTCAAGATTTACAGAAAGAATATGATTTGTTACCTCAAGAATATTTAGGTTATAAACGTCAAGTGTCAAGGCAAGGTCAAGGTCGTGTAGGTGTTTTTTCAATAGAAGAATTTTTTCAAAGTTTTCTTTATCAAATACCTGATTCATTAGAAGCATGGTTATATGCGGATGAAAATGCTTTATTAGCAGTAACAAATGGGCAAATTTTTGAAGATAACTATGGATTAGTGACAAAAATAAGAAAACAACTTACTTATTATCCAGAAGATATACGTATCAAAAAGATTGTAAGAGCAATTGCTAAAATGGCTCAATCTGGACAATATAACTATGCAAGATGTATGAAACGTCATCAAGAAGTTGCTGCCTATCTTGCTTTATCAGAGTTTGTAAATCAAACATTATCTGTAATTTATTTATTAAATAAAAGATATAAGCCTTATTATAAATGGAGTTTCTATGGTCTTAAAGATTGTCCGCTTTTAAAAGATGTACAACCTTTATTAGAAGAGTTAATCTCACTCCCTTCTCAAAGCAATCAATGGAATCAAGTTGAGAGTGATATTAATCTATCTGATAAAAAAGTTATGATTATTGAAAAAATATGTCAATTCATTGTTAAAGAATTACAAAGACAAGGTTTAACAAGTCGAGAGGATGATTTCTTAGAAAATCATACAATAGAAATAATGAGTCATATTCAAGATATAAAAATAAAATCTAAACATGTTATGGAGGGATAAAGATGATTGAAGATATTTTACAAAGAGAATGGGATTTTTTTCAAGAAGTAAGACATATAGATGGGAGAGCATCCTGTCAAGATGATAAAGAAACTTTTTATTTACAAAGACGTTCACAATTTGAATTATTTCCATTATTATTACAAGAATCATATTTAGCAGATTTAAAATATGCTAGAGAAGTTGGAAGAAATCTGGTTATGGAGAAGTATGCCTATATGATGGAATCAACCGATCCTGATTATTATGCTTCTATAAAAGAGTCATTACCTCTTGTTTCAAGTGAAAAAAGAAATATTATAGATGCGATTTGTCAAATTGAAGTTGATATGCGTGAAAAGTTTAATCAACAATATCCTCATCTTGCTTTACAAGCAAGATATACTCATACAAGTGAAGATGGAAAAGAGGATACATCTTTTGAAACATACTTAAGAGGAGAATTATCAACTTATTCAACACAGACTTTATATTTGTATGGTGAAATGGTTGTTGATTATTTAAAACAAAAAAGAAATATCATTGTAGAGATTATGGAAAAGACAGTTTTATCATATGGTTATCATTCTTTAAAAGAAGCAGAAGAAATATATGAAAAAAGATAGCGTATACATTAAAAAAGTGATAAAATAATATATAGAGAAAATCATATAAGGAGGAATAAAAAAGTGAAAATTTTGTTATGTTGCTTAGCTGGAGTTACTTCAACATTGTTTTCTTCAAAATTAAAAGATGCAGCAGCAAGAAAGAGAGTAGATGCAACTGTATGGTCTGCTTCTGAAGTTGCTGTTGAATATTCAATTGGACTTGCTGATGTTGTTTTAGTTGAACCCCAATTAAGAAGTTCTATTGATAAAATCAAAGCATTAGAACCAGGAAAACCAGTTATTTTAATTAGTGAAGAAGATTTTAAAAATTTCAATGCAATGAAAATTTTTGATATGGCTGTTGAAGCTGTTCAAAAGTAAGAAAGATGATGAGATGATCTCAATCATCTTTTCTTTTAGGGAGGAGATTATGAAAAAATATTTAATATTGTTGATGGTTTTCTTTTTAATGGGTTGTCAAGTTCAACCGTTGTATGAAAAAGAGAATCTTAAAATTGTTGTTGCCAGTGACATACATTATTTTTTAAAAGATTATTATAAAGATTGTGAATGGTTTGAAGAATCAATATCATATGGTGATGGAAAGATGGTTACATATGTTGATGAAATCTTAGATGCATTTGAAAAAGAAATGAAATCTTTAAAACCAGATATTATTCTGTTGACAGGTGATCTTTCTTTTAATGGGGAAAAAGGTAGTCATGAAGCACTTGCAAAAAGATTAGAAAAAATAAAGGACTATGGGATAGATATAGCGGTTATTCCAGGTAATCATGATGTAGATAATATTCATGCAAAAGGATATGGTAAAGATGATTTTTTTGATGTAGAGAATGTCGATGCAAAAGATTTTCAAAATATATATAAAAATTTAGGGTATAATTTATCAACAACGAAACATAAAGAGTCATTAAGTTATCGTATTGATCTTAATAATCAATATTCATTGTTAATGATGGATTCAACGGCTCATGAACAAACTGGATCAGGGTTAGATATTGGTGGATACTTTACTGATTCAACATATCAATGGTTAGAAAATCAATTAAAGGATATTGATAAAAATAATAGAGTCCCAATACTCGCTATGCATCATAATTTAACCAATCATAATGAATTATTGAATCAAGGATATACAATAAAAGATAGTAGTAAAATTGTTCAATTATTTAAACAATATCAAGTTCCTTTTGTATTAAGTGGACATATCCATTGTCAAAATATCAAAGAAATAGAAGGTATTTATGATATAGCAACGTCTTCTCTTTTAAATGCTCCATTACAATATGGTATTATAGATATAAATAATCAGAAAATGAATTATCAAACGCAATCACTTGAAATTTCTAAAGATTCAAATCAGTATTTTGAAATGGTTTCTAAGAATCGTTTTAGTGAAAACTTTGAAGTTATAAAAGATAAAAAAGTAAGGCAAGAGATGATGAATGTTATGTCAAAAGCTAATCGTTATTATTTCACTGGAAATATGTTTGAACATATTGATGAATTAAAGAAAATGAAGGGATATTCATATTTCTATAAAGAAGAAGGTAATCAGTTAGAATTTTATAAAACATATTTAGAAAGTATGATGAAAGAAACAACCCCACAACAATCTTTACAAATAACAATTCCATAAATTATACTTTTTATTTAAAAAAGAAAATGATAAAATATAAGAAGTAAAAGAATTAATGAGGAGGATTAAAATGAAATTAGGAGCTATTGAAGCAGGTGGAACAAAATTTGTTGTTGCTATTGGAAATGAAAAAGGAGAAGTTTTACAAAGAGATGCTTTTCCTACAACAACCCCAGAAGAAACTGTACAAAACATCTTTAAATTCTTTGATGGAAAAGATGTAGAAGCAATAGGTTTAGGATGTTTTGGACCTATTGATCCAGATTTAAAGAGTGATACATATGGTTATATCACAACAACACCAAAACCAGGATGGACAAATTACAATATCGTAGGTGCTTTACAAGAACATTATCCTAATACCCCAATTGGATTTGATACTGATGTTAACGGTGCCGCTTTAGGAGAAGCCTATTTTGGTGCTGCTAAAGGATTAGACAGTGCTTTATATTTAACAATTGGAACTGGTATTGGTGGTGGTGCCATTGTAGAAGGTAACCTTGTTCATGGTTTATTACATCCAGAAATGGGACATATGCTTTTAAGTGTTAGAGAAGATGATTCTTATAAAGGAAAATGTCCATATCATGGAACTTGTTTTGAAGGATTAGCTGCCGGTCCAGCAATCGAAGAAAGATGGGGAAAGAAAGGTTATGAATTGGATGAAAATCATCCTGCTTGGGATTTAGAAGCTTGGTATATTGCTCAAGCATTAGCTATTTATGTTTTAACAATATCACCAAAGAAAATTATCTTAGGTGGAGGAGTTATGCATCAATTACAACTATTCCCTATGATTCATAAATATTTACAAGAAAGATTAAATGGTTATGTTCAAAAACCAGAAATCACAACTGATGCTATTAAAGATTATATTGTGAGTCCAGGTCTAGGAGATAACGCTGGTGTATGTGGTGCATTAGCACTTGCTAAATTAGCATTAGAAAGATAAGGAAATGAAAATTTCCTTTTTCTTTTACATAAATCTTATTTATAATAAGATTAAGAGATATGCAACCAATAGTTTCCTTGTTTCAAACTGAAATATATAGTCGCAACCATTGTTTTTTTCATATAATAAATATGTAAAAAAGGGAGGAATAACAATGAATATAGAAATAGCAAATAGATTATTACAACTTAGAAAAGAGAAAGGATTATCACAAGAACAATTGGCACAGCAATTAGGAATTAGTAGACAAGCAGTGAGTAAATGGGAGAGGGCTGAAGCCTCTCCTGATACAGATAACCTTATTGAGTTAGCAAAACTTTATGATATATCTTTAGATGAATTATTATTGCATCAACCAACAGAGAAAGTGAAAGAAGAATCCAAAGATGATGAAAAATATGTTCATGTTGGTTTTGATGGTATTCATGTTAAAGAACCTCATGGTGATGAAGTTCATGTTTCATTAAAAGGCATTCATGTTAAAGAAAAAGAAGGGCATCATGTTGATGTTGATGAAAATGGTGTTTTTGTTAATGGAAAACAATATCCAAAAAATCATTTCTATTATAATAAAAAATACAATTTTCCATTTGGATTGATTTTGTTTTTTGGAACTTTAATTTATTGTATTGTCACTGGATATTGGCATCCAACATGGATTATCTTATTATCATTACCTTTATTTGATAGTTTAGTGACAGCTATTCGCAAAAGAAAATTATCTAGTTTTGCATATCCTGTTTTTGCTGTTATGATTTTTTTAGGAATGGGATTTATTTATGGAATGTGGCATCCAGGATGGGTTGTTTTCTTAACAATTCCTTGTTATTATGCAATAGCTAGTTATATAGATCATAGAAGAACTTCTTTATAGAAGTTTTTTTATATGAATTATTGACATATAATATTATATGGCGTATAGTATTATATGAAAAGTAGGTGATAAAATGATATTTAATACAGGTGCTGCTTTATTAGATGCAGTTGTTTTATCAGTAGTATCAATGGAGATAAATGGGACATATGGGTATAAAATTACACAAGATGTACAAGCTGTTATTAATGTCAGTGAATCAACATTATATCCTGTATTAAGGCGATTGCTTAAAGATGGGTGTTTGGAATCTTATGATCAAGAGTTTCAAGGACGTAATCGTCGTTATTATAAAATTACAAATTCAGGGATAGTTCAGTTAAATATCTACAAACAAGAATGGTATGAATATACTTTAAAGATTAATAAGTTGTTTGGTGGAGGGAATCAAGATGGATAGAAAGACATTTATAAAAGAATTAGAATTCTTACTTCAAGATATTAGTCAAGAAGAAAGATTAGAAGCTATAAACTACTATCAAAATTATTTTGATGAAGCTGGCAAGGAAAATGAACAAAAGATTTTACAGGAATTAGGGGAACCAAGTCGTGTTGCAGCAATGATTAAAGATGGGTTAAAAGGAACTTTTGAGGAACATATTGAAATAGGTAATCAAGGTTTTTCAAATGAAGATTATAAATATAATTATGAGGTTATTGATTCAAAGAATTCAAAAAAAGAACAATCAAAAACTTTAAAAGATAAATGGTGTGATATGGAATCAAGAGATAAATTTTTACTTTGCGTTATCTTGATATTAGCTATTATTCCTTTATCATTTCCAATATTAGGTGTTTTTGGAGGGTTATTTGGTGCAGGATTTGGTATTGCATTAACATTATTATGTTTGTTTTTTGGATTTTGGATTATTACATTTATATTATATTTTATAGCTATTGCTTTCATTGTTGTCGGGGTATTACATTTGTTTAGTTTAACAGGTGCAGGACTCATCTATATAGGTATTGGTTGTATTGTTATGGCGATAGCTTTGATTTTTAATAAGATAGCTTCATGGTTCTTTAAAGAATGTATTCCTAGTCTTATTGATGGGCTATCTTCGATATTTCAAAAATTATTTGGAAATAGAGGTACTGAATCATGAAAACAGTATTTAAAGTTTTATCTAGTATACTCGTTGGTATTTGCTTGATATGTATTGGAATAAGTATAGGTGGAATTGATCAACTACATTCAGTATCCTTCATTAATAACTTAGATTTACGTATTCAAGCACAACCAATTGCAAGTATAGAACAAGATATGGGATATATTCGAGATTTAAAAATCGACATAACAAAAGCAAATCTTTCTATTCATGAAGATGCATCACTGACAAGTGTAAAAGTACAAGCAACTCATTTATATGAAGGATTTCAAATAAAACAAAACAATGATGAACTTATTATTGAACAACCTTGTTATTGGTTTAAAAGATATGATTCACATACTGCTCAAATTGACATTTATATACCAAAGGGTTATACTTTTGATAACATTAAATTAGAAGCTGGCACTGGAAAAAGTTCTATTTATAATTTAAAAGCTAACGATATTAAAATAGATACTGGAATGGGTGATGTTTATTTTGAAAACATCAAATGCCAAAAACTAGATTTAGATACTGGTATGGCAAGGACAGATGTTCGTTATGTTGAGTGCCAAGAAAAATTAAAAGTTGATGTTGGTATGGGAAGTGTCACAATGGATGTTCAAGGTCAAGAAAGTGATTTTGATTATAAAATTAATGTTGGCTTAGGTAGTGTGAAAATAGGTAATCAAAAATTTTCAGGTATAGCAGATCATCAATCATATCAACAAGGGAAATCATTAATAGATGTATCTTGTGGTATGGGTAGTGTAGATATAAGAATGGAGGAATAGATGATGAATAAAAGATTATATCGTTCAACAAGAGATAAAATGATTGCAGGTGTATGCGGTGGATTAGCAGAATATTTTGATGTTGATCCAACAATTGTTAGATTGATTGCAGTTGTATTAATATTTGGCTGGGGATCAGGATTATTAGCTTATCTTATTGCTGCAATTATTGTGCCAAAGAATCCTTATCAATAAAAAAGGAAACCAACGGAAGTGCTTTTAACACACATCTGTTGGCTTTTTTTATTTTTTTAAAAACTTTATTTTTGGAATTGTAACATTTCCATTTTTTAATTCATCTTGATGAGTAAAAATATACTTTCCACGAGGATTATCAAGATTATATTTCTTTGCCCATTTCGCAAAACGAGCATTTATATATTTATTTCTTTGAACACTATCTTCCATTGTCATATAGATATTTTCTAATCCTAAAATATCTTCATATGCAATTTGATGTTCGTGTAAATAGATAAACAATTGTTTTGTATCTTTTTCATTCATGATTTGAAAAGAATAAGTATCAAAATCAGTCATAAGATCAATGTCTACATAGTAATTCATATTAATTCTTAAAATCATTAACGAAGATATTTGACTACACATTGATAATCTTATACTTTTAATATCTTTTAGATGAATGAATAAATCTAAAATTTTAATATGATCATGATTAAAATATAAAGTTTCATAATTCTTATTATAGTGTTGGCAATCTAAAATCTGATTCATAAAAGAAATATATATTTGTTTTCTAGCTTTATATTTTTGAATGGTATCTTTAGTATTTTGAATATTCGTTTCCTTTTCTTCTAAATAAATCTCTTTATGATCCAATATATCTCTAATTGAAGTTTCACCATTCATGACACTTTTAATTTCATCAATCGTGAACTCCATATTTCTAAGTTCTATAATTAATTTTAGAATAGTTATATCTTTTTCTTGATAATCACGATATCCATTGTTATCTCTATGTGGTTTTAATAAACCTTCTTTTTCATAATATAAAATCGTATGCTTAGAAACACCTAATTGCTTTTCTACCTCATGAGTTTTCATATATATACCTTCTTTCTATCTTCATTAAACACTATAGAGTTACTCTAGAGTCAAGTGAAATTTAAGGAATAATAATGTTTAATGCTTTATTAACGACTTCGATAGAAATAGGGAATGTTGTTCCTTCTTCACCATCAATATCATAAATAATATCTTTATCACATTCGATGTGAATTTTTTTAGCTTGAACATAACGAATAAAGGGACTTTTTTGATGGGTATTTAATTTATAATCTTTAAATAAAGAAATCATATCTGTAGGTGAACACATTTTAATAATTAACAAATCTAATTGTCCATCTTGAACATTAGCATCAGGAGTAATATCTTTAAAACCACCGACTTGTGAAGTATTTGTTACCATAAACAAACGAGCATCTTCTTCAAATTCTTCATTTTCAGTTTTAACTTTTAAATGAAGATGTGTAGAAAGTTGAGCAGGTAATTGTCTAATCCCACTTAAATAATAAGCTAAAGGTCCAAAACGTTCTTTTTCAGCTTTACTAACTTGAAAACTAATATCACTAAACATACCACCAGCAATAACATTAGCAAAATATTGATCATTAACTTTTCCAACATCTACTTGAATTGTTTTTCTTTGTTTAATCATCTCTAAAAAATGTTTTGAAGTTTGTGGAAGATGTAAATGATTAGCAAAATCATTAACAGTACCACCTGGTAAAATCGCAAGAGGTGTTTGTAGTTTTTTTTCTACAAAACCATGAATAATTTCATTAACAGTTCCATCACCACCAACACTGACAATAAAATCATAATCATGATCATTTAAATCTAAACAACGATGATAAGCATCATCTTTTTTTTCTGTAAAAAAAACATCAACATGATTAACAATGCCTTTGAGAATCATTTTACCAATAATCTTATCAAGTTTTTTTTGAATTGTCTTTGTTCCAGAAGTTGGATTAACAATAAATAAACACTTCATAATAACACTTCCTTTATTATATTTTATCATAATTGTAAAGAAAAAGAAGATATTCCTCCTTAAAAAGGAAGATCTTCTTGATTATAAACATTATTTCTTAATAATCTTAACAATAGTTCAACACCTTTTTTCATCATTGTTAAAGAAACAAATTCATATGGACCATGAAAGTTAAAACCACCAGTACCAATATTAGGACAAGGAAGTCCCATAAAAGACAAACGAGATCCATCAGTACCACCACGAATTGGTTCAATAGAAGGTGTTATACCAACATCATTCATTGCAATTTCTACTTGTTCAATAATATGTGGAGTATCTTTAATAATATCACACATATTCAAGTATTGTTCATGCATAGAAATATCAATAAGTTCAACACCATATTTACTATTTAAATAAGCTTGAATACGTTTAAAGTCATTTAATTGTTGTTTTAATTCACTAAAATCATGATCTCTAACAATATACTCTAGATATGCTTTTTCACATTCACCTTGCATATGAGTTAAATGATGAAAACCTTCTCGATTTTCAGTATGTTCAGGAACTTTTTGCTTTGGTAACATATCATTAAACTCAAATGCAATTTGAGATGCATTAATCATTTTATTCTTTGCTGTACCAGGATGAATAGATTTACCAGTAATATGAACATTGACTTGATAAGCATTAAAGTTTTCAAAAGCCAGTTCACCAATATCTCCACCATCAATAGTATATGCATAAGCTGCATTAAATTTCTCAATATCGAAATGATCAGCACCACGACCAACTTCTTCATCTGGTGTAAAAGCAATTTGAATATCATTATGTTTAAATTCAGGGTGTTTAAATAAATACTCAGCCATACTCATTATAATAGTAACACCAGCTTTATCATCAGCTCCTAATAAAGTAGTACCATCAGTTGTAATAATATCATGACCAATTACACTATTTAAACATGGAAACTCTTGAGGGTCTAAATAAATTTCCTTTGCTTCATTTAAAGTAATACGTTTCCCATCATAATCTCTAATGACTTGAGGATGAATGTTTTTTCCACTAGCATCTGGTGATGTATCCATATGAGCAATAAATCCAATGACATCACCTTGATGATTATTATTTGAAGGAATTGTTCCATAGACAATACCATATTCATCCATTTGAACATTGACCATACCTAGTATTCTCATTTCTTCAACTAAAAATTCACCTAATTCTTTTTGTTTAGCAGTTGAAGGAGAAGTTGTTGAATAAGGATCGGGTTGTGTATCAAAACTTACATATTTTAAAAATCTATTTTCTATTTTCATAAATGCCTCACTTTCTTATAAATTATTATATCAATTATCTTTGTTAGGCTCAATATAATTGTATTTTAGACTAGACAAAAAGTAAAAATCTCCTTATGATGTAAAAGGAGGTTTTATTATGGGTAAATATTATGCAGTAAAAAAAGGGAGACAGACGGGTATCTTTTTGACTTGGAGTGATTGTGAACAACAAGTTAAAGGATACAAGGGAGCTATTTTTAAATCTTTTTCTACAAAACAAGAAGCACAAGAGTATTTGGATGATCAACCTAAACAAATTAATGGTGATGGTTTAATTGCTTATGTAGATGGAAGTTATAATATCAAAACAAAAGAATATGGTTATGGATGCGTTCTTTTATACGGGCAAAGTGTATTAGAACAATTCAATGGTAAAGGAAATAAAGAAGATTATGTTTCTATGCGAAATGTTGCTGGTGAAATTATAGGTAGTGAGATGGCTATTCGTTATGCTATTGAACATGGATATAAGCTTATTTGTATTTATTATGATTATGAGGGTATTGAAAAATGGGCTAATCATATATGGAAAGCAAATAAACCAGGAACAATTGCATACCAAAGATTTATTGAAGAATCTCGACAAAAAATTGATATTGCTTTTGTAAAGGTGCTTGCTCATAGTGGTGATATGTACAATGACATTGCTGATCAATTAGCAAAAAAGGCTGTAGGTATTTCATGAGTGAAAAAATAACAGTTTTTGATATTGAAATCTTAAATCAAGATCCAACTAGTATTTGTGCCATTGGGATTGTTGAACTTGTTAATAATAAAGTTCATTCTACATATTATTCATTAATAAAACCAAGAAATCTATCTTTTGATGTTTATCGATATAAAGTACATAAAATTAAATCAAAGTCTTTAATTCATGAAAGAACATTTGCAGAAGTTTGGCAAGACATTTCACATTATTTTCAAGATCATATTGTTGTAGCTCATGATATTCAAGGAGATATGATGCATATTCGTGCTGCTTTAAGACGAAATCATATACCTTTTCCTGATTTGAAGATGTCATGTACAAATGTTTTGGCACATTTGATTTATCCAAAACTACAGAAATATAATTTAACAGAGTTATCAAAAATGAATGGTATAGAATTTGAAGCTCATCATGCTTTAGAAGATGCCAAAGCAACATCATTATTGTTATTAAAGATGTTAGAACAAACCAATTGTCAAACATTAAAAGATTTACATTATTTTTTTCATTTGGATTTTGGAGAAATGCATTATAACTATTATCGCAATATTATTTCACCAGAAATGGCTTATCAACTTTTAGAGTCAAACCAAAAAGAAGATGCTTTATTATATCATCAATCTATTTGTTTTACAGGGAAACTTTCTATGCCAAAAGAAATCTTAGAAGAAAAAACAAAACAAGTAAGTGCAATGCCAACTCATCAAGTGAGTTATCAAACCAATTATTTGGTTATTGGTAAAAATGGATATCATAAAGTTCGTTTTGGTAATGAAAATAAAAAAGTAAAAAAAGCATTACAATTGATGAAACAAGGTCAAGATTTAAAAATTGTTCATGAAAATGAATATTTAAGATTATTAGATAAGAAAAGATAAGTCTATAAAAGACTTTTTTCTTTAGATAAATTTGCATGTCAAATTAATATAGTGTATAATTGAAAGGATTTTAAATAAAGAAGGTGATTCATATGCATATTGAAATCGCAACAGTTCAAGATACTAAGGCAATACATGATATTTATAAACCTTATGTAGAAAAGACGAATATTACATTTGAGTATGATGTACCATCTGTAGAAATCATGCAACAGCGAATTGTTTCTACTTTAAAGATGTACCCATATTTGGTTGCTAAAATAGATGAGCAAGTGGTTGGTTATGCTTATGCATCGGCCTATAAAGAAAGAAGAGCGTATGATTGGGGTTGTGAACTTTCTGTATATGTTGATGAGAAATATCATCGTCATGGAATTGCAAAAGCACTTTATTATGCTTTGCTTGAAATCTTAAAACAAATGAATATTCAAACAGTTTATGCTTGTTTGACTTATCCTAATGAAAAAAGTGAAAAGTTTCATAAGTCTTTTGGATTTATACAAATTGCTTTGTTTGAGAAAAGTGGTTATAAATTTAATCAATGGCATGATATGATTTGGATGCAAAAAAAATTAGGAAATTATCAAGAAGTCAAAGAAGTTATACGATTTTCTCAACTTGATATAAAAAGTGTTGAAGCTTGTTTAAAGAAATGATATGTTAAAGTATGAAAGAATACTTTGGTAGGAGGATATTATGAAATATTTATCAATAGCCATTCCATCTTATAATTCACAAGAGTATATGGCAAAAGCAATTGAATCATGTTTGATTTTAAAAGATGATGTAGAAGTTATCATTGTAGATGATGGTTCTAAAGATAATACTGCACAAATTGGTGATGATTATGCTGCACGTTATCCAGATACTATTAAATGTGTACATCAAGAAAACGGTGGACATGGACAAGCTGTTAATACTGGATTAAAAAATGCAACAGGATTATATTTTAAGGTTTTA
>Ga0129317_1000803_pt1 | contig 28491 bp, 19 predicted proteins | sample Cm1ome_FD_94430 | JGI IMG/M metagenome (GOLD analysis project Ga0129317, IMG submission 94430) | Eastern black-and-white colobus group fecal microbial communities from Wisconsin, USA - Cm1105 metagenome | ecosystem: Host-associated > Mammals > Digestive system > Large intestine > Fecal | place... | reverse complement strand
CAAAGGTGAAAGCATCTGTTTTTGCTGTTGCGCCATAAACTAGGACTGAATCAGTAACAGAGCTATCTTTGACCATGAAATTACCATATTTTGTAAAATCAGTTTTACCACTTTGATAGCCAGTGATTTCGACTTCAATTTCATACAATTGTGTATGAATTAGTTTGGCCTCTAAAATTTGTTTTAATGTTGCACCTGTAATGACATCTGGTTCTGTTGCAGCAGGTAAAACAGTGATTGTAACAGTATCAGAAACATTATAAGCGACATATGTTGCTGTAATTGTTGCACTACCTTCTTTTAATGGTGTTAATAATAAACCATTCGCGGCGACAACAGTGTCATCAGATGAGGTGATGGTAATTTCGCCTTTAGAAACAGCTTGAGTAATGTTAGTGTTTGGTTCAACCGCTAATTTGACATTACGACCTGCTTCTGTTGCTTTCCATTCTGCAGTTAATTCATCTTTATTAGTGATACTAATTGTACTTGAGGATTTTCCTCCCTTACATCCTACGAGTGAAAGGACCGCAAATAGTATGATTGGTAATAGTCTTTTTTTCATATTTTCCTCCTTATTACATCAATCATTTTCCTTTGTTATTGAACAAAGGTCTTGTTATTAATATCTTTTAGCAACTTGGAATAGTGTCTCTTTTTGAGAATGCCAACAATAGTTTGATATATTCCAAATCCTAAAAGTATAACAGAGATAATAATTAGTGCCAATGAGATATAAAACTCAGGGCAATTTAATACAAGCGCACGACCTTTAGCGGGTTTATGCGCTAAAACGAAGAAGATGATGGAGATAACTAATAAGATTAAACCGATGGAATTTAAACACATTCCGTTAGCGAAACTATTATTACCACGTTGAATTTGAGCGTGACTAGCAACTGATAATTCCTTCTCATCTTCACTAGAAAAACCTTCATGGATTAAATGTCCACATCTGGGGCAAATATACTGAATGACGGTCTGGCTATTAATCTCAGTATCAACATCAATGGATGATCTATCCATTTCAATCTTGTGTTCATCGATTTTGAGTCCACAGTGATAACAATACATAGCTAATCTCCTTTAATTATTTTTTATTTGCTATCTTTAATCCATACGAGGTCAGTGCTCGTTGTTGGATTGACTTGATAACGATTATTTCCTGAGCTAGTTCTTCTCCAGGAATAAACGCCTTTGATGGAAAATGTCTTTCCAACAAAATCTTCTACATCAACCCATGTTTGAGCTGGATTGTCTGGATCACCAAAGTAAGCAAATGCAAAGTAAGCATCAAACTTCATATCTTTGAAATGCAAAGTGAATGCATTACTATCACTCTTATACGCATTTGATACGGTAACATTAGTGGTCACTTCGACAGAGCAGTAGAGCGATTCATAGTTATTAGTTTCAACGACATTTGAAAGCTCTTCAGCGGTGTATTGGAAGGTGTATAAGGCATTTTCACCTGTATTATCACTCGCTTTAATGAGAACTTCACAATCGTTCAATGTTGGTTTGTAGGTCACCCAATGACCTTGGGTATCGGTCACTTGAAAACCGAATGTTTCAGAATCTTGCGCTAAACCGACAACACGGATATAAGCACCGCGTGTTCTAAATTGGGTTGGAATAGGTGACATGCCGGTAAAGATGTTAATTCCAGCGTACTCCCCACCTTTAGAAGGATCATCCTCATCATTAGGATAATAATCTTGGACGTAAAGAGTATTATTAGCGAATCCCGCAACAGTGCCAGTAAAACGAATCTTTTGATTGTTGTACTTATTAACATAACTCTTATCAGCGATAGATTTTTCAATTTCGCGTTTGACATCTAATAAGCTAACATCGGAATAACCGCCATAGTTGAAGTCTGGATCGTCTTCATTTGACCATAAATATAGACCCATCGCTTCAGCTTGCGCAGCTGCTTTATCAAATGATGTTTCATATTCTGGGATATCGGTGATGTTTCTCACATATGATAATCCTTCTTGAACAATCCATAGATTTAGAAGCACAAGTTCGGAAATAGGGGCATTTTTCTTCTTCAAGTTAATCCAAATAAGGGAAACATAACGAGAACCAGTAGAATCTGGAGATGGAGCTTGATAACTATCTGCAGGAGAAGAAACAACGATAGTTCCGTTTTTATCAGCTTCCTTTAATTTTGATTTAGTAAATTCACTAGCGGCATGTCCCCAAGGTTCAACTTTACCAGTTGATTCTGGAGTATCAATTCCGTAGAAACGAGATTTGATGGTTCCTTTCTTAAGGGAGTCGACGAGTGGAGTGAAGTGAGCGGTATCTCCATCGATTGGGGTGAATAAATTCACTTGACCAATACCATCGACGTAGAAATCTTTTCCTTCATAATCAAGTTTTAGTTGGACACTACCATCTTTAGTGTAATCATGGAAGGAAGAGGTACCACTATTTGATGAATCACTAATGGAAGAACCACTAGTGGATGATTTACCACCGCACGCTACTAAAGTAGTAACAAGAGCTATAAATGAGATAAAACTAAGTAAACGTTTTTTCATAAATAATCCTCCTAGAACTTCAGTAGAGCGGCTTGAATCGCGGTATCAAATGCAGTTTTGACCGATTGTCCTTTAAAAGCAGAGACAATTAATTTACCAACTTCATCACGTAGCACAGCGGAACCTTTAAAACAAGGTGTGGTGAAATAGTTACCATTGATGTCGCTCAAGACAACATTCGCGCTTGCAGCGTATAAGCTATCATCAGAGAGGAAACTGATTGCTCTTTCAGTGGTATAAGCACTGTCTCTCACTGGGACATAGCCTTCAGAGCCTCCAAAGCACATAGCCGCATTGGTTTCTGCACCAGTTAAATACTTGATAAACTTCCAAGCATATTTAGTTTTCCACTCATTCGTGCTCTCTGAATATTTTGGTGATTTCAAAATAGCTAACGAAACACCTTGAGAAACATATTTATCGTTATTGTTCACGGATGGAACTTTGCTAACACCAATATCGAATTCAGTGGAGAAGTTATAACCCGATCCACCACTGGAGCCGATAGAGAAGACACATTCACCTTTTTTGAATGAATCGCTTCCGTAAGTGGTATACACACCTTTTGTGGTCACTAAATTCTTGTTGTGGTAATTCACTAGTGAAGTAACCATTTTTTCAGCATTTTCACGATTGACTCCATCCGCGAAGTCAATGTTTCCGTTTCCATCTTTAACTGAAGAGAATGGAATATTAGATTGGAACATTTGAGAGATGAACAAGTTCGCATCACTATCGTAGAAAGTTGGAGAGACGATTTCGCTACCAATTTTTTCCTTATTATTGAGTATGGTCTCACTCAAACTCATCAAACCATCCCAATTAAGATTATTGATGTAATTTCGAATTGCATCATCACCTTTAACAGAAGGATCATGAATTGCCATCGCACGTCTTACCATATCCATGTTATAAAACATAACTTCAGATGATTTTAGATAAGGGAAGCAATATAGGCCATCTCTTACAAATGCTCTGCCTTCTTCTATCCACGCTTCATTGAAATCTTTGATTCCTTCTTTAGAAGCTTCCCAAGATTCCTTGCCTAAACCAAGCTCTTTATCATCGATATAATCTTGCATATTGACGACGAATTGACCAGGTGTACTTTCAGCGGAAATGTAATCCGCGACGTGATCTGGATAAGCGACCGCGAGAGTAGGAATATTTGCGGTTGAAAAACCTTTGTTAATGGCATCATTGATGGTTGAATAGTTACTCTTATAGACAGGAACTATCTCGACATCAACACCTTCGGTATCCTTGATTAATTTTTCAAAATCATCAATTTGAGTTTGTAAAGTATCTTGGATCAACTTTCCAAAGGTATGCCAAAATTGAATTTTGTGGTCGTTTCCTGAGTCAGTGGTACTAGAACCGCTTGGATTACGACCACAGGCGCCCATCATGATGGTGATGAGCACTAGTGGAGTGATTAATATTTTTCTAATTTTTTTGTTCATAAAACCTCCTAAACGAGGATGTAAGTTACATCTTGAGAAGTGTATTAGATTTCGCAGTCTCGAATAATGTGTTTAATTTTGCATCTGTTAAATCATCTTCTTTTAAAACAGAAGTGAATAATTTACCGACTTCGGTACGAGCATCACTACTACCTTTAAAAACAGGTGAGGTGAAGAGGAAATCACTAACAGCGATTGCGTAAGTGAATGCTTTTGCTTGTAATCTTTCAAGAGATTTGGGAGGTTTTTTCTCATCTAATGTAGTGGCTTCGATGAATTCGCTACTCTCAGAGACGGATTGTCTAATAGGCATATAGGTGGTTGTTAAAGTCCAGTTGGTAGCGTTATCAGTATTGGTAATTTCTTTATAAAGTAACCAAGACGCTAAGGCACGTTTTTCATCTTTATGATCTAAGAATGCGATTGAAGGGCCTTGAGAAATCATTTTATTTTCTTTTCCTGGAGCATGTGGGATTGAAGCCACGTTTAATTCCATAGGATTGTTGTCGGAGAATTGGTGAGATGTTCCACCTGTTGATCCAATGGAGAATAAACATTGTTGTGGGTTAGCGGTTGAATAGGTATCGGAATAATTGCCTGAATATCCTCTAGTGGAAATGTAATGATTTTTACGGGCGGCATTGAATTTTTTCATCAATTCCTTCATTCCATCGTTAACAAAGTCAATACTACCATTACCGAATTTATCGATTGAGGTGTAACCATAACCATATTGTTCTGCGAGAGTAATGAAGAGGTTATCATCAGAATCGTAACCCACTACTGACCAGTAAGATTCAGTTTTTGTATCGATTAAGGCTGAACCATTAGCATCATTGTATTTTAAAATTGCTGGGCATAAATGATCGAACAATTCATCCCAGGTTAAATTGTTGATATAATCAACATCTAATGGTTTTCCACCATTAATAGTGGCATCATATGCAGAAAGGTTCAAACCAATAATTTTATCTGCATTATAGAACATACCTTCAGTTGATTTGGCAAGTGGAAGGGAATATGTTCCTTCAACAGTATACATTTGACCTTCTTTGACGTAGGCTTCGTAAACATCATTAAAATCATCAGCACTCCAACCATATATTGGATGTTTCATATAAGATGTGATGTCCAAAGCGGCTGCGCCTTGAATGAAATCGTTAACAGAATCTGGATAAGCAACGACTAAATCTGGATAATCGCCGACAGGAATACCTTTGACGACTTTATCCTTTAAATCGGAGTAATCACCACTGAATTTTTCATGAGTGACATTAATTTTGAAATCTGGATACTTATCAGCAAGATTGCTAATAGCTCTATCAATAACTGCACGATATGTGTCATTGAAAGTATCTGTAATCTTAATGGATACTTCTCCAGTGACTGTACCGCCTCCGCTTGATCCAGTACTTCCACTACCTCCACCGGTACTCGATGATGAGGAAGAATTGTTTTTGCCACAACCTGATAGCAAGGCTGCTGCTAATAAAATCATCATAATATTGCGACTTTTTTTCATAAAAACCTCCTTAATAGTTCATATTAGAAAATAGTCATATTTTATAAGCCAGTACGGCTTTATAAAAACATAGTAATTAACCCTTAATACCCGCTCTTCCGACACCTTTCATAATATACTTGCGGAAGAAGATGAATAATAAGAATAATGGGACTGTAACACAGACAGATGCGGCCATCTGATATCCGTATTCAGTCAAGTTATCTAATTCAGCATTGACGAAGGCTGAACTTCTTAATCCAACAGAGATTAGTGTGTACTCATCTTTAGAAATCAATTGAGGCCAAACATAGGAGTTCCAAGTTCCCATAAATTTAAGAATAGTAATGGAAATCAAAGTTGGAGCAGCAAGTGGAACCATAACTTTCCATAAGAACTGCCAGTCGCTCTTTCCATCAACTTTTGCCGCTAGATAGAGTTCATTAGGAACTTGTTTAAAGTTCTGTCTTAATAAATAGATATAGAAAACACTAGTCCAGAACGGAACAATCATTGCAGCGTATGCTTGTAATCTTGTCTGTTGATCACCAGTCCAACCAAATGATGCAACGGTGATGTAGTTAGAAATAACCATCATTTCACCAGGAATCATCATCGTCATCAAGAAAATCATAAAGACTGTTTCGCGGCCTTTAAATTTTAATCTTGCAAATGCAAAAGCGGCAAAAACAGTGGTTAATAAAGTTCCTAATGTTGAGAAGATAGCAACAATAATGGTGTTAAACATATAAGAGGTGAAATCAAACTTCTGGAAGACGTAAGCATAGTTACTCCACATAACAATGTTTGGGAAGAATGTTTGCTTAGTCGAGGTGATTTCATCTAATTGTTTTAAAGATGTGATAATCATCCAATAAAATGGGAAGATGACAAGGAGCGCTAGAGCGACGATGAAAATATAGGTTAATGTAGTGAAAATAATCTTAGAAATGTTCTCACCTTTTTTGATCGCTTCAACAGTTTTTCCACTTTCCTTGATCGAGAGGATAACGCGATCATTGATTCTGACGTTTTTAAAATCGATATATTGTTGTTTTTGAGCTTTAGTCATATCAATAACCTCCTAATAATGAACCCTCGTCTTGGAAACTTTGAATTGAACCAAAGTGAAGAGCAAAATGATAACGAAGAGGAAAACAGCACCTGCGGCAGCGTAATCAGTATGCGCTTGAATGTTTTCATAAACGTAATAAACAATCGTGTACATGTCTTTAGTGCCACCACCACTTGAGGATGGACCATTGAACATCGCAACGATGGATGTATACTCCTTAAACGCCCCAATAAAGCTTGTGATCATCAAATACAAGATCTGGGGTGAGAGTAATGGAACGGTAATCTTCATCAATACTTTCCATCTTGGAGCGGCATCGATTTGTGCAGCTTGATAGTATTGTTTATCAATTCCTTGTAAACCTGATAGAAGAATTAAGATTTTGAATGGAATTGAATTCCAAACGATATAAATACAAAGAGGAATAAAGGCTAACCAACGATTCCCTCCTCTAATCCAATCTAAATAAGTGATATTACCATTGCTATCAATTCCATTTAATCCAAATATGGAGTTAATAATACCCTGCTTATCAAAGATAACAGCAAAGACCATTCCAATCGCTAATGTGTTGGTAACATAAGGAAGGAAGAATACTGTTTGTAAGAATTTTTGGAACCACTTCAAGGAATTTAAAGCGACAGAAATAATAAGCGCGATAAAAATGGAAAGTGGAACGGTAACAAAGGTAATAATCAAGGTATTCACCACAGCGTACTGCATGAACGCTGTCTCTTTAGCAGTTTGCCCGGTAGCGGTTGTATGTGTCGCTAGGCCAAAGATAATGCCGAAGTTCTTTAAGGTGAATCCTGAACCCGTGTTTGTAAAATAGTTATAATCTTTTGTAAACGCAATAACGATCGTATTGACCAATGGATAAAGTAAGAAAACAGAAATTAAAATGAGAACAGGAGCTAAGTAGAGCCAACCTTTCCAGTTATTCTTACTAGCGACATCGTCTAAACCACTGACCTGATAGGCTTTTTTTGGTCTTCTTCTAGAGATAAGACGAACAATCGTGTTGTTCTCAGCATTGTAACCATCTTCATAGTGTGGTGCGAGTTCAACTTCAGCAACTGGTAGTTGTTGTTCTTCTTGAGCCAACTTTTTTAGTTTCTTCTTGGCCGCGATTGCGTTAAGAAATTCTAGACTCATGGATTCTCCTTTCTACTTTGTATAAATGCGTTCTTCTGTTTCTTTATCAAAGATAAATAATTTATGAGGTTTAACCCTAAATGATACTGGTCCTGGTTGGACTAAATCATCAGCGGAAACAATAGCTTTGAAGGTATGTTTCGTACAATTTGGATGTTTGGCCACAACAGAGATATCTCTTCCCATGACTTGAACCATCTCACACTCAGCATTTAAAACATACTTATCATTAGCAGCGGGTTTGTGGAAGCCTTCAGGTCGAATAGCAACCCAAACTTCACGATCTGAGACATCCTTAGCTTCGCCAATAACATCTTCACCGACATAGATCAATTCATTCTCCACTCTTCCTTCAAAAACGTTAATCGGTGGAGTTCCTAAGAATTGAGCAACGAACAAATTCGCTGGTGAATTATAAACATCTTGAGGTGCTCCCATTTGTTGCATCTCACCAAGTTTCATAACGACGATTTGATCGGAGATTGACATTGCTTCTTCTTGATCGTGAGTAACGAAAACGGAAGTAATACCAGTTTCTTGTTGAATTCTTCTAATTTCTTCACGTGTTTGTAATCTTAAACGTGCGTCTAGGTTAGATAATGGTTCATCTAATAACAACACACGTGGGTGTTTGACTAAAGCACGAGCAATAGCCACACGTTGTTGTTGACCACCGGAAAGTTGATTTGGTTTTCTTTCCAGATATTCATCAACTTGAACCAATTTCGCAGTATCATAAACGATATCTCTTCTCTCTTCTTTGGTCAAACGTCGATGGCTAACTGCTTGCATGATATCGCTTTCGATATCGGAGAATTTGAATTTCTCCACCATTTCTTTGATGGCAATTTTTGCAGCTTCTTTAGACGCTCTTAATAGTTTGAAGTAGATTTTGGTGTTTTTCTTATCGAAATAAAGTTTGAAATCACTATAAGAGATTTTTTGACTCTTTAAGTAATCACGAACTAATTTAGCAAGTTCTTTGTTTTGAATGTCGATGATGTTGTAACTTGAGGATTCAAATGGATAACATTCCTTAACGGCTTTTTCCCAATCACTTAATTTGCTATGAGGAATATTAGTGACTCTCGCCATCATTTCATAGCCATGTTGGGTTTTGGCAATCGCGCATTCCGCAGGATGACCATATAAGCGAGAAGCTTTATGGAATGCTTTGATTGTACTATCGATTTGTTCAGTGGTAAAATCTTTGCCTAAACGGCCTCTAAAGGTAACTGCGACTTTTTCTTTTTCACCAATAATATTTAGAGTGGCTCTAAAATTGGTGTCGAATAAAGCATCACTCGATTGAACCTCTGTTTCATTATCAAGTGTACACTCAATAATTCTATTGACGTTGTCAGTAAATAACGCTTTCGCGCTCTTGGAGATATTGATCAATTTAACTTCTACTTTTAAGGTGTCGCCTTCTTCTATGAAATTAAATTCGAATTGTTTGTTACTTAAACCTGTTTTCTTCGCCAAGGAAACAAAGCTCTTTTTAATTCCTTTGACCAAATCAGCGGGTTTTAAGACATATGTATAATTCAATGTATAAGTGAAAAATGTTACTAGCGGTACTTCAACTTCCAAGTTGGTGAGTGGAAACTCAATATTCTTGTAAATTGACATATGAGGATACAAAGCATAGTTTTGGAAAACTAATCCGATCCCTCTTTTTTCTGGAGAAAGGTTGGTCACTTCTTGATCACCAAACCACACTTCTCCTGTTGTTGGAATTTGTAAACCTGAAATCATGTAAAGAGTAGTTGATTTTCCACATCCAGAAGGACCAAGAAGACCCACTAATTTGCCATCAGGAACAACAAAGTCTAAATCTTTGACTGCGATCGTATCACGGATATTTTTCTTGGGATCACCAGGGAAAATCTTCGTTAAATCTTTAATTTTAATTTCCATATAATTCTCCTTATATATTATTTAGTTCCATCATCATCAACATCTTCGTTGAGTTTTAAACGAATGGCTTCTTTTCTCTTCTTTTCATTCCTAACGAACATGACTAAGAAGTAGATGAAGTAACCCATTACGATGAGCCCTGCTATTCCAAATCCAATGATGAATGGATCAAGTGGATTGTAGACAGCGTACGAACAACTTATCTTGAAGATTCTAAAGAGGACGGTTTCAATTGCTACAGTAACAACCACCACTCCCAATAGACCAATCAAGGATTTAATAACATAAGGTTTAGTTTTCATTCTTCTAAACTCATCGTTCTTATATTTATTCTTAAGATAGAAATATAATCCGACAGTGCAAGCACAGTAGACCAACCCTATGATTAAAGTGGAAAAAATGAGGAAACTTGCAACATTGAAAGTCTTAGGACCGACAGCGCTTTTTTCCATCAAATAAATATAACCGAATACAGGAGTCAATTTAGTACCAGAACTAACGCTTGTTCCAGTATCGGTATTATATAGTTCCATTGTGATGGACATATTATCAATTCTTAATGATCTCATCTTATCAATCGAGAAATCATCAGCAATCTTGCTATCACGAATTAAGAAGGAGGCATCATTACCTTTATCCTTATTAATTAGAATGTATGGAACTGGCGAATAAATATTTTTAGTAACAGTGGTTAAAACATTATCCTTATTCAAGTATTCAAAAACCAAACTAGAATTGTTAACGTTTGTAATCTTATATCTAACTATATATTTACCCGAAGCAATCTGCTTTTCATATGTTTTAAAATCTTTTTCCCTAAGTTCTTGATAGAAAGTGTGCTTATCTTCCCCTAAGAAAACACGATCAATATTAACGTGAATTGAAGTATAATCACCAAATACTGAAATGCTCTTGAACTTGTAATCAATAATTTTGGTAATATCATAAATTTTAGTTGTTTTAGTGGCTTTTAATTTGTATGTCGTATTTACATCTGGATAATAAATTTGTTCATTATCAACTTCGGTCGTTAGAAGTGGGTGAATGTTATAAAACCACAATGAATCAACATCAAATTCCTCACCTTTTTCAACATCGAGTGATAAAGAAGTTGTGAAGGTTGTACTACCACTAGAAATTGCGTCATAAGGATTATTAGCATCCTTGACTTGGAAACTACCATGACGGAAAACTACACTTCCATCTGCCTTTTTAACTTTATATTCATATGAGAAGAGTGATTCTGGTATTTGTTTATCATCAACAACTCCACCTTTATAGCCTAAAATAACTTCTTTTGTTTCACCGAACTCCTTCGCGCTTGGTGAGTAAACCACCTCTCTAGCTTTCTTAGAAGGATATTCATATTCAAAATGGGCAATAATGCTATCAACTGCACCTGTTTTCCAACCATCTTGGAAGGTTATTTCTTCTTCTTTTGCCTCAAAATATAAATCAAGTTTATATGTCTCTCCATTTATTTCTGCGGGAACATTGCTAAACGCACCAGTTTCAACAGTGAGAATAGTCTTTGGAATATAAATAGCGTCGACACGTGTACCATTTTCACTTAATTTGAACCAATAGTCATTAACCGTGTCCTTAGAATAAGTCTTATCTTCGGAATTCATAAAATCAGTGGCTATAGTATCAACATTAGCGAAGAATTTTTTAGAGTATCTTAATTTTTCTGGCAAGAGGATCGCATTTTGATTCTCAATAATATTACTAGTGGGTCTTCCAGATCTAGCACCTCTATACGCACTCGCGGTAAAGTTTGGGAGAGAACTAAAATCGGTTGTTAATTCAGATTGGTTAGTAATCTCAGATTCGCCAGGAAAAGTACTATCGGTAACAGCAATATAATAATGCTTGTCCGAATTAGAGTAAGCCGTAGTTCTCAAACCTTTAAAATCGAGTGCTAGACGAACAGTAGTAGGAGTGGATGTTTGACTTGTCACTCTCGCAGCAATTTCACTTGTGCTATCCAACTCAATCGCGGTGTCTGGGATAATTGATTCGCTCGTCTCATTGAGTGAATCGGCTTTTACTCCTTGACTACGATTCGTGGCGAGCAAAGAAACACTCGAAATTGCTAGAGCAGCAAAAAGCGTCAACATACTCGCTCTAAAAACTTTGAGGGAATAATTATGTTTCATATATTTCCTTTCTCGTAATTTACAAAACAATTATAAAATAAACATATTTTCTAGTCAAAAAAATAAAAAGTATTTTATTGGTCATACATTGTTAGGAAGGTTGAAATCAATTGGCGACTTATTTGTTTTAGCTTTTGAAATAAGAACCTCAGTTTTATCAAAAAAAATTTTCTGTTTATTTGTATCAACAGCTTGCAAACCAGTCATATAATCTGGAAAACCTTGTTTATTTTTTGTGGTTGCCATCATGGTAATTGAAATTAAAAAGGGTAATCCAAAACTGAAGATGGAAAACGTTATCTCTAACAAAAACAAGAGGAATTTCACCGTAAATCGACCAAGAGAGGGAGACAAGTAGTGTTGATCAACAAAACCGATTTGAAGACTTTTGTTCCCAATTGTTTGACGTCCTCTTCTCAAGATAAGTGGAACAATATAATACGTCAGTAAAATGGACAAAAACAGAGAAAGTGGAATCTCCAAAAGAATCGTTAATCTATTCATTGTTCGTGTATAAGCACCATAATTTGGAACGTATTTTATTTGATAAACTGACAAAGTATTTTTGATATATGGTTCATAAAATTGTTCAAATATCACCTTATCAGCGTAATACTGTGTCCCAGATTGAGAAGTATTTATAACAATTTCCCCTTCTTCATTTTTAATGAAATATGGATGAGAAGCGGAGTCATTACCCTTTGTTTCAAGCCTTGCTTTATCATAATCTTCTTGCACAACTTTGCTATATTCAGCATCAAAAGTACCAACGTAACCAATGAAATTATCGATCACTTTAACAACCCACTTATGCGTTTTGTATTGCCAGGTATAACCCTTATCATTTGTGATGTAATTCGTGATTGTAACTATTGCCCTATCGCTATCTTTTACGTATAAACCGCTTTCCAGATTTAGCGTATCAATTGTGCTCTTCATCTTTTTATAACTAGAAGTCGAATTAACAATTTCTTTAATGGAAACAAATAAGGTCATAAAGACAAAAAAGGTGAGGATAAGATCGAAAAGATTAGCGACCACTCTCCGCCAGAACTTTGGTCTTTGATATTCAACTTCGATTATTTCCACTCTTTCGAGATCTTCCATTAGATGTAGTATCCTTTCGCACGATAAATATTGTCTAAATCTTCAGAGGTGATGAAAACACTCCTTGATAAATAATCAATGACACTTCTATTCATATTGCTGATCAAAATAACCACGAGTGAGACTAAAAGAAGCAATAAACCAACCATCGAAATAGCGAATATTGAAGGCAAAGCGAATAAGCTTGCAACATCGCTCACTGATGTTACTGGTATAAGAAGAATCATTGAAATATTAAAAATCAATTGATAAAAGAAATTAATGATGGTTTCACTCTTTTTTAAAACGTATAAGTTATTGACACCAATTTTTTCAATTTTCATAAAGAACATCGCAGGAGTGTGTGACTCCTTTGAGATAAGTGGGAATATCAAATAGACAATTAAAACAGAGATAAAATAGGAGATAAAGGTACAAATCACTACTTTGTTATTAAATTTTAATGTCAACTCATCAATCTTTTTCGTGGAGGCATTATACGATTTATCTCCACTTATTAAATCGTTTTTTACAACATCATTCATGACACTTGAATACATACCTAGGAAGATATTTTCAAAATTAGAAACATAGGTTTTTCCAACATCAGTCACATCTTCACTTTGAAAAAATGATAATCTCACTTGCTCTTTGATATCACTTTTTAAATAGTAGGAAGAACTGTCTTCGTTTTTAAGAAAGTAATTATATTTTTTATTAATCTTTTCAAAGACACTTTCGTATCCACTACTATCATTTCTGATATTCACAAAGTAGTGCTTAATTACTTCGTTACTTGCTTTTTTTCCAAAAGTGGGTTTTTTTTGTAAAACATCGTCATCATTAAATGAGTAATATGACATAAAACTTGATAACGTGAAACTGAGGTTACTATTATAACTATATTTGCTATCCTTAGTTTCATAGAGGAGGACGTTATTATCATAAAGAACTTCTAATCGATTCTTCTCTTCAAGCGCTATTTTTTCATTTATCTCACTACTATTGACTATCACATTAGCGATTGGTGAAACAAGGGTATTAATCAAAATAAAAGAGATGATAAAAGAAATCAAATAATCCGCGAAGAAAAGGAGAATTCTTTTTCCTTTTTTAAGTGGATGAATCTCCACAATATTAGGTGTACTAGTGGGATTATTCTCTTCCATCTTACGCCCTTAAAATATTGATCACTGCATCTAAAGAAGTGCTTGGAACTTTAATTTCTTCTACGAGGCAGTTATAAAACTTTTCGCTCATCGATTCACCGTTAGGGTAATCAATCAAATAATAACCGTATTTATTTCTTGCTTCCCTATTACCCATGATGTCATCAAAGCTAATAGATCCGTTGATATTTCCATAATATGAAAATAAATAATCCCTGACTAAATATTCCTCGTCTTCTCCAAGCAATCCTTCGAGTAGAAAAGCGATGAGACCAGTTCGATCAACTCCTCTAGAACAATGAAAAGCTAAAGGATAATTATTCTCATCTTTTAATACTTCAAAAATGTCCCTAATTGCTTGAGGGTTATCATACTCATCTTTTTTATAGGTGAGCATATTTCCCCCCCTCGCGGTATTCATTGGAATAGAATAAAACTTCACATCTTCACCTAGAGGAGAAGAAGTAATATTAGCCATTCCGTTATCATCATCTTTTCTTCTTAAATCGATATCAGTTTTAACTCCTAATTGTTCTTTGATTGTTTTCAAACCGAATTCAGAAATTGTTTCCTCATTGAATGAGTTAAAAGAGGAAGTACGATAAACTAAACCTTGCTTAATCTTATTACCACCAATATCACGAGAATTGGTGACATTTTCAATGAATAGATTCCTCGGTCCTTTTTCGATCGTTTGAAAAGAATATGTCTTTGTAAACAAAGATCTTTTTCCTGAAATACTCTCAATTTTGTAAAAATAGGTTGTATTAATCTTTAAATTGTATAAATTGAAGGTTTGTTCTGTAGTTTCAAATATCCAAGAGGAAGAAAAATCCTCATTCTCACTGACATGAACTTTAAACAGTTCTTCAGTAGATTTCCAAGAAAGAACAACTGGTTTAGGGTATGAATAATCACTAGTCGCCATCCAAGATTCTAACTTAGTATAGTTCGTCGTAGTGTAATCACCATTGATGTATTGATTTTGGTATTCAGTATGGATAGCTTGTACACCACTTATCCCATCAGTGGTTATGCTAAGTTTTGTGTTACATCCACATAAAAGACCGCTAAAGCAAATCAGAATTATTCTTTTAAAGTTAATTTTCATATCCAACTCCTTAAATTGAAAAAAGATTAAGTTTCTTCCACGAAGCATAATTTTCTATATCAAATAGGTATTCAGCGTAGCTAATACCTTCGTATTTCATATCGTTGATGTTGTCACTTCTAGATAAGAAGGCTACTCTAGAAAAGCCATTCTTGATGATGAGGAAATTTAATAATTGGTAATCGGATAATTCAGGATTACTCTTTTCAGAAACCCACACATAACCAAGCATTCTCCCATATGTTTCTCTAAATGTATTATTCCTCGCTGTTTGAATAATAATTGATTTTGATTTTCTTAAAATGGAATTAGTGAATTCTTTAGCTTCTTCTCCATATGGATCACTCTCTTCACCAAAACTATGAGCAATCTCTGGAGTATTAATGCCATAGTATCTAGTGCTTTCACTACCACTGATGCCATAGGAAGAATATGTAGAACCATAGTCAAATCCAGAAGTATCTCCATCGCTTGTCCAAGCCAGAGAAACCTCAGTGATTCCTCCCCCCCAAGTAGTACCTTCTAAAACAAATGGTCTATTTTTATCAACATCTGTTAATTTTGGTCCTTCAAAGAGAATATCATTACTGATTACATCAATATTTCCTAAACCATCAATGTAATCACATTCATATTTGATATAACCATAAGCAAAGTACGTTTCAGATGTTTCAAAAAACTCTTTTTTTCTAATTAATGTCACATTTTTAGCGTAATCATAGTTATATCCACGTGTCCCGATAATATCGACATACTTATTATCTTTTGAAAGAGTTAAAGCAAATGTTCCATCATTCATATAAAGATTAGTAACTAAATCCGCTTTCGCACGTATCTCCTCTTTAGCGAGGCTATAAGCGATAACATAAGATTTATTACTATCAAGTGAACCAGTTAATTTAATTTCTTCTGTGTGTGGTTTATCTACTCCATGTCTAAAGATTTTGATTGAATATCCATCTAAATTGATACTTTCTTCACCAATATTGCTAATTTCTAGGGCGCGATTATTTACTAGTGCACCAGTCATCACTTCAGTAAAAATCAATTTAGATCCACCTAAAAATTCTTCATAGGAAAAGGATGAAGATGAAGAAGAGGAACCACTACTACTAAAGGTTGAGGAACTAGGGTTAATATTTTGACAACTAGTTAAGAAAATGACACCTAATAACAAAATTTTTTTTAGCATGGAACAATTATAACATATATTTTAACAAATATAAAAATGCCCATCCATTTCTAGATAGGCAATTTTTTAAAATTATGATCTAATTATTTTAAGATTTCGTTAACGGTACCTGCGCCGACTGTACGTCCACCTTCACGGATGGAGAACTTGGTTCCCTTTTCCATAGCGATTGGGTGAATTAATTCGACGGTTAAGGTCACGTTATCACCTGGCATAACCATATCTGTTCCAGCAGGAAGAGTAATAACACCGGTGACATCTGTAGTACGGAAGTAGAATTGAGGACGATAGTTGCTTAAGAAAGCGGTGTGACGTCCACCTTCTTCTTTAGTTAAAACGTAAACAGAAGCGGTGAATTTACTATGTGGAGTAACTGAACCTGGTTTCGCTAAGACTTGGCCACGTTCAACTTGATCACGGTTGATACCTCTTAAAAGGACACCAACGTTATCACCTGCAACGGCTTGATCAAGAATCTTACGGAATGTTTCAAGACCAGTAATAACTGATTTTTGAGTTGGTTTGATACCGACGATTTCGACTTCATCACCTAATTTTGCACTTCCTCTTTCAACACGGCCAGTGACGACTGTACCACGACCAGAAATGGTCATAACATCTTCAATAGCGAGTAAGAATGGTTTATCAACGTCACGAACTGGATCTGGGATATAGGAATCACAAGCATCCATTAATTCCATGATGTGTTCTTCTTCTTTTGGATCGCCATCAAGCGCTAAACGGGCAGAGCCACGAATAACTGGAGCATTGTCTCCATCGAAGCCATTCTTTGTTAATAAATCACGGACATCCATTTCAACTAAGTCTAATAATTCTGGATCATCCACTAGGTCAGTCTTGTTGATGAAGACGACGATGTAGGGAACACCAACTTGACGAGCAAGTAAGATGTGTTCACGAGTTTGTGGCATAACGCCATCAGTACCGGCAACAACAAGGATGGCACCATCCATTTGAGCAGCACCAGTAATCATATTTTTGACATAGTCAGCATGCCCTGGGCAGTCAACGTGTGCGTAGTGTCTTTTTGCAGTTTGATATTCGATGTGAGTGGTATTAATTGTGATACCACGTGCTTTTTCCTCTGGTGCAGCGTCGATTTGATCGTAATCCTTAACCTCAGATAAGCCTTTTTTTGCTAGGACGTGAGTAATAGCAGCGGTTAGTGTTGTCTTACCATGGTCAACGTGTCCAACGGTACCAATGTTAACGTGTACTTTACTTCTGTCATAATGTTCTTTTGCCATTATTTTGAATCTCCTTTCTTATCTAAAATTCAACAAATCCATAATATAGCAAGTTTGTTTTATAATCAATACCAATCTATTGGTACCTAATTATTATCGAGCGGATACACCACTCTTTTTGATGATTTCTTCTTGAATGTATCTTGGGCATTCTCCGTAGTGGTCGAATTGCATCACATAATTGCCTCTACCTTGAGTCATACTTCTAAGGTCGGTAACATAACCGAACATCTCAGAAAGTGGTACTTCAGCTTCCACAATTTTAGCATTTGCCCTTTGGGATTCACCAACGACATTTCCTCTTCTTCTAGAGATATCGCCGATGACATCACCATAATACTGTTCAGGAATGGTAACTTCAATCTTCATGATTGGTTCAAGAATGACTGGGTTACACTTTTTCGCAGCTTCTTTCAAAGCCATTGAAGCAGCGATTTTATAAGCCGCTTCACTACTATCAACATCGTGATAGGATCCATCGAACAAGGTCGCTTTAATGTCCATCACTTGGAATCCAGCGACTAAGCCTCTACCTAAGGCATCCACTAAACCATCTTGAGTCGGTTTGATGTACTCTCTAGGGACACTACCACCGACAATTGCGTCGACGAATTCAAAACCTTTTCCTGGATTTGGTTCGAACTTAATCCAAACGTGACCGTATTGTCCACGACCACCACTTTGACGAATGTATTTTCCTTCGCATTCAGCGGTAGTTTTGATTGTTTCACGATACTCGACTTGAGGAGCACCAACGTTAACTTGAACGTTGAATTCTCTTCTCATTCTATCAACAATAATGTCCAAGTGCAATTCACCAACACCAGCGATAATTGTTTGACCAGTTTCAGCGTTAGTTCTGACCCTAAAGGTTGGATCTTCTTCCGCTAATTTGTTAAGAGCAATGGTCATCCTTTCCTGATCGGCCTTGGTCTTTGGTTCAACAGCTTCTTCAATGACAGGATCTGGAAATTCCATCTTTTCAAGGACAACAATGTGTTCTCCTTCGCAGAGAGTATCACCAGTTGTGGTATTCTTTAGACCCACTACTGCACCGATGTCTCCTGCTCTTAATTCTTCAACTTCTTGACGGTGATTGGAGTGCATTAAGACCACACGTCCAATTCTTTCCTTCACTCCTTTAGTGGAGTTCATAACGTAACTACCAGCCTTTAGAACACCGGAGTAGACACGAACATAAGCAAGTCTTCCAATGAATGGGTCAGTGGCAATTTTGAAAGCTAAGCAAGCAAGTGGAGCATTTTCATCAGCTTGACAGACCACTTCTTCTCCCTTGCTATTAGTCCCTTTCACTGGAGGAATATCAAGTGGAGAAGGAAGATAATCAACAACACCATCGAGGAGTAATTGAATATTCTTGTTTTTATAAGCAGAACCACAGAAGACTGGGTGGAATTCACCAGTTAATACAGCTTTTCTGATAACTGATTTAATTTCTTCCACAGTGGGTTCTTCACCTTCGAGAACCTTCATCATGAAGTCATCGTCGAAGGAAGCTAAAGTTTCAAGTAATTTTTGTCTTAAAGATTCAGCTTTTTCTTTGTACTCTTCTGGAATTGGTTCTTCGTGAGGATCTTCATGAGCGTCAGAAGAATAAACCCATGCTTTTCTTTCGACGAGGTCGATACATCCTTTTAGGGAAGATTCAATACCAATCGGATATTGAACTGCTTCAGCATTCGCTCCTAATCTTTCGTGGAGGGAATGAACACACATTTCAAAATCCGCTCCAATAGCGTCTAATTTATTGACGAAGACAATTCGAGGAACTCCGTATTTACTACCTTGTCTCCAAACTGTTTCAGTCTGAGGTTCAACACCATTTTTTCCATCTAGCACCGTAATAGCGCCGTCGAGAACACGAAGAGAACGTTCAACTTCAACGGTGAAGTCGACGTGCCCAGGAGTATCGATGATATTGATTCTATTACCTTTCCATACGGCAGTTGTTGCTGCAGAAGTAATGGTAATACCTCTTTCTTGTTCTTGGGCCATCCAGTCCATCGTCGCTTGTCCTTCGTGGACCTCGCCTAACTTATGAATCTTACCTGTGTAATATAAGATACGTTCAGTTGTGGTTGTTTTACCCGCATCAATATGGGCCATGATGCCAATATTACGCGTATGATGTAAGTCATATTCACGAGCCATAATTTATAATCTCCGGATAAATTACCAGCGGTAATGGGCGTAAGCTTTGTTCGCTTCAGCCATCTTGTGGGTATCTTCTTTCTTCTTCACAGAAGCACCGACTCCATTCGCTGCGTCGATAATCTCATTAGCTAAACGATCTTCCATACTCTTCTCATTTCTTAGACGAGCATAATTAACCAACCATCTTAAGCCTAATGTAACTTTTCTTTCCATTGAGACTTCGGTTGGAACTTGGTAGTTCGCAGCGCCGATACGACGAACTTTTAATTCAACTTCTGGCATTACTTTGTCAATCGCTGTGGCGAAGACATCCATCGCTGGTTTGCCAGTTTTGGCTTCGATTTTATTGAAGGCGGTGTAGAGAATGTGTTGAGCAGTTCCCTTTTTGCCATCAATCATGATTTTATTAATTAAACGTGTTACTAATTTTGATTTGTAAATTGGATCTGGTAACACATCGCGTTTTGCAACGCTTCCTTTTCGTGGCATATTCTTTCCTCCTTCTTATTATTCAGAATCTTTTGGTTTTTTGGTTCCGTATAGACTTCTGCCTTGGCGTCTTTTTTCGATACCAGCGCAGTCAAGAGTTCCTCTCACGATGTGATAACGAACACCAGGTAAATCCTTAACACGTCCACCACGGATCATAACGGTTGAGTGCTCTTGTAAATTGTGCCCTTCACCACCGATATAAGCGGTTACTTCATATCCATTGCTCAAACGGACACGAGCGTATTTACGTAAAGCTGAGTTTGGTTTTTTAGGGGTCATCGTTCCAACACGGGTGCAAACTCCTCTTTTTTGAGAGGCTGGTTGAGATGTTTGTTTTTTCTTCAATGAATTCCATCTTTTACCTAAAGCAGGTGCTTTGGATTTCACCGTCGCAGTACGACGACTTTCGCGAACTAATTGATTAATAGTAGGCATATATTGCTCCTTTCATTGTTCAGTGTATTATATTATCCACGTAACCGTGTGTATCGCATTTTCTCTTAAAAAATGGACCTTTTTCGGTCAACATGTAAACCTGTACACGCTCATATATAATATATGAAGAAAAAATAATCGTGCAAGAGAAATTTTAAAAATCTTTAGTTGAAGAGGAGTTTAAAAAGAAATTACCTCGTTGAAACGGAAATAGTTGCCCCATTTGAATCAATCTTATCAACCTCAAAAGCAAAGGTTAATGTTTCACCAGTATTAAATGTGAAATCAAAATACATGTCATCTTTTTTTCCAAACGAATCACCATCGCTGAAAAGATAGGAATCATTCGCTGGAATATTTTGTTTTAATTTTTCACTGCCATTTTTTCCTAGCAAAGCGTAAAGAGGAAAATCGCCGAGTTCCACGACCGAATTAGTATTTAAAAATGAAACGTGATAATAATTCATATTTGGATGCTGTTTTAAAATATCCTTGGCATTTGGATCATCTAAATGACAAATGACATTTTCTTTTTCGTTTCCTTTATCGTCGTAATACGCTAATCGGGCATCGACGTGATAAAGTTTGATTCCATAACTAGAAAAATAATGAAAGATACCACTATTCCCATCTCTATCGGTATAAGCATATTTTGTGTTGTAACAATTATTTAATCCTGTCGGGGTGTGATATTCGAGTAGTAAATATTCATCAAATGGTGTTCCATTCCATGTTTTTTTAGGAAGTAAGATGAATTTACCACTGTTTAGAAAACTTGGTAGAACAATTTTAGAAGCATATCGAGGAACGTAAGGTGTTACCCAATTTAAAAGCATTTTCGAAAAAGCGGTATGATCACCTAAATTATAATCCATCATATCCATTGAACCAGTCGGTTGATAATAACCATTTTCCTTAGTGTTGTAGTAATCAAGTAAACCAAATAGATGTCCTACTTCATGAATATAGGTATTAGCTTGAACCCGATTTCCGTTTGGGTTCATGAAATCAACACTAGCCCAACAATAATGAGAAAGTTTTAAAGATTCATTAATTTCAACCTTTGGATAATCCGTATAAGCCCATAGTAATGACTGGGTGTTCTCATTATCGTAAGGATAATTGTAGACCATAAAAATGCCATCCAAATAACCATCACTATCACTATCGTAACTCGCTAGATCAATATTTGATTCAGTTTTTAGCCAAGAGACAACTTCATTAAGGATTTTTCTACTGATGTACGTATAATGAGTTCCAGTTTCAATTAAATCTCTAATTTTATGGTTGTAATAAAACCAATCGGTCACTTCGCCTTTTAAAGAAAGACTACCATAGGACGATCTCATGTAATACTCAGCAACTGAATAATAAATATTCTTATCCTTTTCACCAAAGAAGGCGTTTTGAATGTAGGTATGATATTTCTTGTTCAAAGAAGAATCACTATCCGAAAAATAAACTGGAACCACTAAAAGTTTTCTTTCTCCAATTGAATCAATACTCACAATTGGTTCTTTATTACTATAGGTATAAGAAAGATCCCTAATGGATTTAATCTGTCTTTTTTCCTCTGTTTCAACATTCTTATAATACTCAATTGTTTCAAAATCCTTCTTTTGAACAAATGAATTGATAGAATCATCAGTTTTTACTACCTTTAAAGGTACATCATATTTAAAAACCTTAAATTCATTTGAGGTGGAAAATAAGGAGCACGAAGCGAGAAGAAAAATAGATGGAATGATGCTAAAAAACTTTTTATAGGACATAAACTATATCAAGCTACCTCTAATTGTCTCGATGTAGGGTGAAGGATAACTACCACTAGTTTCAGAACCAAATCGATATCCCCATCCATTTTTATAATTCAGATACTCTTGAAAATCAGAGTAATGATTATAGGTATAAAAAACATATCTATCAGCAGTGGAAGTAATCGAATATCCGTTAGTGTACAATCTCGAATAGACTATTCTAAATGCTCCTCTAGTAATCCTACTCCCATTATTATAGTTAGTTCCTCCGATATCTAGTTCATAATATTGAAGATCACCACTTCTTCCATCAATTCTTGGAAGTCCTGGTTCCTTGTCCCAATACTTTTCACTCCCATAAAATTTAGAATGATTCACTCTTAAATATTTTCCCCAAAGTGAAGAACTTGGAGAGGTTTTAGTGTCACTTGTGTAATTAACTGGAATATCCCCAAAAGCGTAAATATACGCTGCGACTTCTTCAAGAGAAATATAGGCTCCGTTCTTATATATTTCTTGAACTTTTTTCCCATAGGAATCATAGACATAATAGGTCAACTTATCATTAGAATATGAGGCAAGATTATTATGAATTAATTTTCCTTCGCTTTCCTTTTGATAACTACTGACAGTGGGTGCACCACTAGCGAGAGTTAATTCACCACTCATTAGGCACATCTCACTTCGATACTTCGCATCAGTCGCACTCGTGGAAGGCATATAATTTCTATAAAACTCATCTCTATCCACATTCTTGTATGGATTTTCACCAAGAACCGAGATTTCAATCTCATTACTACAAATGACTCCAGATTTAGTGACAATAAAAGTTGATTTGCCTTCCTTTAACGCTTGAATGGTAATCTTCGTATCGTTAATGCTAGATACTTTAAGAACGCTTTCATCGGATGAACTGACTTGGTAATCGCTTTGTAATTTTCTGCTCAAATTAATGGTACTTTGTTGATTAACATCCAGTTCAGCCACATCAGTGGTCAATAAATAATCATAAATAGTTAAAGAAACAGTATTTGAAACATTTTTATCATCTATATAAGCTTCAATATCAACGTTTCCTGCTTCAAGTGGAATGATGGTAAACGAATCAGCAAATGAAACAATCTCACTATCATTTTTAGCGCGTAATTTCACCAAAGGAAGATATTCGCTTGGAACAATATTAACTGTCGCTTTACGAGTATAATACAAAGGACAAATCGGATCATCCACAGTTAGAGAAAACGAATCAATTGTTCCTTCAAACGAGGAACTAAATTCACTAATAGAAGAAGATGAACTATCACTGCTAGAAGAGGATGAATCACTAGCGCCCGGTAAAATAAAACTACATCCTGAGAGGAGAGTTACTAATAAAGTCAGTGAAAAAAAAGCATTTTTATTTTTCATGATTAAATACTAGCAAAGAAAAGCTTTCCTTTCAACAACCCACAAAATTAAAGAGCTAGGTTACCCTAGCTCAATAATTTATTTATTTTCGTGTTCTTCTTCTGCTTTTTTATTTATTTTCTCGTGAAGAGCATTGATTGCCCGATCGTGATCTTCGACATATCTATCGGTGACCTCGTGCATCGTTCCTCTAACTGAGAAGTTACTTATCAAAGCATTTTCTTCCTCATCGGTGAGTAATCCTCTTCCAGCAGGAATCAAACGACCAGTGATGACATTTTCCTTCAAACCATGGAGGATATCAGTCTTGCCCTTAATAGCAACATCTGTTAACACTCTTGCAGTCTCTTGGAAGCTTGCCGCAGAAAGGAATGATTCTGTTTCCAAAGCCGCTTTAGTAATTCCAAGAATTAAAGGTGAGAATGTAGCGGGGTGTTTTCCTTCAAGAAGTGCTTCTTGGTTCTTTCGGGTGATAACATTGATGTTCACCTTGGTTCCAGCGAGTAAATCAGTGTCACCAGCGTCATCGACAAGTACTCTTCTAAGCATCTGTCTAACGATTACTTCGATGTGTTTATCACTAATTCCAATTGATTGAGCGCTGTAGACCTTTTGAACTTCTTTTAAGATGTAGCGTTCAACACTAGCGACATCGCTAACTTTGAGCAAGTCTCTAGGTGAAATTGCACCTTCAGTCAATTTATTACCAGCATTGACCTTATCGCCTTTTTTGACTCTTAATCTTTGGCCAAACGTAGAAATGTGTTCGATCTCTTCAAGATTATTCTTGACGATAATGATATATCTACCATCTTTTTCTTCAACACTAGTGACTTCACCAGTGATTTGAGAGATGAGTGCTTCACCTTTTGGATTTCTCGCTTCAAATAATTCTTGAACACGAGGTAAACCTTGAGTGATATCACTACCTGCAACACCACCGGTATGGAATGTTCTCATCGTTAATTGAGTACCAGGTTCACCAATTGATTGGGCCGCCATAATGCCGACTGCTTCGCCAACTTCAACTTCACGACCAGTCGCTAAGTTACGGCCATAACAATGGACACAAACACCATCTTTAGTTTCACAAGTGAAGATACTTCTAATGGTTACTCTTTCGATTCCAGCATCAACAATTCTTTGAGCGTGCTCTTCATCGATCATCGTATTGCCTTCAACGATTACTTCACCAGTTTTTGGATCAACAACATCGTTTAAGGCGTATCGACCCACTAGACGATCGTAGAGTTTAACAATGACAGCGTCTCTCGAAGAATCTCTGATTTCGCTCACTTCAAAGCCATGATCAGTACCACAATCGACTTCTCTAACAATGACATCTTGAGCGACGTCGACTAGACGACGAGTTAAGTAGCCTGAATCCGCTGTCTTTAAGGCAGTATCACTACCGCCTTTACGAGCACCGTGAGTGGCAATGAAAAATTCAGAAACGGTTAAACCTTCACGGAAACAACGTTTAACTGGAAGTTCAATTGTTCCACCTGAGGTATTACCCATCAAGCCTCTCATACCTGCGAGTTGGACGATGTTAGAAATATTACCACGCGCTCCACTATCGGACATGATGAAGATTGGGTTACGGTTATCCTTTTGGAATTGAATGGATAACTTATCGGTTACTTCTTTTAAAACATTAGACCAAGTTGAAACGATTTGATTGTGTCTTTCTTCATCGGTTAATAGACCGAGGTCAAACATTTCATTGATCTCTTCGATTCGTTTATCACCTTCATCTAGCATTTCCTTTTTGCCTTCCACCATGTGGATGTCGTTAAGAGAAATGGTGAATCCCGCAACAGTGGAGAATCTAAATCCTTGATCCTTAATCTTATCAAGAACTGCACTAGTTTTTGGTAAGCCTTTGCGATCATATCTTTGGAAAATCTCGTTAATAATACTTCCTAAATCCTTCTTCTTAAAAGGAGGATAAAGTGGCATCTTAGCAATCGTAGCTTTAATATCTGTTCCTCTAGGGACAAAATAACTGCTCACATCACCAGCAAGATTTTCAGCATTGACTCTATTTAAGTATGGGAAATCACTTGGGAAGATGAGATTGAAGATCACTTTTCCTACGGAAGTAATCAAGTAGGAATTATTCATCTCCTCGGTGAAACCTTTTTTCATCAATCCTTTGCCTAGAATGGCAATACGATTGTGTAAGTGAATTTGTTTTGTAGAATACGCTAGTAAAACATCATCTGGGTTGCGGAATACCTTGCCTTCGCTTACAGCGTATAATTCATAGTGTTCCGCTTCTTCATCATCACCATTTTCACGTAAAAGTTTAGCTTTCTTTAAGAAATCTTCTTTTGTGGCTTCTAAAGATAGGTAATAATTACCTAAAACCATGTCTTGAGAAGGAGTAACGATAGGTTTACCATCTTTAGGACCTAGAATATTGTTACTCGCTAACATCAAATGGAGAGCTTCTTCTTGAGCGTATTTGCTAAGTGGAACGTGAACCGCCATCTGGTCACCATCGAAGTCAGCGTTAAATCCGGTACACACTAATGGGTGCAAACGGATTGCTCTTCCATCAACTAGAATTGGTTGGAAGGCTTGAATACCTAAACGGTGAAGGGTTGGAGCTCTGTTTAGAAGAACTGGATGATCACTGATAATGTCTTCGATTATATCGAAAACGACATTTTCATATCTATCAATGATACGATCAGCTTGTTTATGAGCATTGACAATTCCTCTTTTTAGGAGTTCACAAGCGATATATGGACGGAATAGTTGAATAGCCATTTCACGTGGTAAACCACACTGATACATCTTTAATGATGGTCCAACAGCAATAACGGAACGTCCTGAATAGTCAACACGTTTTCCAAGTAAATTTTGTCTGAATCGACCTTGTTTTCCTTTTAAAGCACTGGATAGAGACTTCAAAGCTCTTCCACCTGGACCAGTGACTGGTTTTTTACGTCTGCCATTATCGATGAGGGCATCCACTGCTTCTTGAAGCATACGTTTTTCGTTCATTAAAATAACCGTTGGTGCACTTCCTTCAATAAATTTCTTTAAACGATTATTTCTCATGATGACACGACGATATAAATCGTTTAAATCGGAGGTTGCAAAACGTCCACCATCGAGTTGAAGCATCGGTCTTAAATCCGGTGGTATAACAGGAATAACATCTAGAACCATCCACTCAGGTTTGTTGTGTGAATTTCTAAATGCTTCAATAACTTCCAATCTCTTAGTGAATTTAACTTTATTCGCTGAGGAAGTTTCCTTCTTCAGTTTTGCTTTTAATTCTTCGCTGACCGCATCAAGATTGACTTCGGAAAGCAATCTTTTAATCGCATAAGCACCTTCGGAAAATTCAGCGCCGGTATATTTGCTGATAAAGGAAGCGGTTGATTGGAAATCAAAGACTTCACCTTCATTATCGAGCCTTTCCATCAATTCATCCAATCTTGCTTCATCAGGGCTACCTGAAATTAATCCCCATTCAGCGCCTTTGTTTTTGATTTCATCAAGAACGGGTCTAAAGACTTCGCGTCCATTTTTTTCATTAATCACTAAACCGGATTGAACTTTGCTAGATTTTCCAGCGTTCAAACAGATGTGAGCAGCGTAGTACACTACTTCTTCTAAGCTCTTTGGGGAGACATCAAGAATTAAGCCAATGCGGCTTGGAATACCTTTTAAATACCAAATATGAGTGCATGGAGAGGCCAATTCAATATGGCCCATTCTCTCACGACGGACTTCTTTAGAAATAACTTCAACACCACATTTTTCACAAACAACACCGGCATAACGAATTTTTTTGTATTTGCCACAGTGACATTCGTAATCCTTGCTAGGTCCGAAAATTCTTTCGCAGTACAAACCACCCATCTCTGGTTTTTGGCTACGATAGTTGATTGTCTCAGGTTTTAAAACTTCACCATGGGACCAACTTCTAATCGCTTCAGGAGAGGCTAAGCTAACTTTTAAAGCCGCTATTTTTTTTACATCAAACATTCTAATTTCCCTCCTTATTTATCTTCGCCATCATCAGCGAAGTCATTTACAGCACGTGTCTCAGGTGCGCTTTCGCCAGTTAAATTTCTAATTGTTGAATTGGCTTTTCTTTCCTCTTTTTCGGCTTCTTTTGCTAAAGCATCCATATCGATGTTATTACCATCTGTATCGAGCAATCTCACATCGAGGGAAAGAGCTTGTAATTCTTTAATTAAAACTCTAAAGGCCTCTGGAATGCCTGGTTTTGGAAGTGGTTGACCTTTAATAATTGCTTCATAGGTTTTGCGTCTTCCAACACGATCATCAGATTTAACTGTGATAATCTCTTGTAAAACGTGTGCGGCACCATAAGCTTCAAGTGCCCAGACTTCCATTTCACCAAATCTCTGTCCACCGTTTTGAGCTTTACCTCCAAGAGGTTGTTGTGTAACAAGAGAATAAGGTCCAGTAGCACGAGCGTGCAATTTATCGTCGACCATGTGCACAAGTTTAATCATGTACATGACACCGACTGTAATTCTTTCATCGAATCTTTCGCCGGTACGTCCATCATATAAGATGGTTTT
>Ga0129317_1000799_pt1 | contig 28598 bp, 31 predicted proteins | sample Cm1ome_FD_94430 | JGI IMG/M metagenome (GOLD analysis project Ga0129317, IMG submission 94430) | Eastern black-and-white colobus group fecal microbial communities from Wisconsin, USA - Cm1105 metagenome | ecosystem: Host-associated > Mammals > Digestive system > Large intestine > Fecal | place... | reverse complement strand
ACCTCGCAATGTTCATACCGCAGATATTCAATCGCCCATCCGGACCTTTTGTCTTATACATAGGCACCTCATTTGACCTGTTGTACTTGTCAATGAGGTTATTTTATGTAATAATGGCACTATTGTTGACCTGAACTGCTGGTTAATTTTTAATCCGCCATTGTTATATAAAGGAGGGTTTTTATGACTTCTGAACAGCTTTTTCTCCAACTGATCGCCAAAGCCATGCTGGACTACGGCGTGGACCTCTCATTCTCCGTGACGCCGGACCATGACCCGGCCGTCTGGGAGGCGCTGGCCCAACGGCAGCGGTCCGCTCAGGCGGAGGCCCTGGACGCCATTGCCGCCGCTCTGCGGGCGGACACCGGGGACTTCGACTGCATCGACGAGATTATCCGCATTCTGGAGCCCCCTGGGCTACACCACGGTCCCCCGCCACGACTTCGGCTGAAAACGCCGCAGGCAAAGCCTGCGGCGTTTTCATGCCTTCTCCCTCACACCAGTGCCGCGATGAGCCACACCAGCCCAATGCCCCCGGCGCCCATCAGCGTGTAGACCGCAGGGCTCAGCTCCCGCCAGACCCGGCTGAACCGGCCGTGGTCTCCTCCGGCGTAATTACGGGCCACCCGCCGGGCCTCCTCCACCAGCTCCTTGGAGGTAACGCCCTCTCCGGCGGCGTCGTTCCGCACAATGAAGATGGCCTGCTCGAAAAACCGCTGGTCCGGGGAATCCACCACCACGACCCGTCTGGAAATACCTTTCACCATAGTCCATGCCTCCTGATGTTGATACTTCCATTTTTCCGCGTCCGGCGGCTGCCTATACCCGTCTCACACCATTTTTTCACCGGGCAGGGGGCAGTACAGCACCTGGATGCCGCAGTCGTCCTGCAGGCGCTCCCTGCGGATGCTCTCCGCCAGGATGAGCCCCGCCAGAGTCTGGGGGTCCTCGCCCTCCCAGCCCGCCAGCAGATCCAGGAGCCAGTCATCCCGGCCCGGATCCGCCACGCCGTCGCTGACCATCACCACGAAGCTGCCCGGCTCCAGCCGGACCCGGGTCACGTCCGGGGGCGCCGGGGTGCCCCGCAGGCCCGCCGGCAGGCTGCCGCCGGTGACCCGCCGCACCGCGCCGCCCTTTTTCAGGTAGCTGGGGGCCGCGCCGTACTTGTAGAAGGCCGCCTCCCCCGTGGCCGGGTCAAAGACGCAGAGGTCGATGGTGGTGAAGCTGCCGGTCTCCGCTCCCCGGAGGGCCATGGCAGAATTCAGAGTTTTGAGGGCCGCCTCCGGCTCGATTCCCGCCTCCAGAAACTGCCGCAGCAGGCGGCAGGTCAGAGCTGACTCCTTCCGGGCGGGCTCCCCGCTGCCCATGCCGTCCGCCAGCAGCAGGCACCAGCTCCCCTGCTCCCGCTGGAAGGACACCACCGTGTCCCCGCAGACCGTCTCCCCCTCCTTGGGCCGCAGGGCCGCCCCCACCCGGCAGGGGGGCTGGATCGCGCCGGAGACGGGAGCTGCCTCCCCCAATCCCGCCGCCGTGGCAGTCAAAAGCTCGCTGAGCTGGGCATACTGACCACGGGCGCTGCGGCGGGTCTCCTCCAGCTGCCGCCGGTACTGCCGCCGCAGGAGAAAGGCCGACAGCTCTCCATTTACCGCCGTCAGGAAGTCCGGCAGGTGGATGCAGCGGTCCGCGAAGTACCGGGGGAAATCCTTTGCCAGTGCCCGCCCCCGCTCCAGCAGGTTGGGGGTGGCGTCATTGAGGGCGTTGAAGGTTCCGGTGTACTCCCGCTGCCAGCAGAGGTCGCACAGGGCGCAGCCCCGGCAGACTTTTTCTGCCGCCCGGTCAAAGACGATGGCGGGATTCTCCTCCGTGGACTGGGGGGTGTTCCGGCCCATGCTGTCGTACAGGTCCCGCAGGGCCCCCGCCGCCTTGGTGAGCCGCTCCTTCAATTGGGCGCCGCCGGGAACGGCGGACTTCTCCGCCCGCTTTACCCGCTTGCCGCCGAACAGCCTGCCCGGCAGCATCAGAAACAGCAGCATCCCAAGGATGGATTCCATCAGCAGCGGCTGGGCAAAGGGGTCCCTGGCAGGCAGCAGGGCCGCCATGGCCGCCGCCAGAAAAGCTCCGGCCGCTCCGATACGCCGGCAGCCCTGGCGGCTCCCCGTCAGCAGCCCCGCCAATCCCAGGCCTGCGGTGAAAATGCCGCTGCCGGTCCCCGCGCACAGGTCCGCCGTCAGCCCCAGCCCCAGGCCTGTCCAGGCCCCTGTGACGGCGCCCCGCTCATAGGCCGTCCAGGCCAGCAGCACGCACAGCAGCGTCCGTCCAATGGAGAGGCCCAAGATCTCCAGGTCCGACAGCGCCAGCAGCAGTGCCGCCGCCAGAAACACCGCCCCGTCCGCCGGAGTGGGGATGCCCTCCGGCTCCAGCACCGGACGGAAGAACCAGGCGGACACTCCGGTCAGAGCCGCTGCCGCCAGACAGGGCGTCAGCTTCTCCAACGGGGACAGGGACTGGATCACATAGATACCCCACACGGCAAGGGAGAGCCCTCCCGCCGTCAGGGCCAACACCTTGGGCCGGGCCAGGGCGGGACTGCACCGGAATGCCGTGGCCGCTGTGAGAATCAGCACAGCGATGGCCAGGTGGGGCAATGCCTGGGCAAACTCCATGAACAGCAGCGCCCCCACCCCCGTCCCCGCCAGAGCGGCGGCGCCACCCAGCCCCGGTCCCGCCGCCGCTACCAGTCCCAGGGCGAAGGGGGCATATCCGCCCGCCGTCTGGCTGGCCGTCAGGGCGGCGCCCAGGAAAAACCGGATGCCGCCCCCCAGCAGCCGCGCCGCCTGTTCCTTTTGCAACGTGATTGGACTGTGTTCCACAGCATGTCCCTCCCGCACGTATGATTTTCCATCATTTTACAGGGATCTGAACAAAAATGCCGTCGGGAAATGAAAGGTCCGAAAATTTGATTTTCCGGAAAAGCCGTCCATGGGAACGGTAACCCCGAAACGCTGGACTTTTCCCCCTTGACATGGTAAGATAAATTGATTTTGCTATGCAGGAGCATAGCAAAACATGAATGCACCAAGCCCTCGCCCCTACGGGGCAACCGGGCTTGCTGTGCAAAACCTTCATGCGCACATGACCTTGCATTCATTGCAGTACGCTGCCGCGCATGAAGGTTTATATGAAAGGAGCGCCGCCCATGCGCATCGGCAATGTTGAGATTCCCTCCCGGCTGGCCCTGGCTCCTATGGCCGGCGTTACAGACGTAGCCTTCCGCCAGATCTGCTCTGAACTGGGGGCCGGGTACACGGTCACGGAGCTCATCTCCTCCAAGGCCCTCTGCTATCACGACAAAAAGACCTTCTCCCTGATGGCTCAGTTCCCCGGGGAGCATCCCGCCGCCGTGCAGATCTTCGGCAGCGATCCTGTCAGCATGGCGGAGGCCGCCCAGATCGCCATAGAGGCCACCGGGGCGGACATTCTGGACATCAACATGGGCTGCCCCATGGGGAAGATCGTCAACAACGGGGACGGCGCGGCGCTGATGAAGAACCCCGAGAAGGCGGGCCGCATCGTGGAGGCCATCGTGAAGGCCCTGCCAAACACCCCCGTCACCGCCAAATTCCGCCGGGGCTGGGACATGGGCAGCTGCAACTGCGTGGAGTTCGCCCAAACCCTGGAGCAGGCGGGCGTGTCCGCCGTGGCGGTCCACGGCCGCACCCGGGCCCAGGTCTACGGCGGGCAGGCGGACTGGAACTGCATCCGCCAGGTGAAGGAGGCGGTCTCCGTGCCCGTCATCGCCAACGGCGACATCTGGAAGCCGGAGGATGCCGCCCGCATCCTGCAGTACACCAAGGCCGACATGGCCATGATCGGCCGGGGCTGCTTCGGCAACCCCTGGCTGTTCCAGCAGGCAAAAGCCGTACTGGAGGGACAGCCCGTACCGCCCCCGCCCAGTCTGGCGGAGCGGTGCGACACCGCCGTGCGGCAGTTTGAGCTGGCCGCCCAGGCCAGGGGCGAACGGGTGGCCGTGCTGGAGGCCCGCCGCCACTACTGCTGGTATCTGAAGGGCGTGCCCCACTCCGGCTATTACAAGGAGCAGATCGTGCAGATGAGCGCCCTGGAGGATGTGTACCGGGTGACAAAGGGCATCAAGAGGGACCTGACATGACTGACAGACAGGAACAAATCTGGATCGACGATGCCCGACGGGGAGACCAGGAGGCCTTTGCCCAGCTGGTGCACCTGTACGAGAAGCGGGTCTACGCCCTGACGCTCCGCATGTGCAAAAATCCGGCGGACGCAGAGGAGGCTGCCCAGGAGGCCTTCCTGGCCGCCTGGCAGGGGCTGGCCTTCTTTCGGGGAGAGTCCAGCTTCTCCACCTGGCTGTACCGGCTGGCCTCCAACGCCTGCGTGGACCTGCTGCGGCGGGAGGGCCGTCACCGCTCCGCCGCCGGCCCCTCCCTCAACGACGAGGAGGCCGCCGTGGACGTGGCGGACGACGCCCCCTCCCCCCACGCGCTGGCGGAGCGGGCGGAGCTGCGGCAGCAGATCGAAGAAGGACTTTCCGCCCTGCCGGAGGAGTACCGCCAGGTGCTGATCCTACGGGAGATGCACCAGCAGACCTATGACGAGATTGCGGAGATCCTCTCCCTGGACCTGGGCACGGTGAAATCCCGCATCAACCGGGGGCGAAAGCGACTGCGAAAAATTTTGCTGGAAAGCTGGAACTTTTCTGCGACCCCTGCGTCAAAACAAGCAGAAAAGGAGGGCTGCAAATGAGATACTGTGACGATTACGCGGCCCTGCTGGACCTGTATGTGGACGGGGAGCTGTCCCCGGAGGAAATGAGCCATGTCCAGGACCATCTGGACCGGTGCCCCGGCTGCCGGGCCTACGTGGATGACGCCCTGGCCATCCGGGCAGCTTTCCCCGACGTGGAGGAAACAGAAGTCCCAGCGGGCTTTGCCGAAGGCGTCATGGCCCGGATTCAGACGGATGCCATCCCCCAAAAGAAGCCCACCCCCTGGCGGAAGGTGCTGCCTACCCTGGCGGCCTGCTGCGCCCTGGTGATCCTGCTGCGGAGCGTCCCCGGGATGTTCTCCGGCAGCAAGGCGGAGGCTCCCGCCATGGCCGCCCCGGCCATGACCACGGAATCCGCTTCGGATGAGAAATCCGAAGCCGTGTTCGAAGAGCCTGCAACCATCATGGATCGCCAGATTGCCGCTGACAGCAGCGACGCTGTCACAGAAGTTGCGGAGGCCCCCGCCGAATGTGCCGCGCCGCAGGAAGCGGAAAAGGCGGCAGGTGGGCCGTACGCCTACACCGACCTCTCCGGGACTGTGTACACCTCCATCCTGACCCTGCCCCCGGAGGGCGCGGAGCTAATGGCGGCGTATGCGCCCGTATCCGAGAGCGGCACAGAAGTCCAATACGAGCTGACGCCGGAGGAGGCCCAGGCTCTGCTGGTCCAGCTGGAAACCGCGACATTCTCCTATCAAAGTGAAGATGGCATCGACCCCACCACCGATATGATACTGGTGGTACTGTCCAAATAAGCATCGGGCCCCGCCTTTTCAGGCGGGGCCTTACCATCAGTGAACAAGGACAAACACGGTTTTTCGGGACTGAAATCACATCCAGCTTCGTCATCCTCGTTGCCGGGCGGCAGCCCGGCGGCCTCGTCTTTCTCGCTGGCTGCGATCTCCGCCTCCGAAAAACTCTGAAGAACTTGCCAGCGAGCAAAAATTGGGTTGCAAGGCCACAGGATGCAGGCGGGCTGACGCCCGCCAAATCCGAGAACGCCGTCAGCGCCGATTTTGGCCGCTGGCAAGCGTATCTGTCCTTGTCAACTGATGGTATTTTACCCTTGCAATCTTCCGGCGGCCATGATATACTCCTTGCTTGACAGGTGCCATCTCCCTGTCCAAGCGTCCGGGTTCGGGCGTTCGTTCGGCAAAGCCTGGCGGATTTGCCGTTCTCTAAACAAAAAAATGGAGGTTGCGCGGGCCTTTCCCGCGTGTTTTGCTGCGTTATTTGCGTCAAAGACCTCCACACTATCTGAAGGAGGTCTTTTTTCATGTCCAAATCCCGCTTCACCACCCGCCAAGTCGCCACCGCCGGCATCATCGCCGCCGTCTATGCCGTCATGAGCCTTTGCGCTTCGGTGTTTGGCATCGCCTACGGCCCCATCCAGTGCCGCTTTTCCGAGGCCCTGACGGTCCTGCCCTTCTTCCTGCCGGAGGCCATCCCGGGCCTGTTCATCGGGTGCTTGGTCACCAACCTCATGAGCACCGTGGGGCCCCTGGACATCATCTTCGGTTCCCTGTCCACCCTGATCGCCGCCATCTGGACCCGGAAGATGCCCAACAAGTGGCTGGCCCCTCTGCCTCCCGTGATCTGCAACGCCGTCATCATCGGCGCCATGATCGCCTGGTACGAGGTGGGATTCAGCGGCGCCTTCTGGGCGTCCTTCGCCTTCAACGCCTTCACCGTGGGCCTGGGCGAGGCCATCGCCTGCTACGTGCTGGGCCTCCTGCTGCTGCAGGTGCTCTCCCGCTCCTCCCTGCTGCGGGGCCATCAGGCATAATACCCCATACGACACAAGGCCAGCGCCTGTACAGGCGCTGGCCTTGTCAGTTTATCCGATGAATTCCAGGCCGGTGCCCTCCACGAAGGCCCTTGCTGCGGCAGGGTCCGCCTTACTCTCGTTCAGGGGCAGGGTGAACAGAGCGCCCTCCATGTCCTCCGCCAGGGAGATGGTCCCGTCCTCCGCCGTGGGGAAGGTGGCGGGGTCGGGGACACCGCCCTCATAGATGGCGAAGTACACGGTGTGGTCCGCGAACATCTCCAGGTTCCGGGTATCAAACAGATAATAGGCCACACCGTCCTGCACAAAAGACTGGCAGGTGGCCCCCAGGGTCCAGGCGTTGACTGCGCTGACGTGATAGCCGCTGACCAGTGGGGAATAGCTCAGGCCATCGGGCAGTTCCTCCAGCGGCTCCCCATCGGTGCAGGTCAGGGTGAACACCGCATAGGTGCGGTCGCTGACCAGCTGTCCGTTGTACTCCGCCGGGGCCTTGGACAGATCCTGTCCGGACACCAGCCCCGCCAGGGTGACGGTGTAGTCGCCCACCTGGGCGGTTTCTTCCAGAAGGACTGCGTCCTCGCTGTCAAAGGCCGCCGCCAGGACGGGGTCCTCCAGCCGCTCCGCCACCTGGGCGGGAGACAGCCACAGCATCACCGCAGACACGGACACCGCCAGCAGGGCGATGGCGGCGGCGATCAGCACCGCCAGTTTCTTCGTTTTTCCAACATGCATACTATGCTCCTCCTTTTCCTGTTCCCGGAGCCGGTCCCGCAGCAGCTCTGTGGTACGGTCCCGGAAATCCGGGGAAAAGGGGATGGCGTCAAAGGCCTTCCGATATGCTTCCCGGTTCATTCGATCTCCTCCTTCAGGCTCTGCCGCAGCCGCTCCCGGCCGCGCGCCAGGCGGGTGCCCACCGTGGCGGCGGGCAGGCCCAGCAGCTTTCCGATCTCTTTCAGGGAATATCCCTCGTAGTAGTGGAGGTGGATGACGGCGCCGTACTTCTCCGGCAGTGCCCGGACCGCCGCCAGCAGCCGGTCCTCCGGCTCCGGGGCTGATGCCAGCAATGCCTCCTCCAGCGGGACATTCCGCCGCGCCGCTGCTTTCTTCAGGTCGGCGGCACGGTGAAGGGTGGTGCGGATCAGCCAGGCCTTTTCGTGTTCCTCGTCCCGGAAGGCCGGGCGGGCCGTCAGCAGCTTCAAGAACACCTCCTGGACCACGTCCTCCGCGTCGGCGGGGGTTTCCAGGCGGGTGCAGGCCAGCCGCAGCAGCATGGGACTGTATGTCTCCACCAGACGGCTGGCATCATCCTGCGCCCCGGTCAGGGCCATTCTTCCTCACTCCCTTCCTGTTTGACGAAAGCCGACTCCATGGCGTCGGCCGCCGTCACCCTAAACACGAAACAGCCGGGCGGTTTTTTTCACCGTCCGGCTGCTTTTTTTACCGTTTTTTTCGGGACATCAGACCCAGACCGCCCAGGATAATGGCAAAGTCCGCCAGGTTGAAGACATAGCGGCTCCACCGTCCCGGCGCTTTGGGGAACTGGACGTAGTCGTAGACCTTTCCCTGCCGCAGGCGCTCCAGCAAGTTGCTGAGGCCGCCCCCCAGCACCAGCCCCGTGCTGACGGGGTGATCCTTCCGCTTGGCCCACAGCACGCCCAGCAGCACCGCCGACGCGGCAGTCACCACGTTACGCCCGATGGGCAGGCTGAAGGCGGCTCCCTCGTTCCACAGGGCCTTCAGCCGCACCCGGCCACCGGCGTGCTCTTTCTCCCGGCGGCTGGGCCGGTCCAGATACCACCGGGCCGCCACGCAGCTTCCCAGGGTCAATACCGCGATGAATGCTGTCAGCATGGTCATTCCTCCTCTGTGTCCTCCAGGGCCTTTTCCATGGCGGCCCGCACGGCCCCCTGCTTCGTCTTTTGGTTGTTGCGGTCCAGTACGCCGCTGATCTGCCCCCGGACCCGCTCCATCTCCTCGTGGAAGCTGGAGGCAGACACCCGCAGGGCGCCGTGGCCCAGAATGATGAGCTGCTCCGAGCCGTCGGAGGTGGCCACCTTGACCCGGTGCTTTTTGCCGATCTCGTAGGTAGCCTTTTCGATATAGGCATCCGCCGTCTCGGCCTCCTTGGTATACACCACATGGATGTTGTGGTACTTCTCCACACTGCCCAGGCCGCCCTTGACCTTATAGGCGTCAAAGACGACGATGACCACGCACTTCTGATAGCCCTGGTAGTTGCACAGCAGGTCGCACAGGGCCTTCCGGGCCGCATCCAGGTTGTCCCTGGCGATGGTTTTCAGCTCATCCCAGGCAAAGATGATGTTGTAGCCGTCCACCAGCAGGTATTCCGGCCCGGACACCTGCTCCCGGATAGCCCGGGCAGACGATTCCGCCACAGGGCGTTTCGGCTCTCTGGGCGGCGTAAAGGCCTGCCGCTTCACGGGGCCGTAGGTCCGCTCGAAGATGGTCTGCAGCTCCTTGTCCTGCTCCAGGGTGCCCGCGTAGGTGCTGGGCCGCCGGGGCTGTGAAGATGATTCCGCTGCCTGCTCCTTCCGGCCCAGCCGCAGGCCGCTGTCCACATGGGCCCGGGCCGGGACCTCGTTCCACTTCACATTGACGCCAGCGCCGTGGGAGCAGAACACGGAGTCCGGGGGATTACCCACGTCCCGCTCCGGGTCGTAGCCGCTGGCCTCCACGACGGCAGCCTGGTCGGCGCAGGGGCGGTAGCCCTCCGGGACGCACAGCAGCCGTCCCCGGCCACGGGTGTAGGCGGTGACCTCCCGGGCGTAATCCCGCAGAGCCGCCACCGGGGCGGCGCCGGTCAGGATAGTTTCCTCCCCGAAGGTCTCCGGGGGATTCACCTCTCCGTTCATTCGCTGCAGGTCGCTCATGGCCCGGCCCACCTGGTCGGCGGGCAGCTCCAGCCGGAACTCGTACCAGGGCTCCAGCAGGATGCTCTCTGCCTGCATCAGGCCCTGGCGCACTGCCCGGTAGGTGGCCTGGCGAAAGTCGCCGCCCTCCGTGTGCTTCTCGTGGGCCTTGCCCACCGCCAGGGTAATTTTCATGTCGGTAATGGGGGAGCCGGTCAGCACGCCTGGGTGCTCCCGCTCCGCCAGATGGGTCAAAATCAGCCGCTGCCAGTTCAGGTCCAGCGCATCCGTGGGACAGGCGGTGTCCAGCACCAGACCGCTGCCCCGGGGGGCCGGCTCCATCAGCAGATGGACCTCCGCGTAGTGCCGCAGGGGCTCAAAGTGGCCGATGCCCTCCACCGGGCCGGCGATGGTCTCCCGGTAGCAGATAGCCCCGGCGCCGAAGGCCACCTCCATGCCGAACCGCTCTTGAATAAGCCGCTGCAAAATTTCCAGCTGGACCTCGCCCATGAGCTGAATGTGAATTTCCCTTGCGGCCTCGTTCCAGACGATGTGAAGCTGAGGGTCTTCCTCCTCCAGCTGCCGCAGCCGCAGCAGGGCGGTGTGGGAGTCCGTGCCGTCGGTCAGCTCCACCTGGTAGGTCAGCACCGGCTCCAGCACCGGGCCTGCCCAGGGCTCCTCAAAGCCCAGGCCCTCCCCCGGCGTCGTCCGGCTGAGGCCCGTCACCGCCACCACGGTCCCGGCGGGGGCCTCCTCCACGGGGCGGAACTTCACCCCGGAATAAATACGCAATTGGTCCGCCTTTTCCTCCCAGAGCTTGTCCTCCGGCAGGCCCGGGCGGCAGTTGGTCAGCAGATCCTTTACCCGCAGGGTGCCGCCAGTAACTTTCAGATAGGTCAGCCGGGCGCCCTGGCTGTCCCGGGCGATCTTGAAGACCCGGGCGCCGAACTCTGCAGGATAGTCCGGGATGGGGGCGTACCGCTCCAGGCCTTCCAGAAATGCGTCCACGCCCTCCAGCTTCAGGGCGGAACCGAAAAAGCAGGGGAACAGCTTCCGTCGGGCGATCATGGCGGTGATGTCGGTGTCCGAAACCTCACCGGATTCCAGATACTGCTCTAAGACCGCCTCGTCGCAGACGGCGGCCTCCTCCGCCAGCTCCTCCGCCGCCGCGCCGAAATCCACGCAGCCGCTGTCCAGGCGGCGTTTCAGGTCCGCCATCAAAGCGACCCGGTCCGCGCCGTTCAGGTCCATTTTGTTGACAAACAGGAATACCGGCACGCCGTACTGCTCCAGCAGCCGCCACAACGTCCGGGTGTGGCCCTGGACGCTGTCGGTGCCGCTGATGACCAGAATGGCGCAGTCCAGCACCCGCAACGTCCGCTCCGCCTCGGCGGAGAAGTCCACATGGCCCGGGGTGTCCAGCAGCGTCACATCCATGGTGGGCATGGAAAACTCCGCCTGCTTGGAGAAGATGGTGATGCCCCGCTCCCGCTCCATGGCGTCCGTATCCAGAAAGGCGTCCCGGTGGTCCACCCGGCCCAGCTTCCGCAGGGCGCCGCTGCGGTACAGCAGGGCCTCGGACAGGGTGGTTTTTCCGGCGTCGACATGGGCCAGGATGCCCAGAACCAGTCTCTTCATGCAAATAACTCCATTTTTATCTCAGCAGCGTACAAACCGCCCACAATACTCCGTAGACCACCGGCTGATGCAGCAGGTACACCAGCAGGGAATGGCGGCCCAGAGCCGTCACCGCCGGCAGGGACAGCCGGGGCGGCTCCTGCCGCCGCAGGCGGTACAGGTAATAGCCCGTCCAGAACAGGAACACCCAGGGCAGCAGGGAAAAATAATCGGTGGAATAAAACCCCTGCTGGGGAAAGCCCAGGAGGGCGGTGAAGTAATTCCGGTACAAGCTCCGGGGCAGTGTCAGGACCCTGGCGCCCTCAAAGCCCAGATAGCCGCTGTTGACCTCCCTGGTCACCAGGAACAGCAGGAAGCTCCCCGCCAGCCTCGCCCGGGCGGGAATCCGCCGCAGCAGCGGGTCCAGGGGAATGGTCAGCAGAACAGCGGCGCCCAGCAGGGTCAGCACGCCGCAGAACACCAGATTTTCCGGCATAGCCGCAAAGGTGACGGCGGAAACTAGGGCGCCGCCGCCGAAAACCAGCAGCCCCCGCTTTCCATGATGGCGGCCCAGGTGCCAGCAGTAGCCGGACAGGAGGATGAAGGTCCAGCAGATGCTCTGCTGCCAGAGGTAGGCCCAGAAGGAGCCGTACCAGTCCCAGTCCGCGCCGAAGATATAGACCATGTCCCAGCAGGCGTGGTAGGCGATCATGCTGACAAGAGTGATTCCCCGGATGGTATCCAGCCCGTGGAACCGGACCTTTCCCATGGCAAATCCCTCCCTCAAAGGCCGGATGATGGTTCCTATTGTAGCACAGGACAGCAGGGCTTTCAAGGACTGTCCCCGGCAGGGTCCCGGAGGACCTTCACTGTTCCCAGCTCCAGGCCCATCTGCAGGCCCATCTGGAAAAAGCGCTCCTGGGCGCTGTCCTCCAGCGCGTCGTGCAGGTCCAGCAGCCGCAGGACGGTCCCGCGCAGGCGGCGGTTGCCGCGGTGCTCCTCCATGAAGTCCTTCAGCAGCGTCTGATATTCCTCCCACAGCATCCGCTGTTCCGGGTCCTCTTTTGCCCAGGCCCGCCGGTGCTCCCAGGCCAGGTCTGTCAGCAGTTGCAATGTAGCATTCGTCATTCATGTCACCTCCTTACATCATTATACATCATTTAGAGTAAAATGCAATCACTTGTTTTTCATTGCATCATGTATATACTATATTGCATAAGGTGGTGCATATTATGGCAGAAGTCGTTTTGGTGAATCGAACAAGGTTCACATCTTCTTTAAAGAATGAATTGCTGGAACAATTTGACCAATTGGCAAGGGATACGCGGATTCCAAAATCCCGGTTGTTTGACGAAGCCATCGAGGATCTGCTGAAAAAATACGAGAAGAAGGGCGTTTGACGCCGGTTGATACGGGAAGGGAGCTTCGGCTCCCTTCCCTTTCGCATGGCTGTAGGCGGCGTGCCCCGGGTGCGGAACGGTGGTGCGCGACTTTCCCGCTTCACCCCCCTTGCAAATGGGAAAACCTTGTGGTAAAGTTATTAAGTCTGTACATTTGTGAACAAAAGGAGGCAGTTTCATGCCTACGTTACAAGAAGAAATCACCCGGCGGCGGACATTCGCCATCATCTCCCACCCTGACGCCGGTAAAACCACATTAACGGAAAAATTCCTGCTCTACGGCGGCGCCATCGCCCAGGCCGGCGAGGTCAAGGGCAAGCGGGCCAAGGCCGCCACCTCCGACTGGATGGAGATTGAAAAACAGCGCGGCATCTCCGTCACGTCCTCCGTCATGCAGTTCCAGCACAGCGGCTTCTGCATCAACATTCTGGACACCCCCGGCCACCAGGACTTCTCTGAGGACACCTACCGGACCCTGATGGCCGCCGACAGCGCCGTCATGGTCATCGACGGCGCCAAGGGCGTGGAGCCCCAGACCCGGAAGCTGTTCAAGGTCTGCGCCCTGCGGCACATCCCCATCTTCACCTTCATCAACAAGATGGACCGGGAGACCCGGGACCCTCTGGACCTGTGCGAGGAAGTGGAGCGGGAGCTGGGCATCGACACCTACGCCATGAACTGGCCCATCGGCTGCGGCAAGGAATTCCAGGGCGTCTACGACCGGGAGAAGCAGCGCATTTTATTCTTCCAGGCCGAGGAGCGGGGCAAAAAGGTCAGCTCCGCTGAGGTGGCACTGGATGACCCCGCCCTGGAGGAGATGATCGGCGAGAGCAAGGCCACTGCCCTGCGGGAGGAAGTGGAGCTGCTGGGCGCCGGACGGGAGTTCGACATGGAGGCCGTCCGCAACGGCACCCTGTCCCCCGTATTCTTCGGCTCCGCCCTGACCACCTTCGGCGTGGAGCCCTTCCTGGAGGAGTTCCTCCGCATGACCACCCCGCCCCTGCCCCGGGTCTCCGACCAGGGGGAAGTGGACGTGTTCAGCGAGGACTTCTCCGCCTTCGTGTTCAAGATTCAGGCCAACATGAACAAGGCCCACCGGGACCGGCTGGCCTTTATGCGCATCTGCTCCGGCAAGTTCCAGCGGGATACCGAATATTACCACATGCAGTCCGGCAAGAAGCTGCGGCTGAGCCAGCCCCAGCAGATGATGGCCGCCGAGCGGGAGATCGTGGAGGAGGCCTACGCCGGAGACATCATCGGCGTCTTCGATCCCGGCCTGTTTTCCATCGGCGACACCATTACCGTTCCCGGCAAGAAGTTCAAATACTCCGGCATCCCCACCTTTGAGCCGGAACACTTCATGCGGGTCAGCCCCAAGGACACCATGAAGCGCAAGCAGTTCATCAAGGGCACGGAGCAGATCGCCCAGGAGGGCGCCATCCAGATCTTCAAGATCCCCGGCGCGGGCCTGGAGGAAGTGATCGTGGGCGTGGTGGGCACGCTGCAGTTCGACGTGTTCGAGTACCGTATGAAGAACGAGTACGGCGTGGACCTGTATATGACCGGTCTGCCCTACGACCACCTGCGGCTCATCACCAACTGCCCCTGCAAGCCTGAGGACCTGGTCCTCTGCACCGGCTCCGCCATCCTGGAGGACTTCCGGGACCGGCTGCTGGTGGCCTTCGGCGGCGAGTGGTCCGTGGGCTTCCTGACCAAACACAACCCCGGCCTGGAGCTGGCGGATTCCCTGTCGGTGTAATATGGCGGAGATCAGACGGTATTTACCCGGCGACGAGGGCGCTCTGTCCGCTCTCCTGCGCCGGACGCTGCTGGAGGTCAACGCCCACTACTGCCCCAAGGGCGAGATCGACTGGCTGTATAACCGCTACACGCCGGAGACCGTAACCCAGATCGCCAGGGACGGCCATATGTATGTGATGACGGAGGCCGGCGTCATCGTGGGCACCGGCACCGTTGTCCGGACCGGAGGGCGGGAGTGCGAGATCATCGCCGCCTTCCTGCTGCCGGAGGCCATCGGCCGGGGCCTGGGCACCCAGCTGTTTGACGTGCTGGAGGCGGACGAGTGGTGCGCGGCGGCCAAACGCATCTGGCTGACTTCCTCCGTGAACGCCCTGGACTTTTACGAGAAGCGGGGCTATGTGAACCCCAACGGCTACCGCACCCGGGGAGAGGACAGCCTGCTGACCATGGAAATATGGAAATAAAAAGATGCACGGTGAAAAACGTGCATCTTTTTTGCGGATTCATCGAATTGAAAGCATTTTCCCGGTTTCAAAGGATTCCTTGCAGCGGTAAGCAGCCTCGGAGACAGTGCCGTCGTACACCGTCATGTCGGCGGGGCGGGTGCCGTTTCGGATGTGGTCCGTGAAGGAGCGCATCTCCGCCAGGAAAGCGGTGTGCCAGCGGGACATGAAATCCGGGTAGTACTCCTGGCGGGCGCCGTGCTCATCCACGATCTGGAGCAGGTCTTTGGCGCCCACGGGGGCAATCCGCAGGGTGCCTCTGGTGCCGATGATCTCCGTCTCCACATTGCAGCCGGCGGCATGGGTGCGGTTGGTGAACAGGAAGCCCATGGCGCCGTTGTCGCACTGGACCATGGCGGCGGCGTTGTCGGCGTCGTTCAGCTCCCGGTAGAGGTCGAATTCAAACACGCCGCCCAGGCCCCAGACGTTTTTGATATTGGAGCCGGTGAACCAGCGGACTAAATCCAGGTCGTGAACGCACATATCCAGGAACTGACCGCCGGAGTGGGGCGCGAATTTCAGCGTGGATTCAATGGTACTGCGGGGGTCTTGGGTATAAGAGCGGACCAGCACAACCTTGCCAATTTCCCCGGCGTCCACCCGGCGCTTGGCCTCGGCATAGGAGGGGTCAAACCGGCGCATGAAGCCCAGCTGGAACACCAGCTCGGGATGGGCCTCCACCACCCTTTCCGCCTCCTTGCACTGGGCCACATCAATACCCAGCGGCTTTTCGCAGAAGACGTGCTTCCCATGCTCCATGGCAATTCGGATCTGCTCCACATGGAGGAAAGACGGAGAGACGATGACAACGCCGTCCAGCTCCGGATCAGCGCACATCTCCGCAAAATCCGTGTAGGCATGGGGGATGTCCAGCTCCGCCGCCACGGACCGGAGCCGCTCCTCATCCACATCGCAGACGGCGTGGAGGGTGCAGCCGGGAAGAAGCGTGGCCAGATTTTTCGCATGCTCATAGCCCAGACGGCCCAGGCCAACGGAGCCAATTCTGACAGGTTTCGTAACAGCTCCCTTCTTTCCGCGTTTTTCCCATTATAATGCGTACTGAACAATGCCAATTGGCATTGTTCAAGTGCAAGAGTTTCAGGCAAAACCGTGCGTCCTTTCTTCTGCTTTACCGGCGTCCGCCGAAGCCTCCGCCGCCTCCGCGGCTGCCGCCGAAGCCGCCCCCGAAGGAACCGCCTCCGCCGAAGCCGCCACGGCTCCCGCCGAAGCCGCCCCCGAAGGAGCCTCCTCCACCAAAGCTGCCACGGCTGCCGCCAAAGGAACTGCCCCCGAAGGAGCCTCCGCCGCCAAAGCTACCGCCCCGGCTCCCGCCGGTGGGCGGTCTGCGGCTGCCGCCGCTGCTGCGGGGCGGGCGGGGCGAGGGACCGCCGCCCATGCCGGGACCACCCGGACCTTTTGGCGGTCTGGGGGGCTTGGGCGGTCTTCTCCGCCGGGGCCGGCCCCAGAAGATGGGATAATACCGCCGGGTGGGGATGCCCATGCCGGGCATCATGTACCGCCTGCGGTAGCGGTTATAGCGCATCCGGTCCAGAATGACCCAGATCACCAGCAGCACCACCAGGATCAGGATGAGCTGGGCAAACACGGCACCCGCCGTGGGAGCCAGATGTCCCGTGGTCTGGGTGTAATACCCGTCACCGGCGGAATAGGTCTCCCGGACGGCGGGGATGTAGTTTTCCTTGATGGTGACATCATAGAAGTCCGCGAACCAGTCGATGTAGGCGTCGAAGGTCTTTTCCACACCGGCGTCATAATCCCCGGCGGCAAAGTCGTTCTCCATGTAGTGGTACAGCAGGCTGGTGAGCTCCTGGCCGTATTTGTACAGGCCGTCGCCGCCGGAGACGCCGTAGTCGCCCTTCAGGCCGTTCTGGGCAATGTCCTCCAGAGCCAGAACGATCACCAGCCCGTTGTCCCGCTCCGCGGAGCCAACGCCGTACCGGTTGCCCAGGTCCGTGGCGTACTGGACGATGTCCGTCCCGCCGGTGGAGTCCACCGTCACCACCATGATCTGTGCGCCAGTCTGGGCAAAGAGGGAGGTGTTCATGGCGTCGATGTGTTTCATGGTCTTGTCCGACAGCACCCCGGCGTGGTCATAGACATAGGTATAGGTGCCCACCACAGCGGTGGAGGGCGCGCTGGTGTCCGCCGGCTTCCGGGCCTGGCCCAGCAGCACGCCAGCCACGATAGCCAGCACCATGGCAGCCGCCGCCACGGAGCGCTTTTCAAAAATTTTCATAGGCAGTTGTTCCTCAAATCCACGAGGTTTTTCCGGTTCCTTCACCGAAGGCAAAGGAAGGGGGCTAGGGGGAACCTCCGGTTAACACCGTTGCGGCATTACGATTCCCGGCTCCTGCCGGAGCCGCCAATCGTGCCGCTGCCTCGAAAGCGGCTCGCTTCTTCCGCCACAGGCGGCGCTTCGCCGCTTCCCCCCAGTTCTTTTGCCAACGGCGAAAGAAGAAAATCCAATCATTTTTGTCAGGACATGCGCCTGACAAAAATACCTTGACTCAGCCGCCCTGGGCGGCGACACCAGCGACCCGTCAGGGGTCCCCGCGAAAACCCAGCGATGCGGTTTTCGTGGGGAGAGGAAGAACAAGCGGAGCGGTGTGCGCTTTTGCCAAAGGCGGAAGCGCATGGAGCGCAGCTTGTTCTGACGGGGTGGTAGGGGAGGTCGAGGGGGAGCCTGCTCCCCCTCGAAAGCATCAGTTCCGGAGCTCCAGGAGCTTCTGCTTCAGCTGGCCCTCGATCTTGCCCAGCTCCACCTCGGCGGCCTGGCGCTTCTGGGCGCCCTCCCGCTGGATGTTCAGCACCTCGTCCAGGGTGTCGATCAGCTGCTGGTTGGTGTGCTGCAGGGTCTCAATATCCACGATGCTGCGCTCCGCCTCCTTGGCGGTCTCGATGGTACCCATCTTCAGCATGTCGGCGTTCTTCTTCAGCAGATCGTTGGTCATCTCGGTGACGGCGCTCTGGGCGGCGGTGGCCTGACGGCTGTGCTCCATGCCCAGTGCCAGCACCATCTGGCTCTTCCACAGGGGAATGGTGTTCACCAGGGAGGACTGGATCTTCTCCACCATCAACGTGTCGTTGTTCTGCAGCAGGCGGGTCTGGGGGCCCATCTGAATGGAGATCATGCGGGTCAGCTCCAGGTCGTGGAGCTTCTTCTCAAAGCGCTCGCACATCTGGGCCATGTCGTTGTACCGCTGGGCGTCCTCCTGGGCGCCGGTCTGCTCCGCCCGGGCCTTCAAGGCGGGCAGCTCGTTGGTCCGCACATCCTCCAGCTTCTTCTTGCCGGCCAGGATGTACATGGTCAGTTCCTTGTAATATTTCAGATTCAGCTCATACATCTGGTCGAACATGGCCACGTCCTTCAGCAGGGTGACCTGATGCTGCTCCAGCTCCCGGGCGATCTTGTCCACGTTGGTCTCCACCTTGGAGTACTGGGCCTTCATGGTCTCCAGCTTATTCCCGGCCTTTTTGAACATGCCGAAGAGGCCCTTCTTCTCCTCTTCCTGGCCGAAGCCCTTCAGCTCCACCACCAGCTCGGAGAGGGACTTGCCCACCTCGCCCAGGTCCTTGGACCGGACGGAGGCCAGGGCGTTTTCGGAAAAGCCCGCCACGTTCTTCTGGGCGGCGGCGCCGTACTGCAGGATCAGGTTGGAATCCATGATATTGATCTTCTTGGAGAAGTCCTCCACCACCTGCTTCTCGGTCTCGGACAGCATGCTGTCGTCCAGCTTGGCGGGGACGATATCCGCCGCGGGGGGCTCTACAACGGCGGGCGTGGCAGGGGTCACCACCTCGGCGTCCAGGGTCAGGGCAGGGACGGCCTCCGTGGCCTGGGGGTCCAGGGTCAGCTCGGGCATCATGTTGTTCTCGCTCATTCGTTTCTCCTCCATATCATTCAGGCGTTATGCGCTGTTACAATTCCAGCTTGATATCCGTGTCGTCCTTCGTCACAGGGTCGGCCTTCATCTGGTCGCCTGCCAGACCCTCCCGGGCCATCATGGTCTCCAGCACGGTGATGTCCGTGGAGATATCCAGGGCCTCGGCGCCGTACAGGCTGTCCAGCTGCTTTTCAAAGGCCGCCACCACCGTGCGCATCATGCCCTCCACCTTGGCCAGGGTGGAGTCGATGTTCTCCCCGGAGACGCCGGTGCCGCTCATACGGTCATAGCTGTTCAGCAGCTTCAACGTGGTGGGCAGGTAGTAGTCCATGAACCGCCGGATCTGAGGCAGCTTCTTGGGATCCCGCTTCACCTCGTCGAAGATCTTCTGGCACACCTGCTCCAGCCGCACAATGTCGGCGGAGATACCCGGGTCGGCGATGTTGTCGTCCAGCCGCTTCATCTCCTGGATCGCCAGGCGGCCGTCTTTCAGCATCTTGTCCAGCTCGGGGTTGCCGGTGGACTCCTCCTTGGGCTTTTCCGCAGCCTTGGGAGCCGCCTGCTCCGTGCCGCCGATGGTTCCGGCGTTTTTGCAGAGGGCGCTGGTCAGGGCAAACACTCCCACGGACGCCGCCGCCACCAGCACATAGTGCAGCGGCGCGTACAGGGGCAGCAGCAGGCCGCACACCAGCCAAACCACCGCCACGGCGTAAAAGGGCGCCACGGGTTTTCGGACACTCGTTTCCATCCGCAGACCTCCTTTGTCTCAATGGGGATATTATACCCCCGTGGAGTGGACGCGGTCAAGGTGGGGGGATTGTAAAATAGATATGAACAAGGAGGGCCAAGCGGCCCTCCTTACCTCAGATTCCATATGTGCCGGTGAGCGGGTCCCGCCACAGGGCGATGTGGATTGGGCGGAAGGTGCACCAGACGAAGCAGAAGGCCAGGGCCCACAGCACGATCAGCCCCAGTACCTGCTGCCAGGGCGAGGACAGGCGGTTCCGCCGCAGCAGAGAGAAATCCAGCAAAAACGCTCCCAGCGCCGCCAGGAAAAACACCGCGATGTTGGCCCAGTCCCGCATCTGGCCCCAGGCGCCGGTGTAGGTGTAAAACAGCGCCGGGATCAACGCCAGCCCTGTCACGATGCTGACAGCGCGCACCGCCAGAAAGTTGGGGTAGTTCCTCCCCACAAACCACACCTGCACCACGGAGAACAGGAACATAGGGACGAACAGTAGCTTCATGTGCTCCCAGGTGGACTCGTTCACCACCGAGACCACCGCCGCGGCCAGGCTGCCGCCGCTCCACTCGTAGACAAAATGCAGCAGAGAGCCCATGGCCGAGGTGAACAGGAACCCCGCCAACTCCCAGAAAAACAACCGCTTGCGCATGCCAGCCTCCCGACAAAAAAGACTGCGGCCGAAGCCGCAGTCTCATTGTATGCGCCTTTGAGCGGATTATGCGTCCAGATAATCGCTGTACTCACCCAGCACCGTCCCCAGGTCCTCCCGGGTCCAGGCCCCGGTCTCCTTGGTGCGGTCCAGGTTCTTCTCCAGCAGGCGGCACAGCTCCCGGGCTTCGTCCTCCGTCAGGCTGTCCATGGCCGCGGGCAGCTTGGAAAGCTCCGCCTTGGGCAGGGCCAGCAGGTAGTAGGGCACCCGCCAGTCGTGGGTCTCCCCCTCCGTCAGGCGGAACACCTCCACCAACTGGGCCGCCGTGGCCTTCTCGTATTCTACGGGCGGCTGGACGAAATAGCCGCCGGTGCCCCGCTCCCTGATAGCCCAGTCGCCGTCCTGGTTTTTCACCACATAGACCTGGCTGTCGTAGCCGCAGTAGCCCCGACTATCCGGTTCGTCCAGGCCCGCGCCTGCCTGCCAGTAGGCGGCCTGTTCATTTTCCGGGTCCTCCAGCTTCACCCGGAGGCTCATGCTGCAGCAGAACTGCTGGGGCTTGCCCAAATAGACGTCATACACATTCGCTCCGTCGGCCCGCACGTCCAGGGGCTTCCAGTCCACCCAGTCCGGGATGCTCCGGTAGTTCTCCGCCACCTGCTCCGCCAGCTCCTCCGCCGCCTCTGCCAGGGGCAGGGCGCCGTTCGCCGTGACGGACCACACCTGATGGCTCACAGCGTCCCGGGCGATCATCTCCAAGCTGCCGTACAGCTTCCACGCATAGGGCTCCTGTCCCTCCTTGGGATTTACCGCCTGATAATAAGAGGTCTTTCCGTCCTGCTCCAGGGCCGCCAGATCGCTTTCGGAGCAGCAGCGGATGGCGGCCTTGCCGTCCTGGGAAGCCACGGTCAGCAGATACCCCCCATCCTGGGATGCCAGCAGGGCTTTCCAATCTTCCTCCGAGGCGGCGGACCAGGTGTAGTCCGTGAAGGTGTGCTGCCGCCCCGCCACGTCGCCGTCGTTTTCTCCCCTGACAATATCAAAGGCCGTCTCGGTGCCGTCTAGCTCCTCCACCGTGACCCGGAAGGTCTCGCTGTCCGTAATGGTCTGATACAGTTCCCCGGCCTCCGCCGCCAGTTTCTCGCTCTCGGTCTGTCCGGACTCCGGCGTTTTGGTATTCTGCTGCTCCGGCTGCTTCCGGGCGCATCCGGTCAGCAGCAGCGTCATCATCAAAATCAGCGCCCATGCACGTTTCATGGCGATATCCTCCTTTTCTTGGTGGCATCAGATTATCACGATTTTCTTGGGAATTCCTGACGAAACCGCTACAAATGATGACAGTTCAGGAGCGAATTATGACGAAACGGAAACAAAAAGTCCGGACGGCTTCCGCCGTCCGGACTTGCGTTCTTATGCAAAAATCACCTGCACCAGCAGCATGTACAGCGCCGTTCCCCCCGCAATGGAGAGGAGCACGTTGCCCTTCCAGCGGTGCAGCACCACCACCGTCAGGATCGCCAGCAGCTCCGGGGCGCCGTGGGGCGGGTTGGTCCAGGAGACGCCTTTCAGGCAGTAGACCACCAGCAGGCCCATGGTGGCGGCGGGCAGCACCCGGCCCAGATAGAGCACCCAGGCGGGCGGCTCCCTATTCTCCGGGAACATCCAGAAGGGCAGCCAGCGGGTCAGCTGGGTCCCGGCGGCCACCGCCAGGATCATAATCAGAGTTTGGAGAGGTGTCAGGTACATAACTTCTTCCTCCCTCCCAGCAGCACCGCTAAAATCAGCACCATGGCGGCGATGACCATGTTATCCGGGCCGAACACCGCCAGGCTCACGGCGGCGCAGGCCAGACCGATGACTCCGGCAGGCCGGTTCTCCTTCTTCCACTGCTCCAGAAACAGCACCACGAACAGCGCCGTCAGGGCGAAGTCCAGGCCGGTGGTGTCGAAGGTCAGGAAGCGGCCCAGCAGGCCCCCCAGGGCCGTGGCAATGATCCAGTAGCTGTAATCCAGCAGGGAAATCCAGAAGTAGAAGTCCTTCCGCTCCACACCCTCGGACGGGTCCAGGGTGGAGACCAGAGAAAAGGTCTCGTCACTGAGGACGTAGATCAAAAAGGGCCGGACCTTGCCCAGGCCCTTGTATTTGTCCAGCATGCTGAGTCCGTAAAAGATATGCCGGGCGTTCACCATGACGGCCAGCAAAAACGCCTGCAGGGGGTCGAAGGCCGTCACCAGCAGGGTGATAGCCACGTACTGCATACTGCCGCCGAAGCCGATGGCGCTCATCAGCGCGGACCAGAAAGGCCCGTAGCCGTTGGCCGCCATCAGCAATCCGTAGGCTAACCCTAAGCATCCATATCCCGTCAGCACTGGGATGGTGGCGGGAAAGGCGGCTCGCAGCGCCGCCCACCGTTTTTCTCTCTTATCCATACTCGTTTCAAGAAGAAATCAGGAGCGGGCTGTCAGCCCGCTCCCCGTATTTCACATCTTCTCCGGCGCGTCCACACCGATGAGCTTGAGGCCGTTTTTCAGCACCACGCGGGTGTCGTCCGCCAGCTTCAGACGGGCAGCCTGGACGGCAGGCTCCTCGCCCTTGATGCGGCAGGCGTTGTAGAACCGGTGGAAGCAGGCCGCCAGCTCCTGCAGGTAGCGGTTGATGTGGCTGGGGTCATAGTCCCGAGCCGCCAGCTTGATCTCCTCGCAGAACTGTGCAATCTGCTTAATGAGGGCCTGCTCAGTCTCGCCATTCAGGATGGACATGTCCACATCGGCCTGCGCGGGGACGATGACGCCCTCCTCGGCCAGCGCCCGCAGCAGGGAGCAAATCCGGGCGTGGGCGTACTCCACGTAGTAGATGGGGTTCTCGCTGTCCTCCCGGACGGCCAGTCCCAGGTCAAATTCCATCTGGGTGTCAGGCTTGGCGTTGAAGTACCACCGGGCGGCGTCCACGCTGACCTCGTCCAGCAGGTCGGACAGGCTGATGGCCTTTCCGGTACGCTTGGACATGCGGACCAGCTCGCCGTCCCGCAGCAGCTTCACCAGCTGCATCAGCACGATGTCCAGCTTCTCGCTGCCGTTGAGACCCAGGGCATCCAGCGCGCCCTTCAGGCGGGCCACATGGCCGTGGTGGTCGGCGCCCCAGATGTTGATGACCTTGTCAAAGCCCCGGACGGCAAACTTGTTGCGGTGGTAGGCGATATCGGCGGCGAAGTAGGTGTAGAAGCCGTTGGCCCGGCGCAGCACGTCGTCCTTCAATTCCAGCTTTTCGATGTCCTTTTCCTTCTTGCCCGCCTTCAGCAGGTTCTCCCGCATGATCTCGGCGGTCTTGAGCCACAGGGCGCCGTCCTTCTCGTAGGTCCAGCCCTTTTCGGTGAGCATCTCCACCGTCTCAGCAACATACCCGCTCTCGTGGAGGGTGGACTCATAGAACCAGTTGTCGTACTCGATCTTGTAGCGCTGCAGGTCCGTCTTCATCTTGGGCAGGTTCACGCTGAGGCCGAACTGGGCCAGGGTCTCCTGCCGCTCCGTCTCAGACACGTTCAGCAGCTTGTCGCCGTTCTGCTCGTAGTAGGCCTGGGCCAGGTCACGGATGTCGCCGCCCTGGTAGCCGTCCTCGGGGAAGGGCACGTTCTCCTCGCCCTGGATGATCTGGAGATACCGGGCCTCGATAGAGTGGGCGAACTTGTCGATCTGGTGACCGGCGTCGTTGACGTAGAACTCCCGGGTCACGTCGGCACCGCAGGCGGTCAGCACGGAGGCCAGGGTGTCACCCAGCACGCCGCCCCGGGCGTTGCCCATGTGCATGGGACCGGTGGGGTTGGCGGAGACGAACTCCACCATATACTTCTTGCCCTTCAGGCCGTCGTTGGTGCCGTAGTCCGCACCCTCGGACTCCACGGCGGCACAGACGCCCTCATACCAGCTGTCGCCCAGCCGGAAGTTCAGGAAGCCGGGACCGGCGATCTCCGCGGAGGTGAAGTAGGTGTCCTCCAGGTCCATGTGGTCCAGCAGAGTCTGGGCGATGTTCCGGGGCGGCTGCCGCAGGGCCTTGGAGGCCGCCAGGGCAAACGTGGTGGTGAAGTCGCCGTTGGCGGTATCCTTGGGGATCTCCACGGGGGCGGTCTTCACGGCGGCTGCGGGCAGGGTGCCGTCGGCGACGGCGGCCTGGTAGGCGTTCATGGCCAGGGATGCCACCTGGTCCTTCGCGTTCTGGATCATGTTGATCATATCGTCATAACCTCTTCTGTTAAAATGATTTCATGGGCCGGGCGGATAGTATCCGCCCCTACTCTTATGCTTATTGTTTCCGCTTCACCCGGATCTTGAAGCAGTTCCGGCCTGTGACGGTATGTTCCACGGCGATGGAATACTTGATGTCCATGACGCCGCCCCGCTCGCTGAGATTGTGGCGGAGACGGCTGGTCTGGATATCCACCGTCAACTCCCCGAAGGGGGTCTCGTACAGGGAGGTGTGCTGCCGCCCCTCCTCAAACACCATCTGGGAATTCACCTTGCCCGCCCGGGTCAGGGTCACCCGGGGGCCGTTGACCTCAAAGGACGTGGTGGTTCCCTCCATGCCGGTCAGGGCCGTCTCCTCATATTCCAGCAGAATACGGCCATCCTCCAGTAGCTCCATGGTCCCCGCCGTCATCAGCTCCGTGCCGTCCGGGTCCACGTCGTCAAAATACTGCTCGCCCCGGATGGAGAGCATCACGGGCAGCGCATTCGGTTTCATATTGGTCTCAATACTGGTCAATGTCGATCCTCCGTGCCACGTGGCGAATGTCCTCCTGCAAAAACACCGACGCGATGCGCTCAAAGTCCTCCGGCTGGTCGCTGACATAGAACTCCGCCTGGCCCTGGCGGGTCTCCTCCGCCCGGAGGCCGTCGGCCTTCAGCAGCCGTTTCAGCTCAAAGGCGGATTCCTCCCCGGCGGAAACCAGGGTCACCTCCGGCCCCATGACATCGGCGATAATGTCGGTCAGCAGGGGATAGTGGGTGCAGCCCAGGATCAGGGTGTCGATGCCGGTGGCCTTCAAGGGCTCCAGGTACTCCCGGGCCACCGTCTCAATGACCACATCCCCCCGCCGGAACCGGCCGTTCTCCACCAGGGGAACGAACAGGGGACAGGGCTTTCCAATGACCTCCACCTCGGGGTCCAGCCGCCGCAGGACCGCCTCGTAGGCACCGGAGCGGATGGAGGCCAGGGTGGCGATGATGCCCACCTTTTTGGTCTTGGTCACCAGCAGCGCCCGGCGGCAGGTGGGCTCCACCACGCCCACGATGGGCAGGGTGTTTTCCGCCTGCAGGGTATCCAGGGACGTGGTGGTGACGGTGCCGCAGGCGATGAGGATGGCCTTCAGGTCGAAGGATTTCAGAAACCGGACATCCTGCCGCGCATATTTTAGAATGGTCTCCCGGGAACGCCCGCCATAGGGCACCCGGGCGGTGTCGCCGAAGTAGATCAGATTTTCCTCCGGCAAAATCTGCCGCAGGGAGCGCACCGCCGTCAGGCCGCCCAGGCCTGAGTCGAATACGCCGATGGGCCGCATGTCCATAGCTTTCATACCTCTCATCAATTGCATCGTGACTATTTATTATACTATGCCCTAAGGTTTGCCGCAAGACAGATTTTAGTCTTTTTGCCCTGTTTTTTATGTGGAATTTTACGTATTACTTTGCTATAATAGCGTTGTATCACAGTCTGGGAGGTGTTTGCCCATGAAAATCGAGCTGACGGAGCAGCAGTACCGCTATCTGCTGGATCTGGTGTACATAGGAAACTGGGTGATAAACTCCACCCGCGAGGACGACCGCATCAAGGAGTACGACCAGGTGGAGAGCCTGGTGTTCTCCCACTGCCTCCGGCACAAAATGAGCAAGCTGGTGGAGCTGTACCAGGGAGAGCTTATCCCCTCCCGGGCCTTCGCCGACGGCGGCATTCACGAGGCCATCGAAAATTATGAGGATATCGTCTTTTATGAGATTCTGGCGGAGGAGCTGGCTCTGAAGGATCTGGACGGCGAGCCCCTGACCCGGGAGAACTACTCCGCCCTCATGGAGCGGATCGACGCCTACATGGCGGAGTTCAGCCAGCACGGAACGGACAATATTTCAGTAGACTTAGACGAGTAAACTTACTTAAAGAGGGGACATCGTCCCCCCCCTTTGCCCGCAAGGGGCACGCCGCATCCGTAAAGCAGCAAAGCCGCTAACGGCTGCGCAGTAGATTCCCCCTCACCAGTGAACACAGTTCACTGGTGAACGCCGCCCCAGGCGGCTAAGTCGATGTATTTTCGCCACGTACATGCCGCGGCGAAAATGATTTAAAAGCACATGATTCACAATTTATACTACATAAGGAGATATGTACATGGCTGAAACATCAAAGGTTTATTTCGCGGATTTCCGCTGCCCCAGCTGGCGGGAGAACCTGCCCCAGAAGCTGGCCCGCCTGATCATGACCGCCGGATTCGGCGACATGGACCTGGAGGGCAAGTACGTCGCCATCAAGATGCATTTCGGGGAACCGGGCAACATGGCCTACCTGCGGCCCAACTGGGCCAAGGTGGTGGTGGACCTGGTGAAAGACAAAGGCGGCAAGCCTTTCCTGACGGACTGCAACACCCTGTACATCGGCGGCCGCAAGAACGCCCTGGACCACATCGAATCTGCCTACGTCAACGGCTTCACCCCCTACTCCACCGGCTGCCACATCATCATCGGCGACGGCCTCAAGGGCAACGACGAGGTAGAGGTCCCCGTGGAGGGCGGCGAATACGTGAAGGCCGCCAAGATCGGTCGGGCCGTCATGGACGCGGACGTGTTCATCTCCCTGACCCACTTCAAGGGCCATGAGCAGACCGGCATGGGCGGCACCCTGAAGAATATCGGCATGGGCTGCGGCTCCCGGGCGGGCAAGATGGAGCAGCATAACTCCGGCAAGCCCCTCGTCAAGCAGAAGAAGTGCATTGGCTGCCGTGCCTGCGCCAAGATCTGCGCCCATGGCGCTCCCCAGTTCGGCGCCGACGGGAAAGCCACCATCGACACCGACAAGTGCGTGGGCTGCGCCCGGTGTCTGGCCATCTGCCCCAAGGACGCCATTCAGTCCATGTACGACGAGGCCCCTGAAATCCTCAGCAAAAAGATTGCCGAGTACACCAAGGCGGTGGTGGACGGCCGTCCCTGCTTCCACATCTCCCTGGTGATGGACATTTCCCCCAACTGCGACTGCCACGGCGAGAACGATGCACCCATCGCCCCCAACGTGGGCATGTTCGCCTCCTTCGATCCCGTGGCCCTGGACAAAGCCTGCGCCGACGCCGTGCTGGCTCAGCCCGCCATGCCGAATTCTGTCCTCTTTGACAAGGAGTGCGCCTGCAATGAGGGCGACCTGTTTAAACGTGCCCACCCGGACACCGCCTGGGAGACCTGCCTGGAGCACGCCGAGAAGATCGGCCTGGGCACCCGGGCATACGAGCTGATTAAGATTTGACCTCCCTTCATAAGCAAAAGGACTTCCGAATTCTCGGAAGTCCTTTTCTCTTTCTGTTCGATCAGGCGAACAGGGCGTTGAAGCTGTTCACCACGTCGTCCGCACCCTCGCTGAGGGCGATCAGTATGACGTAATTGCCGTTGGAGACGATGCGGGAGCCGTTTTTCCAGCCCTCAATGCTGGCGGGATACCAGGCGCCGCCGGGATTCTGGTCATCGCCCACCTGGTAATTGATGCGGGCCTGGAAGATGTCCTTCACCGCCTGGACATCGGCGCTGTTCTGAACCTCCACCAGGGCGATCTCGCCCACAGCGGCGGAGATCATGGCGGTGTACACGCCGCACTGGTTGGTCTTGATGGCGGTCAGGCCGGGATAGAAGGAATCCAGCACTTCGCCCTCGGCCTGCATCATAGCTGGCATGTTGTCCCCGGAGGCCACGGTCTCATAGAAGGCTGCCAGGTCTACGCTCTTGCTCTCAGCGGGCTTCTCGGCAGGCTTTTCCACAGGGGCGGCAGGCTTCTCAGCGGGCTTTTCCACCGGCTTGCTCTCGGGCTGCTGGGCAGGGTCCGCCGGCTTGGCATTCACCTCCGGCTTTTCAGCGGGGTCCACTGGCAGATTTTCCGGCTGGGCGGACTCGGTCTCCTCCGGCTGGGCCTCGCTGATATCCACGATCTCCGTCTCATCCCCTTCGGGCTGTTCGGCGGGCTCCTCCACCTGGGGCTCCTCCGGCTCCTTCTCCTCTTCCTTCTTGCCGCCGCAGGCGGTGAGGGACAGCACCAGGACCAGGGCCAGCAGCAGGGAAAGCAGTCTCTTGTTCATCGGTATGTTCTCCTTATTTTCATCCCAATTTCCCGGCGTCACGGGACGCCTGTCAAGTTTCCTTTTGTCAGACGGACCAGTCTGCGAAAAAGTTCCCGGTTTTCAAAATTTTTTCATGTTTTTAGGCAAGTCCCCAGGCAGGCAAGGCCCTGTCCTTGCCCGCCGTTGACTTTGCATCAAATATCCGCTACAATCAAATCATATCATATCACGGCTGTCCGGGGGTGAAAACCCCCTCTTTTGTCGTT
>Ga0129317_1000797_pt1 | contig 28613 bp, 27 predicted proteins | sample Cm1ome_FD_94430 | JGI IMG/M metagenome (GOLD analysis project Ga0129317, IMG submission 94430) | Eastern black-and-white colobus group fecal microbial communities from Wisconsin, USA - Cm1105 metagenome | ecosystem: Host-associated > Mammals > Digestive system > Large intestine > Fecal | place... | reverse complement strand
GAATGATAAGTAAGAAAAATAGATGTATTTATATCAAAACATAAAAAAATAGTTAAAAAATAGGAACAATTGAATATTTACTCAATTGTTCCTTTAAAAAGTTATTCTTTTTCAGTGTTCTCCCTAGATTGGCTTTTTTAATTGTTCTTGTATTTTTTCATCAAAATCATAAACTTCTAATAAACGAATAGCATTCCCTATCGTACATACCCCTTTTCTTATTTTATAATCACTTTGCCATAAATCATTTTCAACACGGTCATTAAAACAATATTTATCAATATCACTAAAATAATCCACAATTGATAAATCATGGGTAGTCACAATAATCAAAGAATCACTTTGAAACATATAATCTAAAATAACCTTTGAAATCGCAATTCTTTCCTTTTCATTCGTTCCTCTTAAAATTTCATCTATCAATATCATACATTTCTTAGTTTTCATTTCATCCAATATCATCTTTAAAGTTTTAATCTCTCTAATATAATAACTTTCTCCACCCTTTAAATCATCCTGCACATGAATAGAAGAACATAATTGATAAGGATAATAAATAAACTCATCTGCAAAGCAAGTATGATAAGCTTTTGCCATAATCATATTAATTCCAACTGTCTTTAAAAAAGTAGATTTACCAGATGCATTTGAACCTGTAATCAAACATGAAGATGATGTTGAAAAACTATTTTTAACAGGATCCTTGATAATAGGATGATATCCTTCTCGCATAGATAGAATAGGTTCATGACTTATTTGTGGTGCACATGTTTGAAAATGATTACGTACAACAATTAAAGAAACAGCCATATCAACCTTTCCAACATATTCATACATTTTCAAATAATCATCAAATAAAACATCTTTATTTTTTAACAATATATAACATTGATATATTGGTATAAAAAACATAGCCTTTATAAATTCTGTAAAATAAAAGATATCTACATATGAAATCACTTGAATAATACGACTTATTCTTGTATATCTTTTAGATTTAGCAACCATTCTTTCAATTTCTTGACTTTCTTCTTTAGAGAAAATAGATAATTGATTTAACTTTTGCAAGCAATCTACAACATACCAATAACTCATACATTCACTCATCATATCTTGTGTTTTACTATTATAATGTGTATACATCGCAGATAAAACAGCACACCATATAAATACAAATGCTAACATCTGAGCATTAAAGAAACAACTCATAAGTAAACCAATAAAAATCAGAGTTGAACAAAACATCAATATTAAACTCAAAGGACTTAAAAATGATTGAGATAAAAAGAAATTTAAAGATGAACTATATGCTCTTGAAAGTTGATACAACCTATATAAAACTTCTTTTAATTGATTTTCATTTTCTAATGCCTTAATAATAGCTTCTAATTGTTCATGATCTTGATTGTCTATAAACATTTGGGCATGCATATATTCTTGTCCAACTCGTGTATATGTATGATTAATGATTGAAAACAATTGTTCTAGTTCTAAATCTCTCTGTAACATTTCATTAATATCTTTATCAAAACGAACTTTTAAATAGTTTTCATTAACTTCTTCTTTTTCTTTTGTTGAGTAAGTATAAAGCAATGAATATAACTTCTTTTTTAAAAAAGAATGATATAACATCTTTCCTAAAACAATCACCACAATAATTAATAAAATACATTCTATAAAAATTATCATAAAACCAACCTCCTAGTCACACTTTATTGCTATTCCCTTAGGGGTCGTCAAGTTATTTTTTAAAATAATGATAAATTTTATAAAAATATACTCTCACTGTTGATGAGGAGTAAATTAAAATTGAACACAAAAAGAAAAAACATGCTAATATTTCAAAAATAATATTTTGTTCTAATTTGATTGCACATAGTCCTGCACATAATAAAAGATAAAACCATATTTTATCAAAATCTATTTCTTCACTATTTGTTGACAATGTTTCTTCTAAAGAATAAACATCATTCATTTCAATGGCTAGTTCTTCTATATTTTGATTACTTAATAACATGTCTTTAACACTATCTATATATTGAATAGATGTATAGATTTGATAAAGTTTGATTTGATATTCTGCTTTCTTTTGTTCAAAGATATCATAATTTTGATCAATTAAAATAGCTTTGATTTCTTCGATATGAAAATCGAGTTTTCTTAATTGTTTGATTTTTAATAATGTTTGTTTTTCTTCTTCTTGATATATACGATAACCTTTATTATCTTTTTGAGGATGAATTAATCCTTTTTCTTCATATAAATTAATAGCTTTTTTTGATAAGTTTAATTCTTTTGCTATATCTTGAATATACATTTATTTATACCTCATTTCTTTATTTTATTATAAACTCTATTTTTTTTAATGCAATATGGTATACTAATAACGAGGTGAAGGGTATGCAAGTGAAAGCTATTGTTCCTAGAGGTTATTGTAAAGGTGTTGTAAGAGCAATTAATATTGCTAAAAAAGCAAGTCAAGAAGAAAAACCTATTTATATTTTAGGTATGATTGTTCATAATCAATATATTGTCAATGCTTTAGAAGAGTTAGGTGTTCATACGATTGATCAAAAAGGAAAAACTCGTTTAGAACTTTTAGATGAAATTGATTCTGGTACGATTATTATTACTGCTCATGGGGCAAGTGAAGAGGTTTTTAAAAAAGCAAAAGGTAAAGGTTTGAATGTTATTGATGCTTCTTGTCTAGATGTGATTAAAACTCATGATTTGATTAAAGAGCGTTTATCTTTAGGATATGATATTTTATATATTGGTAAAGATGGGCATCCTGAAGCTGAAGGTGCTATTTCTATTGATAAAGAACATATTCATTTAATTACATGTAAAGAAGATATTCAAAACATGAATCCTGAACTTTCTTATGTTATGACAAATCAAACAACAATGTCGTTATATGATGTTTATGATTTATGTGAATATGCTAAAGAGATATTGCCTCATGTTGAGATTGCTAAAGAAACATGTACAGCCACAAAAATAAGACAAGAAGCAATTAAAAATATTGAAGATGATGTTGATATTGTTTTTATTGTAGGTGATCCTCATTCAAATAACACACAAAAACTTGCTTCTATTGCTGGTCAATCAAAAGATGTTTATATGATTGAAAGTTTACAAGATTTAGATATTCATGTTTTAAAAGGGAAAAGAAAAGCAGCTGTTTCTTCTGGTGCTTCTACTCCCACTTATTTAACAAATCAAGTTATTACTTTTTTAGAGCAGTTTGATGAAAATAATTCACAAACATTTATAAAACCAGAGATTGATAAAAAAGCTATTTTAGGATAAAGGAAACTTTATCTTTTTTTATGGATGAAAAAAATGATTCACTAAGAATCATTTTCTGGCAACCATTTGGCTTTATGATAATAAATAACAAACATAAGGGCACATGTAATCCATGTTACTGGCCATCCCATAAAAACATAATAAACACTTGTTGTCATCTTCGTAATAATAGCTAAATATATTTGTCTTAAAATAACAAAGTTAAAAATCATAATGTACATTGGTACAGCAGATTTGCCTGCACCACGCAATACTCCACTATAAACTTGGTTAATTGGTAATAAAATATAGAATGGAATAAATGCTAATTGCATTGTTCTTCCTGCTTGTACAACATCTGGCTCATTATTAAATACCGCAATAAAAGCTTCTCCATAGAAATATAAAATGATTGCGATAGCTCCAATAGTAGCTAGTGTCATGAACAAAGTTAAACGACTACCTTTTTTAACACGATCATAACGTTTGGCACCTATATTTTGTCCAACAAATGTTGTTACTGCCATATTAAAACTTTGTAATGGTAAATTGACGAATCCATCAATTCGAATACTTGCTGAATACCCAGCAACAACACTTGAACCAAAGGCATTAACATAAGATTGCACAATGACATTTGATAAAGATACTATGCTTTGTTGTAACCCAGTTGGTAATCCAATAAGGATAATTTTCTTTAATATTGGAAAGTGAAAACGTATGTTTTTTAAGTTTAAACGATAAATATCTTCACTTTTTACTAATACCCAAACAACCAATATACTACTTATTGCCTGGGCAAGTAATGTTGCATAACCTGCTCCACTAACACCTAAGTGTAAGTATTTAACAAATACAAAATCTAATACAACGTTGATTAATGATGCAATAATCAAGAAATATAAAGGTCTTTTTGAATCACCAATTGCTCTTAAAATACCCGAACCCATATTATATATCAAATTAAATGAAATACCAGCAAAATAGATAAATAAGTATTGTGATGATTGTTCAAAAATATCTGTAGGTGTTCCAATTGCATGTAACATTGGGTTTGTGCTTAAAATACCTACAATTGTTAAAAAAATAGACATCACTATTGTTAAAGCAGCCGAACTATGAACAGCTTGTTGTAATCGTTTATGATCATTGCCTCCATAATATTGAGCAATGATAACACCTGCTCCAGTTGCTAATCCCATAAAAAAACCAATAAGCATATTAATGATTGGTGAAGATGCTCCAACAGCAGCTAAAGCTTGCTTACTTACATAATTTCCAACTACATATGAATCAACTGTATTATATAGTTGTTGAAATAAATTCCCAACTAATAACGGTACAGAGAACCAAAAAATTGATTTTGCAATACTTCCATGAATCAAATCTTGAGATTGTTTTTTTTCCATTATTTTTCATCTCCCATATAATCTTATTTTACTCTTATATTATTTAAAAAATATTTATTTCCAATTTATGAAAAAAATTTTTGTATTTTTTATTTTTCTATATAATAAAAAACAAATGGAGGTATTTATGGAAAAGAAAATTATATTTTTTGATGTTGATGGAACATTGGTTGATGTAAGACCAGCAAGAGAATATATTCCTGAATCAACAATTAAAGCAATACATGCAACACAAAAGAAAGGAAACCTTTGTTTCTTATGTACTGGTAGAAGTAAAGCAGAAATCTATGACCATATTTTAGATGTTGGTTTTGATGGTATTATTGGTGCAGGTGGTGGTTTTGTAGAAATCAACAATGATATGTTATATCATAAAATGGTTTCTCAAGATGCTATTAATCATGTTGTTGATTTTTTTGAAAAGCATGGCTTTGATTATTATATTGAAAGCAATGGTGGTTTATATGCAAGCCAAAATCTTGTTCCTAGATTAGAGAGAATTACATATGGTGATTTAAAAAACGACCCAGAAGCTAGAAGAAAAAAAGAAGAAGAACCAAGTCATTTTATTCCTTCATTAAAGGTTGGATATGATTTACATAGAAGTGATGTCAATAAAATTTGTTTCTTAGAAAAAGAAGGATTTCCTTTTGAGCTTATTAGAAAAGAATTTGAAAATGAATTTAATGTTATTCATTGTACTGTTCCACATTTTGGTGATGATAGTGGTGAACTTTCTGTTCCTGGTGTTGATAAAGCAACTGCTATTGATACATTAATACAGCATTTAAATATTCCAAAAGAAAACACTTATGCTTTTGGTGATGGATTAAACGATATTGAAATGTTAGAATACTGTCAATATGGAATAGCTGTAGGTAACGCCAAAGATGGATTAAAAGCTATTGCTGATGAAGTCACTGATGATATTGCCAAAGATGGTATTTATAATTCTATGAAAAAACATAATCTTATTTAAAAACAAGACGATTCTGTTTTGTTTTTTATTTTAGGTTCATTAATAAATGTTTTAATGAACCTATTTTCAAAAAAATCATTATTTACAAAATATGTAAATAATGATTATGCTTTTAATATTAACGTTGATATTGAGATAATTTCATGTCATTGATATATACATACGATACATTTTCATTATCTATCATTGAAATTAAATCTTTCTTATTGATATATACACGAACTCCATAACTCAACATCTCTTGACTCGCTTTTTCATAATTTTGCTTTAACTTATCTATATTTGATTGATATGGAAAGGCAGAATATAAAATTTTTAAGAAATCCGGATGATCAATGAGCATTTGAAGTTTTGATAAATAATTTTGTTTTAAATCATCAGCAGTTAATTCATCATTTGATGGTAAATAATATCCTGAATACTTCTTTTCAAATTCAGCAGTGAAACAATATCTTGTTGCATCATATAATGACATTCCATTAGCAATACCTTCAACAATTGATGTTTCCTGATCTTTTAATGCTATCCATTCAAAACCTGCATCAGAATATTTTTTTATTAATTGCACAATTTGTTCTAATGATAAGAAATTTTCAAAACTAACTGAAACATCTAACCATGTTGAATTAGGTAAATCTTGAAGTTCAGCATAAACGTCTTTTAAAGAATGAATTTCTTGAAAAGCACTTCCAGAATTTTTGAATTCATCAACTGTTTGTGTTAATAACATTTGATTATCTAAAACTTCAAAAGACAAATGAGATTTATCAATTGTAAACTTAATATTGCTTTTTCCATCTATATATAATGGATCAAAACTACTTTGCAATTTCATATTAACTTCATATTTGCCAAATCCTAATGATTGATAAGGATTTTCTTCATAATTTTCTAATATACATAATTTTCCTGGATAATGCATTTGTATATAATTTGATAATAGTACAGCAAATTCTATTTGAACATCCTCTGTTGAAAATTTTTCTTCTCGATATGGATTATAGTGTGTTTGATCAAAAACAAAAGATATTCCATGATATAATCCTACTATTAAGATGCATAATGCAATAAAAGAGCGTATAATCTTAGAATAAATCTTTCTATTAATACCGTTTTTAATCTTTTTATTTAAAGATAGTTCTATTTCAGTATCTTGCAATAATTCATCAAATTTCTTCTCTGTCATAACAATTCCTCCTGTTGACATAATTCAATAAGCTTCTTTTTCGTACGATGTCTAATCACACGAATATATTCAATACTTAAATGAGTAATTTTAGAAATCATCTGATCATCTAAATCATCTTGTAAAGATAACAACATGATTTCCTTTTCTCTTGCTGGTAAACTATAGATTTGTTTATATAACCATGCAATTTGTTCTTGATGAAAAATATCTTTAAGAACATCTATTGAACATTCCAAATTATCTAAGTTATATTCATCATATATCTTTCTTTTTTTCTTATATAAATTATAAAATTCATTTTTTAAGACAGTATATAACCATGCTTGAATATGCCCTTCCTCAAAACTTAGTAATGCTTTACCAAAGGCATTTGCCACTAAATCTTCTGCATCTGCTTTATTTTTTGTGAGAGAAAAAGCATAAATAAACAAAGCTTGATAATAACGTTGATATATGATTTCTAAATCATCGGCTTTCATACCCTTTCTTCCCTTCCACTCTTATAACAATTTAATAAACAATTAATTACAAAAAAAGTTCACAAAAGTGAACAATTTTTATTCAGTTAAATAAGATGATATTGCATAAACAACTTGTCCATTATATTCTAATTTAGACCATCCATTACTATGTACACCTATACGTTTAACATATTCACCATTAGTAAGTTTATAAACAACATTTGAACCTGTTGTTGTTGGTTGATCTCTTAGATTTGTTTCTGATTTTGCAGTGACTTGTTCATCAACACCTGTAAAACCATCAGACACTGGTTGTTCTTCTGTTTCTTGTTTTTCAACAACTTCATTTGATAAATAACTTGAAATTGCATAAACATCTTGTCCGTTATAAGTTAATCTTGACCATCCATTTTGACTAACCACTGTTCGTTCTAGGAAATCCCCACTGTTTAATTCTCCAACAATATCACTATTCGTGGTAGGCAGACTACGTAAATTAACACGATCTTTTGCTGTCACTTGATCTTTTTTAGATTCGAACTTTTGTCCTGAAACAATATCTTCTTTTGGTTCTTCTTTAACAGTCAAATCAGTTGTCAAATAACTTGTAATTGCATAAACAGTTTTATTATCATATTTAAGCTTAGACCAACCATTATTTCCAATTCCAATACGTGTAACTGTTTCACCATTTTTCAATAATTTAACAATATCACTATTTGTTGTTGGAGACTTTCTTAAGTTAGTTTCTGATTTTGCAGTGACTTTTTCATTAACCGTTTTATATTGTTTTTCTTCTTCTGTTAATGGTGTTTTGGCACTTGGTAAAGAAGCATCTTCATTTTTTGGCTTAGCCTTTTTATTTTCAAAATAACAAACAACCATGTCTACATTTTCATTAATACCATTGACTTTCCCTTTATTTGTATATTGCCAAGCATGATATTTACCTGTATAATCCGGATTATTCTTTTTAGGATAAATAACTGATGAATATTGTGCAATCCAAATTTTAGATATTTTTTCAATTTCACTTATATCCCAATAAGAGTCAATATCATTAAGTGCAGTATAAAACATTGTCTCATATTCCGCTTTATTTATTGTGTTTAAAAATGCAACTGCATTTTTGGTAAGTTGATTGGAACTTAATTGATAAATTCGACTAGATGAATTTTTATAACCTTCACAATCATATACAACAGGATAAGAAATACTATAACCTTCTATGCATTGAAGTGTCCAATTAGCTTCCTCAATAGCTTCTTGTTCTGTTTTTGCTGTTGAATAAAAATACACTCCTACAAGAACTCCTGCTTTTTGAGCTTGTTGAATATTATAATCAGCATTATCATCTTTATATATAGTTCCATCCTCTCCACGATATCCAATACGAATAAAAGCAAAATCAATTTGATCTTTCTTGACTTGACTCCAATTGATCTTTCCTTGCCATTTAGACACATCAATCCCATTGCTTTTGCCTTCCATAACATTTAATTCACTAGCATTGATTTGTTTTCCTTCTTCTTTTTCATCTACATTTTCAGGATCAACAGCTGGATCACCAATTAACGTTGTATTTAATACTTGAGTATTGTTTGATGTATTTGATGTTTCATCTGAATGAAAAAAGAAGAAAAATGCAATTATTGCAATCACAACAACGACAGCAATTCCACCAATGATATATATTTTTTTATTACTTCTTTTATATGAATACATAATAATTCCCCTTACTATATAATTTATATATGTTTATTATAACATACTTAAAAATTCAATAACAAGTTAAGGAATACTTTTTAACAAACAAAAAAAGTCATTAGACTAATCCAATAACTTCTTTTAAAATCTTATTTTGTTAACATTTTTTGTGACATTTTCTTTGCAACAATAACTAAAAGTAAAGCTAACGCTGCTAAAATTGCTGATCCAATAAATCCCATTACATATGATTGAGTTGCATCATAGAATGAAGCTGAAATTTTTGGTCCAACAAATGCCCCAATACCATATCCAATAAAGATAAGTCCATAATTACGATTATAATATTGAGAACCAAAGATAATTTTTACCATTGGTGCAAAGACAACAAGTAATCCACCAAAAGAGAATCCAACAAGTGCAATACATAAGATAAAGTATGCATAAGAATTAGCAATTGTTAACATTAACATTGAAATTCCATTAATAATTAATACTAATGCTAAAGAATTCCATCCTTTTAATTTATCATAAATAAATCCAAAAGCAATACGACCAAACATGTTAAATAAAGTCATTAAACTTACACATAATGCTGCATCCATTGCTGATAAACCAATTTGATTTTGAGCAATTGGAGAAGTAGCACTGACCATCATTGTTCCTGCTGCATTTGCAAAAATAAACATTACTAATAAAACCCAGAAAATTGGTGTTTTTACCATTTGTGGAATATTATAATTTTGAGAATGTAATTCTTGACTTTGAGTTTGAGTTGGAACCCATCCTTCAGGAGTCCATCCTTCTGGACAAGGAACAATCATCCAAGCAACTGCACCTACACCAATTAAGAATACAACACCTAAGATTTGACAAGCCATTTGAGCACCAAAGTTATCAATTAACATTTGAGCAATTGGTGACATAATGAATGGTCCACATGCAGCACCAGCTTGAACTAAACCAGAGATAGAACCACTTTTATCAGGGAACCATTTCAATGCAGTTGGTAAACATGCTGGATAAATCATCCCAGCTCCTGCTCCTGCAATAACACCATATGCAATATAAAGGAATGGAATTGTATTTGCAAAACCCGTTAAAATCCATCCTCCTGCAAACAATGCTAAACCAATATAAATAGCAACTCTTGGTTGAAGTTTTTCAGCTAATATTCCCCCAATAAAGCCTACTGCACAATAAATAAACATATAGATTGTATATGCCATTGAGAAATCAGATGAACTCCATCCAAATTGATTACATAATGGCAAACAAAATAAACTAAAGAATGCTGTTGCAGAAGTAAATAAACTTTGAATCCATACTCCCGCAAATACACGCCAACGTGTAGCTTTTGTGATACTCATAAATAATCCCCCTCTTATTGTAATGTTCCTAAATCTAAAGGAACACCTTGACCATTAAATTTACCTGCTTCTCTGCTTGTTCCTAACCAATAAACCATAGAAGAAATATCTTCTACTTCTAAGAAAGGTACACCAGCATACATTTCTTCAACAGACTTAAAATCTTTCCCTGTTAAATCATTAATAAAATGTACATAATCCATAGTTTCACACATAGGTGTTTTTACTTTTGTAGGACATAATGCATTCACAATAATTCCTTTTGAAGCAACTTCTTTTGCTAAAGTTTTTGTAAGTCCTAAAATTCCCCATTTACTCATACAATATGTTGCAAGTTGAGGAGTACCATATAATCCAGATGTTGAAGAAATATTAATAATTCTACCAAATCCTTGTTTTAACATATACTTTGCAGCATATTTGTCAGTACGCCAAGTTCCAATTAAATTAATGTCCATTACTTTTTCAACTTGTTCATCACTTAATTCCCAAGTGTAACCAAAGTTAATAATTCCAGCATTAGCAATGACAACATCTAAGCGTCCAAAAGTTTCCCATGCTTTAGCAAATAAGTTTTCCATATCTTCTGTAGAAGTAATGTCACATCTCATAGCTAATACTTGAGCTCCCATTTTTTTACATTCGTTAATTGTTTCTTGATAAGCCTCATGTTCTACTTCAAGCATATCTGCTAAAACAACATCAAATCCATTTTCAGCATACTTGTAAGCATGAGCACGTCCTTGTCCCATTGCTCCACCAGTAATCAAAACAACTTTTCTTTCTTCCATTTCAAATCTCCTTCATGCTATTTTTTTAACAAGCATATTTTAAACTCTCAAATGACTTGAGAGTCAACATCATTTTTCATCATTTTTTTATGTTATTCATGGTTTTTTTTGTGCTATAATATATCAAAACTCTCAAATGATATGAAGGTTGGTGTTATAATGTATAAAACTTATACTATCGGAGAACTCGCAAAGATATTAGGAATTACCGCTGAAACAATTCGTTACTATGAAAGAAAAAATATTATTACTCCTATTCATGATAAAGATAGTGGGTATCGTTATTATACAACTTGGGATTTACATATGTTAATTCGTGCTCGTTGTTATTTAGGATTTGGCTTTACAATTGATGAAACTGCTCATATTCTTCAACAAAATTCTTTAGAGAATATTGATCACATTCTTCAAAAACAAGAAGATATTATTCAAAAAAATATTATCTATCAAATGAATTTATTAAAAAAATTAAGAATTAATCGTTCCTTAATCAATTCATCTCATGAAGATAATAATTTCTCTATTCAAATGAGTCCAAGCTTATATAGAATCAATACACAAACATGTTATACTTTAAATCTCACAAAACAAGAACAAACAGAATTAAATCAATTCTCACAACATACACCATTTATTTTTTCTACAGCTTTGTTTCCTCAAAGTCATATTGAAAGAGGCAATACAGAATTTTATTTTGGTATTGGAATTGAAGAACAGTTTGCCAATCTCTTTGATATTCAAGAAAATGAATATATACACTACCATCCATCTAAACAATGTTTATATATGTGTATTCCATCACGCTCTAGTCAAATTTTAACATACCAAGTTTTACAACCTGCTTTTGATTATATGAAAGAAAACAATTTACAATTAGATGGTGATATTATCACACAAATCGTTTCTATGTGGAAACCAGAAGAAGAATATTTTAATTGGCATAATGTATGGATACCTATTAAGTAATATGATATAAAAGTCATATTACTTTTTGCATGAAAAAAATATTTTAAATCTTTTTAAGATTTTTAATCTATTACAAATAATGTTAAAAAAAGCTTTCTAAATAATATTAAATAGAAAAAAACATGATATGATTGATTAGAGTATAAAAGATAAACAAATAGAAAGGAAGGCGTTAAGTGTGAAAAAAATAATATTATATTCTTTATTTTCTTTTGAAAGTTTATTAGTTTGATGCTTTATTTATCATGCCGAACTAATACCTACAACAAATTTTGGAGGTAGTCTAGAAAATATTAGAGTAGCCATAAAAACAATATCACTAAATTCATTTTTTGTATTTTCTTTATTATTATCATATGAATGTTTAAAGAAAAAATAATACATGAATTATTTTAGCAAGTATATTAATATATCTGCTTTTTTGTTGAAAAAAAGAAGAAATTTTAATAAACTTCTTCCTTATATTCAATCACTTTATCATTTTGATAAAATATCTTAGCACTATGAAAATGATTATCTTGAATCCATTCAAAGAAATGATAATCGCCTTCCCACATAGGTAAAGATGAGATTTTATCATCATCTATCCATTGTAAAATTCCTTCATCACATTCATGAATTTCACCACTAAAATCATCACAAGTATAGACAAACATGCCTTCGTCTTGACCATGATACAATTGTGGAAAACTCACAAAACCATGAAGTTTTAAACGATGTGCTGTTAATCCAGTTTCTTCATAGATTTCTCTACGCACACATTCTTCAGCACTTTCACCTGCTTCAAACTTTCCCCCAACACCAATCCATTTATTAGCATTGATATCATTTTCTTTTTTGATACGATGTAACATCAAGGTTTGTCCTTGACGTTTTATATAACACATAGTTGTTAAAATCATCATTAACGATAGTGATAATAGTCTTTAGATGTTCCTTCTATTATCTCTATCTTCACTTCCTTTTCTAACAATTCTTTAAGTTTAGAAACCATAATACTTTCTGCGTGATGGTTAATATCAACTAATAAAATATTGTTGTCAACAGCACTTTTAGCATAATGATATTTTGTATCACCAGTTAAATAAGCATCTGCTTTTTGTAAAAATAAGTGCATAAAATCAACACCACTACCTCCACAAATTGCAACTGTCTTAACCATATCAACATGACCAGCAAATTTAAAATGTTCCAAATGATATGTATCTTGAACATGATTTAAAAATTCATTCATAGACATCGGTGTATTTAAAGTGGCAATACGTGTAATACCACTCTCATCACCAACTTGGATATCATGAACACCTAATGCTTCAATAAGCCATTGATTCATTGAAACATTATCTAATGCAGTATGTGAACTATAAACAACAATATGATTTTCAATAGCTTCAAAAATGAATTGTCCCATTGGATGACCTTTATCTATATTACTAAAAGATTCTAATAAAAAAGGATGGTGTGTAATTAACATTTGACACCCTTTTTTAATGGCTTCATGTAATGAAGCTAAATCAGCATCTAAAGCAATCATAATTTTATCAACATCTTGATTTTGATCACCAATTTGTAATCCGCATTTATCCCATTCTTCTTGCAAGTGTAAGGGATAATGTTTTTCCATAATCTCAATAATTTGACTAGCTTTCATTAATTTCACCTTCTATTAATTCTATCATATGTAATACTTCTGGATATTTTTCATGTTCAACCTGTAAAGAAGAAAGTATCTTTTGTTGAACACCTAATTGATATGTCCATTTTTCAAAGAAAAGATCATCTTTTTCCTTTCTTAAACAAGGTCCAAAAATAAAATCTTTTTCATCATAAGATAATGTTTCATCACTTTTTTCACAAACAATAATTTCATAGATATGATGTGCATCTTTCACAATATCTTCATCAAGAATTTTCATATTTTGACGATATAAATACTCTCTTAAAACTTCTAACCCTATATTAGATTGTAATATAAAACGATGCCCATCTAAAAATTCTTTATGTTCGTCAAGAATATCAACAGTTAATTTGCCACCCATACCACAAATACTGATCATATCTATTTTTTTATCTAGAATAGGGTTCATACCACTTCCTAGAAGTGGTATGACTTGTTTTTCTAATTGATTTTGTTGAATAGTTTCAATTGATGCGTTAATTGGGCCACTTGCAATATCACATGCATATGCTTTTTCAATGATTCCTTCTTTTATTAAATAACAAGGTAAGTAAGCATGATCTGTTCCTATATCTGCAAGTATATCCCCATGTTTATATTTAGTTATTAAATCCGCAATGGCTTGTAACCTTTTTGATAGTTTCATAATTAACGATCCAAGAAATCTTTTAAACGTTTAGAACGTGATGGGTGTTTTAATTTTCTTAATGCTTTTGCTTCGATTTGACGAATACGTTCACGAGTAACATTAAATTCTTTTCCAACTTCTTCTAATGTTCTTGTACGACCATCATCTAATCCAAATCTCAATCTTAAAACTTTTTCTTCACGATCAGTAAGTTCTAATAAGACTTCATTTAATTCATCTTTTAGTAATTCATTAGCTGCATAATCATCTGGTGACATAGCCCCTTCATCTTCAATAAAATCTCCTAAATGAGAATCATCTTCTTCACCAATAGGTGTTTCTAAAGATACAGGTTCTAAAGAAATCTTTTGAATTTCTCTGACTTTTTCTGGTGTCATACCATCCATTTCTTTAGCAATTTCTTCAGCAGTAGGTTCTCTACCTAACTCTTGAATTAATTGTCTTTGTACACGTGTTAATTTGTTGATTGTTTCTACCATATGTACTGGGATACGAATTGTACGTGCTTGATCGGCAATAGCACGTGTAATGGCTTGTCTAATCCACCAAGTCGCATATGTAGAGAACTTAAACCCTTTTGTATAATCAAATTTTTCAACTGCTTTAATTAGCCCCATGTTTCCTTCTTGAATTAAATCTAAGAATAACATTCCACGACCAACATATCTTTTTGCAATAGAAACAACCAAACGTAAATTGGCAGCCGCTAATTTTTTCTTAGCATCTTCATCACCATCTAAAATACGTTTTGCTAAATCAATTTCTTCATCATGGCTTAATAGTTCTACACGACCAATTTCCTTTAAGTACATTTTAACTGGATCATTAATTTTAACATTACTTCCAAGTTGATTACTTTCATCTTCATCATGTTCGCTATATAAATTAACAGTATCACCAGTTGACATATCAAAGTCACCAACAAAATCTAAATCTGGTACTTCATCATCAATGTCATCACCTAATACATCTAAATCATCTAAATCATCTAAACCATCAATACTGTCTTTTAAAATATCTTCATCATTGACATCTATAGCATCTAATCCATCTTCAATAACAATATGACTATCTGTAATAAACTCTAATAATTCTTCGGCAGACTCATCATCAAGATCATATTTAGTTAAAAATGCATCTAAATCATCTTGTGATAATGTTCCTCCTAAAGCATCAGCTGTTTCTTTAATCAAATTCTTTAAATCTTCAAATGTAACTGGTGCTGCTTTTTTTGTTTCTTTTTTCATATAGACTCCTCTTTTAATTTAAATATCTCCTTTAAAATCTCTGCTTTTTGAGCAGGATCTAAAATATAATTAAGCTGTTCTAATAGCTGTTTTCTTTTTAAAGTGTTTGCTTTTAATGCAATAGTTTTCATATAATCATCAATTGCTTTTTCTTCGCAAGATAAAGGTAATTTTGATGAAGATATTTCTATCACAGTTTGGATAAGTTCATCCTTTTTTATACTATTAATAAAATCAGCAATTTCTATTTGATTATGTTTTCGATAATAGTCAATAATATGAGCAGCAATAATACGATAAGTATCATTGTACATAAAACCTAATTTTGCTTCATATTTCATAGCAACTTCTTTATGATTTAACATATAAAATAATAAATCATGTTCTGCCTTATCATATTTATCTTTAAACTGTTTTGGTTTTTCAACAGGATAATAAGCTTCTTCTTTAACTTCATGGAATTTCATTCCAGCAATACGCTTTTGAATAATTTCATAACTAAAACCTGATTTTTTTGATAAAGAATGCATATAATAATCTCTATCAACATCATCTTTTAATTGACCAATAGCTATACACATTTTCTCTAAATATTTTTTTCGATCATCATAATTTTGAGAATCAATCATTTGATATTCAAAATCCATTTGAAACTCTATTGGTTTCAATGTTTTTTTTAAAATCTCTAATAAACCATTTTGCCCATGAGTTTCAAAAATTTCATCAGGATCTTTTCCATCAGGTAAAATAATAATTTTAACATTCATCCCCGCTTCTTCCAACTGTAATGCTGCTTTACTCATAGCTGCAAGTCCAGCTTGATCACCATCTAAACAAAGATGAATAGTTGAAGTCAAACGCTTTAATGCATAGATATGGCCTTTTGTTAATGCAGTTCCCATAATAGCAACTGTATTTTCTATACCAGCTTTATACATTGCAATAACATCCATAAAACCTTCTAACAAATAAACAAAGCCTTCTTTTTTTACTGCCTCTCGACACTTATGATAGTGATATAAAGTTTGTCCTTTAATAAATATATCTGACTCTGGTGAATTGATATATTTACTATCATGCTGTGTCGGCTTATAAATACGTCCACTAAATCCTACAACATCACCTTGTTGATTATGTAACGGAAACATAATACGATCATTAAAACGATCAAAATGTTTTGTTGATTCAATAACTAACCCTGATTTCACCATATCAATATCTTGAAAACCAAGCTTTGAAAAAGATTGATGTAAAACAGAATCAATTGGTGCATAACCAATTTGAAATTCTTTAATTAACTCATCAGTAAAATGACGTTTTGTAAGATAAGATTTAGCCTCTAAACCTAATTTTGTATTCAAATAATAACTATAAATTTTCTGTGCTTCTTGGTGCATTTGATAAAGTGCGACATTTTCTTGTTTGATTGGTCTTTTATCAACATCTAAATGAAATTCACTTAAATCAACACGACCCATTTCGGCAACTTTTTTAACTGCTTCTATGTATGATATCTTTAGATACTCTTGTAAGAAAGTAAAGACATTTCCTCCGGTATGACAAACAAAGCACATAAATATTTGTTTATCAGGAGAAATTGACATAGAAGGATGAGTATCTTCATGGAAAGGACAAACGGCCACATAGTTTCTACCTTTCTTTTCTAAAGAAAGATATTGTCCAATCACATCAACGATATCAACACTTTGTCTTATTTCATTGATTTTCTCTTGTGATAGACGTGCCATATGTGACCTCCTTTATTAAAATTGAACTTTTTTTGCGATATAATCTTTTAACTCAGAAATTGGTAAACGAATTTGTTCCATTGTATCACGATCTCTTAACGTTACTGATTGATCAGTTTCACTATCAAAATCAACAGTAATACAAAATGGTGTACCAATCGCATCTTGTCTACGATAACGTTTTCCAATTTGTCCAGCAACATCAAATTCAACATTAAATTCCTTAGCAAGCATTTCATAAACTTCCATTGCTTTATCACTTTGTTTCTTTGTAAGTGGTAAAACAGTTGCTTTAATTGGAGCAACAGCTGGATGTAAATGCATAACAATACGTGTATCATTATTTTCTAAAGTTTCTTCTTCGTAAGCATCTGCTAAAACGGCTAAGAATAAACGATCAGCTCCAACTGATGGTTCAATAACATAAGGAATATATTTTTGATTTGTTTCTGGATCTAAGTATTCCAAATTCTTTTTAGAGAATTCTTGATGTCTTGATAAGTCATAATCAGTTCTATCAGCAATTCCCCATAATTCACCCCAATTTAATGGTGTTGGATATAGATATTCAATATCTGATGTTGCTTTTGAATAGAATGATAATTCTTCTTTTTCATGATCTCTAAATCTTAAATTGTCTTTTGATAAACCTAAATCTAATAAGAAATTCATACAACCATTTTTCCAATAATCAAACCATTCTAAATCAGTATCAGGTTTACAGAAGAATTCTAATTCCATTTGTTCAAATTCTCTTGTTCTAAAGATAAAATTACCTGGTGTAATTTCATTTCTAAAAGATTTTCCAATTTGTCCAATTCCAAATGGAACTTTCTTACGAGAAGTTCTTTGAATATTCTTAAAGTTTACAAAGATACCTTGAGCTGTTTCTGGACGTAAATAAACAACATTTTTCGCATCCTTAACAACACCCATGTATGTTTTAAACATCAATTCGAATTCACGAATATCAGTAAAATCTTCACTTCCACAATCTGGACACTTAATATGATTTTCTCTAATAAAAGACATCATTTTTTCTGGTTCCCATCCATCACTATGAACATCAGGATCAAAACCTTCAATTAATTTATCAGCACGATGTCTTGTTTTACAATGTTTACAATCAATCAATGGATCACTAAACCCACCAACATGTCCACTTGCTTCCCATACACGAGGATTCATAAATATAGCTGAATCCAATCCAACATTATATGGTGATTCTTGAATAAATCTTTTCCACCATAATCTTTTAATATTGTTTTTCATTTCAACACCAAGATGACCATAATCCCAAGTGTTTGCTAAACCATCATAGATTTCAGAACCTTGATATACAAATCCTGAATTTTTCGCATGACTCACTAATTTTTCCATATCTTTATTTGCCATATTTATACCCCTTTTCAATATATTCATTCCTAAAGAATGAAAGACTTAGCACATATTATGCCAAGCCATACTCTTTTTCAATATATGATAACGCTATATTTATACCCTTATAGTAGTTATTTGTCAACCAACTATAAGGGTATGTATTGTTTATATTTATAAATAAGTTCTTTCATTTAACCATTCTAATATATCATCATATATTTCTTTTTTATTTGTTTCAAATAATAAAGCATGATGTCTTTTTTCAAAAGAATGAAAAGTTAAATCTTTAATTCCTCTTTTTTTATATTTTTCAATCAATAAATCAATCTTTCTAGACAAAGGATCCACTTCACCTGTACCAATATACACAGATAAATACGTTGGTATTTTGGCTATCGATTCGTCACTGTTAACCTCTTTAGTGACTTGTATAATATCATAATAACCTTGTATAGTATATGCAAAATGCGTCATAGGATCTGACAAATATTTTTTTCTTTCATGAGCATCACTTGTTAACCATTCAGCATTTTTACCATGTGTTGTCAATTGATTTAAACGTTGTTGCCATCTTTCAAAATAACGATGATCTTTATGAGCAGGTCCTCGCCATTTTTTCATCATATAAAGATAAGCTTTTTTAATAAAAGATCGTTCAACTTTTGATAATGTTCCAAGCAAGATTGCCCCTTCAATAAAATCACCATAATCACTCATAAACTTACGAATTAATAACGATCCTAAATCAACCCCCAACATAAAATAAGGTGCATCAGGATATTGTCCTCGTATAATTTTTTGTAAATGATACATATCCGAAATAAGATTTTGAATACCATTGTTTTTCCCAAAATAACCCTGTTCAAAATCAATCAAAGATTTACCATGACCAACAAAATCACTCACAACCACTACAAAACCATGATTTGAAAGATAAGAAGCAAAATGTTCATAACGATCAGCATGTTCACATAAACCATGATGAATTTGAACAACGCCTTTAACTCTTAAAATAACTTTAGGCTCATAGACATAGTAACGTACATGAATATGCATACTAGAAGTATAATGTTCCATGCGTTTCATACTCTACGACCTCCTTTTTAATGGTTTCATTTGTCCTTTTGGTTTAATAAGTGATTTCTTTTCAAAACCAATTAAATCTTGTCTTTTAGCAAGGGTTAATGCTTCATAAACAAGATGATAATTCTTAGGATTACGATATTGCATTAAAGCTCTTTGCATAGCTTTTTCTTTTGGTGTTTTAGCAACATATACAGGTGTCATATCACGAGGATCTAATTCTGTATAGTACATTGCTGTTGATAACGTTCCTGGTGTTGGATAGAAATCTTGAACTTGTTCTGGCTGATGGTGAATATCTCTTAAATATTCAGCCAGCTCAATAGCACTGTTTAAATCACTACCTGGATGTGATGACATTAAATAAGGAACTAAGAATTGATTCATATTTTGTTCTTTATTTAATCTTTGATATTTATCAACAAACTTTTCATAAAGTTGTCTTCTTGGTTTGCCCATTTTATCTAATACCTGATCACTAATATGTTCAGGAGCAACTTTTAATTGTCCACTAATATGATTTTTAATAAGTTCTTTAAAGAAAGTATCATCTTTATCATACATCAAATAATCATATCTTATACCAGATCTTACAAAAACTTTTTTGACACCATCTAAAGAACGTAATTTTTTTAATAAAGATAAATAGTCACTATGATCTACTTTTAGATTTTGACAAGCTTTAGGCCACAAACATTGTTTTGTTGGACATGCCCCATGTTTTTCTTGTTTATCACAACTTGTTCTTCTAAAGTTTGCAGTTGGACCACCAACATCATGAATATAACCTTTAAAATCATCCTCTTGAATAATCTTTTTTGCTTCATCTATTAAAGAATCATGTGAACGTGTTTGAATAATACGTCCTTGATGAAAATTTAATGCACAAAAATTACACGCCCCAAAACAACCACGATTACTGATTAGTGAAAATTTCACTTCTTCAATTGCAGGAATATAATCATACATAGGATGAAATGTTCTTTGATAAGGTAAAGCATATGTATCATCAAATTCCATTTGAGTTAATGGACGATTTGGTCTATTTTGTACAATGTAAAATCCTTCATAAGGCTCAACTAGTGTTTTTGCATTAAAATGATCTGTATTGCGATATTGAATAGCAAATGACTGTGCATATTTCTTTTTATCTGTTGATACATCTTGATAAGAAGGCAACATAATATGATCAGAAATCACAGACAAATCTTTTGTTTTAAAAACAGTACCATCTAAATAAGTTAAATATTGAACATCAATTCCAGCATCTAAAGCTTCCGCAATTTCAATAACACTATTTTCACCCATACCATACATAAGTAAATCAGCATTCGCATCCACTAATATAGATTTTCTCACTTTATCATCCCAATAATCATAATGAGATAAACGACGCAAACTGGCTTCAATACCACCAATTAAAATAGTCGCATCTTTGTAAGCTTCACGTACCTTTTGACTATAAACAATAACAGCACGATCGGGACGATGTCCAGCTTCACCATTGTTAGAATAACTATCTTTTTTACGACGACGTTTTGAAACACTGTAATGATTGACCATAGAATCAATATTTCCACTTGAAATCATAAAACCTAAACGTGGTTTACCAAAACGTTTAAAATCTTCAAGAGAATGCCAATCAGGCTGTGCCAATACACAAACTTTAAAACCACGACTTTCTAATGTTCGTGTAATGATGGCTGCACCAAAAGAAGGATGATCGACATATGCATCACCACTTATGTAAACAAAATCTGGTTGTTCCCAGCCTCTTTCTAGCATTTCAGCTTTAGTTGTAGGTAAAAAATTTCCCATAACGACACTCCCCTTTTTATTTTTTTATTATACAACAAAGTTCAACAAAGAAAAATAAAATTGTGTAGTTTTCTACACAATTTGTTGGATAAATATTTTTGAACGCAAAGAAACTCCTGTATATTCTTCAAGATAGTAATCCATAATTGGAATTAATTGTTTAATAATAGGTTCTTCGATATGTAAAAGATCAATTTTATTCATAGAAACTTTATGAATATGACGAAATGCTTTTAAAACATCTACCGAATAAATCGGATGATTTCCTAAATGCTTAGCACATATAAAACCACCATCTTCTAATGATATAGAAACAACTTGTGTTGAATCACATAAGACACAACCTTCTACATCAATAGAAACACCATTATGATTTAAAACATATACATTAAACAATAAATAAACCAATAAAGGATGATATCCTTGATCTAAGGCATTTAAAGAATCTATCAATATACAATAATCTTCTTCATTAGGTGTATTTTCTTCAATATAACGATAAAAATACTCTAATATATAATTCCCAATAATTTCACTATCTATACTCTCTTTAATATGTCTTAAATAATGAATAGGCGTTGCTCTTAACAGCGAACTTAAACCTTTTTTTAAATGAAGCGTCATTTCACTCATCATCATTTCTTGACAAGCACTGGCATTTTTACTTGTCATTTTGCGAACGCCTCTAGCTAAAACACCTATCTTGCCATATTCTTTGGTATAAATATGTAAAATCATATCATTTTCTTTATAAGGTGTTCTCTTTAAAATGATTCCTTTTACAACGACTTCATTAGTAGTCGTTTTCATCATAACCAAATTCCTTTAGATACTTTTGTTTATTACGCCAATTCTTTTCAACCTTAACAAACAATTCTAATGTTACTGGCACTTGTAAAAAACGTTTCATTTCTCTTGTTGCCTGTTGTCTGATTTTTTTAATCATTGTTCCCTGTTTACCAATAATAATAGATTTTTGGCTTTGTCGATCAACAACAATAGCTGCCATGATATGAACACCATCTTCATCTTCACTCATCTTTTCTATTACAATAGCAACACTATGAGGAACTTCTTCATGAGTAAAATAAAGAATCTTTTCACGAATAAATTCTGCCATAATAAATCTTTCAGGATGATCTGTAATAGAATCTTTAGGATAATACATCATTCCTTCATTTAAATCATCTTTAATTAATTGAAGCAATCGATCAACATTATCACCAATTAAAGCACTGATAGGAATGATTTCTTTAAAATCAAACAATTCTTTCCATTCATTTAATTTTTGAATCAATTGATCTTTATTCAACAAATCAACTTTATTTAAAATCAAATAAACAGGCCCATCAGCTTCCTTTAATCTTTCAACAATAAAACGATCTCCCTTACCAATCTTTTCATCAGCAGGAGCAATAAATAAAACCAAATCAACTCCAAAAATACTATTTAAAGCATTGGTATTCATAAAAGAACCTAAGCCATCTTGAGGCTTATGAATACCTGGTGTATCCATAAAAATAATTTGTGCATCATCATCTGTATAAATACCTTGAATTGTATTTCTTGTTGTTTGTGCTGTTGCAGATGTGATAGCAAGCTTTGTTTTTAAAATATGATTTAATAATGTTGACTTCCCTACGTTAGGTCGTCCAACAATACTTACAAACCCTGATTTAAATGTCATAAATGTTCTCCTGTAAATGCTCTTGGTAATAATTCTTCTATATTTGTGATTTCATGTTCACTTTGACTTGCTAAAACAATAGGTGTATCTCTATTTAGCAATTCTGCTAATACTTGACGACAAGCTCCACAAGGTGAAACTAACGGTGTACAATCTGCAACAATAGCCAAAGCAACAATATCATCTTTACGATATCCTAAACAATAGGCTTGATAAACAGCGTTTCTTTCGGCACACATTGTAGAACCATAAGCTGCATTTTCAATATTAGCACCGTGAATCAACTTTCCATCTTTTGTTAAAACACATGCTCCAACATGAAATTTTGAATATGGGGCATAAGCTTTTTCACTTGCTTTAAAAGCTTCATCAATTAACCCTTGATAATCCATAACTACACCCTCTCAATATGTAAAATATCTAAAATGTCTTTTTGTAATGCAAACATAACTTTTTCATCATCTTCCCTCATATGATCATAACCTAACAAATGAAGTAATCCATGTGTAAACAAGAAACACATTTCACGTTTTAATGAATGACCATATTCTTCAGCTTGAAGCTTGGCATGATCAACTGAAATAAAAATATCTCCAATGCTTCTAGGCATTCCTTCCATATAATATTGATCACTATCTTCTAATGCAAAACTAATAACATCAGTAGAACGATCAATATCACGATATTCTTTATTTATACGATGAATGTCTTTATCATCTATTAAGATACATGATAACTCAACATCATCTTCAATCTTTAAATGGTTTAATGTTGTTTCAACAATTTCTAAAAATTGTTTTTCATAATTTTCTGCACTTAATTTTTTTTCATCTTCATATACAAAATCAATTGCCATAATATCACCCTTTACTTATCAATTTTCTATCATCAATTATAACACAATCCCATCCTTTCTTCACTATTTTTGTTTGATGATTCACCATGATATATATCTTATCGTCACCATGTAGACTTAAATATCTAAGAACTCTCGACGATAATTTTTGATCCATATGGGAAAAAGCTTCATCAAAGATATAAATATCATAATCATGACATAATAATCTTATTAAAGATACAATTTGTCTTTGTCCAAGTGACAAAGGATTTCCTTCTTCATCTAAAACAATATGGAATAATGATATCAATTCTTCTTGTTGAAAAGCTTTTAAAAAAGACTTGATTTTATCTTCATCATCACATAAAAAATTTTCATACAAAGTTAAATGTAAAAATGAAGGTGTTTGATTCATATATCCAATATGTTGATATAATGATTTTAAATTTAAAGTTCTTAACTCATAATCATTTATATAAATATCACCTTGATAATGCAAATCACATCCTAACAATAGTTTTAATAAAGTAGATTTTCCTGAACCCGTAACTCCTTGAACTAATAAATGTCTTGTGATTGTGAAATCAATATGTTCTAAAATAGGCATTTGATATCCATAAGCATATCCTACATCATCAAATCGTATAGTTGTTATTTTTTGATCAAATGTTATTTTTTCTTCTTCCTCATCAATTAAAAAAGCCTTATATTTTTCATAAATAATATTCACTTGCTTATATTGTGCAATCAAAGTAATCATTTGTAGTAAAGGATCAATACAATAAGACATTAACATATAAAACATTAAAACTTGACCTAAGGATAAAACTTTATTTTGAAAGAAATAAAAACCTAAAATCATAATCACACAATAACAAATATAAATCATATACTGTAACAAATGATGAAAATGATTTAATTCACTTGATTGTTTTTCTTTACTTAAAGCTTCATCTAAAAACAAATGATAACTTCTTTCTCTGGTTTTTTGTTGTAATGAAAATAAACGTATTAGAAAATGATTATCAATTAATTCTAATAAATGATGTTGATAGCGAAAATGAGCTTCCAAATGTTCTTTTTGTAAGTTCTCTAAAGATAAAACAAAACGATAACTAATAAAACCTATAATAATCAACATAACAAAGACGACCAGAGCCATAATAGGTTGTAAGATAATCATACCTATCATAAAAACAATACAAGAAAAGAAATCTAAAAAGCTTCTTTCAAAACATTCTAATGTCATTTGTGTTAATTCATAAAAACTTGTTATTTGACTTTGGATTTGTCCTTTATCTTGATAAAAGAAAGAATAAGGTAAAGATAGAAGATTCATTGATGTTTGAAACACATGTTCTTCATCAATAGCTTTCGTTAAATGAATAAGTGTTTGATTCTTTGTTTCATCCATTCTTGTTTTCACTAGTTCAATAACTGCATAAGTCAAACTCAATGTCACCATATAAAAGAATGGTGTTTTTAAAGAAATATCATCAAGTAAAATTTGATAAAAATAACTACTCAAATAACCCAACAACGATATCCACAATCCTTTATAAATCAATCTCACCATATATTTACGATAATCTTGAAACATATGTTTTAAATACTGAAAAAAAGGTTGATAACTCATTTCTGGAACACGACCAACATGAGTAATTGAAATCATACGATTAGTATAAATATCTCCCATATCTTCTTTAAATATAGAAACCAATCCTTTAGCAGGATCACCAATAATATACTCATCATCCTTAATCTCATATAACACAACAAAGTGACCTATTCCTTCATAAATCATATAAAGGATACAAGGGAATTTTACATTATCTTGTATATCTTCAAGTGTTGCTTCATAAGCTTTGGCTTCTATTTGATAAGCTTTAAAACATTCAATCATTCCTTTCATTGAAATACCATTTTGATTCAATCTTGTTTTTTGTTTAATTTCTTTAATTTCCTCTTGATAGCCATAATACTTTAAAATCATTAAAATACAATAAGCACCACAAGCCATCTCTTCATCTTGTAAATAAATTGGATATTTTCCCATAATAAAAACCCTCCTATATACATATAGCCAAAAATAAGAGGATTTTCTTTTTTTTATGATAATTTTTTTAAAATTTTTGTAAGTTTTTCAATAAACTCATCAATATTTGCTTCAGTGATAATAAATGGTGGTAACATTCTCATTACATTATTACCTGCTGTCACAACAATAACACCTTCATCCAATAAAGCTTTCACAATTGGTTTGACATCTTGGTTAAACACTAACCCTTGCATTAATCCTAAACCTCGATGACTCTCAACCATATCAAAAGTATCAACTAAATTATCTAATTGAGCTAAAAGGTATTCTGACATTTCTTGAACATGAGCTAACATATTTTCTTTTTCAAGAATATCAAATACGCTCTTTACTGCACTGCACACAAATGGATTTCCACCATAAGTGCTTCCATGATCACCAGGTTCCATTGCAGCGGCAAATTTTTTATTAGCAACAAATGCCCCAACTGGAACACCAGCACCAATACCTTTGGCTAGACAAACAATATCTGGCATAATACCGTATTGGAAATAAGTCATGATAGTTCCGGTTCTACCCATACCACATTGTACTTCATCAAGAATCAAACAAATATCATGTTCATCACATAAAGTTCTTAAAGCTTTCATAAAATCTTGATGACATGGATAAACACCACCTTCACCTTGAACAGGTTCTACAATAATTGCTGCAGTACGTTCATTGATTAAAGCTTTTACACTATCTATATCATTAAGTGTTGCATATTGAACACCTTCAATTAATGGACCAAAAGCTTCTTGATAATGTGGATTACCAGTTAACTTAACAGATCCTGTTGAACGTCCATGAAATGAATTATGAAATGAAATAATTTCACTATCTGCTTTTTGTTTTTTTTGATAATAATACTTTCTTGCTAGTTTTAAAGCACCTTCAGTTGCTTCTGTTCCTGAGTTACAGAAGAATACTGCTTCTAATTGAGTTGCTTTTTTTACTGCTTCAGCAGCTTCAATAGAAACTGGTGTATAAAAATAATTAGAAACATGTGTTAACTGTGTTATTTGTTTTTGTAATGCTTGAACATAAGCAGGATATCCATGTCCAAAAGAATTAACACCAATTCCTGAATAAAAATCTAAATACTTCTTACCATTTGTATCATAAAGGTATACCCCTTCACCTTTATCTAATATAACATCATAACGACCATATGCTTTTAAAAAAGCATTTCCCCCTCTTTGATATAAATCCATTATTATTCCCCCATTCTATTTTAAGTTATTCCCATTTTATACCTATTTTTTTAACAAGTCATCATTTTTTTTAATTAATTGATATATTACGTATAGAAACTTTTTAACAACTAAGCATATATTATACTAGGTGATACTATGAAATTCATGTTTAAGAAAATCAATCAATTTCTCACTATCATTTTAATGACTCTCATTTTTATGATTGTCCATTATCATTTATCATGCTTCTTTTAAATATTTTTTCAAAAAACTCTTTACAAATGTCATAAAATCTTATATAATCACTTTTGTCTGATTAAGGTATATGGCGATCGTGGCGAAGTGGTTAACGCACCGGATTGTGGCTCCGGCATTCGTGAGTTCGATTCTCATCGATCGCCCCATATTGAAAATAACTCCCTATTCAAGGGAGTTTTTAATTTATATAGCCTTTTTGACAAAAAATATTTTAATAGAGAATATTCTTATTTTTTCCTTTGTATACAATATTTTATAAATATTTAAAGCCCCTTTTTTTCTAAAATAGCAAAGAATTCTTCTGATGTATGTACTTTCATTTTTCCTTCTTTAGCTAATCTATATTTTTCTAAAATATTTATTTCATTCTCTTTATCAATATTATCATTATAAACAATAATTAATTTTTTCAATAATTGAGTAGGTATTTTTGAAACATCATCAATCATAGGAAACTCATTTATATCTAGTTTTCTTTTCATATACATCACCTTTCTGTCTAATATAACACAATCAAAACAAAATATATACGCATAATTAACACCAAATCATTATTTTATCTGTATGAAATATCTTTTGTAATAACTTTTTCTCTCCTTAAAGTAAAGTATAAATTCACTTGCTATAATGAGAGTTTTTTTATTAATAATACTATTTTATAAACATGTTAACGTTCAGCCAAAATGTCACCAAAAATAGATAGGACTCAAGGGAAAATCTGAGTCCTATTTCTGTTATCTTTTCTTATTTAAATGGTCAATCAACTCTTTTTGATTGTTTATTACTGG
>Ga0129317_1000796_pt1 | contig 28628 bp, 25 predicted proteins | sample Cm1ome_FD_94430 | JGI IMG/M metagenome (GOLD analysis project Ga0129317, IMG submission 94430) | Eastern black-and-white colobus group fecal microbial communities from Wisconsin, USA - Cm1105 metagenome | ecosystem: Host-associated > Mammals > Digestive system > Large intestine > Fecal | place... | reverse complement strand
TGAAGAAGAAGGGCTTTCCGGCAGAGTTTTCAGCAGGAGTGCAGTGCGTAGCGGGAACAATAGGACCTATCATACCGCCGAGTATACCGATGGTAGTATATGCGGTAAGTGCGGGAGAATCCGTAGGAGAGATGTTTGCGGGAGGAGTAATACCGGGAATAATCTATGCGGCAATGCTTATGGTCGTATCAGCTATCATCTGTAAGAAGAAGGGCTTTGGAGAAGAGAGTAAGGTAAAGTTCGACTCACACGAGGTATGGCTTGCATTTAAGGATTCTATATGGGCTCTTTTAGTACCTATCATTATCCTTGGCGGAATATATTCGGGAATATTCACACCTACTGAGGCCGGGGCTGTTGCAGCTGCATACGGACTCTTTGCGGGAACATTTATATATAAAGAGCTTAATTTAAAAGATATTGGCCGTCTTCTTATAGACATTGCGGGAAACACTTCTTTAGTACTTCTTATAATAGGATGTGCGGGAGCATTTACATGGTTCCTTAACATGCAGGGAATAACCGCATCCATTGGAGCGTGGTTTGAGGCAGTATCAAGCTCAAAGTTTATCTTCATGGCACTGACCATCCTGCTTCTTCTGTTCATGGGATGCTTCATGGAGACCTGCGCATCGGTGCTTATGATAACACCTGTACTTCTTCCTGTAGCGACATCACTCGGAATAGATCCTGTGTATTTCGGAGTAATAGTATGTATGACACTTTCACTCGGAATGGCAACACCGCCTGTAGGAGAGGATCTGTACATAGCGGCTACTATAGCCGGAATCAAGTTTGAACAGGAGGTCAAATATGTAATGCCGTTGGTGCTTGCGGCTATCATAGCAATACTTATATGTACTGCTGTTCCGGGCATTGTTATGTTCCTTCCGGGATTGTTCTTCGGATAAATATAATATATCATTCGGGAAGGATGGTTCAAGAATAGTTGCACACGGAATTATCATGTACTGAATGTTATATATGAGGAAAATAGGAATTCTCCTTTACCTGTTCTCCCCCCTACAAATAAGCCTGCCGTATCCCAGTACGGCAGGCTTCATAGATTAAACTGATTTTGCAGTTATATTCAACATCAGGAAACAACATTTACCGGCTTTCCGTTTACAGGCATTAGGCCTAAGTGAAATAGTATCATTAAATATCTCAGTTGTCACTGCTGTCATCAATAACAAAGGCTTTAGTGTATTTCTTTGAATCCAGACTGTGGTTATAAGCCAGATATTTATAGTCAAGGATCTCTTCTCCGTAAGGGCATCTTTCAGATTCTGCCTTGCCCCAATAATAGTAGTTTCCATCTGAATCATAGCAGCCGTTTGGATGAATGACAGGTACATCCTCGGAAAGTGATAAAAGGAAATTGTTGTAAGGAGTCATACTAAGGCCGGAGGCTTCAAGCATATATGAGGAAAGATACATAGAACTAAGCTTTCCGAGATCTGCCGAAGGCTGTTCATAGTTTGTCCATATCACAAAAGGTGTCTGGTACCAGATGAGCTTATCAGCAGTAGGAACCTCTGAAGCCGGCATTCCGGTAAGCTCATCAAAAAACTCATCCTCTACGGCGGGCTGATGATCTCCGAACATGACTATCATAGTCGGTTCATCACAGTTTTTAAAGTAGTCGAGCAGATATTCAAAAGCCTCATCTGATTTCTTTACTAATGAAAGATAGCGGTCAGTCTGAGGATATTTTCCTTCCATATCACCGGTAAGCCACACTTCCTGCTCAAAATTATCAAAGCTTTGTGAGTAGCCGCCGTGGTTTTGCATGGTGACATTAAATATAAACAGCTTATCATTAGGATCAGCCTTATTTTCGACCTGTTCTATCAGCTTATCAAAGTCAGCCTTGTCACTGACATAGTTTCTTAATTCCTCACTGCCCTCATAGTATTCAATATCATAAAATTCATCAAAACCGAAGTTATTGTAGCAGATATTTCTGTTCCAGTTTTCAGCGGGATAAGGATGCATTGCAACTGAGTAGTAGCCCTGATCCTTAAGTGTGCTTACAAGAGAGGTTGCGCCGGGGTTAACATTAAACTGATATGCATTTGAACCAAACGGCAGTACGGATATTGAGTCCCCGGTCAGAAATTCATATTCTGTATTGCTGGTCATTGAACCGAAAACCGGGACGCAGAGGCTTCCGCGGATGGTATTCCCAGTGAGACTATGCCAAAACGGCATATAGTCGGTGTTAGTAGTAAATTCTCCAGCAGTACTTAGATCTGAAAAGCTTTCATTCATTATGCAGATAATGTTGACAGGCTGAATGCCGGTATTTGCCGCGGCGGTTAAAACATTATCCTGAGATGAAGCATTGTCAGAATATGCCGTTTCAGTTACTTCAGAGTTATCTGCATTTTTAGCTGAATAATGATCGGATTCAACAGCATCTATTATCTCTGCAAGCTTTGCCTGACTGTAGCCGGAAGGAGCTTTTGCAACAACATATTTGGCAGAAATCGCTGTAGAAAGAAGATATCCGTCTTCCTCATAAGTGCTGTTGAGATCCCAGACATTTATTTCATAATTCTTCTTTGGCATGAGATAGCTGAAGAAAAAGGACATAAAGCAGCCTATGCAGACAGCAGATGATGCAAAACCAATAAGTCGTTGCTTAAGACCTTTGAGACTAAACGGAAAGAAGAAAAGTATGATATTGGATACTGCTGTTACCGCAATAGACCTTATCATCTGCTCAGACAAAACAAAGGTGTAGTTTTGAGTTACAGTAAGAGCTGTTTTTAAGGCCAATATATCCCAATACATGATAGGTCTGTCTCTAAACTGCACAACAAAGGCCTCTGCCATAGAAATAATAACGAGCAGTATCGATGCGAAGGGAATGCTGAAACGAGTCGTTCCGGAAACGGCAAAAAGCAGAAAATAAATACAATAGCTGAAGCATATGTTGAGGATTGCCTTTTGCCAAATTATAGAATGAAGATTTCCTGTTACTGATTCAAATAGAATATAGGAAACAACGGGCATGATAATAAGCCCGAGAATTCCTATGCATTTTTTAATTAAAGCGGTTTTGTTTTTAGCAGCAGCGGATACCGGCACTTCGGTATCACGCTTATTTAATACTTCTGTCAATATTTAATCCCTTTACTTTGTGCTTATTTGAAAAACGTAATGATTTTAGCACAAATAAATTAAATATATAAAGCACATGTTAATATCGACAGATATTTTTAATGATTTAAACTGAAGATGAACTTAAAGTGACTTTTGCAAAGCAATATTTGGCTTTATTGCAGGACCGCAGTATTAGCTTATTGAGGAAAGTCCGACACCTATGCGCTGATATGCTACGTGAAGAAATATATAATACTTGACTTATATAAAAGTGCTGATAGAATAATCATGGAATTTTAATACTAAAACAATTGTGGATTTTTCTGGTGCCGCGGGCCTGCGGCATTACTTTTCGCCACACAGTGATCCTGAAATACGGATGGCTGTGCGGCGATTTTTATATATGGGGAGAAAAAAATTAAGCATGTCGAATACAACTAATCAGACCTTCATGAAGGAACAGCCGATAACAAAGCTTGTCTTATCAATGTCATTGCCGATGGTTTTGTCAATGATGGTAAATGCACTTTATAACATCGTTGACAGCTATTTTGTGGCAAAAATAAGCGAGAATGCCATGACAGCTATCTCACTTGTATTTCCCTTACAAAATCTTGTAAATGCTGTTGCAATAGGCTTTGGTGTCGGAAGCTGTGCTGCAATATCCTTTTTCCTTGGAGCACAGAAAAAAAGAGAAGCGGATGCCGCAACAACACTCGGCTATATTTTTTCATTCATGCACGGACTTATACTCGGTGCTGTTTGCATTGCTATAGTCGGAACTTTTCTGAAAATGTTTACATCTGACAAAGAGATAGTGGACCTTGGCTTCAGATATGCATTTATAGTGTTCCTTTTTTCACCGGCATTCAGCATGGGCATGCATGCGGAAAAGGTGCTTCAGGCTGCTGGTCGAATGACAGAGACAATGCTCTGTATGCTGGCAGGAGCCATTTTCAATATAATAATGGATCCTATGCTTATTTTCGGTATAGGACCGTTTCCGCAGATGGGCATAGAGGGAGCTGCGCTTGCGACAGGACTCGGACAGTTTATTGCATTTATACTTTATGTGGCGGCAGGATATATAAAGCCTCTTCCTGTAGATATCAGACTTAAGGAGTATCTGAAGCCTTCGGTCATTAAAAATGATCTCACAAGCAGGGAATCTGTGGCGCTCAGGATATATTCTGTAGGCATTCCGGCTTCATTAAATCTTGCACTTCCATCTATACTTATATCGTCATTAAATGCTATACTTGCGGCGTGGTCTCAGAGCTATGTTATGGTGCTCGGAGTTTATTATAAGCTTCAGACCTTCCTTTACCTTCCGGCTAACGGAATCATTCAGGGAATAAGACCTATAGTAGGCTATAACCACGGTGCAGGCGAGGAAAAAAGAGTGCGCGAGGTCAGCCTTCTGACGCTCGGACTTGCTGCTGATATAATGGCTGTCGGCATGCTGCTCTGCCTGGCGATTCCGGACAGATTGATTGCAATGTTTACAGATAATGCGTCTACGATAGAAGCCGGAGTACATGCACTCAGGATCATTTGCTTCGGGTTTGTAGTATCGGCTCTTTCTGTAACGGTTTCGGGAGTTTTGGAGGGTATAGGAAACGGCAAGACTTCACTTATATTATCTCTTTGCCGTTACCTTATAATCATAATACCTGCAGCGTTTGTACTTAGCCGCATATTCGGTCCGGAGGGAGTCTGGCATGCCTTCTGGATCACTGAGCTCCTTACGGCAATAATAGCCTTAAGACTAAAACCTTTCTAAAAACACTTATAGCAGGAAAAATATTAAGGGGACGATATGGTATTTTTTCATAGGATGCTCGAGCAGCAGCTGGAGCTTATTTTCCTGATCGCAATAGGGATAATACTGAATAAGACTCGTGTTATCACAGATAAGTCGCGCGGCAGCATTTCGGATCTTTTAATAAATCTTATGCTTCCTGCGAGTGTGCTCGGAGCATTTTTGAGTACGGAACGATTCACTCCGGAGCTTATGCAAAATTGCATGGACATATTTATTATAAGCGTTGTGACGCATGCACTTACGGTTTTGTTCGGAGGCAGGATATTCAGGTGCTGCGGCAAGGAAAAAGAAGCAATCATGCATTACGGCATGATAGTTCCCAATACTGCATTTATAGGCATACCTGTAGCCGGAGCGCTTTTCGGCGATACAGGACTGCTATATACTTCGGTATATTTTATCCCGAGTGAGATATGCATGTGGACATTTGCATTAGCATTATTTAAGAAAAATGAGAATGTAAATATCTTTAAGGCAATAATGACCACGCCTGCGGCAGATGCGGTGTTTCTGGGTCTGATCATATTAATATCCGGCATCAGTTTACCTGAATTTATAACAAACGGCATTCTCAGCCTGGGAAGCTGCACAACACCGGTATCGATGCTTGTTATAGGGGCAATACTTGCAGATGCTGATTATAAGAAAATAATTAGTGCTCCAATCCTTAGCTTTACCATAGTGAGACTCGTCATTTTCCCACTTATTATTTTTGTTTTTATGAAGCTGATGAGTGTCGATGATACAGTTCTTGGCATCGGGCTTGTGATGGCAGCAATGCCTGCGGCAGCGGCTACATCGATACTAGCCGATAAATTCAATGCGGATGCAGAATTTGCTACGAATATAGTTGTAATGTCAACAATATTTTCAATAGTGACGATCCCGCTTATTACATTGCTTTTATAAGAAAATGCGAAATATTTAAGGCTAATAGGTTAAAGACAGTGCCGAGCCGATTTTTTATTCACGCCGGCATGTACAAATAAAAATACTTACGAATTAACGCTTTAATGCATTGACATGTATAAGAAATAGTGATATTCTGCTTGCAATAAAACCGATGAGGGAGAGTAAGTAGGCTGCTTCCCTTTCATAAGAGAGAGCTGCGGATGGTGTGATCGCAGCATGAAATATTCAGCTGAATGGACTTCCGAGGGCGCAGGGAAAGGAAAAGACAGACGAATTTTTCTGTCGGCATCCGAGTATAAGGCGACGTGAGACTCGCGTTAAGAGTCGGGGATATGATGGTATCTCTTAAAGAGCACGATTCATAAACAGACTGCAAAGTCCGCAAGACTGATATATTGAGAGCTTGACCGGCGATAAAAAAAGCCGCACAGCAGTAGAAACAGACATTATCAGAACAGGCGGTCACAAGTAAAATAAAGCAGCCTTGAAGGAACGTGAAACAAGGTGGCACCGCGGATAAAAAGAACTATTCGTCCTTGACAGTTGTAAAAGACTGTCAAGGACGTTTTTTGTTATGACAATGAGGAAGGAACAAATCAAGCTTGCTTGAATTTGTTCATGACGAATGTTAATCAGTTTGAAACAAGCGAAGCGGTTTCAAACTTGATTACCTGGGGCGAAGCCACAGGCATAACAAAAAAGATACAAGGGAAGGAACAAATCAAGCTTGCTTGAATTTGTTCATGACGAATGTTAATCAGTTTGGAACAAGCGAAGCGGTTCCAAACATGATTACCTGGGGCGAAGCCACAGGCATAACAAAAAAGAAACAAGGGAAGGAACAAGCCAAGCTCGCTTGAGCTTGTTCATGACGAATGTTAATCAGTTTGGAACAAGCGAAGCGGTTCCAAACATGATTACCTGGGGCGGAGCCGCAGAAGGGAGTTTTATGAATTTCAGACCGAGCCTTAAAGAGGCAGCAGAAATCGCAGCAAAAGACAAAAGCTACAAACAGATACCTGTAAGCTGTGAGATCCTGTCGGACACACGTACTCCTATAGAAGTACTTAAAATACTGAAAAATGTTTCGGGACATTGCTATTTATTGGAATCAGTGGAGAATACCGAAAAATGGGGCAGATATACCTTTCTCGGCTTTGATCCGACAATGGAAATAACCTGTGTAGACAAGGTCATGAAGATGGGTTCTATAACAGTAAAGACAGACAGCCCTAAGGACTATCTAAGACAGATACTTTCCGAACACAAAAGCCCAAAGATAGATTATCTTCCGCCGTTTACAGGCGGTCTCGTCGGATATTTTTCATATGATTATCTGAAGTATACAGAGCCTTCTTTAAATATTGACGCTGCAGACACGGAGGGCTTTAAGGATTTCGACCTGATGCTTTTTGATAAGGTCATAGCCTTTGATAACTACAGGCAGAAGCTGATACTTATATGCAATATAGAAACCGGTGAAAGTGCTGAGGAGCTCGAGGTAAATTACAACAAAGCTAAATTAGAACTAAAGAGCCTCAAGGAGCTTATCCTTAACGGGGAGACCAAAGCTGAAAAGGCCGGAAGACTTTTAGAAGAGCCAAAGCCGTTTTTTGATAAAGATGCATATTGTGCGATGGTTGAAAAAGCAAAGCATTACATAAAGGAAGGAGACATTTTCCAGATAGTGCTTTCAAATGTTCTTTCGGCAAAGTTTGAAGGAAGCCTGCTTAATACCTACAGAGTATTGCGTACACTAAATCCTTCACCTTATATGTTTTACTTCTCAGGTCAGGACGTAGAAGTAGCAGGAGCTTCACCTGAGACACTTGTAAAGCTGGAGGACGGCGTACTTCATACATTTCCGCTTGCAGGAACCAGACCGAGAGGAAAGACAGAGGCTGAGGATAAAGCACTTGAGGAAAGACTTCTTAAGGACGAAAAGGAGCTTGCAGAGCACAACATGCTTGTGGATCTCGGACGAAACGATCTCGGCAGAATCTCAAAATTCGGCACAGTAGAGGTCGAGAAGCTTCATTCAATAGAAAGGTATTCTCACGTAATGCATATAGGCTCCACAGTAAGAGGCATTATCAGAGATGATATGGACGCTCTGGATGCAGTTGGCTCGGTGCTTCCGGCAGGAACGCTTTCAGGCGCACCTAAGATAAGAGCATGCCAGCTGATAAACGAGCTTGAAAACAACAAGCGAGGCATCTACGGAGGCGCGATAGGCTACATAGATTTCACCGGCAATCTGGACACTTGCATTGCCATAAGGATAGCCTACAAAAAGGGCGGCAAGGTTCATGTAAGAAGCGGAGCCGGAATAGTTGCCGATTCTGTTCCTGAAAATGAATACAAAGAATGCATAAACAAGGCGGCGGCAGTGGTGAAGGCACTTCAAAGCGCCGGAGAAATAGAAGCTTAATGCTGAAAGCAATGCTTTAGGCAGAGCTTGAAGATATCAGAACAAAGGATAGAAGAAAAGAGGAGAGCAATGCTTCTATTAATAGATAATTACGACAGCTTTTCATATAACCTCTATCAGCTCATAGGTGCTATAGAGCCGGATATAAAGGTAATAAGAAATGATGAAATGACTGTAGAAGAAATAATTGAAATGAAGCCGGACGGAATTATCATTTCACCGGGCCCGGGGCGTCCGGAGGATGCAGGCATAATAACAGAGCTTGTGAGGACCTTAGGTAAGGAAAATAAAGAGAATAAAGACCATGAAAGTTGTATTCCGGTGCTCGGAGTATGTCTCGGTCATCAGGCAATATGCCAGGCCTTCGGAGGCACCATAACCTATGCAAGAGAGCTGATGCACGGGAAGCAGTCAATTACAGAGTTTGATAAGAGCTCAGTAATATTTACAGATGTACCGAAAATGGCACCTGTCGCAAGATACCATTCACTTGCACTTGATGAAAATACACTTCCAAAGGAGTTAAGGATAACGGCAAAGACTACAGACGGCGATGTTATGGCGGTAGAGCACAAAACACTTCCTATATACGGGATGCAGTTTCATCCGGAATCAATAATGACGCCTGACGGAGATAAAATGCTGAAAAGCTTTATAGAGCTTACAAGAAAGGGGAAGAACAAATGATACAGGAAGCTATAAAGAAGATAGTAGATAAGCAGGATCTTAGTTATGACGAGGCTTATACCGTCATGAATGAAATAATGAACGGAGAGACAACACCTACGCAAAATGCGGCATTTCTGGCGGCATTATCCACCAAGAGCTCAAAAGCAGAGACAATACCTGAGATCTCAGGCTGCGCGGCTGCAATGAGAGAGCATGCACTAAAAGTTAATCATGACATGCCTGTGTTTGAAATAGTAGGAACCGGCGGAGACAAGGCACAGAGCTTTAATATATCAACCACATCGGCATTTATTCTGGCAGCAGGCGGTGTATGTGTAGCAAAGCACGGAAACAGAGCGGCTTCCTCCAAATCAGGAACGGCTGACTGCCTGGAGGCTCTCGGCATTAACATTTCCCTTGAACCGGAAAAGTGTGAAGAGCTTTTAAATAAAGTCGGCATATGCTTCTTCTTCGCACAGAAATATCACAGCTCAATGAAATATGTTGGAGCAATCAGAAAGGAGCTTGGCATCCGTACAGTGTTTAACATTTTAGGGCCGCTGACAAATCCTGCTTCACCTGAAATGATGCTGTTGGGAGTGTATGATGAGTCGCTTGTAGATCTTCTTGCGAGAGTGCTTACAAAATTAGGCGTAAAGAGAGGCATGGTAGTATACGGCACTGATAAGCTGGATGAGCTCTCGATAAGCGCACCGACAAAGGTCTGCGAGTTTGAAGGAGAAAACTACAGATCTTATGAGATAAAGCCGGAGGATCTGGGACTAAAAACTGCTTCAAAGGATGAAATCATCGGAGGAACACCTGAGGAAAATGCGGAAATCACCGGAAAGATATTAAAGGGAGAACTGCACGGGGCAAAGCGAGACATTGTACTTATGAATGCAGGCTGCGGACTTTATATAGCAGGAAAAGCAGCATCGGCACAAGAAGGCGTGAAGCTTGCCGCAGAGCTGATCGATTCCGGGGCAGCATACAAAAAGCTTGAGGAATTTATAAAGGAATCAAATTCGTAAAGCGTTAGATATAAAAAGGCTTAGATATGGGAAATATACTTGATGAGCTTTCACAGTACGCAAGAGTGAGAGTCGAGCAGGACAAAAAGAAAATGTCTCTTAGGAGGCTGAAAGAGGAAACTGATAAATTGATGTCACGAGGAGCTTCAAGAGAAAGCTTTATATTTGAAAATACATTAAAAAAAGAGGGGCTTTCATTTATTTGTGAAGTTAAAAAGGCATCTCCTTCAAAGGGAATAATAGATCCTGAATTCAGATATCTTGATATTGCAGGGGAATATGAAGCAGCAGGAGCTGACTGTATTTCATGCCTTACAGAGCCAAAGTGGTTTCTCGGAAGTGATGACATTTTCAGGGATATAAGAGCGGCGGTAAATACTCCTATGATAAGGAAGGATTTTACCGTTGACGAATATCAGATATATCAGGCAAAGCTGATGGGAGCTGATGCAGTGCTGCTGATATGTGCGCTGTTAAATGAAGCAGAGATCAAGAAATACCTGAGGATATGCGATGAGCTCGGACTTTCGGCATTGACAGAAACCCATGACGAAGAGGAGCTTAAAAAAGCAGTTTCCTGCGGTGCAAGACTTATAGGTGTGAATAACCGCAATTTAAAAACCTTTGAAGTTGATACGGAAAACAGCAGACGATTAAAGGAAATAGCTCCTGAGGGTGTGACATTTGTATCTGAAAGCGGAATCAGAGGAATTGAGGACATACCGCCTTTAAAGGCAGCAGGAGTCGATGCGGTGCTTATAGGCGAGGCATTAATGAGAGCTAAGGATAAGGCAGAGCTTTTAGAGGCTATGAGGAGGGCTTAAGCATAAAATGACAATGATAAAGTGCTGTGGTTTAAGGCGCAGTGAGGATGTGGCCATGATAAATGCTGCCGGAGCGGATTTTGCCGGCTTTATAATGAGCTCGGGATTCTGGAGATATGTTGAGCCAGAAAGAGTCGCGGAGCTTAAAAAGCTTTTAAAGCCCGGAATAATGGCAGTGGGCGTATTTGTCAACGAGCCTGTCGAATACGTCGCAAAGCAGTTAACAGACGGCACGATAGATATTGCACAACTCCACGGAACAGAGGATGACGATTATATAGCAGAGCTTCGAAAATTAACGGCTATAGGAATTAAGAATGATTCAAGGAAGGCTGTAAATGAATACGGCGAAGCTTTCTCTATTGAAAGCCATAGGAAGCTCGAAGAAAGATTAGATAAGGACTGTGTGAATGAGGATCTGAGCCAAAACCGCAGTAAAAGGGTCGAAAAGGGAGATATAATCAAGGCCTTCAAGATAAAGTCGGCTGAAGATATCGAAAGAGCAGTATCATCATCTGCGGATTATATATTGCTTGACTCAGGAACCGGTACCGGACAGACCTTTGACTGGACACTTATGTCGGACATAAAAAGACCATATTTCTTTGCCGGAGGACTTACACCTGAAAATGCAGCCGGCGCCGTTAAGCGCTTTCATCCGTATGCGGTCGATGTCAGCTCCGGAATAGAGACAGACAAGAAAAAGGATATGGCCAAAATCGCAGAGTTTGCGGTAAACGTCAGAGCTGCAGAGCTTATGCCTAATGAGGACGAAAATCTGTAAAATAGTTTAGTTGATAAAGTGATTCTGTAGAAAATTTTAGTTGATAAAGTAATAAGGAAAGGAAACGTATGGTGACGAAGCATTGCCATCATACAGATAAGAGATATGACAAATCCAAACGGACGCTTCGGTATTCATGGCGGACAATATATACCTGAAACTCTTATGAATGCCGTAAATGAACTTGAAGCAGCATATAATCATTATAAAAATGACCCCGATTTCAATGCTGAGCTCACAGAGCTTTTAAATAATTATGCTGGCAGACCGTCAAGACTTTATTATGCTGAAAAGCTTACGAGAGAGCTTGGCGGTGCAAAGATATATCTCAAGAGAGAAGATCTCAATCATACAGGAGCACATAAGATCAACAACGTGCTCGGACAGGCCCTGCTTGCGAAAAAAATGGGCAAGACCAGGCTTATAGCTGAGACAGGTGCAGGACAGCACGGAGTTGCAACAGCTACTGCTGCAGCGCTCATGGACATGGAATGCGTAGTGTTTATGGGCAAGGAGGACACTGAAAGACAGGCGTTAAATGTATATCGCATGAAGCTCTTGGGAGCAAAGGTGGTGCCGGTAACATCTGGAACTGCAACATTAAAAGATGCCGTATCAGAGGCTATGCGTGAATGGACGAGCCGAATCGATGATACACATTATTGCCTCGGTTCATGCATGGGACCGCATCCGTTCCCTACAATAGTTCGTGATTTTCAGGCAGTCATTTCAAAAGAGATAAAAGAACAGATGCTTGAAAAGGAAGGCAGACTTCCGGATGCAGTGCTTGCATGTGTAGGCGGTGGCTCAAATGCTATCGGAACATTTTATAACTTTATAAATGATAAGGAAGTAAGGCTTATTGGCTGTGAGGCAGCAGGACGCGGCATAGATACTTATGAAACGGCAGCAACCATAAACACCGGCAGATTAGGCATTTTCCATGGAATGAAGTCGTATTTCTGCCAAGATAAATACGGACAGATAGCACCGGTTTATTCGATTTCCGCAGGACTTGATTATCCCGGAATAGGACCGGAGCATGCATATCTTCATGATATAGGAAGAGCGGAATATGTGGCAGTGACAGATGATGAGGCTGTTAATGCATTTGAATATCTTTCAAGGACAGAGGGAATCATACCTGCAATAGAAAGCTCTCATGCCGTTGCCTATGCCATGAAGCTGGCACCTAATATGGATAAGGATAAGATAATTGTGATAACGCTTTCAGGTCGAGGCGATAAGGACGTAGCTGCTATAGCAAGGTACAGAGGGGAGGATCTCCATGAGTAATATTAAAAATGCATTCAAGAACGGTAAAGCGCTGATACCTTTTATAACCTGCGGAGATCCGGATCTTGAGACAACAGGGAAAATTGTAAGAGCAATGGCTGCAAACGGTGCTGATCTTATAGAATTGGGCATTCCGTTTTCTGATCCTACTGCAGAAGGCCCGGTCATCCAGGCAGCTAATCTGAGAGCTCTTGACGGAGGAATTACCACAGATAAGATATTCGATTTTGTAAAGGAACTCAGGAAAGTTGTCAGCATTCCAATGGTGTTTATGACATATTCTAATGTTGTATTCTCCTATGGCTATGAGCAGTCGGAAGAGCTGAAAAAGGAAAATGAAAGCTTAAGAGCAGACGGAACCATGAAAAGGGCCGGAGCAGTGCAGTATACCGGCTCAGAGAAATTTATATCAAAATGTGCCGAAATAGGCATTGACGGGCTTATCCTGCCGGATCTTCCTTATGAAGAAAAGGAAGAATTTGCAGACATTTGCCGTAAGTACGGGGTTGATCTTATTTCGCTCATTGCACCTACCTCTGAAAATCGCATAGCAATGATAGCAAAAGAGGCAGAGGGATTTATATATGTGGTTTCAAGTCTCGGAGTTACCGGAACAAGAACTGAGATAAAATCAGATATAGCAGCTATGACAAAGGTCATAAGGGAAAATACAGATGTGCCTTGCGCTGTGGGCTTCGGTATATCAAACCCTGAGACAGCCGGACGCATGGCAAAGGTCTCTGACGGTGCCATAGTAGGAAGCGCCATAGTGAAAATAGCAGAACAGTACGGTCGTAATGCGGCTGAGCCTATAGGGAAATTTGTCGCAGAGCTAAAAGCCGGAATGCAGTAAAGGGTTATAGGACAAAAAGTGTTGTTTTAAACCGCGAATCAGCTAAGTATATAAGGCTAATTCGCGGTTTTAAGTTGCTTGGAAGAAGATACTGGGCGGATAGAAGTGTTGGTGCATATTTTGAAATTAGATAGAGTTTGGGAAAAGAAAAAAACGACTCATATGAGTCGTTTTTTAGAGGCGACAACCGGATTTGAACCGGTGATCAAGGTGTTGCAGACCTACGCCTTACCACTTGGCTATGTCGCCATCAATTAACTTCCTCAGTATACAATGTATCACACAAAAGGTCAAGCCAAAAAATAAAAAGAAAATAATAAAAAATTGTGTTGACAAAAGGATAGCTTTCTAGTAAACTAATCATGCTGTCAGCGGGAGTTCAGTCCCGAAGGCAAATGCCTCGGTAGCTCAGTTGGTAGAGCAATGGACTGAAAATCCATGTGTCGCCAGTTCGATTCTGGCCTGAGGCAGTTATCTATGCGCGAGTGGCTCAGTGGTGGAGCGTCGCCTTGCCAAGGCGAAGGTCGCGGGTTCGATCCCCGTCTCGCGCTTCTTTTATTTCAGCGGAAACTCTTGTAGATAAGGCGTTTCCGCTTTTCTGTTGTTACAACCAATATGATGATAAAACTTATTTAATTGATATGAAGGATAGCTCGGTCTCTTTTCCGGCAGAAAGGATATCAAGCAATCTGCAAGCAGGACCCGTCGGATGTGTACGTCCGCATTCCCATGCCTCAACAGTTTTTTTTGACACACCGAGATAATTCGCAAAGACAGTCTGGGTCATGCCTGCTCTTTTCCTCTTTTCGTAAATATGGGAACTTCAATAAATGTTCTTGTCATAAACGAATACTTAAGTTTAAGGCTCTGCTTATAAGGCTTACACGCCTTTGAAATTAAGATAAGTGAATTGATAATCTCTGTGCTAAAGCTTCAGATAGTATTCTTGAAAAATTCAGCCCTTGTTTTTCTGCTTCACGTTCAAGATAAAGAGGAATGGTACAATTTTTCTTTACCATTTTATTTTCATACTTCACTCTGTACTCGTCAAAATTAACGTCTATCATGAAAAGTTTTTCTTTATCTTCGGGAGAAGACTTTACAGAAAACGGAGCAGGAATTTCTTTCCCTTCATCTTCATAGTATATGCCAAGTGATGAAATACAGTCCCTTGCCATCATCATTGCTTCGCCAATAGTATGTCCTTCTGTATACTGATCGAAATCAGGTATTCTTACGCAATAGTAATCTTCATATTTTTGAATATAAACAGGGTAAACAAGTATATCTTTCATATCAATACCTCCATAAGCTAAAGCTCCTAAAAGGGAGAGATTATAAAATCCCTGCCCTTTTAAGAATGCTCTTAGCTGTTAGTTCGCTGACTTCTTTATGATGAGGAACTGTGACCTGAATGTCACCGTTCGAGTATATATCGTGCTTGCTTTTACGAACAAGCTCGAAGCCGGCTTCTTTCAGCTTTTTAGAGATGTCTGCATATTTCAATCTATTCAGACTCCTTTCTAACAGCTAACTATATTATACGCATTACAATGCGTATTGTCAACAAGGGGGGGGCAATGGTAATCATTAATAAAAAAGCTCCCATGCATTCCTAATATTAATATCTGTGTATACGTTTAAATCAGGCCTTTTGGCTCTTAATATATAATATTTATTTATCAAAGCTATTTGCCTTTAAGCAACTCAAAATGATTACGGTTTGTCTTCAGTAATCCTTCCTTTTTCAGTTTTGAAAGCTCTACGGACATGGCTGCACGGTTAACACACAGAAAGTCAGCAAGCTGCTGACGATCAAAAGAAATGTCAAAGTATAAAGAAGCATGTCTGATAGACTCGGAGGATAAATAAGATAAAAGAGTGCTTTTTTTGACTGTGACTGTATGGTGTAGTACTACACTGATGCACCGACAATCAAGCTGGATGCTCTGCACGATCGGTGTAGATGGCTGTATAAATCCAATTGATTAACCCTTACTAATCAAAAAAGGAAGGATCTAGGGTTGACAGGAACCTAAGACCTTCCATTTAAACTGCGCATGTTAGTATACTAAAAATAAATAATAAGACAAAATAGCATTTCTCAAAAACTATATCAACATCCACTTCTTAATCATTTATTACACAATCCCTGAATGGTATAATTACATAAATATTTAAAAGGACTGACCTTTCAGGCAGCGATCAGGAGGCAGAAGTATGAAAGCGGTAATTCTTGTGGATAATAACGGAACAGAGTGCCTTACCGGAGAATGGGGGCTGTGCGTGTATATTGAAACTGAAGCAGCTGATATTCTGTTAGATACCGGTGCTTCAGCATTATTCATTGAAAATGCCGAAAAGCTTGGCAAAGATCTTAAGAAGGTCGATGCGGCCGTGCTGTCTCATGCTCATTGGGATCATGCCAATGGTATAGCTGATTTTTTAAACATTAACAGCAGAGCAAAATTCTACCTGCGTAAGCCGATTGCTCCGAATTGCTATTCCTATGAGGATGACGAGTATAGTTATATTGGTATTCCTGAAAATGTTTTAAGCGATTATGCTGAGAGGATCGTTCTTGCTGAGGGCGATGTGACAATTGCACCGGGAGTTTATCTTATTCCGCACAGGACAGCAGGATTAGAACAAATCGGAATCAGAGAGAATATGTTCCTTAAAACGGAATACGGTTATAAGCCGGATAATTTTGCTCATGAGCAGAGTCTTGTTATTGATACACCAAATGGACTTGTGATCTTCAACAGCTGTTCTCATGGCGGAACAATGAATATCCTAAGGGCGGTTGAAGAAACACTTCCGGGAAAGATTATCTATGCACTTATCGGCGGATTTCATTTATATAATAAGACAGAAGATGAGGTCAGGGCAGTAGGCAGAGCGCTTAAGGAATACGGAATTAAGTATGTCTGCACCGGACACTGCACCGGAGATGAGGCATATGCGATTTTGAAGGAAGAGCTCGGAGAAATACTCCATCCTATGTATTGCGGTATGGAGATGGAGATTTAAGCGGATTTTTTAGCTATCGAAGCGAGATATTGATAATGAGAATAATTAAAAGCGATAATTTTGATAAATTTGTATGCTCTGCCGGAGCGTGTCCTACAAGCTGCTGCTCAGGCGGATGGCAGATCATGATAGATGATAATGCCATCGATAAATATACGAAGGACACCGGAGACGGTGAGCTTAATAAGAGACTTGCAGAAGGGGTGGATCTTGTTGAGCAGTGCTTCACACAATGCGGAAATAATTGCTATATGCTTGATGATGATGGACTTTGCTCGATACAAAGGGCGTTGGGCGAAGAGGCATTGTGCGATACCTGCAGGGTATATCCAAGACATGTCGAAGAATTTCGAGGCATTAGAGAATGGTCACTTTCGCTTTCATGTCCGGAGGCGGCAAGGCTGATACTTGGCAACAAGGACAGACTTGATTTTACCACTGAAGATACGGATGAACCTGAAAATGATGCCGAATACGAGGACTTTGATGATGACCTTTACTTCCTGCTCTTTAATGCAAGAGACAGGATATTCGATATCATTCAAAGCAGAGACCTTTCCTTTAAGGATAAGGCTGAGCTCATAACAGCCTATACAGCAGGAATACAGGAATGCATAGATAATGAACGATTTGATATCCTGCAGGCTTTTATTGAGGATATGCATGAAATCGATGGAATAACGGAAGTTGATTATAATGCCTTGAATAAAGATATGTTCAGTATACTGTTTGATCTGGAGCTTCTGAGTCCTGAGTGGAAGGGCATTCTGGAGAATACATGGAAGGCCTGGGATGCTGATATCAAGCTTACAGCTGAGGAAGAGATTCAGGCTGAACAGCTCCTTATGTTTTGGACATATACTTATTTTTGCGGTGCGGTTTATGACGGCTGGGTATTTTCCAAGGCGAAGCTTGCCATATGCAGTACATGGTGGATATTTGAAATCAACAAAGCGAATGATTTTGATGGCGGCATAATTGAGGCTGCCTACAGATTCGCAAGAGAGATAGAACATTCCGATGAGAATCTTAATGCGCTTGAGGAATATTTCATGATGAGAGGCTGAGCATACTGACTGTTTAAGCTTTTTAGTTTTGATCAAAATAAAGCTTATAATATCTTGAAAAATGACTGCTATTCCAAATCGTAATGGATATTGCTGACATACCTATATGGGTACGAGCGCTGTTTAGCGGCGGTTAACACTGTATAAAATTGTATAATTTAATTATGCAAAATGCTGTAATACATCGATATTACAGCATTTAATTTTTAGAGGTGGTTAAATGCTCCAAAACGATAGTCAGATTATACACGGCAGTGTGAGTGCGGCAGCAGCTGTACAGACACATTCATATTTAAGAAGTCACAATAAAAAAATCCATTATGCCTGGGTCATCTGCATTGCCTGTACACTCATGATGTATTGCAACTCCGGCATAACGGACGGTATGTTTTCGGTGTATGCACCGTTCATTCTTGAAAAATACAGCATCAGCAATACACAGATATCATTATTAATGACTGTAAAATCGGCATCGTCACTGCTTGCGGTAATTTTCAGCGGTATTTACTATAAAAGATACTCACTTCGTATAGGCTGTCTGGCGGCAACGATACTATGCGGTTCAAGCTTTGTAGTATTTGGATTTGCTGACAGAATGCCGATTTTTCTGCTTGCATCCGTTATGCTCGGTATCGGCAATGGTTTAGGCACGAATATCCCGATAACGATGCTCTATGGGCTGTGGTTTAACGAAAAGCGTAAGCTTGCCATGAGCATAACAACATTTGCCGCAAGCGTTGGACTCATAGGACTTCCGCAGATTATAACGCATATTATTGAAGGCACTTCAATGCGCACAGCATTTCTTCTGAATGCCGCACTTGTATTTGCGGTAATGCTGATAGTGTTTGCAATAATGAGGAACAGGCCTGAGGACATGGGACTTAAGCCTTACGGAGTCAGGACAGGACAGGCTAACGCTATAAAAGAATCTGAATCTAAGTATGCTGAAGAGGCTGACGACAGAGAATTAAGCAGACACGACTGGCTATTCCTGGCTCCGGCCTGTGTTGCAATAGGAATTATATGCTGTACAGGCTACAGCTTCTTTACATTATTCCTTAAAAATGAAGGTGTTTCATCCGCATTAATAGCCGGTTTGCTCACAGTCACAGGCATTTCGGTAGGAACCGGAAAGCTGAGCTACGGCTGGCTTGCAGACAGATTCAGCTCATATATATGCAACAGGATATATTTCGGAGCGTTTATCTCGGGGATCACATTGCTGACGATATTTGCTCATAATGAACACATTTTGTTTATTGCTACAGTGCTTATGGGATTTGGCTCACCGCTCGGAAGCGTCGGCTTTGTTTCATGGGCATGGGATCTCGGAGGACATATGAGTGCGGAGGCTATAAGAAAAATGCAGATAGCACTCTATATCGGAATGATGGCCTTTAATTTTATACCGGGTGTTGTAGCAGATCTTTGCGGAGGTTCGTACAGAGGTATGTATATGATGTATGCTGTTCTCGGAATACCTACATTTCTTGCAATACAATATCTCTACAGAAGAAAAGGTCTTAATAAGATAAGATAAGAGAAATCAATGTAAATGAAAACAGCCCTAAACTGCAATAACTGCAGCTTGGGCATATATCCCCCCTATAAAAATAACTGCCGGCGGCTTAATGATCGTCGGCAGTTATGCTTTTATCTAATATATTATTTCTATATTATTTCCATGCGAATGTAAGCATTCCGTAGATGTAGATGAAGATTATTGCTGCAGGAGCTACATACTTAAATATAGGCTTCATCCATGGCTGTATCTTAAGACCCTTTCCTGTGTTGGCTTCAGCTACGAAATTATCCCAGCCCCATCCAAACTTGTTGCAGCAGAACAGTGCAAGTATAAGAGAACCAATAGGAAGGATGTTGTTAGAAACTATGAAATCCCAGAAATCCAACCATGCAGTGCCTTCTGCAAACGGCTGGAAATGGAATACACTGAATCCCAAAGCTGTGGTAAGTGCAAGCAGGAATACGCAGATACCGCATATCAGGCAGCCCTTTGGACGTGACCAGCCTGTAAGCTCACGAAGCATTGCAAGTATATTCTCACATACGCCTAAAACTGTTGACATAGCGGCGAATATCATGAACATAAAGAACAGTGTTCCCCAGACACGTCCGCCGGCCATGTTGTTAAATACGCTTGCCATTGTGTCAAAAAGCAGACTTGGACCGGCATTAACCGAAAGACCGTAGCTTGAGCAGGCAGGGAAAATGATGAAGCCTGCAAGTATTGCGACAACGGTATCAAGTACGATTACATTTACAGATTCTCCGAGCAGTGAGTGATCCTTGTCAATATAGCTTCCGAAGATGGCCATGCCTCCCATACCGGTAGACAGTGTAAAGAAGGCCTGGTTCATGGCACCGACTATAACACTTCCGTTGATCTTTGAAAAATCAGGTGTGAGGTAAAATGCAAGACCCTCTGCAGCGCCGCCAAGTCTTACACAGTGTACGGCCAGTACTACCATGAGTACCAAGAGAGCTGTCATCATATATTTTGTTATGCGCTCAAGTCCGCTCTGAAGATCCTTACTGAGTATAAAGAATGCAACTGCCACGGTGACAAACAGGAATACTACATTTATTGTAGGATTGCTTATCATCTGAACAAAACCAAAGGACTCGTTTGTGCCTGTAAGGAACTTTACAAAGTAGTAAATGATCCAGCCGGTAACTACAGTATAGAATGCCATCAGGGAAATATTTCCTATTAAGCATACCCAACCATACAGATCCCAATGATGTCCGGGCTTTTCAAGCTTTTTATACATGCGTATAGGGCTTGCCTGCGAAGCACGTCCTACTGAAAACTCCATAACCATAGCCGGTATTCCGAGCAGTATCAGACAGATGATATAGACTAACATGAAGCTTCCGCCTCCGTTTTGTCCGCACATCCATGGGAATTTCCAAACATTGCCGCAGCCGATAGCACAGCCTGCCGACAGCATTATAAAGCCCATTCGGCTTCCAAGTCTTTCACGACCATTCATAATGATTACGCTCCTGTTGATATTAATAAAGGATATCGTTTATTTTATGCCCCATATCCTTTTCCATTCTTACAATAATACGCCCGAACACAGCATTTGTAAAATTGATGATAATACGATATAATAACGAAAATATCGTTTATATATTTCTGAAAATACATATAAAAGAGGCATAAATAATCATGGACATAAATGTTCTCAAAACCTTTGTAGCAGTGTGCGAATACGGAGGATTTTCTGCGGCAGGAGAAAAATTGGGATATACGCAGTCAACTGTTTCATCACAGATAAAACAGCTGGAAAAAGAGCTTGATGTGGTGCTTTTTGACAGACTCTATCATAGGATCATTCTTACAGAGGCAGGAAATACTGTTCTTAACTATGTGCGCGGAATACTTATCTCTCAGGAAAAGCTTATGTCTGAGCTGCACCATAAGGAGGACATAACCGGAGAACTGCATCTTGCTATGGCAAGCTCTGTATGCGCTCGCTTTTTTGAATATGATTATTTGGGTTTTCATGAGCGATTTCCGGGTATTAAGCTTACGATAACCGAAGCGGGTACAGAGCAGATGTTCAGTATGTTAAAGAAAAATGAGGCAGACCTTGTTTTAACTTTAGACAGTCATATTTATGATTCCGAGTTTGAAATATGTGCGGAATGTGAAGAAAGAGTTAATTTTGTAGCCGCCGCAGAGCATCCTCTTACAGAATTCAAAGAACTGAGTATAGAAGATATTTTAAATAAAGAATTCATTCTGACTGAAAAACATATGAGCTATCGAAGGATTCTTGATGAAGAGCTTGCATCAAGATCTATCGAAATTACACCTACGCTGGAACTTGGTAATACGGTACAGATATGCAATATAGCCGCAAACAGCAGAATGATTGCATTTCTTCCTGAATATATAACAGAAGGCTACATTTCTTCAGGGCAGCTTAAGACTCTTCCTGTCAGGGATTGCAGTGTTTCTGTGTGGACACAGCTGCTTGTTCATAAGAATAAATGGCATTCACCGGCGCTGAATTCCTTAATTGATTATTACAGGCAGCTTATATAATACTTTAGACTTATGTAAGGAATCGGGCACAGTTTAGACACAGCTTCCATGTTATAATCCTAATACATAAAACATAACCGATCGGTTATATCGAAGGGAGAAAAAGTTTATTATGAAGAGAAAAATCGCTTTAGTTGCGACATGTGCATCATTAGCGCTTATGACAGCAGCTTGCGGAAATAAAGCTGACACAAATAAGACAGAAGCAGAGACAACTGTTGAGGCATCAGTTGAATCTGAGGCAGATGAGGAAACTGATGAAGCATTAGATGCTGATACAGAGGCAAGTGATTACTACACACAGACACCTGTACAGAGTTTCGGAACCATCGAGTCAGTTGATGCAGAGACCGGTTCAATCAGCGTAAATACTATCGTTAAGGGCGAAGCTGAGGATGGATCAGAGGACAGCACAGAAGAGATCATCTTTAATTCTATCGCAGGCGTACCTATCATCGATGCCGTTACAGGGCTTCCTGTTGAACTTAACGAGCTTGAGAACGGTTCAAATGTTCTTGTATGGGGCGGAGATGCAATGACAATGTCTCTTCCTGCACAGACAAATCTTCAGGCTATGATAGTGAATATTCCGGCAGATGCTCCGGCACCGACTTATGTAGTTGTTAAGGGACTTGAGTGGAGCAAGGATGATACAGATGTTACTATCACAGATCAGGATGGCAATGTATGGCATGCCGACAGCGCTGCTCACGTGTCACCTTATACAACAAAGCAGATAGTTCGTCTTGAGGATATCACAAGCGGAAGCCGTCTGTTTGTATGGCCGTCTTCAGAGCCGGATGCTTCTGAGGGAGACGTAACAAAGATCGTACTCATGAATGAATAATAACAGCATATATAAGCTGTAATTCCTAAAACTCCTTTTAAATAAATGCAGCCGCCAAGGGTTTAGATAAGCCCTTGGCGGCTGTATGCGTATTATGTGCTTAGAAGTGAGTCTGAAAATAATTAGTAGCGATTTAACAACATATCTTCATGATAAAATCTTTCTGCGGCTTAAATTATTCATATATTAAAAACTCTCATTGTAAATATTATGTTTTTTTTGATAAAATATTTACATATTAATAATCAAACCGTTTAAATAATCAAATATATTATTGGAGGTAAATGCCTTTGCACAGCGTCAAATTCCTTAACGAAAAGCTTAGAGAAGCACTTGTTGCAGTAATGCCGATAGTCGGTATAGTTCTTTTCCTGTGCTTCACTATAGCCCCTGTATCATCCAGCATACTTCTTTGCTTCATTATGGGCGCAGCGCTCATTATTATCGGCATGATGTTTTTTACTTTGGGTGCCGAAATGGCCATGACACCTATGGGTGAAAGACTCGGTGCCGCTCTGAAGAAAAGTAATCATCTTATAATAATCGTCCTCGTCACATTTCTATTAGGATTTATTATCACCATTTCTGAGCCTGACCTTCAGGTCTTGGCAGCGCAGGTTCCGTCTGTACCGAATATGACGATCATTTTGTCAGTTGCCTGCGGCGTCGGTGTTTTTCTTGTCATAGCGCTTTTGCGTATGCTTTTTTCAATAGCACTTCCTCCGATACTTGTGACTTTCTATATAATCATTTTCATACTTGCCCGTTTCGTCCCTAACAGTTTTTGGGGCGTAGCCTTTGATTCCGGCGGTGTTACTACCGGACCTATGACAGTTCCTTTTATAATGGCTCTCGGCGTGGGTATATCTTCTATTCGAAGCGACCGCCATGCTGCTTCTGACAGCTTTGGTCTCGTAGCGCTCTGTTCGATCGGGCCGATATTGGCTGTACTGATACTGGGAATGCTTTTTAACCCAGATGAAACTGCTTATATGCCTCCTGCTATTCCTGATATTCATACTTCCACGGAGCTTTTTGAGCTGTTTGCAAAAGGATTTCCTACCTATATAAAGGAAATTGCTGTTTCACTTTTTCCTATCGTGCTGTTCTTCTTCATTTTTCAGCTGATAGTTTTAAAGCTTTCAAAGAAAACGCTTATAAAGATCTCAATCGGTCTTATTTACACCTATATCGGACTTGTTCTTTTCCTTACAGGTGCAAATGTCGGATTTATGCCTGCCGGTAATTATCTCGGCAGAGAATTAGCGACAGGAAGTACATCCTGGCTGCTTATACCTATTGCAATGATCATAGGTTATTTCATAGTCAAGGCCGAGCCTGCCGTATACGTACTTAATAAGCAGGTCGAAGAGCTGACTGACGGAGCTATTTCCGCAAAAGCTATGGGTCTGGCTCTGTCTGTAGGAGTTGCCTGCTCCTTAGGACTGGCAATGCTGAGAGTGCTTACGGGCATTTCGATAATGTGGCTGCTTATCCCGGGCTATGCTATCGCACTCGGAATTTCCTTCTTTGTGCCGAAGCTCTATACCGCTATAGCATTTGACTCTGGCGGAGTTGCTTCAGGTCCTATGACTGCCGCCTTTCTTCTGCCTTTAGCGCAGGGAGCCTGTATTGCAGTAGGCGGCGACATAGTTGCCGATGCATTCGGTGTCGTAGCCATGGTAGCAATGACGCCTCTTATAACTATTCAAATAATGGGACTTGTATCTCAGATCAGATCGAGACAGTCCATCTCTGATGAAGCTGCCGCATTTGCAGGCTTTTCTACTGAATTCGATGCACTCCCTGAGGATGCAATCATTGAGCTTTAATCCATGAAGCTTAATATATGCATTTTCATGCATTTATTCTTTGGAAACATCAGAACACTGAAATATAATATTAAGCAAAAGCTGAATATCACATAAATTAAGAATAAAGAGAAAATAATATTATGAATGATCTCTATTGGATGATAACTATAACGGACAGACACAGCACTGACAGGTTCACCGATTTTTATGACAAATACGGGGCATCTGTAAGCTTTGTCAGTGTCGGACGCGGAACGGCCGCCAGTGAAGTCCTCGACTTTCTCGGACTTGATATAACCGAAAAGTCTGTGATTTTTTCCACTGTTACCCATAAAGTTTGGAAAGCTATACGATACGGACTTCAAAATCGTATGCGCATAGATGTCCCCGGCACAGGCATCGCCTTTATCATACCGTTTTCAAGCATAGGCGGGAAAAAGGCTCTGGCAGCACTTACCTGCGGGCAGGAATTTATAAAAGGAGAAGAATCTGTTTTGAAGGATACTAAATACGAGCTTCTGGTAGCTATTACAAATCAGGGATATACGGATCTTGTTATGGATGCAGCACGTTCAAAGGGCGCAGGCGGCGGCACGATCATTCACGCAAAAGGAACCGGAGTTAAAAAGGCATCTCATTTTATGGGAGTTTCGCTCGCCACAGAAAAGGAAATTGTGCTTATAGTTGCAAAGGCCTCGGAAAAAAGCGCTATTATGAAGGCTATCATGGATAACACCGGTGCCGAATCAAAGGCCAAAACTCTCATATTCTCTCTGCCTGTAACCGAAACTGCAGGTATGAGATTAATTGAAGAAGAATTTCCGGAAACAGACAAGTCTGCAGATACTGATAAATAATTCTTTCTTCACTTATTAAAATAAGAATTTATCAAATATTTTCTCATTTTTTAAAAAACTTTTATCATTTTCAGTTTGGAACGCAGGTTGCTGCGTTCCTTTTTTGATAATAATTTCTCATGTTTAGATATAATATATAACTTTTTATCTCATTATAGGTCTAAATGCTGAATTTTATTTACTTGTTGACATGTATTATTGGTTACTTTATACTAACAGTAAAGATGATAATAATTTCTTATCATTAAGATAATTTTTGTTTCAACTGTTGGGGATGAAATAGAAATTATAGTATGAGGCAGTATTCTTATAACCGGATCTGCCAAAGTTTCTTTTAACAGAAGGGAGTTTATATGAGTCCAGCATTCACAATCATCTGTATAGTGTTAGCGATAGCACTTCTCGTTTTGCTGACAGTAAAGGTTAAGCTGCATCCGTTCTTCGCACTTACCTTTTCAGCATTGTTCTTCGGTATGATAATAGGAAAGAGTCTTCCTGAGGTAGTTGCCTCCTTTGCCGATGGACTTGGCGGAACGATCGCCGGTATCGGTATCGTAATTGCAATCGGAACTGTCATGGGAGCACTTCTTGAGAAGAGTGGTGCAGCCGAGACTATGGCTGAGACTATCCTCAAGATAACAGGCAAAAAGCATGCGGCACTCGGTCTTGCAGTTACAGGTTATTTCGTTTCAATCCCTGTATTCTGTGATTCAGCATTCGTTCTTCTTTCCCCACTTGCAAAGCGTATGGCACGTGACACAAAGGTCAGCATGACCACAATGGCAGTTGCTCTCGGTATGGGTCTTCATGCTACTCACATGCTCGTTCCTCCGACTCCGGGTCCTCTTTCAGTAGCAGGTATTCTTGATGCTGATCTCGGACTTGTTATTCTTTTAGGTATGTTAGTATCTATTCCTGTAGTTGCAATTGCACTCTTTGCAGGAAAGATCCTCGGAAACAAATACTACTATGAAATAGAAGATATCCCAACATTTGATGAAGGCGACACAAGCGAACAGAGGCGTCCTGGAGCATTAGGTGCATTCCTTCCTATCCTTCTTCCGATCCTCCTTATGCTTCTTAACACAATTGCATCATTGAACAGTGCACCTTTCGGAACTGATACATTCCTTGCAAAACTCTTTGAGGCAATAGGACAGCCATCAACAGCATTACTTATCGGTCTTATTTGCGCATTCATCACATATCGTAAGATATATCCTGATGACAACAAGGTTTGGACATTCGACGGAGAGTTCGGTGAGGCTCTTAAGACAGCAGGTCAGATCGTACTTATCGTTGGTGCAGGCGGCGGATTTGCAACAGTACTTAAGCTTTCAAACCTTTCCGAGATCGTTACAGCTGCATTCTCAAATGTATCTCTCGGAATCATAGTTCCATTCATCATCGGTGCTATCTTCCGTACATGTATCGGTTCCGGTACAGTAGGTATGATCACAGCAGCATCTATGCTTCTTCCTCTTATGGACGTACTCGGCTTCGCATCACCTATAGGCAGAGTAATAGCTATGCTTGCATGTGCATCAGGCGGATTCATGGTATTCCATGGTAATGATGACTTCTTCTGGGTAATCACCTCTACCTCTAACATGAAACCTGAGGTTGCATATAAGGTATTCCCACTTATAAGTGTTCTCCAGGCCTTCACCAGTCTTGCATGTGTATTCGTGCTTCAGCTTATATTCCTTTAATAAAAGCACCTCTTATACGGTATAAGAATCTGCAGCAGATAAGTTCATAGTATCCAAACCTATCTGCTGCACACTGCATTAAAATTAAATAACATAAAAACTAAATAGCATTAAAACTAAATAGTAACAAAAAAATATAATTATTAGTAACAAAACTGTAATCGAGCTTCTTTATATTTTCAATGAGGTAATAAAAATGAAAAAGGAAATGTTACAGACACCGGCAATTATGGTTTACATGGATGCTCTTGAGCACAATCTTAAAAAATACCACGATGCAGCAAAGGCTGCAGGCAAGCAGGTATGGCCTATGATCAAGACCCACAAGAGCCTTGAGATGATCGACATGCAGGAAGCTGCAGGTGCTGACGGATATCTCTGCGGAACTCTTGACGAGGCTGAGGCTCTCTGCAAGAAGGGCATCAAGAATATCATGTATGCTTATCCTGTAGCAAGTGATGTTTCTATCCAGAGAGTTATCAATTTGGCTAAGAATTCCAACTTCATTATCCGCCTTGATAACCTTGACGGTGCTGCTCTTATAAATAAGGCTGCTGCTGATGCCGGCATTACCATTCAGTACACCATCATTGTTAATGCAGGACTTAACAGATTCGGACTTAAGCCTGATAAGGTAGTTGAGTTTGCAGATGCTATGAAGCAGTTTGCTAATCTTAAATTTGTCGGTGTTTCATCACATCCGGGCCACGTTTACAGCGCAACAAAGCATGATGAGATCGCAAAGTATGTAGCTGACGAGAAGAATTCTATTGCTACAGCTGTTAAGGGTCTTGAGGCTGCAGGCTATAAGCTTGATTTTGTATCTACCGGTTCAACTCCTACATTCTGGGGTTCACTTGATGATGAGAACATTAAGATATATCATCCTGGAAACTATGTTTTCTGTGACTATATCCAGATGTCTATCGATATAGCTAAGGAAGAGGAATGTGCTCTTGCCGTATATGCTACTATCATAAGCCATCCTGATGATGAGACATATATCTGCGATGCCGGTGCTAAGTGCCTCGGACTTGATCAGGGTGCTCACGGCAACTCAGCTATCAAGGGTCACGGATATGTTAAGGGACATCCTGAGCTTACTATTTACAGTCTTTCTGAGGAAGTCGGCAAGATACATGCAGACGGCCCTACAGATATAAAGGTCGGCGATAAGATCGAGATCATTCCTAACCACTCATGCTCATCCGCTAACCTTACCAGCTACTACATAGGTGTCAGAGGTGACGAAGTTGAAAGAGTCATTCCTGTAGATATCAGAGGCAATTCTACTACCAAGAACGCCTAAATTCCCCCAATGAAAGGCTGCTGCATAAAAAGCAGCAGCCATTTCGTTGTGCGCCTAGCGGCGCACGTTTCTAATGGGTTAAAGTCCCGAATCCACCCGGTAGTGGGAAGGATATAGCCGAAAGCAAGGGTGTTCATCGTGAGGTGGAATCTGAAGGAAGCTGGATGTG
>Ga0129317_1000795_pt1 | contig 28662 bp, 25 predicted proteins | sample Cm1ome_FD_94430 | JGI IMG/M metagenome (GOLD analysis project Ga0129317, IMG submission 94430) | Eastern black-and-white colobus group fecal microbial communities from Wisconsin, USA - Cm1105 metagenome | ecosystem: Host-associated > Mammals > Digestive system > Large intestine > Fecal | place... | reverse complement strand
CGGCAAGGTCGTCGTCCTCGGTAATCTGTGTTACATATAAGCCCTTTATCTGTTCGGACTTATCGCCAGCCTGCATATATGCACCCTCTAACAAGTAGCCGTTTGGAGCTTTTGTTTCTTCTATGGTTAGTGTCCCAAGTGGAAGAACGGCTTTTCCGTCTTGCATATAGAAGCTGTCGCCAGACACCTTGTATGCGTCCGCTAATTTTGTGATGTAATGAGTTGTCCCGTAGCTGTCTGTTTCAGCGATTGTCTTTGTAACCCATGTTCGAGTAGCTTCGGCAGGGAGATTGTCTTTGTTATAGAAGCCAGCATAATACTTCCATGTAAATTCCGCACCTGCTAAAGAAGCGTTCCCTTGCGGATTGTCTTTCTTTGTTTCCATATCAATCTTGAAAAGCTCAATCAAAGTGTCCGTTACTTTTGGCGTATCAGATACGTTCAAAGTCGCCGTCTTTCCAGCTTCAATCTTTAAGGAATATACAGTTTTATCTACTTTATATCCTGCTGGTGCGGATAATTCCTTGATATAGACTGTGCCTGCTTTTACCTCTACAACATCTGTATTTCCGTTTTCATCAGTCGTAAGGGTGGCAAGCTGTTTTGTGCAGTCCTTATTAGCAAAGACACCATAGGTTGCACCAGAAATAGAGTAATTCCCGTTACCGTCTGTAATGCTGGTATTACTGGAAGTCTTTTGAAGTTTCGCATTTCCGACATTCAGTTTCGCCCAGAATTGTCCCAATTCCTGCCCCTCGCCAGAGTAGATATAACCGCCACATTCATAGCGTCCTTTATTTTCTTTGACAAAGGCTCTTGCACCAGCGAAAACTTCGTCCTGCGTAGCCTTTGGTATTTCATCATAAGAAGCTCGCACGTTATCACATTGCCAGCCAAGATGTACGCTCAATCTCTGCCAGACTACAAGCTGTCTTAAAAGGTAAGCGTGATTTTTGCTTATTCCGCTGTGACTGTCTGTGTACTGTTTTACATATTCGATAGATAAGGCAACGTCGCTTATCTGGTCGATACTCATGCGTGAGCTTGCGTCAGCTCTGGTCTTGTAACCATTCTTAAAGTCTGTGTTAATGTCAATACAGTAAGCGTCCTCGCTCTCAACGGTTAAATGTCCCTCATTAAAGGTAGAACCAATCGAACCGTCATTCATTACTTTTTCAACGATACCGACACGCTCTTTTGACTCCGTCCAGTATTGCTTGCTTTCTGCATGAACGGGTGTAGTCGGTAAAGCAGTAACGACAGTTGCAAGAGCTAAGAAGCCCGTACACAATCGTTTCCATGTCTTTTTCATAAATCTAATGCTCCTTTCATTCGGGTAATAAAATAGCCGTCCAATAAGAACGGCTGAAAATAGAAAAGGAACGTCATGTTAGGCGTTCCATAGTCTATAAGTTATTCAATTTTTTCTTGTTTCAATACTGATGTGCTGTACCATATCTTTGCATATCTAGGAAAACTTGCGTATCAAGGCTCATTCGTTAGTAGTAAATAAGTAGTAAATTGATGTGTTTATTTCCTTGAAAATGCTGATAGATACTGTGTTTTAGCGGATAATCAGATTTTTATTGTGTTTTTTCTCTAAAAAAAGATAATTTTTATTTTGATCTTTGACAGGCAAAACTTGCCTTTATTCTTATTTAATGATATAAATTTAGTTAGAATAAACATTATGATGCGAATTTATGCACATCAATGAGGAGGTACTCATGCAAACTATTGAAAAAATGGAAAGTAAACTTCCCGTTGCACCACTCAAGATTGCAGCTCTTAGAAGCTGTGAAACTCTTGCCAAACGGGTAGATGAATATATTGTTTCTTTCCGCCAAAAGTCTTTGAATGGTTTAGACAGAAATTTATATTCTACTTATGAATGTGACTCTTATCTAACAGACATCGCCTGTCCACGTTTTGGTTCTGGAGAGGCAAAGGGTGTCATCAAGGAAAGTGTCCGCGGAAAAGACTTATTTGTTATGGTTGATGTCTGCAATCACAGTCTCACTTATACGGTAAATGGTCTGACAAATTATATGTCTCCGGACGATCATTACCAGGATTTAAAACGTATTATATCCGCTGCAACCGGCAAGGCATACCGTGTAAATGTTATCATACCTTTCTTATATGAAAGTCGTCAGCACAAGAGAACCAAACGCGAATCTCTTGACGCAGCACTTGCACTCCAGGAATTGATTGATATGGGTGTTTCAAATATTATTACTTTTGACGCTCATGACCCACGTGTTCAAAACGCAATTCCACTTCATGGATTTGACAGTTTCAATCCACCATACCAGTTCATGAAAGCTTTATTAAAAGCAGAGCCTGATCTTAAGGTAGACAAAGAACATATGACGATCATCAGCCCGGATGAAGGTGCAATGGGACGTGCCGTTTATCTGGCAAATGTACTTGGTGTAGATATGGGTATGTTCTATAAGAGACGTGACTACTCAAAAATTGTTGGTGGCAAGAACCCAATTGTTGCTCATGAGTACCTCGGTGATGACCTGAAAGGCAAAGCAGTCATTATCATGGATGACATGATTTCTTCCGGCGGAAGCATGCTCGACACCACAAAACAGTTAAAAGAACGCGGTGCAGAAAAAGTATTTATCTGCACAACTTTCGGTCTTTTTACAGATGGTCTGGCAAAATTTGATGAGTACTATGAAAAAGGTTACATGGATAGAATCATCACCACAAACCTTACATATCTTCCACCGGAACTTTATGAAAAACCATACTTCATCGAAGCAGATATGAGCAAATTCCTTGCACTTATCATTGATTCCATGAATCACGATACTTCTATCAGTGATGTACTCGTACCGACAGAGAAGATTCATGATCTGCTTACAAAATACAGGTAATTTTCACACCATTTTTTCTATACCAACAGAGGAGCCGGATTTCTCCGACTCCTCCAAGTTCTTTCAATATTGTCATACACGAATGTAAGTCCGAATGAACGGCAATTGCAAAAACACTTGCATTGCCTTTTATAATTAACACATCTTTGCTTTCGGAAAGAAATAGGTATCCGTTGAATATACATACGCATCTCCGATCTCATTCAGAAGAACAATTTTCAGCTCATCATTCAGATGCTTCTTATCCAGCCTTATTGCTTCTCGGAGTTCAACCATTGGAATTCCTGCAGAAGTAGGCAGTTTATAGGCTTCCAAGACTTTTTGAATTCTTTTCGCCTGTCCGTGTTTCGTAAGCCCCCACTCTTCAGAAGTCTGTGTGATTTGATACATGCCGACTGCCACCGCTTCTCCATGACTTTCTCTGCCGTAATGATAATACTGCTCAATTGCATGCCCAAGTGTGTGTCCGAAGTTCAGAAGAATTCTTTCTCCCAGATCAAATTCATCCTCCTGCACCACTTTTCGTTTAATATCCACGCAGGTGGCAATGATCTCCGGCATTTGTTCTTTCAATGCTTCATAAGAACCGTACGCTTCCAGTTTATCAAAAAGCGCTGCGTCTTTGATACATCCGTATTTGATAACTTCTCCCATTCCATCGATGACATAACGCTCCGGCAGTGTATCCAATACATCCGGGTCAATAAGTACCATCTTAGGCTGATAAAATGCCCCAACCAGATTCTTTCCCTCCGGAAGATCTACTGCAACTTTTCCTCCGACCGAAGAATCTACCTGCGCTAAAATGGATGTCGGAATCTGAACAAACTTGATTCCCCTGAGGTAAGTCGCCGCTACAAAGCCTGCAAGATCACCGACCACACCACCGCCAAGTGCGATAATCAGGTCTGTTCTGGATAATTTTACTTTCAAAAGCTCACTGTATACTCCTGGAAGAGTGTGAATGCTTTTTGACGATTCCCCATGTGGTATCACACATTCAAAACATTGGTATCGCTCTGATAAGCTTTCCTTCAATTTATCACCATAATAAGAATATACCTGATCATCGGAAATAATCATGATCTTCTTTCCCTGATATACTTCACCGATTTTTTCAGCAGCTTTATCCAAAATTCCACGTTCAATATAAATAGGATAGCCATGTTCCTTTAAATCAACATATAATTTCATGACTTTTCTCCTCCTGTTTTTTTCTACATTTCTTTCCCAAGCACATGTAAAATGCTATTAATCTCTTTCATCATTCGGTCATATTTTTCTGGTTTCAATGACTGACCGCCGTCACAGAGCGCACATTCCGGATTGTTATGAACTTCGATCATAAGACCGTCAGCCCCACATGCCACTGCCGCTTTTGCCATCGATTCCACCAGCCACCATTTCCCTCCGGCATGACTCGGGTCAACGATAATCGGCAGATGACTGCGTTTCTTCATGACCGGAATCGCCTGCAAATCCAATGTATTTCTTGTATATGTTTCAAAGGTACGAATACCCCGTTCGCAGAAAATAACGTTTGGATTTCCGGCAGCCATGATATATTCTGCCGACATTACCCATTCCTCAAAGGTTGCACCAAGCCCTCTCTTTAAAAGAATCGGACGTTTTGTCTGCCCCAGCTTCTTAAGAAGATCAAAGTTCTGCATGTTTCTTGCACCAATCTGGATCAAATCGACTTTTTCATCAAATATATCTAAATATTCTGCTGACATAAGCTCTGTACAGATAGGAAGCCCTGTTGCCTCCCTTGCCTTACAAAGGATTTCCAATCCCTTTAATCCCATTCCCTGAAAGGAATACGGACTTGTTCTTGGCTTAAATGCACCACCGCGAAGAATATTTGCGCCGGATGCTTTCGCCGCTTTGGCAATTTCAATTACCTGCTCTTCGGATTCAACGGAACATGGTCCTGCAATCATTGCCATGTGATTTCCACCGACCTTTACGCCGGATACATCCACGATCGTGTCTTCCGGATGGAATGCACGGTTTGCCAGCTTATATGGTTCCTGGACATGCATTACCTTTTCCACGGATTTATCTACTTCAAACAGACGGGCATCTACTTTCATCGTATCACCGATACATCCGATGATCGTCAGATCCGTTCCCACAACGGTGTGTACTTCCAGACCTTTTGCACGAACCATATTTTCTACACGTCTTACATTCTCTTCTGTTGTCTTTGGTTTTAATACAATAATCATAATAAGTAAAGCCTTTCCTCTATCATTCTATAACAATGATTTTTATCTATGAAAATATTTTTGTTTAATTATGTCAACCGGCATTTCTTTTCCCGTCCAAAGTTCAAAAGATGCCGCCCCCTGATATAAAAGCATGTTCAGACCATTCTGCGTCTCACATCCTGCTGCCTTTGCTTTTTTTAATAATAATGTTTCCTCCGGATTATAGATCACATCAAAGACATAAAGATCTCTGTGGAACACACTGTCATCCGTGATAATACAGCGATCTGTCTTAGGCGCCATACCGACAGAAGTGCCGTTTACCAGAATCTCACTTTCTGAAATTTCTTTTTTCAGTAATTCCGGATCTGAGAAATCATATAGATTCAATACACAATTTGACTCTTTCCGAAGTTCTTCCATGATACCTTCTGCTCTCTTATAGAACGCATCCTGAATGTTGAATACAGAAATCTCTCCCACTCCATCCAGTGCAGCCTGCACCAAAATCGCAGCAGCAGCCCCACCGGCTCCAAGAAGTGTCATTTTCTTTCCAATAATATCTTTTCCTGCCTCTTTCACAGCACGCATAAACCCAATGCCATCTGTTGTATACCCTTTTAATACGCCATTATCATTTACAACGGTATTGACTGCTCCGCCGATTTTGGATGCTGCTGAAAGTTCATCCACAAGACGGCACATCAGATTCTTATTCGGCATCGTAAGGTTGAATCCTCTGACTCCAAGTGCTTTTAGTCCCTCCACTGCAACTTCTAATTGATCTGTTCCTACATCAAATGCAAGATATACATAATCCAGATCTAATCGTCTGAATGACTCATTGTGCATCATAGGAGAAATACTGTGTTCTACTGGACTTCCCAGTAATCCCGTAAACTTCGTATGTCCTGTAATTTCATATGTCATCGTTTCTTCCGCCTTCTCTATTCATTATAAAATCCGAAATATTTTTCGCCATTTACCAGTTCATATCCTCTGGATTTTGCAAGTTCGCTTACGGTTACAAGATAATATCCCTCATCCTTCAGCTTTTTAATCAGTTCAATTGCTGCATCCACCGAAGTTTCATAAATATCATGCATCAATACGATATCACCATCACTGACATTTTCAAGAACATGATTAATAGTGGCCTGCGTATCTTTCGTCTTCCAGTCCAGAGTATCTATGCTCCAAAGTATCATCGGCATTCCCACATTTTCTGACATTTCCGTACTTGTTGCTCCATATGGTGGCCGCAGTACAGATGCCGGTTCTCCTGTGATTTCCTTGATTAGATCATTCGTTGTATTGATCTGATACTTCATTTCATCCATAGGAATCTTTGGAAGACTTGGATGATCATAAGAATGATTACCAAGCTCACAGCCGATTTCTTTCATTTTGGCCACTTCTTCTTCATACTGCTCTACCTTCTGTCCCAACATGAAGAAGGTTGCCTGAGACTGATTTTCTTCCAATGCGTCCAGTAATTCCATTGTATATTTTCCCGGACCGTCATCAAATGTCAATGCAATCATAGGACGATTTTTCCTGGCTTCTACAGATGCCATATATTCCTCATCAGGTTCTTTGACCTTAAGTGTTCCTGATTTTGTACTGACTTTTACTTTATCGAACCAGTCAGTGTTAAGAGGAGTCGACACGGCGCTGGTCAATTCTGCTTTAATTGCATATTCACCGGCCTGTGATCCATCGCCCTCTGATTCTAAAGTGTATCCGGTACCACTATTTAGTTCATCAATCAGATTCTGAATCGTATATCCGGTGTCCTCTTCCAGCACGATCCCGGTATCTCCCTTGCAGGAAACTTCTGCCACGAATACCGGTTTATCCTCACCTATGTACATCTCTGCATCCTGTGCCGTAAGATTGATCTCCACAATATTCTCTTTAAATACTCCCGTGGCACGTGTTCCAAAAATCATTATCAGAAAAATGATTGCACATACCCCTCCGATTTTCATTGGCGAAATGTAATTTCTACTTTGTTTTCTACGTCTTCTCGCCATTGCTCTCGATCTGGCCCTTGCTCTCTTAAAACGTTTCTTTAAATTATATTTCCTCATTCGTAACTCCAATACTATTTTTTCTTATTGTGTTCATTATAAGATAAGGGGAACTCTTTTTCAAGAATTCCCCATAACCTTTCGTTTTATTTAAGCTAAAATTAAGCAATTACACGTACCTTGCGTACCCCTTCTACTTTCTCCAGCTCTTCCACAACAGCATCTTTTACTTCTGAATCAACATCCAACATTGTATACGCATATTCTCCACGACTCTTGTTGATCATATCTGCAATATTGATATTATCTTTCGTCAAAATTGCCGTAAACTGTCCAATCATATTCAACATATTTTTATGCAAAATTGTAATTCTGACTTTCCTGCGAACTCCCATATCACAATTCGGATAATTTACAGAATTGTGAATATTTCCATTTTCCAGGAAATCTCGAAGTTCTTTCGCAACCATCACTGCACAGTTATCTTCCGCCTCTTCCGTAGAAGCTCCAAGGTGTGGAATGACTACTGCATTCTTCACATCAACAATTTCCGGTGTTGCAAAATCTGTCACATACCGTTTCACTTTTCCGCTCTCCAACCCTTTGATAATTGCCGTGCTGTCCACAAGAACATCTCTTGAAAAGTTAAGAATTACCACACCGTCTTTCATCATTGCTATAGCCGCATCATTTACCATTCCTTTGGTATCGGCAAGTGCAGGCACATGCACTGTAATATAGTCGCATGACTGGTAGATTTCTTCTACACTCTTTGCATGTTTAATGTGTTTAGAAAGATGCCATGCATTTTCCACAGAAATATAAGGATCATATCCATATACTTCCATTCCGAGGTGAATCGCTGCATTTGCGACCCGGACACCGATTGCGCCAAGTCCGATCACTCCGAGCTTCTTGCCCATAATCTCACTTCCGGCAAATGCTTTTTTTGCTTTTTCTGCTGATTTGGCAATATTTTCATCATCTTTATTTGCTTTGACCCATTCGATACCCCCTACAACATCACGGGCTCCAAGAAATAATCCGGCAAGAACCAGTTCTTTTACACCATTCGCATTTGCACCCGGGGTATTGAATACTACAATTCCCTCTTCGGCACATTTTTCTAATGGAATATTATTGACTCCGGCTCCGGACCTTCCTATTGCTTTTAAGGTTTTATCAAATTCCATTTCATGCATAGATGCGCTTCTCACCAGAATCACATCTGCTTCATTTATTGTATCTGTCTGTGTAAATCCCTCTCCCAATTCGTTCAGTCCAACCTGCGCGATCGGATTCAGGCAATTATATTTATATTCCATTATGCATTTGCCTCCTCAAACTCTTTCATAAATGTAACAAGCGCTTCCACACCTTCATATGGCATTGCATTGTAAATACTTGCACGCATACCACCAACCGTGCGGTGACCTTTTAAATTTTCCAGTCCGGCTGCTTTTGCTTCTTTTACAAATTTGGCATCCAGCTCTTCATCTCCTGTTACAAATGGTACATTCATAAGTGAACGGTCTTTCTTCTCTACCGTTCCTTTGAAAAGTTTACTCTGATCGAGGAAATCATATAATAATTTTGCTTTTTTCTCATTTCTTTCCTTCATGGCTTCAAGACCGCCCATGTTCTTAAGCCATTTAAACACTTTACCACAGATATAAATTCCATATGCCGGCGGTGTATTGTAAAGAGATTTTGCATCCGCATGAATCTTATACTGGAGCATGGTTGGTGTTCCCGGAAGAACATCTTCTGTAATAAGATCCTCTCGAATAATCACGATAACCGTTCCTGCAGGACCCACATTTTTCTGAACCCCACCATAAAGAATTCCGTATTTCGTAACATCTACCGGTTCTGATAAAAAGCATGAGGAAATATCTGCTACCAGCGTTTTACCTTTCGTATTTGGAAGCTCATGGAATTTTGTTCCATAAATGGTATTATTCTCACAAATATAAACATAATCTGCATCTTCTGAAACCGGAAGATCAGAGCAATCCGGAATATATGAGAATGTTTTATCTGCTGAGGATGCGATTCTATTGACTTTTCCGTATTTTTCTGCCTCTGCAGCCGCTTTCTTTGCCCACTGTCCTGTAATAATATAATCTGCAACTTTGTTTTTCATCAGGTTCATAGGAATCATAGCAAATTGCTGGCTTGCGCCTCCCTGCAAAAATAAGACTTTATAATTATCAGGGATATTCATAAGCTCCCGTAAATCTTTTTCCGCCTCTGTTATAATTTCTTCAAAGGCTTTCGAACGATGACTCATTTCCATTACAGACATTCCTGTTCCTTTGTAGTCCAACATTTCTTCTGCCGCTTCTTTCAGAACCTCCACAGGTAATACTGCCGGCCCTGCTGAAAAATTATAAACTCGTTTCATAATATCCCTCTTCTCTTCTTTTTATTCTTTTAAATCAGTTTCATCGAAAGCATCACTGATCGATGCTCCCGGAGCTACCATTGGCCATACTTTGTCATCGCTGTCAATCTGACATTCAATGACTACCGGGCCTTCACACTGCAATGCGTTTGCCATTGCCTGCTCAAATTCTTCCTTCGTTGTTGCTCTTAATGCCGACGCACCCATTGCTTCTGCCAGTTTAACAAAGTCAACTTTATCTCTCAGAACCGTCGCTGAATATCGTTGTCCGTAAAATAATGTCTGCCACTGACGAACCATTCCAAGTACATGGTTATTGAGAATGACCTGAATGATTGGAATGTTGTAACGGGTTGCTGTCGCAATTTCATTCATATTCATTCGGAAACATCCGTCTCCGGCAATATTGATGACTGTTTTGTCAGGGCATCCCATCTTTGCGCCAAGTGAAGCGCCAAGTCCGTACCCCATCGTTCCAAGTCCTCCCGAAGTGAGAAGCTGTCTTGGCTCTTTGTACTTATAATACTGTGCTGCCCACATCTGATGCTGACCCACCTCCGTGACGATCAGGGCATCCCCTTTCGTTTGTCTATATATTTCTTCGATAACATATGGACCCGTCAGTGTTTCTTTGTGATATGACATTGGATAGACCTGCCTGTTGGCTTTTATCTTTTCTATCCATTCTTCATGACTCTGCTGTGGCAGTATTCTGATGATTTCAGAAAGCACCGCTTTTACATCGCCTACAAGACCTAAATCTACTGAAATATTTTTATTGATTTCAGCCGCATCCACATCGATCTGGATAATCTTTGCATTTTTTGCAAATGTGGCTGCATTTCCAATAACACGATCGGAAAACCTTGATCCTAGCACCACAAGAAGATCACACTCACTCACACCATAGTTGGATGTTTTTGTCCCATGCATTCCAAGCATACCCGTATATAGTTCATCCGTTCCTGGAAATACACCTTTACCCATCAGTGAATCACAGACCGGTGCCTGCAACTTCTGAACAAATTCCCTGACCTCTTTGTCTGCACCGGATGAAACTGCACCGCCTCCAACAAAAACAAATGGTCTCCTGGCCTCTTTCATCATATCCACTGCTTTTGCAATCTCTTCTTCTGCGACAACATCTTTGAACTTATTTACCGGGCTGATTTCCATTGCTTCGTATTCAGCCATATTTGCCGTAACATCTTTCGGAATATCAACAAGAACAGGCCCCGGACGGCCAGACTGTGCGATTACAAAGGCTCTGCGAATCGTATCTGCCAGTTTATTTACATCTTTTACGATAAAATTGTATTTTGTAATCGGCATGGTAATGCCTGTAATATCAATTTCCTGAAAACTGTCTTTTCCAATCAGCGGCACACCCACATTACATGTAATTGCAACAATCGGAATAGAATCCATGAATGCTGTTGCTATTCCTGTCACCAGATTGGTCGATCCTGGTCCACTTGTCGCAAAACACACACCGACTTTTCCTGTCGCGCGGGCATATCCATCTGCCGCATGAGATGCTCCCTGTTCATGGGAAGTCAGAATATGTGTAATCTCATCGCTGTGTTTATATAATTCATCATATACATTTAAAATCGTTCCACCCGGATACCCAAATACAGTATCCACACCCTGTTCTTTTAAACACTCTATTACAATCTGTGCTCCGGTTAACTGCATTGCCTGTTCCTCTCAATCTTTTGTTGTTTCTATTCCTCGCGGAGCGTATAACGAAGTTATACTTCAAGAATTGCTCCTCTGTTTCCCGAAGTAACCATTGCAGCATATCTTGCCAGATATCCCGTTGTTACTTTTGGTTCTCTTGGCTGCCATTTTGCTTTTCTTGCTTCTAATTCTTCATCTGAAATCTTTGCATTTAATGAAAGATTCGGAATATCGATCTGAATAATATCTCCTTCTTCAATCAGTGCAATTGGTCCACCAACTGCTGCTTCCGGAGAGACATGTCCGATCGATGCTCCTCTGGATGCTCCGCTGAAACGTCCATCTGTAATAAGGGCAACACTTGATCCAAGTCCCATTCCGGCAATTGCAGAGGTTGGATTCAGCATTTCTCTCATACCAGGACCTCCTTTTGGTCCTTCATAGCGGATCACAACTACATCTCCTGCTACGATCTTTCCGCCTTTAATTGCTTCAATCGCATCTTCTTCACATTCAAATACTCTGGCCGGACCTTCATGCACCAACATTTCAGGTACAACCGCTGAACGTTTTACCACGCTTCCATCCGGCGCAATATTACCCTTCAATACGGCAAGGCCTCCGGTCTCACTGTATGGATGTTCAATTGGTCTGATCACTTCCGGATTCTTGTTTACACATCCTTCTATATTTTCTCCGAGTGTTTTACCTGTTACTGTCATACATTCTGTATATAATAAGTTTTTCTTATTTAATTCATTCATTACAGCCGGAACACCACCCGCCTCGTTCAGATCTTCCATATATGTCGGACCTGCCGGTGCAAGGTGACAGAGATTCGGAGTCTTTTCACTGATTCCATTTGCAAAATCAATTTCAAAGTCCATACCTATTTCATGTGCAATCGCCGGAAGATGTAACATACTATTTGTGGAACAACCCAATGCCATATCTACAGTAAGTGCATTCAAGATTGCCTTTTCTGTCATAATATCTCTCGGTCGAATATTTTTTCTATACAATTCCATAACCTGCATACCTGCATGCTTCGCAAGGCGAATACGCTCTGAGTAAACTGCCGGGATTGTTCCGTTTCCAGGAAGTCCCATTCCAAGAACTTCTGTCAGGCAATTCATACTATTAGCAGTATACATACCAGAACAAGATCCGCAGGTCGGGCATACCTTGTTTTCAAATTCACACACTTCGCGTTCCGTCATATTTCCTGCCGCATAAGAACCTACTGCCTCGAACATGCTGGAAAGGCTTCGTTTCTGTCCGTTCACATGTCCGGCAAGCATCGGACCTCCGCTGACAAATATCGTTGGAACGTTGATTCTGGCTGCTGCCATCAAAAGACCAGGCACATTCTTGTCACAGTTCGGAACCATAACAAGGGCATCAAACTGATGTGCAAGCGCCATCGCTTCTGTAGAATCCGCAATCAAATCTCTTGTCACAAGAGAATATTTCATTCCAATATGTCCCATTGCAATACCATCACATACAGCAATCGCCGGAAATACGATCGGAGTTCCGCCTGCCATGGAAACTCCCATTTTGACTGCTTCTACAATTTTATCCAGGTTCATATGCCCCGGAACGATTTCATTATAGGAACTCACGATTCCGACCAGTGGCCGCTCCAACTCTTCTTTTGTAAATCCTAACGCGTTAAATAAAGAACGATGGGGTGCCTGCTGCATTCCTTTTTTTACATTATCACTCTTCATGGTTCCATACCTCCTAAAATATTCTTTCACAGATAAGATCACCCATCTGTGCTGTGTTCACTTTCGTACATCCTTCCGACATGATATCTCCTGTGCGGAATCCATCTTTCAGAACTTTTGAAACAGCTGCCTCGATGGCATCCGCCGCAGCGTCCAGATCAAAACTATAACGGAGCATCATAGCTGCCGATAATATGGTTGCAATTGGATTTGCGATTCCCTGACCGGCAATGTCCGGCGCTGAACCGCCGCTTGGCTCATAGAGCCCGAATTTTGTTTCATTTAAACTTGCACTGGCCAGCATTCCGATGGAACCTGTCACCATACTCGCTTCGTCTGATAAAATATCTCCGAACATATTCTCTGTCAGAAGTACATCAAACTGCTTTGGATTCTTCACAAGCTGCATTGCACAGTTGTCAACCAGCATATGCTCCAGTTCCACATCCGGATAATCTTTTGCGACCTCTTCCACTACCTTTCTCCAAAGTCTGGAAGAATCCAGCACATTTGCCTTGTCAACACTGATGACTTTATGTCTTCTCTTTCTCGCAATATCAAATGCCTTGATCGCGATTCTGCGAATTTCATTTTCATTATATGTAAGTGAATCATAGGCTGTACGGACTCCATTTTCTTCTACCGTCTTTCTTTCTCCAAAATAAAGTCCTCCAGTCAACTCTCTCATAATCATCATATCAAATCCACCGGCTGTAATTTCTTCTTTCAACGGACATGCACCCGAAAGTTCTTCGTATAATACCGCTGGTCTGAGATTTGCAAATAACCCCAGCTCTTTTCTGATCTTTAAAAGTCCCGCTTCCGGCCTTTTAGATGGCTCCAATTTGTACCATGGCGAAGTGTTCGTATCTCCTCCAATAGATCCCATTAAAACTGCATCACTTGCTTTTGCCTTCTCAATCGTCTCATCTGTAAGAGGAATTCCATGAACATCAATGGATGCTCCGCCCATCAGAAGCTGTTCATAAGAGCACTGAAACCCATACACTTCTCCTGTTTTATCAAGAACCTTCATCGCCTCAGTTACTATTTCCGGTCCGATTCCATCACCTTTAATTACACCAATTTTCAACTTCATGTTCATTTCCCTCCTGGGTACATTCTCTTCCAGAAAATCTGTTATGGACTATCATAGCGCATTTTCTTTTTGATTTCAACCCTTTAATTCGCAAAAGTGTCGCCTATACAAAAATTGCCGACAGGATTTTTTCCTGCCGGCAAAGCACTCACAGCGTTTCACATTCTACTTGCAAGCACCGTTTTGCTCTCATTTATTTTGCATTACTTGCTGCAATTTTTACCTTACTCCAAAGGTTACTGATGATCTTTCTTGTAGATTCGTTGTACTCAAAAATCTCATCATTTTCATTATCCGTTCTCGGAATATAAGCACCTATTCCTTCAAATTCTCCATCATAAAGATCATCCATAGCTGCTTCGTTCGGAGAGGTATATCCCACATAACTTGAATTCGCATAAGCCGCATCATATTCACTGATAAAGTTCATAAATTCATAGGCCAGTTCCACATTATTGGCATTTTTCGGAATGACCATAGCATCTGCCCAAAGGTTTGTTCCTTCTTTCGGCAAATAGAAGCCCATATTTTCATTTTCTGCCATAATATAAGTTGCATCCCCGGAATATACCAGGCCAAGCGCTTTTCTTCCCTGCGCCATATTATCAATAATCTCATCCGTGACGATTTCTGTTTCCATAGTCTGCACACACTGTACCAGCCACTCATAAGCCGCATTCAGTTCTTCTTCCGATGCCGTGTTCATAGAATACCCAAGATTTTTCAATGCCATCATAAAAGAATCTCTCTCCGAATCGTAAAGATATACGTCATGTTTATACTTTTCATTTAAGAAAATGCCATACCCATCCTTTTCCAAATCTTCGGCGGCAACCTTTGTTTTGTCATATACGATTCCTACCGTTCCCCAGAAATACGGAACAGAATATGCATTTCCCGGATCATAAGACCAGTCCTGTATAAATTCATTCATACTGTCAAAACAGGTCAATTTCTCCTGATCCAGCTTCTGCAAATATCCTTCTTCCATCAGTCTCTGAATCATATAATCACTTGGAATCAAAAGATCATACGATTCACCATTTGCCACTTTAATATACATCTGTTCATTGGAATCAAAGTTTTCCATCACTACGGAAGCCCCGGTTTCTTCTTCAAAAGCTTTCACCACATTTTCATCTATATACTCGCCCGGAAGATAAATATAAAGGCTTTCCCCCGCATATGGTGCACTATTCTTTCCACCTCTTACTCCATAGAACAGACCTGCACAGACAAGTGCCGCCATAACCAGCATCACCGGTATCAGTCGCTTTCCTGTATGTCCGTTTGTTTTCTCCTCGCGCTTCGCTGCAAGCACTGGAACAAGATTGATTACAAGAAGAGCAATGGTAATAATCAGAACAACCAGAGTAGAAATCGCATTGATACTTGGATTTACACGTTTGCTCATCGTATACACAACGATACTGATATTCTTCACGCCTCCGCCGGTTACAAAGTACGAGATCACGAAATCATCAATCGACATGGTAAATGCAATCAGTGCCCCTGATATGATTCCCGGCATAATTTCCGGCACAATCACCTTCGTAAGCGCCTGCCATGGCGTTGCTCCCAGATCCATCGCCGCGTCTGCCAGGTTTCTGTCCAAAGACTTGATCTTCGGCATAACAGAAAGAATGACATACGGAATACAAAATGCAATATGGGCAAGCAACATCGTGACAATTCCTTTTTCCACCTTAAACGTGATAAATAAAAGCATAAAACCAATTGCTGTCACAATTTCCGGATTCATCAACGGAAGGTTATCGATCTGTTCCATGAGATCACGAACAATTTTCTTCGATTTACTGAGGCCAATCGCTGAGATCGTACCTACCACTGTTGAAATAGCTGTGGCTACGATTGCAACCCCAAACGTAGTATATAAGGCCTCCATCATATCATGCGACTGTAACATATGCTCATACCAGCGAAGCGAAAATCCCGTAAAATGTGTCAGAGATTTTCCCTCATTAAATGAGAATACAATCATATAAAGGATCGGCAGATAGAAGAAAATGATCATCAACGCCATAATTATTTTCCCGAACGTTCTGTTCTCTTTTTTCATAATAATTATGCTTCCTCCTTTCCACCATGATTTCGTCTTTCCACGTTGCGCACCAACATCATGAGCAACATCATAATCATTGCCATAATCATAGAGATTGCGCTTCCGAAGTTCCATTCACCTACCGTGATGAACTGATTTTCAATCAGATTGCCAATCAGGAAATACTGTCCGCCACCCAGAAGTTTCGGGATGAAGAACGAGCTGACCGCCGGAAGGAATACTAATGTAATTCCATTGATTACACCCGGAAGTGACAATGGGAAGATTACTTTCCAAAAAGTCTGCACCTGGTTTGCTCCCAGATCGGCGCTTGCCTCCAGGAGGGAATGATCCATTTTGCAGAGCGAAGTATTAATTTGTAAAATCATGAACGGCACAAAGTTATATACCATTCCCAGAAGGACTGCACCTTCCGTATACAGGAATTCGGTATTTCCCAGGCCAAGAAAGCTTAAAATCTGCTGGAAGATCCCGCCTTCGCTTAAAAGTCCGATCCATGCATACGTTCTCACAAGTGCATTGATCCACGTTGGCAGCGTAATGACAAGAACCAGAATATTCTGCCATTTCTCTGTGCAGCGTGAAATAAAATATGCAACCGGATATCCCAGCAACAAACAAATAATCGTTGTCTTAATTGCAATGACCATCGAACGCCAGAGGATAATTAAAAAATCCGGGTCGGTAAAAAATCTGACGTAATGATCCAGTGTGAATGAAATAGAAACAATACTGTTTCCCGGTTCTATGATCGAGTAAAACGCGATCAACGCGATAGGAAGAACCAGCATCATCACTGCCCATGCAATATAAGGAACTGCTAACTGCGAAAACTTTTTCACTAGAATTCCACCTTCGACATCACATGAATATCTTCCGGGAAGAATGTCAGACCGACCTCCTGACCTTCCTTGAAATAATCTGTTGTGTGAATCTTAAATTCACGTCCTGTTGTCCAGAAAGTGATTTTGTATATTCCTTCTTTGATATTCTCCGGATCAAAATCATAATCAACACTGATATCCACACTTTCATCTTCATTGCTAAGTTTCCAGCCTTGTGCATTCGCCCAGGTTTTCAGATCTGTATCCAAGGCCTGTGCCTCCTGAAGTTCATCTACTGTTTTAAAGAAATTAAATGCCATGACCGCTTCATTTGCCTTCTCATTCTTTACAAATTTCTGATCGACTACATATATGTTTCGTTCAATACTCGTTCCCTTCAAAGTCGAAAATCTGACCGGATACTGGCCTGTCTCTTCTTTCAGATCATATTCTACTTTCGCGATAGAAATATATTCGTCTGTCTCCGAATCCCAGGCCTGTGCGTTAGAACGGGCGATGATTTCAATATCATCCAGTGCCTGTACATCTTCCAAATCGACATAAAAATGGTTGGCACTGATTTTTTCTTTTCCATCTTCACTGGCCACATCATGGTTATGAATCACGTGCATATTGACCGTCACACTGGTTCCAGGAACTGTCTCTACAATAATCTCATAATGTACGCCCTTGAAAAGAACACTGAGCACCTCTCCAGTCATCTTGCCGTCTTTCACATCAACGATATCGATATCTTCCGGTCGGATAACAACATCCACCTTCTCGTTTGGTTTAAACCCAAAGTCCACACAGTCAAACGTAATATCATCAAAGCGTACTTTATAATCTTCCACCATCCTTCCCGAAAGAATATTACTTTCACCGATGAAGTTGGCAACATATTTATTTGCAGGTTCATTATATATCTCTTCCGGAGAACCCACCTGCTGGATTTCTCCTGCTCTCATAACAACGATCTTATCTGACATCGTAAGTGCCTCTTCCTGGTCATGCGTTACGAAAATGAAGGTGATTCCTACCTCCTGCTGAATTCGCTTCAATTCATACTGCATTTCCTTTCGCAGCTTCAGATCCAATGCTGCCAGAGGTTCATCTAAAAGCAGAACTTTTGGTTCATTTACCAGCGCTCTCGCAATGGCAACCCTCTGCTGCTGTCCTCCGGAAAGTAACGTCGTATTTTTATTTTCATAGCCTTCCAGACCGATCAGTCTGAGCATTTTCATGACTTTCTGATCGATAATATCCTGACTTATTTTTTTAAGTCTCAATCCGAATGCGATATTTTCATATACACTTAAATGTGGAAAAAGTGCGTATTTCTGAAATACCGTATTCAATTCTCGTTCATATGGCGGCTTCTGGCTGATTTCTTCTCCGTCAAAAATAACACTTCCCTCATCCGCGTCCAGAAATCCTCCAAGGATTCTGAGCAAAGTTGTTTTCCCACAGCCGCTTGGCCCTAAAAGTGTCACGAATTCTTTCTCATAAATGTCCAGATTTACTCCTTTCAGAATAACCTGCCCATCGAAGCTTTTGACAATATTTCGAAATTCAATAATCTTCTTTTCTTCCATCTCACCTTCTCCTCTCTAAAACATAGGTGGAGTCGTAATCCACAGCACTTTCGCATCACTATTCCCATGATTATATAAATAATGGCCTTTGGTTCCATTTAAATAAAATGTTTCCTGAGCCTTTAATTTGTATTTCTTATTTCCTCGCACCAAAGTTACATTGCCCTTTAGAATATATCCAAATTCTTCTCCTCGATGCGCCAACATCTCCTGACTTTTTTGATGTGGATGAAGCGTTAACAGAATCGGCTCCATCTCATTTTTCTGGGCATTTGGGATCACCCATTCAATCGTATAATCTTCCTTCTCATCTTTAAAGAAATCCTGTGTCGAAAATACAATCTGTTTTTCTTCTTCCTCATGAAAAAACTCTGACAAATTACTTCCAAGTGCCTCTAAAATGTCCTCCAACGTCCCAATACTGGGGGTCGTCAAGTTTCTTTCTACCTGTGACAGGAATCCTTTCGTAAGCTCACAGCGGGAAGCCAGATCCACAAGTGTCAGATCATTCTGAATGCGCAGCTCTTTTAACTTTTTTCCAATATCCAAAGCAATCCCTCCTGTTTTCTAATACTATACTTTTTTTTTAATAAAATGCACCTGTATTATACACACAATTACGCATACTGGCAATAACTTCTTAACACTTTTTTTCTTTAATCTTACATATAATATCCCGTTTTCTCTGTGAATATTTTCGGTCTGTCAGCGACGTAAAAATCTCCGTTATTCCTAACCGAACAACGGAGATTTTACGTTACAATCCTATTATTTTCAATATTAATTATTTGCTGCTTTTTCAACCTGGATAATTGCCTGTTTCTGCATCGGAATACGACAGTTCTTATTGCTACCAAACTCTACAATTACATCAGATTCTGTAATGTCAATAACAACTCCATAAAATCCACATGATGTAAGAACTGTATCTCCTACCTGCATCTCAGCGAGCATAAGCTGAATTCTCTTCTGTTCTTTCTTCTGTGGTCTCATAAGGATAAACCAGAACCCACCTAAAATAGCTGCATAAACAAGAATAATAATAAATGTATCCATCTTCATTTCCTCCTAATTATAATTACAACTAAACTATATCATACACAATATCCTACATTTCAGCAAGTAAAAATGTACTTTTTAGTCTTCTTTTTCTTCCATCCTGCGAAGTGTCTCTTTTTTAAACTCTTTATATCTGCCTTCCTCAAGGGCTCCTCTGATCTCTTCCATCAGATTATTGTAATAGTAAAGATTGTGAAGTACGCAAAGTCTCATGCCGAGCATTTCTTTCGCTTTCAGCAGATGCCTGATATATGCCCTTGAATATCTTCGGCAGACAGGACACTGACAGCCTTCCTCGATCGGTCTGTCATCCAGTTCATATTTTGCATTAAATAAATTCAATTTTCCATGCTTTGTATAGACATGTCCATGTCTTCCATTTCGGCTTGGGTAAACACAGTCGAAGAAATCCACGCCCCGGTCAACCGCCTCCAGAATATTTGCCGGTGTACCCACGCCCATAAGGTAAGTTGGTTTCATCACAGGTAAATGTGGCACCACGATGTCCAGCACATTATACATTTCCTCATGGGATTCGCCAACGGCAAGTCCACCTATGGCATAGCCATCCAGATCCATTTCCGCAATCTTCTTGGCATGTTCCACTCGGATATCTTCATAAACAGCCCCCTGATTAATACCGAACAGGAGCTGATTTTTATTGATGGTGTCTTCCAGTGAATTCAGTCTCGCCATCTCAGTCTTACATCTTGCCAGCCAGCGTGTTGTGCGATCTACGGAATTCTGAATATACTCTCTCGATGCCACACTGGAAGGACATTCATCAAATGCCATCGCAATTGTAGACGCCAGATTCGACTGGATCTGCATACTCTCTTCCGGTCCCATAAAAATCTTTCTTCCATCGATGTGTGAATTGAAATAAACGCCCTCTTCTTTGATTTTTCGCAGACCTGCCAGTGAAAACACCTGAAATCCACCCGAATCAGTAAGAATTGGTTTGTTCCATGACATAAATTTATGGAGCCCGCCAAGCTTCTTCACAACCTGATCTCCCGGTCTTACATGGAGATGATACGTATTCGAAAGCTCAACCTGTGTCTTAATCCCTTCTAAATCCTCTGTAGAAACTGCACCTTTTATCGCTGCAATCGTTCCTACATTCATAAAAACCGGTGTCTCGATCACACCATGATCTGTATGGAGCCGCCCCCTTTTTGCCAGTCCATCTCTCTTAATTAATTCGTACATATTTTTCCCTTTCCTGCTTACAAAGTCTGACACGGTAAACCCAAGAAAAATGACCAGCTTATTTCATCTGGTCATTTCATGTTTTTAATAATGACAAATGACAGGGGTTCCTGCCGTAATATTATTATAAATAGTCTGTGCCACAGAATACTGAAGGTTGACACAACCTCTGGATCCTGCATACAGATACCCTTTTGGATCTCCAAATGCATGCTGCCATGAAGCATCGTGAAGCCCGATACCACCATTAAACGGCATCCAGAACGTAACCGGTGATTCCCATTCATAAGTGCCGTCCGGCTGCTTTGGTCCGCGAAGTGTAACATTCATTGACATGAATTTGACAGCGTACGATCCCTGCGGTGTCGCACATCCTGTACTTGGTTTTCCGGTTACACAAGGTCCTGACACAATAAGACTTCCGTTTACAAAAAGATATACTTTCTGGTTCGACAAATCTACTTCCACATAGGTATTCCCCCAGTCCGGTGAATTATGTGTAGCCGCCGTCTGTAAGTAGGCCGGTTCTTTGGTGATGACTTCCTTTGCCTCAATACTTGCTTTTAAAGCTGCAATTTCCGTTTCCTGATCCATTCTCCAACCATAATTACCACCAGATACCGTTACTGTATTTCCATTTCCTGATGTAAATGTTCGGTCTGTTCTATAAGTGTCGTATTTCGCAGCAAGATCTGCAATATACTGTGCCACACCTTCTTCATTATAAGTAACCGCCATATTTTCATCTGTAGTAAGCCACTGTGAAATAATAGCCCCATCTACTACCTCCGTAGTATCACCAAACGTATATGTGATGCTGGCGCCCAGGTATTCATTCATTGTGTCGCAGGCTGCAATCACTTCCGGCGCGTCAGAATAATATTTTGGTTCTACATAGCAGCCTTCTTCTACCATGTTCATTTCTTTCTGAAATCCATTGATATATTCAGCAACTTTTTCTGCAAATACTTCTGGAATGATCTGACTTCCCAGGTCTTCCGCTTTTATCGAAAACTGTTCGCCATCATATTCTGGATATGCGGAAACCGGAGCCGTCTGATTTTCAGCCTGCACCATTGCAAGGCCATTCAAACATTCATTCAATTTTGTCTCATCATAACGCACACCCACAGAAGCTTCTATATCCTGATTCTTCCACAGTGATACCGGCCAGAAGAACGCGTTCTGCGCTTTGAGAAGCTTTGTCAGTTCATCGCCTTCCACATAAACCAGATCAATATCCCTGCCGGAAATTTCTGTGACATTTCCATCCACCTCTTTCAGGGCAAGCTTATACACACTTACCTCCTGCTCCATCCAGGTTTCGATCTCTTTTACCGTCTTCACAGACTGGTCTGTACCATTGATCGTCGTATGAAAGAAGAAATGACTCGAGAAATAGAATGCGAATCCGAGATAAACAGCCGCAGCCAGTCCTACGATGGAAAGGCCAATTCTCTTTAATATTTTTTTCCTTTTCTTCTTCTTTTCTTCCAGCTCTTCTTCTAAAATTTCCTCATCCGGCAAATCTTCTTCCAGAGCGTCTCTGTTCTCTTCGCCAAATTCCAATTCCAATTCTTCTCCGTCTTCTCCATCAAGGTCCGGTTCCAATTCTTCCCCTTCTGCTTCGTTGAGGTCAGGTTCCAGTTCTTCCCCTTCTTCTCCATCAAGATCAGGTTCCAACTCTTCCCCTTCTTCTCCATCAAGATCAGGTTCCAACTCTTCCCCTTCTTCTTCATTGAGGTCAGGTTCCAGCTTTTCTCCTTCTGCTTCCCAAAGTTCTGTCGCTAATTCTTCAAGCTCTTCAGAAACCTTCTCAGTTGTGGTCTGTTCTTTATCAACTTTCTGAGCATTTTCATCAACTTTGGATAATTTGTTGCTTTCTTTTTTTTCATTTTTCATTTTATCCTTCAGATTTCCTCTCTTATTTTTTATCAATTATTTTAATATATGCATTGAAAATTATCATTCTCCATTGTAATACGAATCCTATAGTAAATGCAACTAAAAAAAGCTATTTTTTTCTTGTTCCTCATCCAATACTTCGTTATAATAAATTATCGAAAAAAGAAAGGTCGTGAAAACAATGGCTGGTTCCATTTATGGAAAATTATTCCAGGTTTCCACATGGGGAGAATCTCACGGAAAAGGGATTGGAGTCATAATTGACGGATGTCCTGCCGGACTCCCTCTAAGTGATGAAGATATTCAAATTTATTTAAACAGAAGAAAACCAGGGCAAAGCCGTTTTGCTACAATGCGTCAGGAAAATGATACGGCTGAAATCATGTCCGGCATTTTCGAGGGCAAGACTACCGGTACCCCGATTTCCATCCTGATTCGCAATCAGGATCAGCGTTCCCGCGACTATAGTAATATTATGAATACTTATCGTCCCGGACATGCTGACTTTACTTTTGATCAAAAATATGGATTTCGTGATTATCGCGGTGGTGGGCGCTCTTCCGGACGCGAAACTGCCGGACGCGTAGCTGCAGGTGCTGTGGCAGCAAAAATTTTAAAAGAGCTCGGTATCGAACTTATGACTTATACAAAAGCAATCGGTCCCATCTGTATTCCGGAAGAGGACTACGATTTCACGCAAATCAATGCAAACAAACTCTATATGCCTAATGCCGATTTTGCATGTCAGGCTTCTGATTATCTGGAACATTGCATGCAGGAGCAGGATTCTTCCGGTGGAATCATCGAATGTATCGTGAACGGACTTCCCGCCGGACTTGGCGATACCGTCTTCGATAAAATTGATGCCAATCTGGCGAAAGCAATGTTCTCTATCGGCGCGGTCAAGGGCTTCGAAATCGGTGATGGATTCGCCGCTGCTAAGGCAAAAGGAAGCGAAAATAATGATGCTTTCTGCTCAGAAAACGGTAAAATCAAAAAACTCTCCAATCATGCCGGCGGAACACTCGGCGGCATGAGCGATGGCTCTCCACTTATTTTCCGCGTCGCCATAAAGCCGACTCCTTCCATCGCACAAGCACAGAAAACCGTCGATAAAGACGGAAATCCAATCTCCCTTACCATCACAGGAAGACATGACCCCGTCATCGTTCCACGTGCCGTGGTCGTTGTAGAATCTATGGCAGCAATCACGCTTGTGGATTCGCTGTTTACAAATATGAGTGCGAAAATGGAATCACTGATAAAAATTTATTCCTAAGAAGCGAAAATGGCTAGAGCTGAATCCTTTCAGTTCTAACCATTTCCATTCACCCACATTTTGTTAGATAAGAAGATATTGAAATACATTGAAAAAGTATCCCACAAGAACAATCCCTATCATACAAATTCCAATAAATACTCCCAACAGCTTCGGCTTCACTGCTTTGCGAAGCATAATCATGGAAGGTAAACTTAAGGTTGTAACAGCCATCATAAAGCTGAGAATGGTACCGAGCTGCGCTCCCTTTGCCAATAGGGCTTCTGCCACTGGAATTGTCCCGAAGATGTCTGCATACATCGGAACCCCCACAAGAACAGCAAGGAAAACGCCAAACGGATTCTTACTTCCAAGCGCTGTCTGAATCCACTGCTCCGGAATCCAGTTATGAATAATTGCGCCAATGCCAACCCCTACAAGAATATAAGGAAATACCTTCTTAAAAGTGCTTGCTACCTGATCTTTGGCATATACCAAACGATCATTCATCGTAAGTTCCGGAGATTCCAGATCTACCCTGCCGGCATTTCGAATGAATTCTTCCACATACTCTTCCATATGCATCTTCTCAATCAGACTTCCACCGACCACCGCAACAAAAAGTCCAAGTATAACATACAAAACTGCAATTTTCGCTCCGAAAATACTCATAAGAAGTACCAGACTTCCCAAATCAACCATCGGAGAAGAAATCAGGAACGAAAACGTTACGCCAAGTGGAAGTCCTGCGCTTGTAAATCCCATAAACAAAGGAATCGACGAACATGAGCAAAATGGTGTTACTGTTCCAAGAAGTGCGGAAATGATGTTCGCGCCTATTCCATGAAAACGTCCCAGAATTCTTCTGCTGCGCTCCGGTGGAAAATAACTCTGAATATAAGAAATCACAAAGATAAGAACACATAATAATACCGTAATCTTAATCACATCATAAATAAAAAACTGCACACTTCCACCCACGCGAGTGGAAATATCTAATCCCACAGCCGAAAGACCATTTCCTATGATCTTATTTAACCACTTCATTCCAAGTATCTGATTCTGAAGGAATTCTCCAAACGTTTTTAAAAATTCCATTTTCTATTTTTCTCCCTTCGAGCAAAATATTTAAACATTTAAATTCTTCGATGTATTTGTTTTAAGAGAAGCCATCTTTCAAGATGGCATCCCATAATTATCTAAGCAAACGTATAATTTCATTCTTTTTTGCTACTCTGCCTGACACCACTAATTTTCCGTCAACCATTAACGAAGGCGCCGTCATGACCCCCAGTTTTACGATTTCCAACAAATCGTCAACTCTTTCTACTTCAGCCTCACAGCCAATCTCATTTATTGCTTCTAACACATGATCATAAAGTTTACTACAATTTTCACACCCAGCACCGATTACTTTAATATTCATTCCTTTCACCTCACTTAACTAACTGCCGGTTTTCGTGCAGTAACTGTCGAAGACATAATATATTCTCCAATGGACAGCGTTCTGCCCCAGCGCTCTTCATATTCTTTAGATACAGGTTTAGTCATAATCTCAACATTCTCAAATCCTGCTCTTTTTATAATGTTTTCCAATTCTTCTACCGAAGATGCCCCGGACACTCAACAGGAATGCATCGCTTCGTCTTCTTTCATCTCCTGAGTCAGTTCTTTCATGATGACAATATCACAGATGGAAATACGTCCTCCCGGCTTTAATGCCCGATAAATTTCCCGGTATACTCTTGGCTTATTATCAGACAAATTGATGACACAGTTGGAAATGCATACATCAGCTGTGTTATCGGCAATCGGAAGATTTTCTATCTCGCCAAGTCTGAATTCCACGTTGCGAACCTTGTTTTCTTTCGCTATGTTTCGAGCTCTGGACAACATTTCCGGAGTCATATCCACGCCTATGACGCGTCCTTTTCTTCCAACAGCCTTTCCTGCAAGGAAGCAATCTAATCCTGCGCCACTTCCCAGATCCAGAACAATCTCACCCGGCAGAATATTCGCCTTACGATGGGGATTGCCACAGCCAAGCCCCAGATTTGCTCCTTCCGGCGCCATAGCCAGCTCTTCTTCTGTATATCCTACACTCGAAGAAATATTTTCCATAGAATCTACTTCTGTCAGAATACTCTCTTCATGATTTTCCAGCGCAATTTTTCCATAATCTTTTCTAAGTCTATCTTGAACGGACTGCATAATTCCTCCTAATTTTTCAATTTCATTTCTGTTCCAACATAAGTCTGCCATGCAGAAAGGATTTTCCGAATTACTACAGGACCAATCTTTGAAATAAAGACAAGCTGTGATTTTTCGAATTCTTCTGATTCCTTATAATCAATCAGACTTCCCACTACATCCACCTGTGTCCATCCGGTTTCTTTCAAATTACAAAATCCTTTTTCATGAACGAATAGTCCATTTCACCCATGGCACTTTCAATCACTTCACACACTGGATTGATCTCTCTGATTTTATCTTTCACTTTCTGAATTTGTTCTTCATCTGCAAGGTCTGTTTTTTGGTAATAATCGCAAGATTACAATGCTTTAACTGGCGAAATGCTGTTTCTTCATCTTTGACTTGTTCCAGAAAATTAACAACATCGACAAAACAGATAACCCCTTTAAAATCATATTCCTTATTGGAAACTATTTTAGCTGCTTCCAGAATTTCCTCTACATTTGATGGATCTCCCCACCCGGAACTTTCCACGAACAAATATTCAAAATCCTGCTGCGCCATTTCCGCTAAGGCATTTACAAAATTAAGTTTCAAACAAGAACAGAAAATAGAACCTCTGTTGATTTCTACCATCTGGATATCGTCATTGCGAAGAATGGTTCCATCAATTCCCAGTTTTCCAAATTCATTTTGAATAATTCCAATTCTGTGGCCTTCCAGCCGTTCCATAAGTTTCAGAAGCACGGTTGTTTTCCCAGAACCTAAGAAACCTGTTAATACATATAATTTTGTGTTGTCTTGCTGCATATAAATCCTCCTCACTTTGCACATTTACTCATTGATACATTCGAATATTTCCATTTATTTTCTATTTTTTTACCGGTGCATACAAAACACCGGTTATTTATTGACAATCGCACTCCACGATCTTTGCATACTCGTCTGGTACCATTAGTTTTCCAATTGTTTTATAAATTTCATTCATTTTTGCCATATTCAAAGAATAGTGTGTCCATTTTCCCTGTTTTCTGGAATTTACAATTCCAACATCGCTCAATAATTTCATATCATGTGATAAGGTCGGCTGACTGATATGAAATTCCTCAAGAATTTTGCAGGCACAGAGTTCACCATTTGATAACATATTGATGATCTTGAGCCTTTTTGGATCCGAAAACACTTGGAAAATCTTTGCATACTCTACATAATCTATTGCCATAGTATCCCTTCTTTTTTCATATATTGAACTTTTTCTATGTTTTATATTATAGTTCTCACATAGATATTTGTCAATATATTTTTTCTCATATCTTCCCCTTTATCAGATCATAGCTTTCTCCCAACTCCTCTTTTATTTTTTCCCAAATTATTTTATAATTGTCTACATCAAACCAGAAAGGGAAATCGATTGCTCCTATGTGGAAACGAATTTTTAATTATATAATCACAGAGACGGATGATTATAAGAATATCCATACACTTCTAAAGGTCCATGGGTTTTCTTCTACCATCATTCGTCATTTGAAGGAAACAGAAAATGGAATTCAGAAAAACGGAGTCTGGGCGCGTGTGCATGATCCACTGGAAACCGGAGATATCGTAACTTTAGTTCTCGTTGAAAAAGAATCTTCAGAGAACATCGTTCCTGTACCCCTCCCCCTTCACATTGTTTATGAGGATGAAGATTTGCTGATCATCAATAAAGACGCCGGGGTTCCGATTCACCCTTCCCAGGGGAATTTTGACAATACGCTTGCAAATGCCTGCGCCTACTATTTTCAGCAAAAAGACGAACCATTTACCTACCGCTGCATCAACCGGCTGGATAAAGATACTACCGGACTTCTAATTATTGCAAGGCATTGCTATAGCGCTTCTCTGCTTTCGAACATGGTAGCAAGACGTGAGATCCACAGGGAATATCTTGCACTTGCCGAAGGGCTTGTCCCAGAATCCGGTGTGATCGAAGCTCCTATCGCAAGAGTAGATGGGTCGACAATTGAACGAGAAGTGAATTTTGAGACGGGAGAATTTGCCCGGACAAATTACCGAAGAATCGAATATAAAAATGGGTACTCGCTGGTTGCCCTAAAGCTGGACACCGGCCGTACCCATCAGATTCGAGTCCATATGAAATATATTGGTCACCCACTGCCGGGGGATTTCTTATATAACCCCGATTACTCTGTCATCAAGCGACAGGCGCTTCACTCACATCGTCTCAGCTTCCGTCACCCGATTACAGGAGAAATGCTTTCTTTTACCGCAGAGCTTCCAGAAGATATGCGGTTATAAATCTTTGGGCATATAATGATTTTTCGCTATATGCCCAATTTACCTTTTCTGTTAAATATCAAAGCATCCACCGCCAATGAACTCTCTGATCAAAGAATTCATTGGAATGTAAGCATTTCCAATTCCGACAAAATAATCCAGAAATTTGAGCAGACGTTTCGCTTCCACATATTCCT
>Ga0129317_1000794_pt1 | contig 28671 bp, 26 predicted proteins | sample Cm1ome_FD_94430 | JGI IMG/M metagenome (GOLD analysis project Ga0129317, IMG submission 94430) | Eastern black-and-white colobus group fecal microbial communities from Wisconsin, USA - Cm1105 metagenome | ecosystem: Host-associated > Mammals > Digestive system > Large intestine > Fecal | place... | reverse complement strand
TAACATTAAACTTTGGTCGGGATAATGCGTTTAGGAGGCTTCTTATAGATGTATTTTATTACAACGAAAAGAATGTTGGAAGTGTGCTTTTCAGCACACCCCAACATTCAGTATAGAACCTTTATTTTCAAAAACAGAGAGGAGGGTGGAAAATGGATGAAAGTGTTCAGGTAAAATCAATATTCAATGATTTCTATGTGCTTTTCAATGCGAATAAGGGAGTGCTGGCTTTGTATGATAAATACAAGGACAGCAATCTTTTTATGGCGCTGATTGGAAATCTGGATCTGGCTGTGGAATCGGATGCAAATAGGATTATGAAAGAGACATATGCTTTTTATAAACGTTATGCAGACCGGGACTTGAGTGATGAAGATTGGGACGCGGCGGTGGAAGATTTCAAGCGTATAAACAACTTCTGGGATAACCAGTGGTGTAAACAGCATATGCTGGAACTCTTAGGGATATTAGAAGCGCAGGAAAAAGAACGGAAAGCAAAGCAGGTTGCCTGAAATGAATGGAGGTAATGGGTGAATTATAAAATTCTTGTGAAAAATCTATTCAATGACATGTACGCATTTTTTAATGGCAGTCAAACAATGGACCTCAAAACACTGGCAGAGGCTTATCAGGATGAACCACTGCTGCTGGCATTTATAAGTGGTTTGGATCAGGCGTTAAGTGTTCCGTACAATGATGTCATGAAGCAGTGCTATGCGTTTTAGAAAAAGTATTGCGGAAGAGAATTGTCCAAAGAGGAATGGCGGGACATCGTTGACGGTGTTCAGATTTATAATCAAAAATGGCAGAATACATGGTGCAGGGGACTGATTTTGGCGCTGCTGTCAATTTTGGAAAAAGAGGATAAAGACAGGAAGGGAGAGATGCCAACTGAAAAACATCCAGAAGAAGGAGAAACAGAAGAAGGTGGAACCAAAGAAGGTGAAATCGAAGAAGGACAGCAGGAAATGTATACAGCTGCTTAAACCTATTATGGCCGGGGGTGTAGGTTGCTCCGGCTGTTTTTATGTCAGGAGGATAGGAAATGGTAGAAAAAATTTATGACAAAATAGGAAGCGTTCAGGAAATCAATGGGATTGCTGCGGATTTAAGGCGAATCGGCCTTAGGGAAGAAATCAAGATTCTGGCAGAGAAAAATAAAATTCCCACAGGCGATATAGAAGACTATCTGAAAGGGAAACGGTATTTTCTGGTGGACGGAGGAAATGCAAAAACCTATGAAACCGTCAGAAGCAAGCTGTTGGATGAGATGGGATTTTTAAATGATCCTCAATTTGGCGATGTGATAGGACAGTATCTTCTGGAAAACTGTGGGGATTCTGAATTTTCAAGGCGAGTCCTTCAAAACCATAAGACATTGCAGCGGTGTATCGAGTACTTGATGAAAAAAGCGCGGGAAATGGTGACCAATGAGGAAGGCAAGAGACCGCAAAAAACCTGTGTTGCAGTTGGAGAGGATATGGTATACCAGTGGGCAAGTGAGTACTATGAACTGGATGACGCAGAGGAGGCTGCCAAAGCAGTTCAGGAAGAAGAGAAGAAATTCCTGGAGCGCAATGCGCCAAAGCCACCGATTAGTAAATCAGGAAAGAAAAGCTCGTCGGCGAAACGTACTGGTAAGAAAAAAACAGCTCCATCGGAACCGGTATCCCAGAAGGAAGACTCTATCAAGGCTGTGACTGAAAAGAGAGTATTAAAAGAGGATAAAGACCAAATTGAAGGCCAGGTTTCTTTATTTTAAATATTACAAATAGGAGGAATCCACAAGTGATAGTTGCATATAAAGCGTTTGATAAAGACCTGTCCTGTACCTCCGGGGGGAATCGGTTTCAGTACAGATTAGGAATATGGAATGAGGAAGAGGAGGCTAATTGCTCACGCAATGGCTTTCACTGTGCTGAAAACCCGTTGGACTGCCTGACATATTATTCAGATTGGAGCAGCGCGGTGTATTACATGGTTTTGGCAGATGGAGACATTGATGAGGATGCCCACGACAGTAAAATTTCTGCAACCAGGTTAAAGCTGGTAAAGCAGTTGAATCTTGCTGAATTTATTGCACACAGTCTCAGGTATATATGCGAACATCCCATGAGAAGCAATAATGCAAGGGTAGTTGACAATGAAGGAGAGGCGCGGAATGGTTTTGTTGTAGTCAGAGGCAAGAATCCGGTTGCAAAAGGAAAAACAGGAGATGTCCTGGGATTTGTGAAAGAAGCCATAGGCAGCAGAGAAGTTTCAGAAATCGGGCTTTTTGTTGTGGATGGAAAAGAAATCCTGCCAGATACCTGGTATCTGGTGGACGGATCTATCACAGAAAGGAAAGCAGCATAAATTATGGAAAGAAAAAAATTGATGGCGCTTGACAGACTGGCTCCTACCAGTGAGATGTTTCGGCTCGCTGAACAGGAGATTCTGAAAAAAAGGGAAGAGTTTTGCCCAGATACATACCAGTATGAGATTTATATAAGATGCCAGGTTATGGATGGGATTTTGAAAACTGCATTTTATCTTACAAGAGATTTGAAAATCGGGGCTATCAAGCCGGTATATGAGGTATTCATAGATGGGAAAGCCAGAACATTTATTACCTGGGATGTGATTCACGCAAAATGGAGAAGTTCCATGTTGATAAACCTTGAATGGCCCAGATATATTGATGGCTCCAATTCCTATATTACTGCCGAAGAAAACGAGGAAATGAAAAAGTATCTTGGGGTAGTGGCAGATGGATATAACGGAATACTGGATTATCAGGAGCAATTACGTGAGGAAGCATTAGCGAGAAAACACAGGAGGAAAACGGAGTCATGGGATAAAGTGATGGCACAGGTTCCAGCGGAACCGAAAGACTGGAACCATTGGGTTAATAAGCATGGTATACATCAAAATTATATCTTTTATGATTATGTGAGGAATGGCGCCAAAACAGGTTACTGTACCTATTGTGAGAAAGAGGTATCGATTAGCAAACCAAAGCATAATGCTCAGGGGACGTGTAAATGCTGTGGAAACAAAATTCAGTTTAAATCGAGAGGACGTGCAGGGTGTTTTTTCACGGAAGATGAAATGATGTATCTTGTACAAAAATGTGGAGAAGGGATTGTCATCCGACAGTATTGTGCAACGCGAGCTTATTCAGCAGGGAATTATGAAACCCCTAATATAACCTGCCGGGAGGAACACAGATTTGTTTATAACGCAGATTTGGAAGAGACACCTTACTATTATGGCAGATACCGATTCCGGGAATATAGATGGATAAAAGGGGAAAAACCAGATGCCGGTTTTGGGTATTATCAATATTATAGGTCCAGAGAAGAGAAGCTGGGTTCTGTTTATAAGCGGACGCTGCCTGCTTTGTCTGCCGGGGCTTTAAGAAAAACCGGATTGCCACAGTTAGCCAGGAAAGTAGACAGGATAAATCCAAGGGAATATCTTGAGACACTGAGCAGAAAACCGTATCTGGAGCAAATCGCAAAATCAGATCTCGGTCAGCTTGCCTGGAGTTTTATCAATGACCGCAGGGAGCTTGTATTAAGCGATGGTAAGGATTTTGCGAAATCCATGGGGATTGATAAGAACCGTATGAAACGGCTTAGAGAGCATGACGGAGGCTTTGTATATTTAGAATGGCTGAGGTTTGAGAAGCTGAGGGAGAACAACATCTGTGATTCAATCATGGAGTATTTTGAACGGAATAGTTTAAGCCCCGGAGACTTGGACTTTATCATTGAAAAAATGACCCCGGCCAGGATTTGCAATTACTTAAAACGGCAGTACCGTGAAAACGGCCGGCCTCCAAAGGAGCTGGTTTCAACATGGCGGGATTATACCGCTATGGCAAGCCGGTTGAAAATGGATTTAGGGCAGGAGCAGATATTTAAGCCAAAGGAATTAATCAAAGCCCATGATGATTTGATTGCATTGTTAGGAAGCAAGAAGATTGCTCTCCAGGCGGCAGAAATATTGGAAAAGTATCCGGACGTTGATGAAATCTGTCAGCAAATTAAAGAGAAGTACGAATATGGAGATAAAGATTACATGGTCATTGCTCCGAACCGAATTGAGGACATCATAAATGAGGGATACATACTTGGGCATTGCCTGCATTGGAGTGATATCTATTTTGACCGAATTCAGACGAATGAAAGCTATATTCTCTTTTTGCGTAAAACCAGCAAACCGGATCAGCCATATTATACTTTGGAAGTGGAACCGGGAGGAACCGCGAGACAGAAACGGACAGTTGGCGATAAGCAGAATGCTGACTATGAGGAGGCCAAAAAATTCATTAAGAAGTGGCAGAAAGCAATCAGCCGGCGTATGACAAAGGAGGACTGGGAATTGGCGGAACGAAGCGCTTTGCTGCGTGTAAAGGAACTTGCCGAGATGAGGAGAAAGAATGTGAAAATCAGGCACGGGCATCTGGCCGGGAAGCCCCTGGCAGATGTTCTGGAAGCGGACTTGATGGAAGCCGAGCGCTGTGCTAAGTCAGACTGCCTTGGTTCGGAACCCGTACAGGAAGGAGAAGAGAAACTTTGTGTAGCGGCCTAAAAGGAAAGGAGTCATACTAATCTGGTGAACCGGTTATTGTGGACTGTTAAATACAATGTAAAAGCAATAGTAGTTGCGTGAGCAGATGCCGTGATTAGGGAAAGGAAAAGAATGATACGGCTGAGATACCGGCCTAACTGAAAACGGCTGTCAGACTGTGAGCTTGGGAAGGTTTATTGCTTGCCACGAACTGATAGTGAGTGGCTGAGTATGAAACATGTGGTGTTGTATTCCGAGGCGCCAGCAGTGCGTATATGGCATATCTAGTGCTCCAGGAACAAAAGAAAGAGGAGGTCGTCCTTCTGCATACGCCAACCTTTACAGAGGGGCATGATGCAGATACATTTCGCTGCCGTGTGGCAAGACGCCTGGGCGTGCCGATTACGGAATGGGGAGACGGACGGGATTTAGACGAACTTTTAGAGGAACAGAAAGCGATACCGGGTCAGTTCCTCCCATTTTGCATAGTGGAATTAAAACAGAAAATGAGGGAAGAGTATTTTAAATACTTAAAGAGCCAGAACCAGGATTTTATTGAGTATGTTGGGTTAGGCTTAGAGGAGGGAAAGCGTGTCCGCAATGCGCTTGCCAGAGCAGGCGGACCGGACGGACCCTCCGGTTTCCCTTATATGAAAAGATGATTTTGGGCTGTGAAATAAAACGGATTATTGAACAGGAATGGAAGATACCGCTGCCCAAAACCTATAAAAATGGTTTAAACCACAATAACTGTATTCCCTGCTACAAAGCGGGAAAGGCGAAATGTGAGATATCCAATGTACATGCTGACGAATGTCGCCAGTCAATACGGGGTTATGATTGGGTATAGCCCGAATTAATGATTAGGAGCCTGTTTTGATTAAAAGATGAAAGAAGAGGGAAAATCAATGAATAAGAACAAAGATTATTTAGAGTTTGTAGAATCTATTAAGAAGGAGGTTCAGCATATGATAAAGGACTGGAAAGTAGAGGTAGTGTTCCAGCCTGCCGGTAGCCCGGAGACAGAGGATTACCTTATTGTGAAAATGCCAACCAAAGAGGGGATGGGGATACAGTGTTTTCATATGGAAGAGATCTATCAGGATTTGATAGTTAAAAGAGCAACGCTGGAAGAGATTGCGGGGGAGGTCAGGGAGACACTGAAACTGGGATATCGTATTGCCGGAGTTGACCTGCTTGATAAGATTGACTGCTACGAAGAAATCAGGGGATCTCTGATTTTGCGCCCGCTTAATTATGAAGCCAATGCGGAAAAACTGAATAAAGGAGTATTTTACCGGATTGGTGATATGGCGCTGGTACTGTATATTAATATAGGAAACATGGAAGATAAGTATGTCAGCAGCATGGCTAGTAAAAAATTGCTTTCTATCTGGGGAAAGAAACAGGAAGAGGTAATTGAGACAGCTATAAGAAATACATACCGCTTATTTCCTCCCAGGATATTTGACTCATTTTGCGGTGGGCTGTCAGAGGAACAGGAATTTATGCATACGGTTCCGGAAACAGTAAAACGCAACAGAGGAGACGGGATTTTTGTGACCACGGTAAATAGTGTGAATGGTGCTGTTTCTGTTTTCATGCCTGGTGTACTGGAAAGGCTGAGTGCTCTGCTTGAAAGTGACCTTTATATTGGTTTCCTTAATACGGAGGCTGCGGTGATCCACAAGAGTAACCTGGTACCTCCGAAAGTAATTCAGGATGCCCTAAGGTTCCAAAACCATAATTGCGGCAGTGAGGATTTCCTTTCGGAAAAAGTGTATTTTTATAGTAGGAAGAGTGACCAGATTAAAGTGGCCGGATAAATAACTAAAAAATAAAGTGGACTAATATAATATGTTAGCGGCAAGGGACTATTGGAGATTCAGTAGTTCTTTGCCGATTTTTTTGTTCTGTTTTACAATTTGACGCAGAATGGGGATTTGTTTTAGATGTATTGAAAATTAGAGAAAGCAATAACGCCAAGAATCCTCTATGTGGAGCAATACAGCAATTTGCCATGACCTTATTAAGCGAGCGAAGATACTGGAAATTGATTTAGCCAATCACCTGCGATGATATGTAGAGAAAACGATAATGATACTTCCCTCTAAGATGTGAAACCCATCGGGTGGGCCTGGACGATAAAGTGCAGGATATGCGGTGACGTATATATGTGGCTGTTGGCATCAGCCGGTTGGCGGGCTTGTGATCTTGCACTCATTATGTGTGAAGGCAGGTGAAGGAATGGAGAAAGACTTGACGGTTCCGCTTTGGGAGAAGTATCTGCTGACGATAGAAGAAGCAGCGGTCTATTTTGGGATAGGAGAGAACCGGCTGCGGGAAGTGGCGGCATTGGATATGAAGCGGGAGTTTACGATAGATAATGGAAACAGGACCCTGATAAAGCGTAAAAAGTTTGAGGGCTGGCTTGATGATAAAAAGAAAATTTCTTTATAAATACGGTTCAAACAGGAATGGTCAATTTGGTAGCATTTAAATATGGAGGCGTTTCCTGTAATCAGAAAGGTGGATTACATGGGAAAAGATTTAAAGGGTAAAGAATTGGGCGTTGGCTTATTTCAGCGTCAAGATAAGCGATATTCCGCCAGATTCACCAATCGTTACGGAAGACGTATGCAATTTTATCATGAAAAACTGTCTGTTGTACGGAAATGGCTAAATGATGCAAAATACGAGGACGAACATGGCCTGGCGGGAACTGGAGAAAAGGTTTGTGTTTCTGAATGGTTTTGGCAGTGGATTAAACTTTATAAGGAAGGGGTTGTAAAAGATAACACAGTAAAAAATTATAAAAGTCGTTTTAAATTCAGTATTGAACCTGCAATAGGGACAATGCAGCTAACCAAAGTAAAGAAAATCCATTTACAGACGATTTTGAATAATATGTATGATGAGGGATACGCATATGGTACAATGGTTCTGACACAAATTACCATGCACGCATTATTCGACGGAGCTATTCAGAGTGAGATATTAACTAGAAATCCTGCTGATGGATTAAAATGCAAGCAGCGGGATATAAAGGAAGCTAGAGTTCTTACCAAGCGGGAACAGGAAGAATTCCTTGAATATTGCAAAGGATGCATGTATTATAATGCATATGTATTATTTTTGCAGACAGGACTTAGGCCGGGAGAACTAGGGGGACTGAAATGGGAGGATATTAATCTGGAGAAAAGGGAACTGCATGTTGAAAGAACACTTTTGCAGGATAAGTCCAAAGGTGGTTTTTATTTTGGCTCACCAAAGAACAAAATGAGTAAGAGAACCGTTCCTCTAACTGATACGGCCATCAAAGTATTAAAGGATCAGCGGGTATATCAGTTTAAGCTGCGGCAGAGAAGTAATAATTGGCAGAAAAATAAAGAATTTGATAACCTGGTATTCTGTACGGTTAATGGTAATCCAGTGGGTGATTCAACGCTCCGCATGATGATGCTCCGAGTCATTACAAGAATTAATATTGACAGGAGAGCAGAAGCAGAACTTAACAATACTACCTTTGTAGAATTTGAGCCGGCGCATCCCCATACGCTTCGCCATACTTTTGCGACTAGGTGTATTGAAGATGGTGTTAAACCAAATGTTCTCCAGAAGATTTTAGGACATGCCTCCATTACGATTACAATGGGGCTATATGTACATGAAACACACGAAGAAAAACATGGTGAAATTAGAAAATTAGGCGGTATTGAAGAGAATGGTGTAAAAGTGGTGTAAAAAATTTTTAGAGGCTGGAAAAGGGCATAAAATAAAGGATTTTGAGGCGAGTTACAGATTACGCGAAGTAATTATTCAGAGTGAGACAATAAATGCCCCAAACCGTAGAAAACTAGTATTTGTGCGGATTGGGGCATTTTTTATTGATGGCGGTGACCTGTGCGCGGAGCATGCAGGTTATCGTTTAACAGGAGAATTTTCCTGCCGTAAAATCTCAAAGGAGGATAATATATGGTAAAAATTGAACAGTCATTATGTATAGGATGTGCGAAATGTGTGAAGGATTGTGTTTCGGGTGTATTACATATTGATCAGGGAAAAGCGGCTGTTAGAGAGAGCTGTATGCAGTGCGGGCATTGTGTGGCTGTATGTCCCGTTAAGGCGGTGTCAATACCGGAATATGATATGGCGGATGTGGCGGAGTATGACAAGGACAGCTTTACCTATACGCCGGAATGCTTTTTAAACGCAGTGAAATTCCGCAGGAGTATCCGAAGCTACAAAGATCGCCGGGTGGAGCGGGAACAGCTTCTGGGACTGATAGAAGTAGGCCGGTATACGGCAACGGCGGTTAACACGCAGAGTGTGAGCTATGTGATTGTACAGGAGAAACTTGAGGAATTTAAAGCATACGCATGGAAGGGCTGGCTGTCTTACGCGGATACGCTTCCCTCAGAACAGGCAGACTTAAAAGCCGCCATATATAAATTCTATGAGGCATATCAAAAGGATCCCAGGCAGGACCGCCTGTTTTTTAATGCTCCGGTCCTTCTGGTAATTGCTACTGAGAATTCCTGGGACGGAGGGCTTGCAGCGCAGAATATTGAGATGATGGCAGTTGCAGAGGGGCTTGGCGTACTGTATAACGGTTTTATGGTGCGGGCAGTCCGGCAGAATCCGGAGGCTGCCGAATGGCTGGGACTTTCGGGAAAGAATGTCTGCTGCTGTCTGCTGATTGGGTATCCAGATGTCGTTTACCAAAGAACGGCCCCCAGAAAAACAGCGGATGTCACCTGGAAATAGGTTACTGTTATTTAACTGAGGTTTGGAGGACGCGCTCGGAACGGATCGTGTCCGGTGTGGTGAGGGGACCGGCTGAGTCTTCCGTCCCCGGTTGAAGGTTGTCGTGAGGTGGGAATCCGGCCGGAATGAATTGCTGCGGGGACCGTTTGCACTCTTTGGAGCGCGCATCAGTGCTAAGCTCGTGAGGGATCTCGCTAAGCACCGGCGGACTCCCATGTCCCCTCCGCAATTGATTCCGCCTACTTCCCCGGTTCAGGTTTTCGCCGGGGACGGAAGACTCAGGCGGAGGTTTTCGCACACCGGTCATGGTCCGCTCCGGGCGCTGATTGTCTCCAACCTTAAATGGGAAAGCCTTGTCGCAGACATTGACCTGTGAACACGAACGAAAATAGACCGTATGCAGGCGGAAGGTCACAGCTTTACCTTGAATATTGCAAAATAGTGCGGTATTATTAATTAGAAAAGGTTACAGACAGAGAAATCCGGATATGGGTACCGGAAGGCTTATTCGTTTTAGAGAGGAGATTTTCATGAGGAGAGGCAGGGTATGGTATACGGCGGCTATAACGCTTGTGATGATGACTGGATTATTTACAATCACGTCCTTCGCGGCCAAAGGAGAAAAAATAACAGCGATCAAGCTGGAAGTCAAGGATAATTTGCAGCTTGGCAGCGCGCTGGATGAAGAGGATGAGCTGGAGATAGAGACAAGCGCCGACAGTTACGGCGTGGCGGAGTGGGAGATCGATAATGAAGGTTTTACCTGGAATTCAGAGCATAAGCCTCGTGTGAAGGTGACCGTTACCGCAGATGATGACTATTATTTTTCCGTATCTAAGGATAAAGTAAAGATTAAAGGAGATGCGGCAAAGGTGGTTTCCACGAAAAAGGAAGACTCCCAGACACTGATTATTACCCTCGATCTGAAGCCGATGGCTGAGAGAGTCGGCCCGATTGAGTACGCTTATCTGAACGGGACGGTTGCAACATGGGCTCCTACACAGGGAGCGGTGGCCTATGAGCTTTATCTTTACCGCGACAGCAAAGCTGTGGGGAGCAAGAGGACGACCACCGAAACAACGTATGATTTCGGAACAGCCATCCGAAAAGACGGGGAGTACTATTATAAAGTGCGCGCTGTGGGCGCCGAAGGAAGCAAGGAAGGAAAATACACGGAGTCGGCAAGCCGGTATGTCAGCCCTTCTGAGGCTCAGGCCTTGGCAAGTGCCGGTAACAGCAAAGCGGCGGACGGCAACAACGCGAATACCCCGGGACAGTGGGTGCAGGATGAGACCGGCTGGCGCTGGCTCAATCCGGACGGTTCCTATACGGTGAATAACTGGGCGTTTATCAATAATAAGTGGTATTATTTCGGCGAAAACAGCTATATGGCCACAGGATGGATACAGTGGAAGGAACTCTGGTATTACCTGGGGCCTGACGGAGACATGCAGACGAACTTCCAGACACCGGACGGCCACATGGTGAACGGCGACGGCGTGCGTATTTGGTAATCAGACAAATTGGAGGACAGAAATATGGCAAAAATCGGATTTATCGGAATGGGCAACATGGGATATGCGATTCTGAAAGGATTATTAAACGTATACGGGAAAGAAGAGATTATATTTACGGATGTCAATCCCGGCAGATGCCGGCAGGTTTCAGAGGAGACTGGAGTTTCCTTTGCGGCCTGCAATGCAGAATGTGCAGCTTCGGCTAAATACATAGTGCTTGCAGTCAAACCGCAGTTCTTTGCTCCGGTGCTTTCTGACATCGCCGGTACGGTGACAAAAGACCATATTATTATTTCCATTGCTCCTGGTATCACGGTGGACAGCATCAGGGAAACTCTGGGAGCAGATAAGAGAATCGTCCGGGCCATGCCGAACACCCCGGCCCTGCTGGGTGAAGGAATGACAGGCGTCTGCTATGACCCGGCCCTTTTCGCCAAAGAGGAACAGGAGACAATCCGGTCACTGTTTGAATCCTTCGGAAAAATGCAGACAGTGGAAGAGCGCCTGATGAACGCCGTAGTATGCGTCAGCGGAAGCTCACCGGCCTATGTCTATATGTTTATTGAAGCTCTGGCGGACAGCGCGGTCAAATACGGCCTTCCGAGAGAGGCAGCTTATAAGATGGCGGCCCAGTCAGTCCTGGGAAGCGCTAAAATGGTGCTTGAGACGGGAGAGCATCCCGGAGCGCTGAAGGATAAGGTATGCTCGCCCGGAGGTACGACAATTGCTGCCGTATCCGCCCTCGAGGAATACGGCTTTAGGAACGCCGTCATGAAGGCCTCGGATGCATGCTATGATAAATGCACGAATTTGAAATAATGTTAGTATTGTTCACACGGTTGTATTCCGCGTGTTATATATGAAAATTCAATAGACAGAAGGAGCGGCATGCCATATGAAAGAGAAGGAAGAAGAAACATTTTCTGCCGGGTCTGAAGTGAGGGGAGAGAATATCCCCCCGGTGCAAAGGCTGAAAAGAGAACTTAAATATCAGGGAACTATCCTGAAAATGTACGAGGATACGGTTAATGTAAACGGTCATGAAGCAAAATGGGATTTCATCCATCATGACGGTGCGGCTGCAGTTGTGGCTGTCAACCATGACGGGAAACTCCTTATGGTGCGCCAGTACAGGAATGCACTGGACCGTTATACGCTGGAAATTCCGGCGGGGAAGCTGGATTATCCGGGAGAGCCTATGATTGACTGCGCTTACAGGGAACTGGAGGAGGAGACCGGATTTAAGACAGAGAAACTGGAATATCTGCTGAGCCTCAATACCACGATTGCATTCTGCGATGAGGCGATCGATGTATTTCTGGCAAGGAACCTGATTCCATCCGAACAGCATCTGGATCCCGATGAGGAGATAGAGGTGGAGGAATGGGAGCTGAGTGATCTTCTGGATTTGATATATTCCGGAAAGATGACGGACGGAAAGACAGTTGCCTCCATTCTGGCATATGCATGCCGTGTGAACAGTAACGGAAGATAGCAGTAGCCGTTCAGATGGCATACAGTGATACGATAAACTGCTGTGAATAGAGAGACGGAACGCCGCATAGACTGGAAAAAACGGGAAAGGTACTTTTGTATGGGAAAATATCATACACCGTTTCGTTTTCAACCGTCCATTCTAACGGTGTTCTGTTTTTTTGCCGGGATATTTGCCGGAACCATGTGGGTAAACAGGATGGGGGCAGGTCTCAAAGAGCAGCTGGGAGTATTCGGACAGGCGTTTCTGACGGGGAGTACGCAGCCTCCTTCCCTGGAGCTGCTGGCGGAACTGCTGCTTAAAAGGAGCCTTGGAATCGGAATTTTATGGCTTCTCGGGATGTCATTGTTTGCCGTTCCCGGCTTTTGCCTGGCGGCCGTCTACGCCGGTTTTTCGATGGCATTTCTTATATCCTCAATGACGGTGCAGGCGGGGCTGATGGGAGTATTTCTCTTCCTGCTTTCCGTATTCCCGCAGATGATATTTTATCTTCCGGTATTGGCGGTTCTCTACATATGGGCGATGGCTCCGGGAAATAAAATTCACGGCGGAGGCTTTGCCGTCCTTCTTATTCTGACGGCAGCAGGGGCTGCGTCTGAACTGTGGCTGAATCCCTGGTTCCTGCATTTTGCGTCCGGTTTTTAAGGAAAATAAGAAAAAAATTAAAAAATCTTTAAAAATTTTTTAACAACATGTAGGGGAGGCAAAAACTGCCTTCCAACATGTTGTATTTTTTATGTTAATCAGCCTGAAAATACTGTAAAAGTGGGAAAAATGTGTTTGATTTTATCAAAAAATGTATATATAATGTTACGTACAGGCTGTTTTTGGCCTTGTTTTGGAGGGATGATGATTGTCCCTGTAAAAGCCTGCAAGGGTGAATCGTAAGGGATAGGGGAAGCAGTATGGTAACAGAGATAGATATTTTCATAAAATACCTGCAGGAGGTCAAAAAGATGTCCCGGAACACGGTGCTGTCATATCACCGTGATCTTCTTCAGATGGCATCCTATATGAGGGAAAGAGGAATTACGGAAGCTGGGAAGGTAACGAAGACCAGTCTGACTTCCTATATTCTTTTTATGGAAAAAGAAGGAAAGGCTACCACTACCATATCGCGTATGCTGGCATCCATGAAGGCGTTCTTTCACTATGAATTTTCAGAGGGTAAAATCAGACGCAATCCTGCAGAGCTTGTCCATGCTCCAAAGATTGAAAAGAAAGCGCCGGTGATACTTTCCGTAGAGGAAGTTACGTCACTGCTTAAGCAGCCTTCCGGGCGCTCTTCAAAAGAGATCCGGGATAAGGCGATGCTGGAACTTCTCTATGCTACGGGTATCCGGGTCTCGGAACTGACGAGTCTCAAGCTGACGGATATCAATATGAATATCGGCTTTATCACCTGCCGCGACGGCGGGAAAGACAGGACAATTCCTTTCAGCCGGGTGGCGAAGGGAGCAATGGAGGATTATATAGAGAATGCCCGTTCGGAGCTGACGAGAAAAAAAGAGTCGGACTGGCTGTTTGTCAACTGCAACGGAGGCCAGATGAGCCGCCAGGGTTTCTGGAAGATTATCAAATTTTACGGCGATAAGGCGGGAATCGAATCAGACATCACACCGCATACGCTGCGGCACTCATTTGCGGCACACCTGATAGGAGGGGGAGCTGATATGAAAGCCGTACAGGTGATACTGGGGCATTCGGATGTGGCTACCACACAGATGTATGCGGCATACGTGGGAAAACGGTAAATGTGTAATAAGTAAATGGAAGACGGGTATAACCGCTTTAAATTATACAGGTAAAACAGACAGGAAATCATGTCGGACGCCTCTAAATCGAGGTGCGCCCGACATGATTTCCTGTCTGTTTTACGTCATGGTATATCTATCTGTTTCATCATACCATAACGGACCTGACATCCGGTTCTCGGAGGGGGAGCGTAACAGTAAAGAGGGAGCCTTCATCCGGACTGCTCTCAACGGTTATCGTACCGCCCGACAGTTCCAGAATCCGTTTCGTAATCGAAAGTCCCAGGCCATTTCCGCTAAGTCCCAGCTCCCTGCCCGCGCTGTAAAATTTCTCAAATATCCGCCTCATGGTTTCCTCATCCATCCCGATTCCCGTATCGGAAATCACCACCTCCACAGAATCAGGAAAAAGCTTCATCGAAGCGGAGATGCTGCCTCCTGCAGGCGTAAACTTGATGGCGTTCTGAAAGAGGTTCAGCCAGACCTGCATCAGCAGATCGGGATTGCCGAAATAGCGCACCGGCGGCAGGTTGATATCGAGATCCAGATACTTATTTTCCCACAGGGGTTCCAGCATCAGAAGGGACTGGCGTATCTGCTCATCCAGCTTGAACAGAGTTTTTCCGGTCACGATTTCCTGCTTTTCAAGCCGTGACAGCATGAGAATGTTGCCTGCCATCGAAGAGAGCTGCTTGGTACTGTCCATGATAATGCGGATATATTCATTCCTGTCTTCCTCGGTAAGAGAAGGCTCCTGAAGCAGGGTCACATATCCTTCGATTGCCGCCAGCGGCGTCTTAAACTCATGTGAAATATTCGTTACAAAGTCATTTCTGAACGATTCTATACTGCCCAGTTCCTGCACCATCCTGTTAAAATTGTCGGTCAGCTCCCTCAGTTCGCGCAGGGATTTGCCGGTCTCCACCTTAATGGAAAAATCGCCCTTTGACACCTGCCTTGCAGCCTGGCTGAGATTACCCAGGGGGACGAGAACCTTAAACCACAACACCAGCGATATGATAAAACTGATAAAAATACTGCTGAGAAAAAATACAAGGCTCGGGAACAGCGGATTAAACTGAAGAAAGCGGATTTTTCCCTCCTCGCCGTTTGCGATGAGATTCACCAGGAAACCGGCCATCAGCGGCATTACGGACAGTATGACAAAACTGAGTATCAGCATATAAAACCAGTACTTAGGCAGGTGAAAGTTCTTTTTTTTCATAATTCTGCTTTCACCACCTTATATCCGAGACCTCGCACGGTCATAATCAGAAAATCATCACAGTCACGAAAACGCTCCCGGAGACGGTTAATATGGACATCCACGGTACGTTCGTCCGAAGTGGAGTCCATTCCCCATATCTCGTCCATGAGCTGCTGTCTTGTGAAAATCTTATTGGGATAGGACATCAGCTTGTAAAGAAGATAGAATTCTTTCTGCGGAAGCAGCGTTTCTTCCCCATCTACGGTGACAGTCAGCGCGTCGTAATCAAGCGTTGTTTTGCCGCAGATGATACGGCGGTCCGTGGCAATTCTGGCCCGTTTCAGCAGGGCGCCGACCCTCAGAACCATCTCATTCACATCGATGGGTTTCACCATATAATCGTCAGTACCGGCCTGAAATCCCTCCTGTTTGTCTTCAAACCGTTCTTTGGCCGTAATAATGAGTATGGGAAGGCTGTAGCCGTTCCCCCTCAGCGTCCGGATCAGCTCATAACCGTCCATTCCCGGCATCATAATGTCGGAAATAATTAAATCGATATATTCGGAATCCAGAAGTTCGAGCGCCTCTCTGCCGCCGGATGCCGGAACCGTCAGGTATCCGCTGCGGTTCAGAACGGTGCAGAAGAGGGAACGAAGCTTTGCGTCGTCTTCTACGACAAGAATATGGAACATAGATTTATCCTCCGTTCATAATGTAAATCACTGCTTCTAAAATTCATATCACATCTTTATGAACTAATTATAAACCCAAAGCGCCATTTTTGAATTTTTCATTCATTATGCAGAAGGAACACAAAAAAATCACGGTTTGTTAATATCCAGTTAATGCTCAGTTTAATTTCGATTTAAAGAGGGGTGGTATACTCAGTTAAATTTGAAACCCGAGGTGAAGGGAAATTCCCGCACCGGTCATCGAGGAGGACCAAGAATCATGATAAAAGGAAGAGTGAAAGCATTGATAAAATCGGCCGGAAAAAGGAAGAAATTGACGGCGGCAGCCGTGACGGTAATCGTTCTGGCAGCAGCAGCGGCAGCAGCCGGAGGAGGTAAAAAGAATGCCATGCCGGCAGGAATGATGGGGCAGCAGACGATGAACAATGTGGCAACCGTGAAGGCTGTGGCGCCTCAAACCGGAAGTATCGAAAAAACGACCAGCCTTGCGGGGAAGGTGGAGCCGGCGGATGTCGTATATGTTTACGCCAAGGCGGGAGGTGACGTAACCTCGGTTCTTGTGAAAGCAGGTGATACGGTTCAGGCAGGCCAGCTTCTCTGCACGATTGATACGGAACAGGTGGACAGTGCCAAAAACTCCATGGATGCGGCGGCGATTTCCCTGTCGGAGGACCAAAGCACACTGAGCAGGATGCAGCTTCTCTATCAGGGCGGCGATATCTCCGACCAGGAATGGGAGCAGTACCAGAACAATGTGAAAAGTGCGAAACTCCAGTACGAGTCGGCGAAACTGTCCTATGAAAAGCAGGTGGAGTACAGCTCTGTCACAGCGCCCATCGGAGGGAAGATCGAGAGCTGCGATTTGGAGGTTTATGACCGCGTAAACCAGTCGGATCAGCTATGCGTTATCTCCGGTCAGGGGAATAAGAGGGTTTCCTTTTACGTAACCGAAGGCGTTGTCAGGAATCTCAGCCTGGGGGACAAAATGACCGTTGAAAAAGAAGGAAATGCTTATGAGGGGGTCATAAACGATATCAGCACCATGGTGGACGATTCAAACGGACTGTTTAAAATAAAGGCAGACCTGGCGCAGGCCGATTCGGTTGCAACGGGAAGCGTCGTCAAGGTGAAGGTGATTTCCGGGCGTTCGGATAATGTGATGACGGTGCCGGTCGATGCCATTTACTATGACGGCGGTGTGGGAAATGTCTATGTTTATGAGGACGGCGCCGTTCACAAAAAAGAAGTGGAGGTGGGGCTTTATGATTCTGAGCTTGCGGAGATAAGGTCCGGACTCGCGGCGGACGAACTGGTAATCAGCACGTGGAGCTCCCAGCTCTATGAAGGTTCTACGGTCAATCTTAAATCGGAGGGCGGGGAATCCGCTCCGGCCGGCAAAGAACCGGGAACGGGCAGGACTGAGACTTCTGCAGCGGCAGAATAGGGCAGGAGGAGATAATTAATGGGAACAGGAATTACAAAATACGTCCTTAAGCATCCGGTCACCACAGTAATGGCGCTTCTTTGCCTGATTGTGTTTGGTATCACATCCGTTTTCTCCGCAAAGCTGGAGCAGATGCCGGATATGGAGACGCCGATGCTGATTGTCAGGGCCGGCTATTCCGGCGCAGGCCCTGAAGATATATGCGAGCTTGTGACGGAGCCGATTGAAGATGCCATCAGCACGCTGGAAGGCGTGAAAACCATGAGTTCCACATCGAGTGACGGAAGTGCCATGGTAATGCTGGAGTACGATTACGGAACCGATATGGATGAGGCCTATGACAACCTGAAAAAGAAGCTTGAGAATGCCAAACGGAACATTCCCGACGATGTGGACACCTCCATCATGGAGATGAGCATGAATGCCGGGACCACGATGATGCTTTCCATAAGCCATTCCAGGCAGGAAAATCTTTATGACTATGTGGATCAGAATATAGTCCCCGAATTTGAGAGAATATCATCCGTAGCGGAGGTCAGCGCCATGGGCGGTTCTTCCGAATATATAAAAATAGAGCTGCTGTCCGAAAAGCTGGAGCAGTACGGTCTGACCATGAGCGACGTAACCTCGGCCATCAGCACGGCCAATCTGGCATATCCCTCCGGAGAAGCCGTGGCAGGAAACCTGGAATTGTCTGTGACGACATCCCTGGAGACGGAGCAGGTCGGGGAACTGCCGGATATTCCAATTGCTACCGCCACCGGAGAGCTGGTTATGCTGTCGGATGTAGCCAATATCTATGAGGCAAAGGAAGACAGGGGAGGCGTCTCCCGCTATAACGGGGAGGAGACGATATCCCTTTCCATTACTAAGCAGCAGAGCAATACGGCAATGGAGGTTTCGAGTGCGGTAAAAAGCGTCATCGCCACACTGGAAGCCGGGGACGAAGACCTGCACATCAACGTGGCAAATGACACATCGGAGAGCATTCTCGACTCACTGATGGATGTAGCCGTCACCATGGTGCTGGCCGTTATCATATCCATGATAGTTATCTTCCTGTTTTTCGGAGATTATAAAGCGTCACTGATTGTCGGAAGTTCCATTCCGACTTCCATACTGATGTCGCTGATTGCAATTACTGCCGCCGGATTCTCCCTGAACGTCATCACGATGAGTGCTTTGGTTCTCGGCGTCGGAATGATGGTGGATAACTCGATTGTGGTTTTGGAAAGCTGTTTCAGAGCGACGGCCGGAAGCAGGGACAAAGGAATACTGGGCTACAGCAGGGCGGCTCTTGAGGGGACGGCGCTTGTGGGTAATTCAATTATCGGCTCCACGATCACCACCTGCGTTGTATTCCTGCCCCTGGCCGGCATTCAGGGCATGACAGGGCAGATGTTTAAGCCACTTGGCTATACCGTTGTATTCTGTATGGCGGCATCCCTGCTGTCGGCTGTGACAATCGTGCCGCTCTGTTATCTGTTCTACAAGCCGGCAGAAACACAAAAGGCGGTGATGTCCCTGCCGATTGAGCGTTTTCAGAGATTCTACCGACAGGTCATGGAGAAATTGTTAAAACGCAAGGGTATGGTTATGCTCGCATCTGTTGCCATTCTGGCGGCTACCGTCTATCTGGCGTCGGGGATGCAGGCAGAACTGATGACATCCGATGATACGGGAACGGTCAGCGTTAGCATTGAGACGAGGCCCGGCCTCCTGCAGGAAAAAGTAAATGATGCCCTGGAGCAGGCGGAGGCAGTTGTGGCGGCGGATGAAAATGTGGATTCCTATATGCTGCGTTTCAACAGCAGCAGCGGCAGCATTACGGCCTATCTGAAGGATAAAAGAAAAATGGATACGGAAGATGTGGCCGAACTGTGGCAGAAAAAAATGGACAGCATAGAGAACTGCACCATCGATGTATCGGCCTCCACCTCGATGAGCTTTATGGGCGGTCAGAGGGGATATGAAGTGCTGCTGCACGGTACCCAGTATGATGAGCTGAAAGAGGTAAGCGATAAGATTGTGAAGGAGATGACGGAGAGGGACGATATTATCAACGTACACTCCAGTATCGAAAATAATGCTCCGATCGTTACACTGAAAGTAGATCCGGTCATGGCTAAGGCCCACGGACTGACGGCTTCCGCCATCGGCTCCACGGTCAACCAGATGCTGAGCGGTGTGGAGGCAGCCACGCTCAAGGTGGACGGTGAAGAAATATCCGTACAGGTGGAATATCCGGAGGATGAGTACAGGACTGTGGATCAGATTAAGGATATTATACTGACGGATTCAAAAGGCCAAAAAGTTGCCCTTACCCAGGTGGCCGATGTCATATTCAAAGACAGCCCGTCCTCTATCTCAAAGACAGACAAAGCGTATGAGATTACTATCAGCGGAGATTATACAGGCGGTAATACAAAAGCGGCAATCGACAGTGAAGTGATATCGCCTAACCTGACGGGAACTATCAGCCTGGGAACTAACAGCCGGGACAGGATGATGCAGGAGGAGTTCGGCTCCTTGTATTCGGCAATCGCCATTGCAGTGTTCCTTGTGTTTGTCGTCATGGCAAGCCAGTTTGAATCCGTAAAATTTTCGGTGATGGTCATGACGACGATTCCGTTCAGCCTTGTCGGCTCCTTCGGTTTTCTGAAGATAACGGGCGTCACAATCAGTATGACAACCCTGCTCGGTTTCCTGATCCTGATTGGAACTGTCGTAAATAACGGTATCCTGTACGTGGATACGGTGAACCAGTACCGGCAGGAGATGGATTTACATACGGCCCTGGTAGAGGCGGGCGCTACGCGTATCAGGCCGATCCTGATGACCAGCCTGACGACGATCCTGTCCATGATCCCGATGGCCCTGGCAATCGGAAGCAGCGGTTCAACAACCCAGGGTATAGCGATTGTAGATATTGGAGGCCTGGCGGTCGGCGTTATCGTGGCCCTGTTTATGCTGCCGGTTTATTACGGATTGTTGAGCCGTAGACCGAAAGAGGAATTCCAGGATATTGATTAAAATGGTTAGATTGCGACGGATGGTTAATAAAAACTTGAGGAAAGGAAAACCGGTTATGCAAAGCAATAAAATAAAGACACGGTTTTGTGTTCTGGCGGCGGGAACAGCCATAATCTCTTTCGCCGTCCCGCAGGCGGCGCAGGCGGCCAGTCCGCCATTTGCGTATACGGAGGAAAAATGGGATTCCCTGCGGGATAATAAACTGGAATATGATGAGATTGGCGATTTGATACATGAATACAACAGCACCGTTCTCAGCAACCAAATTGCCTATGAGGATTATAAGGGGAAGGACAGCGACGAAGTAGCCCGGACCTATTATGATACAGCCGACGAAATTTATGCCGGCATTGAGTATCCGGATTCGGACGATGTCAACTACGGTACAAGACTGGCCGCGGCGCAGAGCAGCGAGCTTCAGGCGGAGCAGATGATCGACAGGGGAGACGAAAATGTCACCGACGGCGATGTGGTGAAATGGGGTTATGATAAGACGGAAAAATCACTTGTCCAGTCTGCCCAGATTCTTATGATTACTTACTGGAAATCGCAGGCTTCGCTGGACAGCAGCAGAAACGCTAAAACAACGGCAGAAAAATCATATGAGACGACACGGCTTCAGGCAGCGGCGGGAACAGCGGCGCAGTCTGCCGTCCTCAGCGCCAGGGATGCGGTTATGCAGGCGGAAGCGGCCATTACATCGGCTGAAAGCGCGGTTGCATCGGCAAAGGAGAATCTCTGTCTGATGTTGGGATGGAAATATGGGGACGAGGTTGAGATAGGAGAACTGCCGGAGCCGGAGCATGCGATGAGCAGCTCTGTCAATCTCGACGAGGATCTGGTAAAGGCAGTTGAAAACAATTATGACATCAAAATTTTATCGAGGCAGATAAAGAATGCCAGGCAGGGCGCCACGCAGCGGCAGTACGAGGAAACGTTAAAAAGCAGTGAGGAGGCGGTAAAGGCCAATGTGAAATCAGCCTGGCAGAGTCTCCTGCTGGCAGAAACCCAGTATGCCCAGACCGTAAAAAGCTTTGAGCTGGAGGAAAAGACCATGCAGGCGGCCGAACGCAAAAGAGCGGCCGGGACTATGAGCCTGAATGAATATCAGAGCCGGCAGATATCTTATAACAATGCTGTAACGGAGAAAGAAACGGCTGCCATGACATTATTGGAGGCGCAGCAGTCTTACCGCTGGGCAGTGGACGGTCTGGCATCGACAGTATAAGGAGGAGGCAGAATGGAGATTCGCAAAATCGCAGGCTGGGCGGCGGCGGCAGCAACTGCTTTCAGCCTCCTGTATCAGTTTCCGGCGAAGGCGTCCGGCCCGCTGATATCAGGACTTCAAGAACCGGGGGAGGCTGAGGGCCCGGCGTTAGCCGGTAATGAAGAGGAGGAGATAAAAACCGTTACCGCATCAATCAGTGAGGAAAATCTGAATGACGGCCTGATTGAATATGAAGAGCTGGAATCACTTATCCGGACCGGCAACAGCAGTGCCGTCAACTCGCAGAAGAGCTATGAAACCAGGCTGGAGGTTTACCAGGCTGCATACGATTCTCTGGTAAGCGCCAAACGGGATATGTTAAATAAAGCCGATGAACTGGAGGATGAGGGCGCGGATGCGGCCCTGATTGAAAGTTATGAACAGAATGCACAGATTCTGTCCTCGTCGGCTGCTCAGATGAAGAGAAGCATCAATTCCCTCAATTCCGCCACAAACCAGGCATCCCTGGACCGGACAATCAACAGTCTCGTAAAATCGGCGCAGACGCTGATGTACTCATTTAAGAAGATGGAGTACCAGGTAAGGGCAGCCGAAAAGAGGGCGGAGGCTCAAAATGCCGCCTATGAACTGGCGTCAGCCAGGAGACAGGCAGGCCTTATTACAGAAACAGAGCTTCTGGATTCTGAGAAAAGTCTGTTAAATGCCCAGGCATCCCTGCAGTCTGTCCGGGACAGTGCAGATAAGCTGAAACGCCAGCTTGCCATTCTGATCGGCAGAGATGCTGAAACGGTTCAGATTGGGGAAATTCCGGCCGTGACATCCAGGGAGCTTGAACAGATGAACCTGGAAAGCGATAAAGCGAAAGCGGTAATTGCAGATCCCGAAGTCAAATCAATCAAGAAGAGCACAGCGACCGGAGACACTGCCCGAAAGCTGAGAAGACAGCAGCTATATGAGGCGGAAGGAGCGGCCGGTCTGACAATGGATGAATTGTACCGGGCTGTAATAGAAGCGCAGCAGCTTTATGAGGGAGCCGGCGCCTCCTATGCGGCTGCAGAAAAAGATTACGGTGCGGTTAAGACAAAATACGGGGCCGGTATGATAAATAAAAGCACTTGGCTGTCCGGAGAAGCGGAATGGTATTCGGCCGCAGCCGCCTATAAAAGTGCTGAAATTGCCTATAAGCAGGCGGTGGCTTCATACCAGTGGGCCATTAAGGGAATTAGCTGATAAGCTAAGTCTGCGGCGGGTCGCTGTGGCGGCATTATTCCCTGCCGCCGCAGTGCGATCCTCCGCGGAGCGGTTTTTATTTAACAGGAGACATTTCCTGTTAAACCAAAAAGAACCGGCAGATTATTCTGTCGGTTCTTTCACTATGGATACAAAACTTTTTTTCAGAACTTTGGAAGCCTCAGCGCATGCTTTATATTCCCTGGAAGTCGTGTCTTCCAGAAATTCGTCATACCATGATTCCAATATGTAGGTCTTATTGCCATAAAAACCAAGGATGGAACAACCTTTCAAATCCTGATAATCGACATCTTCATAACAGATGATGGAAAAGAGGAGGCCGGAGCCGTCTTCTTCATATGCAGTCTTATTATAAATCTCATAACTGGAACCGTCGGCTACCATAACACAGTTACCCGACCAACCGTCCGGCATTTTAAAAGAAAAATCGTCTGTAATAACCTTTGAACCGGTAAGTTCAATGGCAGCATCGGTATCAACGCTATGACCGAAGCTTACAACCTGGGCAGTATGTTCAGCACCGAATGCGGTGACAGAGAATGTCAGCGCCAACAGTGCGGTACAGATAATAGTCCTGAATCGCATCCTTCAACCCTCCGTATTTGTCGCCATGAAAACGGGACATAGTAAATATCTCCGTCCATTATATCATGCCTTAAGAAAAATGTCAGCAAAAAATTGGAAGAATGTAAGTAAAAAGTTACCGATTCAGGAAGCATCGGTAAAAAAGGGGGGCAGTGAAAAACGATTATAACGTTTTCACTGCCTCCTCTTTGAAGACGGTGACATGTTCTGTCATGAAACATCTTCCTTTGTATTAAGATTTTTCTGGGCCGTTGCCAGCATCAGCTTGATACGGTTGAGCTGATTTACCTCACTGGCGCCGGGATCATAGTCGATGGCGATAATATTGGCTTCCGGGTGGCTGCTCCGCAGTTCCTTGATAACTCCTTTGCCCACAATATGATTCGGGAGACAGCCAAACGGCTGGGTGCAGATAATATTAGTTGTACCGCTCTTAATAAGTTCAAGCATCTCTCCGGTCAGGAACCAGCCTTCGCCTGTCTGATTACCGATGGATACGTAATGTTCTGCCATGGATGCCAGATCATTGATTTTGGCAGGGGGCAGGAAGTGGACGCTCCGTTCCAGTTCTTTCCTGGAGGTCCTGCGGAAATATTCGAGCAGCGAAATGCCCATATTGCAAAGATATGCGGTAGAGCGCTTTCCGCCCAGGTTATCTGCTTTAAAGTTGCTGTTGTAGAAGCAGTAGAGCAGGAAGTCCAGCAGATCCGGCATTACGGCCTCTGCGCCCTCTGCCTCCAGCAGTTCCACTACATGGTTATTGGCAAGAGGGGAGAACTTCACAAGAATTTCACCGACAATTCCCACCTTTGGTTTCGTTACATTTTTCCGCGGGAGTTCATCGAAATCTTTGATAATGCCCCGGATGTTTCTGTTAAATTCAAGCATCGTCGGTGCGCGCCGCGACAGTGATTTCTGGCAGATGTCCCTCCATTTGCCGTGGAGCGCATTGGCAGAACCGGGTTTTGCCTCATATGGCCTTGTAGCATACAGGACACGCATGAAGAGATCCCCGTATACCACGGCCTGCATTGCTTTTGTTATCAGAGGCAGCGTAATCTTAAAGCCCGGATTCGTCTCCATACCGTTGGCATTGAGCGAGATAACGGGAATCTGTGGCATCCCGGCCCGCTCCAGCGCGCGTCTGATAAATCCGATATAGTTGGATGCACGGCAGCCACCGCCGGTCTGGCTCATGATAATGGCCGTACGGTTTAAATCGTATTTGCCCGAAAGCAGGGCATCCATGATCTGGCCCACTACAATCAGGGATGGATAGCAGGCATCGTTATTAACGTATTTCAGTCCGGTATCGACGGCCCTGCGGTCGGAGTTCTGCAGAACCTCCAGCTTGTAGCCGAAACTTCTGACCGCCGTCTCAATCAGTTCAAAATGGATTGGAGACATCTGCGGGCAGAGAATCGTATAATCCTTCTTCATTTCCTTCGTGAAGAAGACGCGGCTGTACGCGTTTGATACGACAGGTTTACGGTAGTGCTTCATCTCCCTTACACGAATTGCCGAAATCAGGGAACGCACACGGATTCTGGCAGCTCCCAGATTGTTGACTTCATCAATTTTGAGCAGGGTGTAAATTTTGCCGGAACGGGTTAATATTTCATTTACCTGGTCCGTAGTCACGGCATCCAGTCCGCAGCCAAAGGAATTAAGCTGAATCAAATCCAGATTTGGCTGTGACTTTACAAAGCAGGCGGCTTCATACAGTCTGGAGTGGTACATCCACTGGTCTGTGACAATTAAAGGACGCTCCACCTTTCCCAGATGTGAAACGGCATCCTCTGTCAGTACGGCAAAGCCGTAGGAAGTGATAAGCTCCGGTATGCCGTGGTTAATTTCGGGATCCACGTGATATGGACGGCCGGCGAGGACAATTCCGTGTCTGCCTGTTTCCTTCAGCCATTTCAGGGTTTCTTCGCCCTTTTTCTCCATATCTTTCCGGGATGCAATCAGTTCCTTCCAGCCTTCCCCTGCAGCCATGCGTACTTCTTCTTCCGGGATGGAAAAGTCTTCACGGAATACTTCCACCAGACGTTTTGTCAGGATTTCCTCATCGGTAAAAGCCATAAAAGGATTGCTGAATTTTACTTTATGTTCGGTAAGCTCCTCGACGTTATTCTTGATGTTTTCAGCGTAGGAGGTGACCATCGGGCAGTTAAAATGATTTCCTGCGTCGGGGGACTCGTTGCGCTCATACGGAATGCAGGGGTAAAATATGTATTCAATGCCCTGCTTTATCAGCCACTGGATATGCCCGTGTACCAGTTTTGCAGGGTAACACTCGGATTCACTCGGTATGGTTTCAATTCCCAGCTCGTAAATCTTCCTTGTGGACTGGGGGGACAGGACGGTCCTGAACCCCAGTTTTTTAAAGAAAACAGCCCAGAACGGATAATTCTCATACATATTGAGAACACGCGGGATTCCCACGGTTCCCCTCGGGGCCATATCGGCCGTCAGTGGTTCAAAATCGAACATTCTGTGGTATTTATATTCAAAAAGATTGGGAACATCACGTTTGGCCCTCGTGCCTCCGAGACCGCGCTCACACCGGTTGCCGGTTACAAACTGACGGCCGCCGTCGAAGCGGTTGATGGTGAGCACACAGTGATTGGTACAGCCCTGGCATCTGGCCATGTTCGTTTCATAGGTGAGGCCCAGGATCTTGTCGATTGAGAGCATCGTGGTAGTCTTAGAACCGTCGTAGCGCTCCCTGGCAATCAGTGCTGCGCCGAATGCGCCCATGATACCGGCTATATCGGGCCGTACGGCTTCACAGCCGGCGATTTTCTCAAAGCTTCTGAGGACGGCGTCATTGTAGAAAGTGCCTCCCTGAACGACCACATGGTGTCCAAGGTCTTCAGCGCTTGTTATTTTAATTACTTTAAACAATGCGTTCTTAATGACGGAATAGGCGAGACCGGCGGAAATATCGGAGACGGTGGCTCCTTCCTTCTGGGCCTGCTTTACATTGGAATTCATGAAAACAGTACATCTCGTTCCAAGGTCGGTAGGGTTTTTGGCAAACAGAGCCTCTTTGGCAAAATCGATAACGCTGTAGTTCAGGGATTTTGCAAAAGTCTCAATGAAAGAACCGCAGCCGGAGGAGCAGGCTTCGTTAAGCTGTACGCTGTCGACGGTGCCGTCTTTAATCTTGATGCACTTCATATCCTGTCCGCCGATATCCAGAATGCAGTCCACATCCGGTTCAAAGGCCGCCGCCGCATAATAGTGGGAGATTGTTTCAACCTCGCCCTCATCCAGCATCAGCGCCGCTTTCAGCAGCGCCTCACCGTAGCCGGTGGAACAGGAGTATACGATATTGGCCTTTTCGGGAATGACATCGTGTATCTCCTTCATTGCGCGGATTGCGGTAGCCAGCGGACTGCCGTTATTATTGCTGTAAAAATGGTACAGCAGGGCTCCGTCTTCGCTGACAAGCGCCACCTTTGTAGTGGTGGAACCGGCGTCGATGCCCAGATAGCAGTTTCCCTCATAAGTGGAGATATCCGCTTTCCTGACATTGTGGCTTTCGTGGCGTCTGGTAAATTCGGCGTAAGCCTCTTCATTTTCAAAGAGAGGTTCCATCCTGTTAACCTCAAAATCCATCTTAATGCCGTGGGAGAGGCGTTCCATCAGGCTCTCCAGACTGGCAGTCACTTTACCCTCTGAATTCATGGCAGCGCCTACAGCGGCAAAGAGATGGGAGTGCGACGGAGCGATAATCTGCTCATCCCCCAGATTCAATGTCCTGATAAAGGATGCACGAAGCTCTGACAGGAAATGCAGCGGCCCTCCCAGGAAAGCCACATTGCCGCGGATCGGCTTCCCACAGGCCAGCCCGCTGATTGTCTGGTTCACAACCGCCTGGAATATAGAGGCGGAAAGGTCTTCTTTCGTTGCGCCCTCGTTGATAAGGGGCTGGATATCCGATTTTGCAAATACACCGCAGCGCGCGGCGATCGGGTAGATGGATTTATAGTTTTTCGCGTATTCGTTCAGTCCGGATGCGTCTGTCTGAAGCAGGGAGGCCATTTGGTCAATAAAAGAGCCGGTCCCCCCGGCGCAGATTCCGTTCATCCGCTGATCGATACCACCGGTGAAATAAATAATTTTAGCATCTTCTCCGCCGAGTTCGATGGCGACATCGGTCTGGGGAGCAAAGTCTTTTAATGATGTGGCTACGGCAACTACCTCCTGGACAAAAGGAATGCCCAGATGTTTGGAAAGAGTCAGTCCGCCGGAACCGGTAATCATTGGTTCCACATCCAGATTACCCAGTTGACCGGCACCTTTTTTCAGCAGTGCGGAGAGGGTCTCCTGGATATTGGCAAAATGACGCTCATAATCTGCAAACAGGATATTGCCTGCGTCGTCAATAATGGAAATCTTAACAGTGGTGGAACCGATATCGATTCCTAATCTTTTCTTAGAATTCATGATCAGTCGGGGCTTACCCCTTCCCTCCTTTGTATTACACATGTATTCGGCCTAAGTTTAACATAGAATAGGAAAGAAAACAATTGATCCGATGCGTTAAAAAGCCGCTAAGAATCGTGTGATTCCGTTAAAATTGCCCATTGATCCGGGGGAAAGAAAAGGATGTTAAAATCATGTTAAGAAGAGGTTAATCTGGGGTGGAAATGGAGATTTAACTGAGGTTTGGAGGACGCGTCCGGAACGGACCATGTCCGGTGTGGTGAGGGGGGGGGGCTGTCTGAGTCTTCCGTCCCCGTGGGAGGTTGGTCGTGGAGGGGGAATCCGGCCGGAATGAATTGCTGCGGGGACCGTTTGCACTCTGTGGAGTGCGCAGCAGTGCTAAGCTCGTGAGGGACCTCGCCAAGCACCGGCGGACTCCCATGTCCCCTCCGCAATTGATTCCGCCTACTTCCCCGGGTCAGGTTATCGCAGGGACGGAAGACTCAGGCGGAAGTTTTCGCGGCACCGGACATGGTCCGTTCCGGGCGCTGATTGTCTCCAACCTTAAATGGGGAGGACCTTGTCGCGGCCACCACGTGTTTCCGGCAAACTGAAATCAAACCTTCCGCAATTATATAAAAATGCGCATTGAAGGTATATCGTATTTCCCGCACACGGAAGCACTGAGTGGCCTCGACAAGGTC
>Ga0129317_1000792_pt1 | contig 28713 bp, 32 predicted proteins | sample Cm1ome_FD_94430 | JGI IMG/M metagenome (GOLD analysis project Ga0129317, IMG submission 94430) | Eastern black-and-white colobus group fecal microbial communities from Wisconsin, USA - Cm1105 metagenome | ecosystem: Host-associated > Mammals > Digestive system > Large intestine > Fecal | place... | reverse complement strand
AGCGGTGATTCGCCCTCTCTTTTTTCGCCTCTGCCTCATACTAAAACCTGTTAAAAAGCTTCAAAAGCTTTTTATAGCGCGAAGCGCGTCAGGTTTTTATGAGACGGCGTGACGCACGCATGTACGGCACGAGCATGCGGGATTTCAAATAAAGCTTTTTATTTGAAATCAGTATCAATCCTGGTCGATGCAGAAATAGGTAAACTGGCCGGTGGCCAGCAGTCCCCCGGCCTCGTCGGTGATGTCCACCACGGCCAGGCAGGTGGCCTTGCCCCGGCGGCGAACCCGGCCCTCGGCCCGGATGGTGCCGCTGGGCTGGTTTTTCAGAAAATGCAGGTCCCCGTGCTGGGTCACGTAATGGCGCCCGTCGGTATGGACTGCGGCACCGCCCGCGTCGTCCGCCATGGTGTACAGCGCGCCGCCGTGAACCATGCCGTAGGGGTTCTTGCTCTCCGGCCGGATGTCCAGGCGGTACACCGCCCGGTCCCGCTCCACGGTCTCCAATTCAAAAAAATTATGGCGGGTGAAGGCGTTCTCCCGCAGCCGCAGTTCATTTAACTGTTGTTCTTCCTGAGTCATGGTGCTCTCCCTTCGCTGGAATCTCCACCAGTGTATCATCTTTTCCGTCGTTTTTCCACATTTTTTGAAAAAGGGGTTGACAAACAGACTTCCCTGAGTATGCTGAACATATGAACAGTCGTTCAATTGTTCAAATGAAAGGAGGCGGACTATGGAGGACCGCTACAATGTGGAGTGCTGTGATTTCATCCACGCCCACGAGGAGATCGTGGAAAAGGTGCGGCAGGAGCTGCCGGACGAGGACACCCTGTACGACCTGTCGGAGCTGTTCCGCATTTTCGGCGATTCCACCCGCATCCGCATCCTGTACGTCCTGTTTGAGGCGGAGATGTGCGTGTGCGACATCGCGGCGCTGCTGGGCATGACCCAGTCCGCCATCTCCCACCAGCTGCGGGCCTTGAAAAACGCCCGGCTGGTGAAATCCCGCAGGGAGGGCAAGACCGTCTTTTACTCCCTGGCGGACGACCACGTGAAGACCATCATCGACCAGGGCATTGAGCATGTGAAGGAGTAAGTTTTCCACATTTTATACATACTGGAGGAGAGTACGATGAAAAAGCGTTACAAGTTCGAGGTCGACTGCGCCAACTGCGCTGCCAAGGTGGAAGAGGCCGTGAAGAAGATTGACGGCGTCAACGATGCCACCGTCAATTTCATGGCCCAGAAGCTGGTGCTGGATGCTGACGATGCCCGGTTCGACGAGATCCTGAAGGAAGTCATCGCTGTGGCGAAAAAGGTGGAGCCCGACTGCGAGCTGTACCTGTAAGATGGGCCGAACGTTCTGGGACAATATCGCGGGCCTGTATGACCTGGCGGAGAAGACCACCGGCAGAGCTGTCCGCGGCATGGCCGCAGAAGTGGCCCGACGTCTCCCGGAGAACACGGACTTTCTGGAGTGCGCGGCGGGCACCGGGGAGATCTCCCTGGCCGCCACGCCTTTTGTCCGCCGGGTGGTCTGCACGGACCTGTCCCAGCCCATGCTGGACCGGGCCCGGAAAAAGGCGGCCAGACGGGGCCTGACCAACATTGCATTCCAGCAGCGGGACCTGTTTCATCTGCCGGAGGGAGACGGGACCTACGATGCCGTCTCCGCCGGGAACGTGCTGCACCTGCTGGACCGTCCGGAGGACGCCGTGGCGGAGCTGTGGCGGGTGACGGCCCCCGGTGGGGTCCTGCTCCTGCCCACGTTCCTCATGGGGGAGTCCGGCCCGCTGATGGACACCCTGGTGGCCCTGTACCGCCTGCTGGGCTTCCGCCAGAAGCACACCTTTACCCGCCAGAGCTACCGGGCCTTTTTTGAGGGCCTTGATCTGCCTCTGGCGGAGCTGGCCGTCATTTCCGGGCGGATGCCCATAGGGCTGGCGGTGCCGCGAAAACCAAACATCCAGGAGGGATAAACCATGAGCAAGAAACAGAAAAAGATGGTCCGGCGCATCGTGCTTTCGGCGGTGCTGCTGGTCCTGGTCAAGGTGCTGTGCGCCGTTGGGAGTTTGCCGGAGCAAGGCCTGTTGACAGCCCTGTGCTATCTGGCGCCCTACGCCGTCATCGGCTGGGATGTGCTGTACAGGGCCGTCCGCAACATCAAAAACGGCCAGGTGTTTGACGAAAACTTCCTCATGGCCCTGGCCACCGTGGGCGCCTTCGCCACGGCGGAGTATGCCGAGGCCGTGTTCGTCATGCTGTTCTACCAGGTGGGCGAGCTGTTCCAGGACTACGCCGTGGGCAAGTCCCGCCAGTCCATCGCCGCCCTCATGGACATCCGGCCCGACGTGGCCAACCTAGAGGGGGAAAACGGCGAGATTGAAGAAGTGGACCCGGAGGATGTGCCCGTGGGCGCCGTCATCGTGGTGAAGCCCGGCGAGCGGGTTCCCCTGGACGGCACCGTCCTGGAGGGCACCTCCGCCCTGGACACCGCCGCCCTCACCGGCGAGTCCGTACCCCGGGATGTGTTGCCCGGCGACGCCGTCATCAGTGGCTGCGTGAACCAGTCCGGCGTGCTGCGGGTGCAGGTGACGAAACCCTGCGAGGAATCCACGGTTTCCAAAATCCTGGACCTGGTGGAAAACGCCAGCGAGAAGAAGTCCACCAGCGAGAACTTCATCACCCGCTTCGCCCGGTACTACACTCCCTGCGTCGTTCTCGCCGCCCTAGCGCTGTTCCTCCTTCCCACCATTGCCCTGGCCCTCATTCCGGCGGCCAGTCTGCCCGGCTTCCTGGCGGGCACCGTCTGGACCGACTGGCTCCACCGGGCCCTCATCTTCCTGGTCATCTCCTGCCCCTGCGCTCTGGTGATCTCCGTACCTCTGAGCTTCTTCGGCGGCATCGGCGGCGCCAGCAAGCGGGGCATCCTGGTGAAGGGCAGCAACTATCTGGAGGCCCTGGCCCGGACTGAGACCGTTATTTTCGATAAAACCGGCACCCTGACGAAGGGCACCTTCACCGTCACCGCTGTTCATCCGGAGGGCGGCTTTACTCAGGAGCAGGTGCTGGAATACGCCGCCCTGGCGGAGCACTGGTCCGACCACCCCATCTCCCTGTCTCTGAAATCCGCCTGCAAAACCGCGCCGGATGCGGCCCGTGTCTCCGATGTGGAGGAAATTGCAGGCCACGGTATCTGCGCGAAGGTGGACGGCAAGACCGTCTGCGTGGGCAACAGCCGCCTGATGGAGCGGCAGAACGTCAACTGGCTGCCCTGCGAGCTGCCGGGCACCATCGTCCACGTGACGGTGGACGGGTTCTACGCCGGACACATCGTGATCTCCGACCTGCCCAAGGAGGACGCCAAGGCCGCCATTGCCGATCTGAAAGCCAGCGGCGTGAAGAAAACCGTCATGCTCACCGGCGACGCCGAGGCCGTAGCGAAAAATGTGGCGGCGGAGCTGGGGGTGGACGAATACCACGCCGAGCTGCTGCCCGCCGACAAGGTGGACTGGACAGAGAAAATCCTTGCAGCCAAGTCTCCTAACGCCAGGGTAGCCTTCGTGGGCGACGGCATCAACGACGCCCCGGTGCTCAGCCGGGTGGACATCGGCATCGCCATGGGCGCCCTGGGCAGCGACGCCGCCATCGAGGCCGCCGACATCGTGCTGATGGACGACAAGCCCTCCAAGATTGCCACTGCCATGCGCATCTCCCGGAAGACCCTGCGCATCGTGAATCAGAACATATGGTTCGCTCTGGGGGTCAAGGCCCTGGTGCTGCTGCTGGGCGCCCTGGGCTATGCCAGCATGTGGGCGGCGGTGTTCGCCGACGTAGGCGTGGCTTTTATCGCCATCCTGAACGCCACCCGCTGCCTCCATGTGGAGGAGCTGTGACGGTCCCCCATTGAAAAACGCCCCAAATATGATATACTCAGCTTGCTGAAAGCAATTTCGGCAAGCTGAGTATTTTTTTGCGGCCTAGTTCCGGGCCGTGGTTCAGGAGTGATGTGTATGATGAAAAAAATCGTATCTCTGCTGCTGGCTCTGCTGCTGGCCATGACCCTGGCGGCCTGCGGCGCCCAGTCCACGGAGACCCAGGTCCCCGACGCCCCCGCCCAGGAGGAGACCGCCCTGCCGGAGACCCCGGAGGAGGCCCTGCCCGCTCCGGAGGAGCAGACGGAGGCGGAGCCCGCCGCCCCGCCGGAAGAGGAAGCGGAGGCCCCCGAGGAGGACATGCTCCCCGAGGACGGCACCTACACCTCGGCCGAGGATGTGGCCCTGTACATTCACCAGTACGGCCACCTGCCGGACAACTTCATCACCAAAAAGCAGGCCGAGAAGCTGGGCTGGCAGGGCGGCAGCCTGGAGCCCTACGCCCCCGGCAAGTGCATCGGCGGCAGCCGCTTCGGCAACTACGAGAGATTGCTTCCGGAGAAGGAGGGCCGCAGCTATACGGAGTGCGATATTGACACCCTGGGGGCCTCCAAGCGGGGCGCCAAGCGCATCGTCTTCTCCAACGACGGCCTGATCTACTACACCGACGACCACTACGAGAGCTTCACCCTGCTGTACGGGGAGGAATGACATGAGATACGCCATCATCGAGGGCGCTGCCGTGGGCTCCATGGACCGGCTCCACCGCCTGCTGGCGGAGCAGCTGGACTTTCCGGACTGGTACGGCGGCAATCTGGACGCCCTTTACGACTGCCTCACGGACCTACCGGAGGAGACCACCGTCATCCTGCTTCACAGCCAGGCTCTGGCGGAGACCCTGGGGTCCGGCTACGCACGCTTCTGCCGCGTCCTGAAGGACGTCGCAGAGGAAAATCCCCGCCTGCACATTCAATACTGAACCATTCACAGGAATACCCGGACTTCACAACACGGTCTTTTCAGTATTGATATTTGTTTCTTCCCCAAATGAGGAACCCAACAGACACTGCCAATCCCAGCAGCTCCGCCGCTGGCACCGCCAGCCAGACGCCGGTCTCTCCCCAAAGCCAGGGGAGCAGGAGCAGCATCCCTACCAGAAACAAAAACGTCCTGGCGAAGGAGATCACGGCGGAGGCGGTGCCGTTGGAAAGCGCCGTGAACAGGGAGGAGGCAAAAATGCTGACGCCCATGAACAGGAACGACACCGCGTAGAAGGGGAATCCCTTCATGGCGATGGAGAACACCGGACTGGCGGGATTTGTGAACACCGTCAGGCAGAAGCCCACCGTCAGCCGGGACATGATATACGCCGCCAGGGAGCACCCCAGCGTGAACCAAAGGCAGGACCGGAAGATGCGCTTCAGCTGGTCCGTATCCCGGGCGCCGAACTTATAGCTGACCACCGGGGCAACGCCCATGGAAAAGCCGAAAAACACCGCCGTCAGCACGAACTGAAAATACATGATAATGGTGATGGCGGCCACGCCGTCCTCTCCCCAAAACCGCAGGAAGATCAGGTTGAAGAGGAAGGTGGTGACGGCGTTGGCAATGTTGCTGACCATCTCCGAGGCGCCGTTGCCGCAGGCCCGCAGCAGCATCCTCCAGCGTGGCCGGAAGGCGGTGAAGCACAGGCTTCCCTTTCGGTTCCAGAGGAAAAAGACGATACCGCCCACTGCCGGGATGCAGTAGCCAATGACCGTCGCCACAGCGGCGCCCCGGATGCCCCAGTTCAAGGGCCCCATGAACAGCCAGTCCAGCAGGATGTTGGCCATTCCGCCCGCCACCGTCATGCCAAGGCCCAGACCGGGCCGGCCCGCTGTGACGAAAAAGACCTGAAAGGCCGTCTGGAGGAAAAAGGCCGGGGCAAAAGCCATTAAAATGCGGGTGTACGTTTTACAAATGGCAAACTGGGCCTCGCTGGTGCCCAGGAAATGCAAAATGGGGTCCAGGAAGACGGTCCCAATCACCCCGAAGACCACGCCGCATCCCAGGCACACCGCCGTGATGCAGGTCAGGTCCTGCCGGGCGGTCTGGGTCTTTCCCTCGCCCAGCTCCCGGGCGATCACGGCGCTGCCGCCCGTAGCCAGCATGATGCCCACCGCCATCTCCAGACAGTCCAGCGGAAAGGACATATTCACGGCCGACAGGGCCAGCGTCCCCACATAGCGGGAGATAAAAATGCCGTCCATGATGGTGTACAGGGACAAAAACACCATCATCACGATGTTGGGCAGCGCGAACCGCAGCAGGGAAGCGCCGGTAAACTGCCGGGCCAGGGCGTTGTTATTCACGGTGCACCTCCTGGGAAAGCGCTTGTGTAAAAGCCCGCTGGCTTTCCAGCATGGCGCGGCACATCTCGGGCCCCATCCGTTCCATCACCCGGTCCTCCAACTGATATAGTTTCTCCAGAATAGCCCCGGCATAGACCCGCCCGTTTTCTGTGAAGGAAACCCGCTTTTCCCGCTCTCCTTCGGAGATTTGCAGGTATCCCTTCCGTTCCAGTTCCTTGATGATGGTATTTACCGTTTGTTTGGGAATCATCCGTTCCTCCGAAATCTGCTTTTGGGTGCAGTCAGGCGCCTGATCCAGCGCGCAGAGAACAACTAGCATGTTATATGTGATCCCATGGTTTTTTGCCCATTCTCCGTACAAAGCGGCGCTACGGCATATATCCATGTCGATTCGATCCATCTGTTCCCGGGTATTCATAAGATGCCTCCTACCATAGTCCGAAATCGTACTATTATAATAGTACGATTTCGGACTGTTGTCAACAGATCTTTTCGCCGCACTCCGCCAAAGGAGGCCGCCGTTTGCCAGCCAACCCTATTTTCGCAACACCAGAGTTCTCCCATACAAAAAACCAGCGGAAAACTTCCGCTGGTTTTTTATCGACCCAAGGTCCTGCCGACAGATTGTGATGCAGGTCCGTGTATCTGCTTCATTTGGCCCTTCAAATTGTGGCAACTGGTTTCATAATGCCTGTCAATTCAGCGTCTCCAGTTCCGCCTGCCAAAGATTGACCTTTGCGTCGCTGGGCATCCGCCAGTCGCCGCGGGGGCTCATGGCCACGGAGCCGATCTTTGGGCCGTCGGGGACGCAGTTGCGCTTGAACTGCTGGGAGAAGAAGCGGCGGTAGAAGGTCTTGAGCCACTTCAAAATGACCTCCCGGCTGTACTGCTTGCCCAGGGCATACACCGCCAGACGGTAGATCTTGGCGGGGGAAAAGCCCCAGCGGAGCATATAGTACAGGAAGAAGTCGTGCAGCTCATAGGGCCCCACCAGGTCCTCGGTCTTTTGGCTGATCTGCCCCTGGACGGCAGGCAGCAGTTCCGGGGAGACGGGGGTGTCCAGAATGTCCTCCAGCACATCCTTCAACTCCCGGTCCTTTTCCGCGTTGTCCCGGGCAAGATACCCCACCAGATGGCGCACCAGGGTCTTGGGAATGGTGCAGTTAACGGCGTACATGCTCATGTGGTCGCCGTTGTAGGTGCACCAGCCCAGTGCCAGCTCCGAGAGGTCGCCGGTGCCGATGACCAGACCGCCGTTCTTATTGGCGATGTCCATGAGCACCTGAGTCCGCTCCCGGGCCTGGCCGTTCTCAAAAGTGACCGAGTGGTCCTCCATGTCGTGTCCGATGTCCTTGAAGTGGCTGCGGACGGAGGCGGAAATATCCACGGTCTTGAGGGTAGTCCCCAGCTTCTCCGCCAGAATGACAGCGTTGTTCTTCGTCCGGTCTGTGGTGCCGAAGCAGGGCATGGTGACGGCGATGATATCCGTCATGGGCCGGTCCAGCATCTTCATGGCAAGGCCGGTGATCAGCACTGCCAGGGTGGAATCCAGTCCGCCGGAAAGGCCCACCACGGCAGTCTTTGCTCCGGTGTGCTCCAGCCGCTGCTTGAGGCCCAGGGAGGCCAGCAGCAGAATCTCCCGGCAGCGCTCGTCCCGGTCGCTCTTGTCCTCGGGGACGAAAGGCATAGGGGCCACGTAGCGGGTCAGCTTGGTGGGGGAGACGGTCAGGGAGAAGGGGACCTCCCACACCTCAGGCGTCCGGTCGAACATCTGGGTCCGGCGGCGCTCATAGGCCAGACGCTGGATGTCGATTTCCGAGACCAGCAGGCCGCCGTCGAAGCGCCGCTCCGCCAGCATGGTGCCGTTTTCCGCGATCATCTGATGGGCGCCGAAAACTACATCGGAGGTGGATTCGCCCTCGCCGCAGCTGGAATAGACATAGCCGCACAGCAGCTTGGCGCTCTGCATGGTCACCAGCTGGCGGCGGTAGCTGTCCTTGCCCACAAGGTCATTGCTGGCGGACAGGTTTCCCACCACGATGGCCCCTGCGGCCGTCAGATCCACGGCAGGGGAGCAGGGGGCCCACATATCCTCGCAGATCTCAAAGCCCAGAGCCAGGTCCGGCATGGTGGCGCAGCGGAACACCAAGTGATTGCCGAAGGGCACGGATTTGCCCAGCAGGGTCACCGACTGGTTTTCCTCCGGTGCGGCGGCAAACTGGCGCTTCTCGTAAAATTCGCCGTAATTGGGCAGGTGGGTCTTGGGGATCAGTCCCAAAATCTGTCCTTTCTGTATAACAGCAGTACAGTTATACAGTTTGTTGTTGACTTTTAGCGGCAGGCCCACCGCCGTCACCACTTCCAGGTTCCGGGTGGCCTCCAGAACTGTGGACAGGGCTTCCCGAGCACCCCGCAGCAGCGTCTCCTGATAGAACAGGTCGCCGCAGGAGTAACCGGTCAGGCCCAGTTCCGGCAGCACCAGCACCTTGGCCCCGGCCTTCTCCGCCTGGCGCATCATGGTGAAGGTCTGCTCCGCGTTATAGTGGCAGTCCGCCAGACGCAGTTTGGGCGTGCCGCAAGCCACCGAAATAAAACCGTCTCTCATATTCGGACCCTCCTATATCGGTTTGAATTCTGTCTGTATCTTACCCCTCCCGCGCCAAAAATGCAAGATATCCGCTCAACGGTAAAAGGACCGCCAAAGGCGGTCCTTTTACCGTGTGTGTGTTTTAGGAGGGAGAAAACGCATCGGGTTGGGAGGACCCGTTGCTTGTATATAAGATACCCAATCATTTTTACAAAACTATGTTATCCCTATGAACAGTTTGTAAACGTTTCTGTGAAAAACGATTACTTTCCTGTTTTGTTTATCTATACTTTTGGCTCTCCGCTACCGCCAACTCGTCGCAGCGGTTATTGTACTCGTTCTCGGCGTGTCCTTTGACCCAGTGGTAGCGGAGGGTGTGAATGTCGGTCAAGGCCAGCAGGCGGTCCCATAGATCCGGGTTCAGGGCGGGCTTTTTGTCACTCTTTATCCAGCCTCGGGCCTTCCAGCCCTTAGCCCAGCCCTTGGAGAGGCCGTCGATCACATACTTGGAGTCTGACCACAGGTCCACGATACAGGGCTCCTTCAGCATGGACAGGGCCTCAATGACGGCCGTCAGCTCCATGCGGTTGTTGGTGGTATCGGCCTCGCCGCCGGACAGCTCCCGGCGATGCTGGCCGTATATTAAAATTGCGCCCCAGCCGCCGGGTCCGGGATTCCCGGAGCAGGCGCCGTCGGTGTAGATAGTCACTGTTTTCATAGGCTTTGATTTCCTCTTTATCAATTTATTCTTTATTCGTGCATGGAAGGCGTCAATTTCGTCCCATTCTCTTTCATATCGTATCCAGTTTCGCCCATAACGCACCATCATGATACACTGTACAATAGAAAAATACAATAAAAACAGCGTGAGTGGAAACAACAGTATTCCTTTTAGAATTCGCATAATACCACCCCATGAGTGGTATTATATATTTTATATTCCGTAAATACAACTTTTAAGATTGTATTTCAAACTTTAAAAATTGTGTCTTATTTTCCTCTGTTTACTAGAATAAAAGCAGAGGGGTGATTGCGTGAAAACTGCCCATTATGATACTTGGGTCAAAATTGGATTGAATATTTTACACTACCGCAAGGAACAGCGTTTAACTCAAGCTCAATTAGCCGAAATGTGTGGAAATGGTGTCAGTACCAATCATCTTCAGCGGGTAGAAACCGGAGAAGGGGGAGCCAGTGTTGACTTGCTGATTGACATTGCTCAAGCTCTGAACATTCCCTTATACAAACTCTTTGAATTTAAAGAATGAGAGCGGCTTTCGCCGCTCTCATTCTTTTTACATCAGTCCTGTTATATCAATATTGAGTTCTTCATCAGGTTCGTCCCGGTCCGTTAGAGCCATGGCGATCACTTTGTCGCCCTCCTCCTTGAAGCGCATGACGATGACGCCCTGGGTGGCGCGGCCCGCAATGCGGATATTGTCCACTGCGGTCCGGATCAGGATGCCCGCCTGGGTCACCAGCAACAGGTCCTCCGTGCCGTCCACCACCTTGATGCCCACCACGGGGCCGGTCTTTTCCGTCACCATGTAGTTCTTGATGCCGATGCCGCCCCGGTTGGTGACGCGGTACTCCTCCACGGGGGTGCGCTTGCCGTAGCCCTTCTCCGTGATGGAGAGGACGCACTTGCCCTCCGTGACCCGGGCGGCGCCCACCACGTAGTCGCCCTCCCGGAGACGGATGCCCCGGACGCCCACGGCGGTACGGCCCATGGGCCGGATGTCGTTCTCGTCGAAGCAGACCGCCATGCCGTCATGGGTAGCGATCAGAATTTTCTTGGTGCCGTCGGTCTCCCGGACGGTGACCAGAGCGTCGCCCTCGTCCAAAGTGAGCGCTCGGATGCCGTTGTTGCGAAGATTCTTCAATGTGGACACCGGCAGGCGCTTGACGGTACCGTTCCGGGTGACCATCACCAGGAACAGCTCCTCGTTGCCGGTCTCCCGGAAGTGGATCATGGTCTGGACCCGCTCGCCGGGCTCCACCTGCAGGATGTTGATGATGTTGGTTCCCTTGGCGGCCTTGCCGCTTTCGGGGATCTGATAGCCCTTCTTCCGGTAGACCTTGCCGGTGTCGGTGAAGAAGAGGATATAGTCATGGGTGGAGGCGGTGAACACGTCCACCACGTAGTCCTCGTCCCGGGTGGTAATGCCCTTGCGGCCCTGGCCGCCCTTGCCCTGGGCGGCATACTCGCTGACGGGGGTCCGCTTGATATAGCCCGCCTGGGTCATGGTGAAGACGCACTGCTCCTCCTCGATCAGGTCCTCGATGTCGATCTCGTCCTCCACGTCCTGAATCTCGGTCATGCGGTCGTCGCCGAACTTGTCGGAGATAGCCTGCAGCTCTTCCTTCAGAATCTGGCGGACCAGGCCCTCGTCGGAGAGGACCTTGTTGTACCAGGCGATCCTCTCCTCCAACTCCTTGTACTCGGTCTCCAGCTTCTCCCGGTCCAGACCCTGGAGTGCTTTCAGCCGCATGTCCAGAATGGCCTGGGCCTGGATATCGTCCAGACCAAACCGCTCCATCAACCGCTGCTTGGCGTCGTCGTAGGCACTGCGGATGATGCGGATGACCTCGTCGATGTTGTCCTGGGCAATCAGAAGGCCCTCCAGCAGGTGGGCACGCTCCTGGGCCTTTTTCAGGTCATACCGGGTACGGCGGACGATGATCTCTTCCTGGAAAGCCAGGTACTCGTCGATAATGTGCCGCAGGGACAGGATTTTGGGCTGGGACTGGTTGTCCACCAGGGCCAGCATGTTAATGGCAAAGGTGGTCTGCAGCTGGGTCTGGCTGAACAGGCGGTTCAGCACCACCTGGGGATTAGCGTCCCGCTTCAGCTCAATAACGATGCGCATGCCGTTGCGGTCAGACTCGTCCCGGATATCGGAGATGCCCTCCAGCCGCTTGTCCTCCACCTGGTCGGCCATGCTCTTGATCAGCATGCGCTTGTTGACCTGGTAGGGAATCTCGGTGATGACAATGCGGGTCCGGTCCTTGCCGAACTCCTCGAATTCATGGCGGGCACGGATGACCAGACGGCCCCGGCCGGTGGCATAGGCCGCCCGAATGCCGCTGCGGCCCATAATAATGCCCTTGGTGGGGAAGTCGGGGCCCTTGATGTGCTGCATCAGGTCCGCCAGGGTGGCGTTTGGGTCGTCCAGCACGCAGATGCAGGCGCCGATGACCTCCCGCAGGTTGTGAGGCGGGATGTTGGTGGCCATGCCCACAGCGATACCGCTGGAGCCGTTGACCAGCAGGTTGGGGAAGCGGGCGGGGAGGACCCGGGGCTCCTTCCGGCTCTCGTCGAAGTTGGGGTCCCAGTCCACGGTTTCCTTTTCAATGTCCCGCAGCATTTCCTCGGAAATCTTGCTCATGCGGGCCTCGGTATAACGGTAGGCAGCCGGGGGATCGCCATCCACGGAGCCAAAGTTGCCATGGCCGTCCACCAGCATATAGCGCATGGAAAAGTCCTGTGCCAGACGAACCAGGGCGTCGTAGACGGAAGCGTCGCCGTGGGGATGATACCGGCCCAGCACGTCGCCCACGCAGGTGGCAGACTTCTTGAAGGGACGGTCAGAGGTCAGGTTGTCCTCGTACATGGCGTACAGAATACGCCTGTGGACAGGCTTCAGGCCGTCCCGCACATCCGGCAGGGCACGGCCCACAATGACGCTCATGGCGTACTCAATGTAGGATTTCTCCATTTCCGGAACCAGAGGGGATTCCACGATTTTTTGATTGGGATACCGGATCTCCTCGGGGTCGTATTGGGGTTTCTTACTCATAAATTCTTATCCTCCCAGATCTGGGTGTCAATTCACATTCAATACCAACTCAAAACTCATTGGGCAGCCTGTTCAATGCCAGCCAGCTTCCGCATGGGTTCTCTGAAACGGCGGCCGAATACCGCCACCACACGGCCGATGAAGATCATGGACAGGATCGTACCGATGCCCACGCTGACCAGCGCCTTGCTGAACAGCAGGTCTACCGTCAGGGCGACTGCCACGCAGCCAAGGTCCAGCACATTTTTCGCAAAGCCCATATCTTTTTTGATAGCCATGCTGATGGCCTGGGTCAGGCCGTCCGGCGGATTGGGCACAAGCTCCATATTTACCATCATGGAGATGCCAATGCCTGTGAATACGATGGCGAACACCATCATGATCAGGTTCTGTCAAAGCGCGTCGAACTGCAGCGGGAGCAGTGTGCCGAACCATTGCAAAAACGCGCTGAAGGCGATGCTGACAGGCAGCTGCAGCAAATCAAGCCAGCGGCGGTTTTTCCCTTTCAGCACAAACTGGATCGCTACAAAAATGCCATAGACCAGGAATACCATCAAGGAAAAGTTCAGATCAAACGCGCAAGAAATGGCGTAAGGAATGGATGTGACGGTGGACACGCCCAGGCCGGTCTTGGTACTCAGGGTAATCCCCATGGACAAGAGGATCAGGCCCACGGCATAAATGCCGACGCGGAAAAAATACATTTGATGTTTGGAATTCATCTATCTTTTACTCTCTCTTTACACAATTTTTGATCAATAGTCCAGATTGACGGCGTACTGGGCGTTCTTCTCGATGAACTCCTTCCGGGGCTCCACCTTCTCGCCCATGAGGATGGTGAAGGTCTCGTCGGCCTTCACCGCGTCGTCCAGGGTGATGCGGCGCAGGGTGCGCTTCTCCGGGTCCATGGTGGTCTCCCACAGTTCATGGGGATTCATCTCGCCAAGACCCTTGAACCGGGAAATGTCGATCTTCACGTTGGGGTTGCCGCCACGCATCTCGGCTGACACGGCGTCCCGCTCCTCGTCGGAGAAGGCCACCCGGGTGGTCTTGCCGCGGGTGAGCTTATACAGGGGCGGCACGGCAGAGTAGACGTAGCCCTGCTCGATCAAAGGACGCATAAAGCGGAAGAAGAAGGTCAGCAGCAGGGTGCGGATATGGGAGCCGTCCACATCGGCATCGGCCATGATGATGACTTTGTGATACCGCAGCTTGGCGGGATCGAACTCGTCCCCGATACCGGCGCCCAGAGCGGTGATAACGGGCTGGAGCTTGTCGTTGCCGTAGACCTTGTCGGCCCGGGCCTTCTCCACGTTCAGCATCTTGCCCCACAGGGGAAGGATGGCCTGGAACCGGCTGTCCCGTCCCTGGGTGGCGGAGCCGCCTGCGGAGTCGCCCTCGACGATATAAATTTCGGTGAGCTCGGGGTTATTTTCATTGCAGTCCCGCAGCTTGTCGGGCATGGCCGCGCCGCCCAGAGCGGTCTTGCGGCGGATGGACTCCCGGGCCTTGCGGGCAGCCTCCCGGGCGCGGTTGGCGGTGAGTGCCTTGTCCAGGATCATGCGGCCCACCTGAGGGTTCTCCTCCAGGAAGGTATCCAGCTTGTCGGAGACGATGTTGTTCACCAGGGTCCGGATCTCGCTGTTGCCCAGCTTTGCTTTTGTCTGGCCCTCGAACTGAGCCTCCGTCAGCTTTACGGAGATGACGCAGGTCAGACCCTCCCGGCAGTCCTCACCGGAGATCTTCTCGTCGTCCTTCAGCATCTTGATCTTGCGGCCGTAGTTGTTCAGCACGTTGGTCAACGCCCGCTTGAAGCCCTCCTCGTGCATGCCGCCCTCGGGGGTATGGACGTTGTTGGCGAAGGAGAGGATGGTCTCGTTATAGCCGTCGTTGTACTGCAGGGCCACCTCCGCCATGGAGTCGTCCTTCTGGCCCGCCATGTAGATGACCTCGCTGTGCAGGGCGTCCTTGCTCTTGTTGAGCCAGGTGACGAACTCCCGGATACCGCCCTCGTAGCACATGGAGTGATACCGCTCGTTCTCCGGCTTACCGGCGGAAGCGGTGCGTTCATCCGCGATGGTGATGCGCAGGCCCGCGTTCAGAAAGGCCTCCTCCCTCATGCGGGTATGGAGGGTCTCATAGTTGTAAACGGTATCCTCGAACATCTCCGGGTCCGGCTTGAAGGTGACGGTGGTACCGGTGTGGTCCGTGGTCCCCACAACTGTCATCTCCTGGGTCACGTGACCCCGGGCAAACTTCATTTCGTGAATTTTGCCGTCCCGGTGAACCTGAACTGTCAGCCACTCGGACAAGGCGTTGACCACGGAGGCGCCCACGCCGTGGAGGCCACCGGATACCTTGTATCCGCCGCCGCCGAACTTGCCGCCGGCATGGAGGACGGTGTAAACCACCTCCAGAGCAGGCTTGCCGGTCTGTGCCTGGATGTCCACGGGGATACCGCGGCCGTTGTCCACCACGGTGATGGTGTCGCCCTCGTTGATGGTCACCTGAATCTCGGTGCAGTAGCCCGCCAGGGCCTCGTCGATGGCGTTGTCCACGATCTCATACACCAGATGGTGGAGACCAGAGGTAGAGGTGGAGCCAATGTACATGCCGGGACGCTTGCGGACAGCCTCCAGTCCCTCCAGGACCTGAATTTCGGAGGCGTCGTACTCGTTCTGCGCACTGACTGCCGTGGAATTCAAAATTTCATTTTCAGCCATGTGGTTTCTCCTTTCAAGGGGTCGTTTTCCTTACACAAGGCAAGAAGAGCCGGGCCGGAGCCATTTCCGGCCCGTTTCTCCTTGCCCTGAAACAATACCTGTTACAATTCCAGCTTCCGGCTCTCCGCCCGGTTTTTCAGGGTGGAGGTGTTCAGCTGGCTTAGATAGACGATCTGCTCATGGTAGGGGTGATCACAGACCACGAAGCTCTTGGGAATGTCACCGGAGATATCCAGCACCACGCCCTCCTTGTCAGCGGCGGACAGGTAGTCCCGGGTCCGCTTGCTGGTGGAGCACTTGTCCAGGTCGAAGATGCCGATAATCCGGTGCTCCTGAATGATCTCATTCTGACCGATATGCAGATACATGGTCTTACTCTGCGTCGTGCATGTCGTCCAGGTCGCCGTCGTCAAAATCGTGGGAGAAGTCGTCCGCGTCCATGTCTCCCATGATCTCCGTGGTGCGCATGCGGCGCTTGTCCTTGGCGGTCTCCACGTTCTGGTGGATCAGCTCCTTGACCTCCCGGGGATGCTTCACGTTTTTCAGATCCAGATGGGGCACGCTCTTGTCCGAGGACACCACGCACACGGTGCCCACGCCGAAGATGCGCTGGCCCAGAGACATGTTCAGCTGCAGGTCCCGTACCCGATACAGTAGCACCTCGTCTTCCTTGATATTGAAAAATCCCCGTTCGCAGAACAGGCGATCGTCGCTGAGCCGGTAGCGGGTGAAGGACAGGGGTAGGCCGAAGTGACGCTTGCGGTCTTTCCAGAGATATTGAATGGGTTCCATAGCATGATCTCCTTTCTGAGATGTTCCCCTGACAGGGAAACAATCAAACCAACTCTCCTCCATGAACATGGAGCACCTTGCCGCCCAAAAGCTGTGGCAATCTGTCGTCCTCACAGCAGGTGATGAATACCTGTCCTCCGCTGATGCGGTTCAGGACAAACTCCTGGCGCCGGGGGTCCAGCTCGCTGAGCACATCGTCCAACAGCAGCACCGGATACTCTCCGGTGACATTTTTATAAATCTCCCGTTCCGCCAGCTTCAGGGCCAGAGCTGCCGTCCGAGTCTGCCCCTGGGAAGCGTACTGTTTGGCATCCCGGCCATCAATGGTGACCAACAGGTCATCCTTATGCGGTCCGGACAGGCACAGCCGGGAAGCCCGCTCCGCCATCTGGTGGGATTCCATGTGTTCCCGCAGCTGCTCCGTCAGAACCGAAACATCCGCTCCGGGATCACTAGCAGATGACACCGTCTGATATTGAATATCCAGCTTCTCCTTGCCGCCGGAGCACTCCATATGGTTGGCAGCGGCGTATTCCCGCAGCCGCAGGGCAAACTGGTGGCGGTAGTGGACCAGCACCGCGCCGAAACGCACCATCTGCTCATTGAACTCCGGTAGGGCAGCCAGCAGATCCGGTCGTTCCTCAACATCCCGCAGGATGCGGGTCTTGTGGTCATAGGCCCGGTTGTACTCCGCCAGGGCGGCAGCGTATCGGGGTCTCAGTTGACATAAAGCTGTGTCCATGAACTTCCGCCGGGAAGCAGCGCCTTCCCGGATGAGATACAGATCATCCGGACAGAAAAACACGGTGTTATAGACCTGGCTGAGGGCCGCGCTGTTTTTGGCAGGCACCTGATTGACACTCATTTTTCGCCGCCGGTCCCGAAACAGGTCCACCTGGACCCTGAAATCCCGGTCCCGGGCGAACACCTGGGCCAGCATCCGGGCGGAGGGAGCGTCGAATCGGATCATTTCCCGGTCGGTCCTGGCCCTGGGAGACTTGCCGCAGGCGAGGTACACCAAAGCCTCCAGCAGGTTGGTCTTGCCCTGGGCATTCTCACCGAAAATCACGTTGCACCGGGCATCAAAGTCCACGGCCTGATGGCCATAATTGCGGAAGGCGTCCAGTTCCAGGCAGTCAATCCGCATAGGCGACCGTCAGCTCCTGTCCTTCAAAGGACACCACGTCCCCGGGACGGATCTTCTTGCCCCGCATGGTGCAGACCTCGCCGTTCACCAGGACCTCCCCGCCCTGGACGCACTCCTTTGCCACGCCACCGGTCTCCACCAGGTTGGCAAATTTCAGAAGGTCCTGAAGTTTGATAAATTCAGTAGTAATTTTAATCGTTTTCATGAGTTACTCCGCACTTTTCAGTCTGACAGGCAGCACCATATAGAGGAAGTTTTCCTCCCCGTCCACGGGGACGATGACCGCCGGGGAGACGCCGGTGTTCAGCTCGATCTTCACCGTGTCCGCCGGGGCAAACCGCAGGGCCTCCATGAGATAACGGTTGTTGAAGCCAATCTCCAGACCGTCGCCGTCGCCGGAGACGCGGCAGACGTCCTTGGCTTCGCCGTTGCCGGTCTTGGCGGACAGCATCACCTTGTCGTGGTCAAAGATGCAGCGGACCGGGCTTTTCAGCTTCTCGGAGATCACCACGGATACGCGATCGATGCTCTGAATGAGGGATTTGGTGTCGGCAACCACGGAAATGGGGTTCTTCCGGGGGATGGCGTTCTTGTAATCCAGGAACTCACCCTCCAGGCGGCGGCAAATCAGCTCCGTGTCTCCCACCTCAAAAAGGATGTGGCGCTTACCAAGGGTGACGGAAGCCAGGTCATCGGTGTCGCCGCAGATGCTCTTGACCTCGTTGAGGGCGCTGCCGGGGGCCACAAAGGAGAAGGCGCCGCCGTCGATTTTTTCCAGGGGCTCCCGGCGGACCGCCAGACGGAAGCCGTCCACGGCCACCATGGTGAGGCCTTTGTCATTGATCTCGAAGAGGGCACCGGTATGGACCGGACGGCTCTCGTTGGTGGACACGGCGAAGGCCGTCTCCTCGATCATGGCCCGCAGGGTCTTCTGCTGAATGGAGACGGAGAACTCATCCTCCACCTCCGGCAGATCGGGGTAGTCGGCAGCGGACAGGCCCAGTATATCAAAGTCCGCGTCCCCACAGGAGAGGTGGACCATCTGCCGCTGGTCGGCGGTGAATGTTACCACATCGTCGGGCATCCGGCGGATGATGTCGCCGAAGAGTCGGGCGTTCAGCACAATATCACCGACCTCGGTCACGTCCGCGCTCACCTTGGTGCGGATGCCAGTCTGCATATTGTAGCCGGAGACGGTCAGCTGATGGTCGACATGGATCAGCAGACCCTCCAGCGCAGGAATGGAGCTCTTTTGGGCCACGGCCCTGCTGGTGACGGCAATGGCATTCTGCAGCAGAACTTTTTCACAGCTGAATTGGAGCATAGTAGACTTCCTCTCTGTATGGAGTGTGTCGCTTTTCAAAAGAAAAGAACAAAAGTTTTTAGAAAAAGCAGTCGTAGAATAAAAGAATGTGGAAAAATGGGAAAATCCCTGAAATGGCAGGACTTGAAGCCTTCATAGACCATGTGGAAAAAGCGAGGCGTTTTTCAACAGCGTTTTCAGACGAAATGTTTTCCACAGAAGAGTTTTCCTTTTCCACAACGTTGGTGGAAAATCAGCGCTTGGAATTGATGTTGGTTTTGATCTCCTTAACGGTCTCCGCGAAGGCCGGTTCCTTCTTCATTTTCTTCTCCACCTGCTGGATGGAATAGAGGACCGTGGAGTGGTCCCGGTTGTCAAAGACCTTGCCGATGTCGTCCAGGCTCAGGTTGGTCATGGAGCGGATCAGGTACATGGCGATCTGGCGGGCCTGCACCGCGTCCCGAATGCGCTGCTGTCCCCGAATCACGGATTCCTCCAGACTGTAATACTTGCTGATGTATTCCAGAATCGCCTCGGGGGTAGGAATGTACTCGTTGCTGCGCTTCAAAATGTCCTGCATGGCCCGGGTGACGGTTTCTTCATCGGCGTCGTTGCCCAGCAGGTCTTTGTAGGCCAGGATTTTGTTGATGGTGCCCTCCAGCTGACGGACGTTGGCGGTGACATTCTCCGCGATGTAGGCGGAAATTTTGTCGGGCAGCTCCATACCCAGCAGTGCGGCCTTGTTTTTCACGATGGCCAGTCGAGTTTCAAAGTCCGGGGGCGCCACGTCTACCAGCAGGCCCCACTCGAACCGGGTACGGAGACGGTCCTCCAGCTGGGTCATCTCAGATGGGGGGCGGTCGGAGGTCAGTACAATCTGGCGGCCGGACTCATACAGGTTGTTGAAGGTATGGAAAAATTCCTCCTGAGTCTGCTTCTTGCCGGCGATAAATTGAATATCGTCCACCAGCAAGAGGTCCGCCTGTCTGTATTTTTCCCGCATTTCGGCGGTTTTTCCCTCCCGGATTGCATCTACCAGCTCATTGGTGAAGTCGTCGCCTTTTACATAGGCGATCTTGGACTTGGAATCGTTGCGGCGAATGACATTGGCGATGGCGTAGATCAGGTGGGTCTTGCCCAGGCCGGAATCGCCGTAAATCAACAGGGGGTTGTAGTTCTGGGCGGGATGCTCGGCCACGGCCTGGGAGGCGGCATAGGCCAGCTTGTTGGAAGGGCCTACCACAAAGGTCTCGAAGGTGAATTCGTCGGAGGTAAAGCGGTCGCTCTGCTTCCGGACAGTGCCGCCGTTCAGTTCGGTAAAGGCCAGGTCATCCAGAATCTGCACCTCAAAGTCTGTGGAGAAGATGTCGTGGAGACAGTCCTTGATGTTTTTCAGATACAGGGATTCGATGTAACCCTTCTTGAAATCATTGGCGCAGTGGAGGATAAATGTGTTGCCCCGGATATCCACCGCTTCCAGCTCGTCAAAAAAGGCGGCGATGGTGGTTTCCGAGAGTTCTTTTTTCAGCTGTTGCAGGACGATGGCCCACACGTCAGCGACTGAGTTCAAAAAGATGCACCTCTCTCTAGTAAATAGTGAATCATGACAAAACAATACACATTTATTATAGCAAAAAAACCAAAAAGACGCAATACATATTCTAATATAAGAATTGGAATTTTCAGAGAATAACCAGGCCAAGATATAGGGACTGTTCTGCAATTTACCACCATATTTTGATTTTGATAGTTCAAAAACGGAAAAAAACAGGAGTTTTTCTGAAATTTCAAGTTTTTATTGACATGTTTTGTGAAAATATGTTATACTAATCCATGCGTCGATAGACGCCTGAAATCATTTACTGCGCCGTTTTCCCTGAAAACGGTGTCGAGTAAGCGTCATGGAAACATGACCGGAAATCTGACAGGAGGTGTCTCAGCATGGCTACCAAACGTACCTATCAGCCCAAGAAGCTCCACGGCCAGAAGGTCCACGGCTTCCGTAAGAGAATGGCTACCGCCAACGGCCGCAAGGTCCTGGCCCGCCGCCGCGCCAAGGGCCGCGCTCGTCTGTCCTACTAATACGGAGACGGAAGCGCGGGAGACACTTGAACAGACGCCTTATGGGACGGCGGGGATTTTGCGAGATCCCTCCGTCCCTATTTGGGTTTCTGTCCAAAGGCAAGAGGGAGCAGTATGAAGCGAGCGGTCACGCTGAAAGAGAATTATGAATTCCGGCGGCTTTACCAGAAGGGAAAGTCGGCGGTGGGCGGCGGCATGGTACTGTACTGCCGGAAGAACCGGCTGGATCATAACCGTCTGGGTCTCACCGCCTCCACCAAGCTGGGCCACGCCGTGGTGCGCAACCGGGCGCGGCGCCGCCTGCGGGAGGTCTACCGACTCCACAATCCGGAGCTGAAGCAGGGCTATGACATCATTCTGGTGGCCCGGACCCGTACGGTGAAGGCCTCCTGGCAGGAGTTGAACGATACCTTCGTGAAGCTGTGCCGGAAGCTGGAATTGCTGGAGGACAAGCCGTGAAGCATGTTTTGAAGGCTATGATCCGGTTTTATCAGAGGGCGATATCGCCCTATCGGCCCCGCTGCTGCAACTATATCCCTACCTGTTCCCAGTACGCTCTGGAGGCCATTGAAAAATATGGTGCTCTGAAGGGCGGATGGCTGGCGTTCAAGCGCATCCTCCGCTGCAATCCGTTCCATAAAGGTGGATATGACCCTGTGCCCTAGTTCCGCTTTCAAGAGGGGACAAGTCCCCCCTTGAGATTCCCCCTCACCAGTCTGTGGACTGGTGAACGCCGCCCAGGGCGGCTGGCCCGACATCATACCGTCGGGTCTGCCGGGGCCCGTTCCTTTGGGCCGAGGCTGGGTCGAGGTATTTTTGTCAGGCACATGTCCTGACAAAAATGATTTCATTTGATTCATTCGCCGCTGGCGAATGAACAGGGGAAACCGATGTTTTCCCCTAACCCCCTTACTCGGCCCCATCTTTATTTGGAGGAAACGTTTATGTTTTCAACCCTTGGATACTACATTTGTATCCCCTTCGCCGCGCTGGTCAAGCTGTTTTACAACATGACCAACTCCTATGGCGTGGCTATCATTCTGTTCACCGTCGCCATCAAGCTCATCATGCTGCCCTTCCAGATCAAGTCCAAGAAGAGCATGATCCGGATGAACCGGCTGTCCGGCAAGATGCAGGAAATCCAGAAGAAGTACGCCAACAACCAGGCAAAAATGAATGAGGAGATCCAGAAGCTCTATGCCGACGAGGGTGTTAACCCCATGAGCGGCTGCCTGTGGAGCTTTATCCCCCTACCCATTCTGATTGCCCTGTATTCCATCATCCGCCAGCCCATTACCCACTTCATGATGATCTCCAAGGAGACCGCTCTGGGTTTGCTGGACAAGGCCGCGGCCGCCGGTGTGGACATCAGCGCCCTGACCATGAGCACCAAGAACGGCGTGGAATTTTCCTCCTACGGCCAGATCGGCCTGGTGAAGGCCATTACTTCCCAGTGTCCTGAAGTGGCTGAGGGTGTGGATGGATGGATGCACCTGAATTACAACTTCCTGGGCATGGACCTGACGGTCACGCCCTGGGAGGCCGTGAAGAACTTCACCTTTACCGCCGCCATCATCGGCCTGATCTTGATCCCCATTCTGGCCGGCGGCTTCCAGCTGCTGATGAGCATTTACACCATGAAGAATCAGCCCAATCAGGGAGCCAACGGCGCTTCCATGAAGGGTATGATGTACATGATGCCCTTGATGTCCGTGTACATCGGTTTCATCATGCCTGCCGCCCTGGGCGTGTACTGGATCGCCCAGAGCGTGTTCTCCCTGATTCAGGAAGTGATCATGACCAAGTTCTTCAACAAGAAGATCGAGGAAGAGGAAAATGCCCGCTATGAGGCCCGTCAGGCCGAGCGTCAGAAGCGCATGGAAGAAGGGCGGAAGCAGCAGGCGGAACGCAAAAATCAGGAAGAGCGAAAGCAGACCCTGAAGGAAAAGCAAAAAGCCGCGCAGGCCGCTAAGGTCACCAAGGCTGCCAAGGCAGGCATCAGCACCACGGAGGCGGGCCGCGTCGGCAACCGCCCCTATGCCCGCGGACGCGCTTATAAGGCCGACCGCTATGACGATAAGGAATAAGGAGCCGTTATGAGAGAGTATATTGACGTAACGGGCAAGACCGAGGACGAGGCCATCAGCAAGGCCCTGGCCCAGCTGGGCCTGGACCGGGACGATGTGTCTGTTGAGATTTTGGAGCGCGCCAAATCCGGCTTCCTGGGCCTGGGCAGCTGCCCGGCCAAGGTCCGTGTCAGCTACGGTCCGGAGGAAGAGGAGGAGATTATTCCTCCCGCACCTCAGCCCAAGGCCGAGGTGGCGGAACCTGCCGAGCCGGTCAGAAAGCCCAAGGCTTCGGAGAAAAAACCGGAGAAAAAGGCTGAAAAGCCCGCTCCCAAGAAGGAGAATCCCCCCAAAAAAGAAAAGGCCCCCGTCGCTCTTTCCCAGGACCTGGGCGAGGAAGTAGACGACGAGAAGGCCCAGGCCATCCAGACCTTCCTGGCCGGCCTGCTGACCCAGATGGAAAGCAACGCTGAGGTAAAAGTCTACCAGCCCGAAAAGGGCCGCTACAAGGTGTTCCTGGTGGGCGATAATCTGGGTGCCCTGATCGGCCGCCGGGGTGAGACCCTGGACGCCATCCAGCAGCTGACCAGCTACGCCGTGAACCGCACCGGCGGCCGCGTCCGGGTCCAGTTGGACGCCGAAGGCTACCGGGAGAAGCGGGAGCAGAGCCTGCAGCATCTGGCACGCAAGGTGGCCGGCAAGGTGGTCAAGTACCGCCGCAGCGTGACCCTGGAGCCCATGAACGCCTACGAGCGCCATGTGATCCACACCGCCCTGCAGGACGTGCCCGGTGTCACCACCTATTCCACCGGCGTGGACCCCAACCGCCGCGTGATCGTGGCCTACGACCGCGACAAGAAGTAAATCCCATCAAAACTGCCCGGAATTTTCCGGGCAGTTTTTTTATCTCTTTTACACAACTCCCGCCTGTAAAACAAGGGCAGTCCTAAAACAGGACTGCCCAATCAATCGAAATTTATTTAAGCTTTTTGAATGGATAGACTGCTTACAGAATCATACAGCATGACCAGCCCTGCACTTAATAGTGCACCGCCAACAATGTCTGTAAGCCAATGAACTCCTGAGATCAATCTGCCAATGACCATAAACGCGGTAAATACAGCAAGAACACCCAGAATTACCTTTCTGATCGTTTGATTGCTGATTCGGGTCTTTAACTGCATCATGGCTGTTGGGATAACGCACACGACAAGCATAGTCGTTGAGGATGGGTAGGAAGCTTCTAAATGGCCGTTGATTAACACAGGTCTGTAATTGATGACAAACACCTCAAAAAAGAAATAGGCTGCCATAACAAGAATATAAAATCCACCAAGCACAAGGATGCTGTAATCAACTTTTAAAACACTTTTTCTTTGAATCAGCTGCACCAGCCCAAGGAGTGCAAAACCCAACGCAAAACACAGCGGGACCAGTCCCAACCAGTCTGTGATGGTATAGAGCGCCATATGTACACCTGTGAGCTTATGAACAAATCCATTCAACGTGGCAAAACCAACGGATGAGCCGTTTGGCCCAATCGCTTGCACATCCAGACAACTGATTGCGACCGTCCATAAGATAAATGAAACAAGCAGCCAGAGTGAGACACAAATATTTTTTTGATTTCTTTCTTTCATTTTCCATTCATCCTTTGCAATGTATTGGCCTTTGTCTGAATACACTTTAATCGGACGGAGAAACAAAGGAAAGAATTGGTGTGTCACATACATGATACGAATCGTATCACGCCCATTTTATCAGCATGAGAGCCTTTATCAGCAGAAAAACAAATGTAAACATTGCAGCATAAGGCTGCAAACTGATCATAAAGAAGAGCGCACCTATTGCACTCAAACCTAAAGAAACCTTATCCTTACTACGCAGCCAAAGTGTTGATTTGCAGTTTTGCAGGGCAAGAATCAACACGCCCCATAAAATTGTGACAAAAACAACGATGAAATACGGTATTTTCACATACGGTTCTATTTCTGTCAATGAGAGCAGCGGGACCTCTTGAATTACGCCGTCTACTCTTTGACCGAAGAATAGAAGAAAGAGAAACATAGCCACACTACAATCAAGCAGTCCGAAAACCAAGTTACGAGATTGGTTTTCTTTTTGCTTGTTTTCTTCTTCCGCAATCGTAAGTATTGCGTCGCAGGAAAGCAATTCATCCAAGGATACTGAAAAATACTTGGATATTGCTTTCAAAGAATCAATATTTGGATACCCCCTGCCAGATTCCCATTTTGAGATCGCAGTACGGGAGACATATAATATTTCTGCAAGTTCTTCCTGCGTAAGCCCTTTTTGTTTTCTTAGTTCTTGTAGTTTTTCATGAAATTCCATCATACAATTATTTTTCTATCATAATAAATACATTTATGAGTTCTAATTTGTAGAATTTATTTTTCCATATTGAAGAACGATCTGCAACAAAGCTGGTTCGTGAAACCGCCGGGGATTTTCGCTTCCGTTCAAAAGGTAAAGATGAAGACTTTCATAACAAGAGACGGCCATCTCGCTGTGCTGACAGTCCAGAACCCGGAGGGGAACAGCCTCCGCTATGACGGCCCCGCCGGTATCACGGCGGGATAATGCACCGAAAAATTCGCCTGAAAAGTGCTTTCGGGCGAATTTTTCTTGACATTTCAAGCAATTTATACTAGAATGTGGACACTGTGTTGACAGGGAACAGTATCCCCGGCACCCGGGTCCAGAGAAGAGGCGGCTGGTGAAAGCCTCAGTCGGGAAGGGGGAGAAGGCACCCTTGAGCAGCGGAGCGGAAATGCTCCGCCGGCCCCCGCCGTTACCGGGACAGAGTGCGTATCAGCCAGATACGAATTCAGGTGGAACCACGGATCGATTTTGATTCGCCCTGAGCCGAAAACCGGCTCAGGGCGTTTTTATATGCGCCTGCATTCACAGCCTTATTTGACGGCTGAACAGGTCTTTTTCCGCCATACTGTTTCAAAATCCTCGCCAATACACAAAGTATTGTCTGCGGTTTTTCAACAGCCTGACGAAAAAATCCCTTGTTGATCCGATCAAAACGTCTACGAAAACAGGCTTTGAACTTTCTGAGCCAAACATGCTGAACATAGAAGGAGAGATTGACATGAAAAACACCGAAAAGACCATGGAAAAGATCGTGGCTCTGTGCAAGAACCGCGGCTTTATCTTCGCAGGCAGCGAGATCTACGGCGGCCTGGCCAACACCTGGGACTACGGCCCCCTGGGTGTGGAGCTGAAGAACAACGTGAAGAAGGCCTGGTGGAAGAAGTTCGTTCAGGAGAACCCCTACAACGTGGGCCAGGACGCTGCCATTCTGATGAACCCCCAGACTTGGGTGGCCTCCGGCCATCTGGGCGGCTTCTCCGACCCCCTCATGGACTGCAAGGAGTGCAAGGAGCGCTTCCGTGCCGACAAGCTGATTGAGGACTTCTGCCAGGAGAACGGCATCACCCTGGAAAAGCCCATCGACGCCTTCTCCCAGGAGGAGATGGCCGCCTTCATCGAGGACTATAACGTGCCCTGCCCCACCTGCGGCAAGCACAACTTCACCGACATCCGTCAGTTCAACCTGATGTTCAAGACCTTCCAGGGCGTCACCGAGGACGCCAAGAACACGGTGTACCTGCGTCCCGAGACTGCCCAGGGCATCTTTGTCAACTTCAACAACGTCCAGCGCACCACCCGCCGGAAGCTGCCTTTCGGCGTCTGCCAGATCGGCAAGTCCTTCCGCAATGAGATCACCCCGGGCAACTTCACCTTCCGCACCCGGGAATTTGAGCAGATGGAGCTGGAGTTCTTCTGCAAGCCCGGCACTGACCTGGAGTGGTTCAACTACTGGCGCAACTTCTGCCATGAGTGGCTGCTGAACCTGAACATGAAGGACGAAAACCTGCGCCTGCGGGACCACGATCCCGAGGAGCTGTGTTTCTACTCCAAGGCCACTACCGACTTTGAGTTCATGTTCCCCTTCGGCTGGGGCGAGCTGTGGGGCGTGGCTGACCGCACCGACTACGACCTGACCCAGCACCAGAACACCTCCGGCGTGGATATGACCTACTTCGACCAGGAGACGGGCGAGCACTATATCCCCTACGTCGTCGAGCCTTCCCTGGGCGCCGACCGCGTGGTGCTGGCCTTCCTAGTGGAGGCCTACGACGAGGAGGTCGTGGACGAGGCTAAGAACGATGTCCGCGTGGTCATGCACTTCCATCCCGCTCTGGCACCCTTCAAGGTGGCTGTCCTGCCTCTGAGCAAAAAGCTCAGCGACAAGGCCCGGGAGATCCAGCAGGAGCTCAGCAAGGAGTGGATGGTGGACTTCGACGAGACTGGCTCCATCGGCAAGCGCTACCGCCGGGAGGACGAGATCGGCACCCCCTACTGCGTCACCGTGGACTTCGACACCGTGGGCGACGCCGAGAAGGAAGGCGACAACTGCGTCACCGTCCGTGACCGCGACACCATGGAGCAGGTGCGTATGCCTATTTCCGAACTGAAGGCCTACCTGACCGAAAAGCTGGCCTATTAAGATCAATGCAACAGGACGGGTGACACACACCCGCCCTGTTTTCACATAGTTCACGATTTTGTGAAATTCTTGTGGTAATATAATTCTTTAGACGCGGGGACGCGGCGCACAATTCGGAATCTGCATGCTGCGGCGTGCCCGGTGGTCACGCCCTACATGTTTTATGCGCACAGGGAGATACTTGAAACGATAGAAGGGAAGAGAGCCGATTGCTGTATGTACAGAGCTTTTCCCTGCCCGGTGAGGGGCGGGAGTGGAGCTTCCTGGAGAAGGACGCGGAAAACAGGCGTACCTGCTATGGCAGCCGCTATCCCTTCGGCGTTTTTCAGAACAAGGGCATCTCCAAACTGGAGTTGGAGCCCATCACCATCCTCTGCGGCGGCAACGGCAGCGGCAAAACCACTCTTCTCAACCTGATTGGCGAAAAGTTGGCGCTGCAGCGGGGGGCGGCATTCAACCGCAGCTCCTTTTACGGGTCCTATCTGAATATGTGCCGGGCGGAGACCACACATGCTTTTGACCGGGAGGTCCTGGCCAACAGCCGGGTCATTACCAGCGACGACGTGTTCGACTATCTGCTGGACCTGCGCTGCATGAACGAAAACATTGAGAACAGGCGGCGGGAGCTGCTGTCCGAGTACACGGACAAGCGGTATTCCCACATGCAGATGCGGTCCCTGGAGGACCTGGACGAGCTGCGGAAGGTGGTGGAGGCCCAGCGGCACACCGGCTCCCGGTACGTGAACGACCAGCTGATGCGGGACGTGCCCGGCAAGTCCAACGGCGAGAGCGCCTTTCTGTACTTTACCCGCCACATTCAGGAGAACGGCCTTTACCTGCTGGACGAGCCGGAAAACAGCCTGTCCGCCCGGCTGCAGCTGGAGCTGGCCCGGTTTCTGGAGGATTCCGCCCGGTTTTACGGCTGCCAGTTCGTTATCGCCACCCACTCGCCCTTCTTGCTGGCGTTGAAAGGCGCCCGCATTTATGACCTGGACCGGACCCCGGTCTCCACCTGCCGCTGGACGGAGGTGGAAAACGTCCGGACCTTTTACGACTTTTTCAAGTCCCATGCGCGTGATTTCTGAAACATGCCCTTGTTTTCCACAAAAGAGGTGACCTGTTTGAAAAACTTCTGGCTGTTCCAGCCCTCCGCCGCCGGACTTTCCGGAGGAAAGAAAACTGCCTTCTGGCTTTGGAACGGACTGGTCCTGCTGCTGGCGGGCCTGTGCCTGGGGGGACTGTCCCTGTTCTTCGCCTACGGCGACTATCCCGACGTGCTGATGAAAAGCTATTTCCAGCATCCCCTCATCGCGGTCTTGAATATTCTGCCGGTGGTGCTGGGGCTGTTTCTGGTGTATTTCCTGGTGGGGCGGCCCTGGCTGGCCTTTCTGATCACCGGGGTGGTGGTCTGGGGCTTTTCCCTGGGCAACTACTACAAGCTGCGGTT
>Ga0129317_1000790_pt1 | contig 28810 bp, 40 predicted proteins | sample Cm1ome_FD_94430 | JGI IMG/M metagenome (GOLD analysis project Ga0129317, IMG submission 94430) | Eastern black-and-white colobus group fecal microbial communities from Wisconsin, USA - Cm1105 metagenome | ecosystem: Host-associated > Mammals > Digestive system > Large intestine > Fecal | place... | reverse complement strand
CTGCCTCAACGGCGGCCTCGATGACCTCCATGATGCCCTCGTTGAGGGTGGGGTCGTCCTGCTCGGTCAGGTCTTTCTCCTCGTCGCCGAGGCACTCCTTGACGGCCTGCTTGACCATTTCCTTGAGGTCGTCTGCGCTCATCTTCATAGACTTCGCGCCGGGGATGTTCTTTTTTTTCATGTCGTTGTCCTCCTTATCAGAACGTGATTTCGATGGTGGGTGTCTGCGATTTCTGTGCCCGCGACGCTGCGGGTTTGGTCTGCGGTTTCCGGCTGGCCGCCTTTTCTCCTTCGACCTCGGTAATGAGAGCGTCGAGGGTCTTGGCTGCCTTTTTCATGGTCTCGCTCGCGTCTTTGAGCGTCTTGAGGCGGGCGCTGCTGATTTTGCGGCCCTCCTTAACATCGCTCGCGGCGTCGGAAACGATTTTCGCCGCTCGGTCTGCCGCCTCGGCTGCCTTGTAGCCGGTGATGGTGGCCTCGGGGTTCATGGCCCATGTGACAATGGAAACTTCCCAGAGCTTCACCTCACGGAGGTGCCGGATGCCGCTCTCGTCGTAGTCAAACACGACGGGGTCGTAGCCGATGGAAAGTTCGTTGAGCACACCGTCTTTCAGCAGCACCTTCACGTCGCGTCCCATGCTGGTGTCGCTTACCTTGGCCTTGATGAACAGGCCTTTGGCGTCCTCTCGTAGTTCAATGGGGCGGCCAATGGGGAGCCAGCAGTCATTGTGGAGCGCCAGAATCTTTACGCGCTCCCATCCTTCGGCGATTGTCTTCGTGAAGGCTCCGGGCTCTATGATGTCGCCGCCGTCGTCGATGTTTCCAACGACGGCCCCATAGCCGGAGAAGATGCCTTGCTCCTCGTCGTAGTCGTCCACGTTGAACAGCAGGGTCTTGTACTCTGTTTTGATGCCCTGCTTCTTTGCCCCTCGGGTGAGGGACTTCTCCCACGCCTCTCTGCCGGTCTTGGGAGAGTAATAATTCGGCGACACGCGCAGATTTGCCAGCGCGAGCTTCGCCGCTATTACCGGGTCGTCTGCGACGACGTTGGTCGCCGCGTCCTTTGTGCCGTGTCTGGCCGATTCTGCGGCCATTCCTGCGGCCAAAGTTTCCGGGGCTATCTTTTCCTTATCGAGGTCGATGCCGCCGTTTCTGGCCGCCTCTGCGGCTTGCTGTGGGGTGAAATCCATTTCTATACCTCCTAAAAGTTCGGCGTCATCACGCATCGGCACTGAATGACCTCCTCTGCGGGCCCATCCGGGTCGCGGGGGAAGCGTAGGCCGTTGCTGAATTTGCCGTCGATGGGTACTGTCTCGCCATTCATGCGCTTGTGGTCGCGCCGGTAGTCCGGCGTGATGCTCATGTGGTGCCACGTCTTTGTCTGGGCTCCGGCCTTTACTACCATATCGTACTGGCCGGTGGAGAGGCTCGTCATGGTTTCCTGCTGCGCGATGAGGTGGGCGCGGGTCTCCGTGGTCTGCATTTCCTGCATGATGCTATCGGCGATGAGCTGCGTGCTGTCGCCGTTCTCGATGCCGTTGGAAACGATGCGGGCGATGTTGTCCTTCGTGGCCTGCTGGATGTTGACGACGCGCCTGCCGCCTCGCAGCTTGGCCGTGCTGATGAGCTCGGGCCGCTGCACTCCGCGTAGGCCGTAAAGATTCTGCGCGGCCTGTGCTCCGGCGTTGTATGTCTTTTTCCACAACGGCTCGAAAATCTTGTTGAGAACATCCGTCTCGCTCGTCCAGTCGATGAGACCGCCTACGAACTCGTCAAGGAGGTTCTTTTGCTGTGCCTCTGAAAGGGCAGCCCATGCTGCCGTGTCTACCTGCCCGGTCTCTGTGATGTAGTCCTTGAGGTATTCAAAGGCTGTGCGCCCGGCTTTCTGCGTGGTTCCGAGGGCCTCGCCGATGCGGCGGGCCTGCTCCCGGAAATACTTGCTTGTTGCAATCTCAAAGGCCGTTATGCCCTCTCTGGCGGCTGCGTCCTCGCTGCGGGCGACAGCTCGTAAGCTGACACTTTTGCGCTGCTTCCCGCCGAGACCGCCGATGGTGATGGTGTCGCCGTATTCCTCCTCGGCTGGTTCTTCGACTTCGATTACCTCTGCCGGGGCTTCCTCGCCGTATTGCAGGTTCGCCATGCTGCTTGAAACGGCTACGGGGTCTTCGTCCGCTCTAACAAAGATGTCGGAGAAGGTCGTCTTGTAGACGTCGCCGCCTGTCCGGGCCGCTGGCATATCCAAAAGCTCGCGGGCCTCGTCTTTGGTGATGAGCCCTGCGTTCCATCCGTCGATGGCTTTCATCTTGTCGAACTCTTGGTTTCGCGGCACGATGTCGTCGTAGCGCCAGATGAGGTGGTCGCCGAAAAGCGGTAGGAGTTGCTGGTTGATGGCGTCCTCGCGTCTGCGTAGGCGCGGCATGAGGACGTTCTGCGCGTAGATGTACTGCGCAGCCTCGGATGTCGCCCGGTTGCTGCTCTCGGTGATGCCCATGATTTCACGTGGTACGCCGAAATGCTCGAGGCAGGCGTCTCGGATGAAGGTGCGGCCGTTTACCATGTCCATGTCCTTCATGCTCTCCGCGACTTTCTGGATGGTGATTTCTCCGTCCGTGGTCGCTATGCCGTGGCTCTTGAATACGCCTTTGAAGCGTTCGAGCCACTCGGCGCGGAATCGCTTGCGCTGCTCGTCGCTGCTGCCGGGCATACTAACGATGAGATTCGGCGTTGCGTCGTTGTAAAAGAAACGTTTCTGAAACTGCGCTGCGTACTCGTCGATTTCAACCTCATCGGCGATGGCCTCCGCTTGACCGAGGCCGCGAAGAAACGGGTCGAGGGGGTTGAGCTCCTTCATGACGAACATATCATCGACGCTCACATCGAGGATGGTGCCGGATGTCGTCTTGACGGAGTAGTATGGGTGGTCGAGGTAAGGCGTCATCAGTACCCAATGGGTAGGTACGGGCCAAAGCTCGGCCGGGCGGCCTGCTGCGTCGCGCTCTATGACGAAATAGCCCTCGCCCTTTAGGAGGATGTAGGTTTCCTCAAGCTGCCAGAGGCTTGCGCGGGTAAACTCGTGCAGGGGGTTCGGGTTCTCCCAGAACTCGAGGAACGAGTGCCGGGTGACTTCTCTTTCGTTGCCGTTGCTGTCGATGGTGAGGAGCTTGCCGGAAGCAAAAGAGAGGTCGGATGCGATGCGCGTTACCACGGCGAGGCGCGGGTTCTTCGCGTACATCTTCATCCAGTCTTGGGTGTTCCGCTCCGGCGGGCGCGTCCAGCGCGGTATCATGCGGTTGTTCCCCGCGTTGTGGAACTCCTCGCTTGGGGCCTGCCTGCGCCGGTTATAAATCGCCACGGCTCGTCACCTCGCTTTCATGTCTGTTCATTGTGCTGCGTCCTCCTTTAGTCAACATCGAGGCTCCACCTGCGGTTGGCGTTCTGGGCTGCGTCGATGAGCATGGTCGCGGCGTCCGGGGCGTCGTCGTGCTCGTTCGGGCCTATAATGGTGTAGCCTGTGAGTTGGTCGTAGAATTTCTCGTAGTCGCTCCCGTGAGCGTAGTCCTGCCGGAAATATATGTGCTGCTTCACTTGGGCGCTCGCTGTGAGGATGCGGGTCTCCTTATTGGCCGAGGACGCGACGGGCTCGATGGCCGTGTAGCCTCCGGCCTTTTCCTTGATGCTCTTGGCGTAGAGGCGGCCGCCCGCGTTGCTCTCGATGCGGAATCTCTGTATCTTCCAGTTCTCGAGCAGGCCGAGGGTGAGGGGCTCCGTGACCTCGGCTTGCGCCTGCGTGAATATGCAGTCAACGATGTAAATGTCTGTGCCGAAAAGGTAGGCGACGAGCATGGCGTAATAGTCCGTGCCGGTGTCTGCGACGTCTGCCACGGCGATGACGCCGTCCGGGGTGCGGCCTCGGATGTCGTCGAGCTCGAAGTAGTTGAGGCTCTCGGCGGGGAACAAAAGGCCCTCGGCCGGTTTCGGGTCTTGCTGGTAAAGGCTGCGGAAGACGTGCGGGTTGGCTGCCTTTTGTGATAAAAGGCGCTCAAGACTGTGTCGCTCCGGCCATAGCGCCTCGCCGTCGTTTCGCGGGTCGAGCTCTGTCGGGTCGCCCTCCTTGATGGCCGGGAACTTGATGACTTCCCATTCCTCCGGCTCTCGCTTGAGTAATACTCCGGCGAGGTCGTCTTGGTGCCAGCGCGTGAGGGTGATGAGCTGACGGCTGGCGTTGTGGAGGCGGGTGCTTGCTACGGTGTCGTACCAGTCTTGTATGCTGCGTCGTACCGTTGGGCTCCATGCGTCTTTGGGGTCTTTGTAAGGGTCGTCGATGATGAGAACGTCTATGGCCCGGCCGGTGAGGCCGCCGCCTATGCCGACGGTGACGAGGCCGCCTCTGTGGTCTACTACCTCAAACTCGTCCGCATTGCGTAGCCATGCGCCTCCGATGCGGGCGTTGGAGGCATTCAGCCGTGTTCCGGGGTAAATCGCGGCGTATTCCCTTGTGTCGATGATGCGCTGCCCGTCGCGGTTGAACTTGGATGCAAAGTCGTGGTTATAGGAGACAAGGCCGATGCGGAGGTCTGGGTTGTCTCCTAACATCTTGGCCGGGAGGCGTCGGCTGCACAGCTCGCTCTTGCCGTGCTGCGGCGGCATGAATATCATGAGCTTTTTTATCTTCCCGGCCGCAAATTCGTCGAGCTTCCTTGCGTATGTCTTGTGGTGCCAGTTCTCGACGTATAGCGGGTTCGTGTACTTGGTGAAGTTGATGAGGCTGCGTCGGGCAAGTTCCATCCTCGCGGCCCGCGCTATGTCTCGTAGCTGCTGCTTTGTGTATAGGCTTTCCCGGGCGTCAATCCCCATCGTCATCACCTCCGTCCATTCTGGCGAGCTTCTCGAGGTCTTCCTCGGATAGCTTCGACCAGTCGATTCCGCTTTCGGTCTGGCCGTTCTGGCCGGGTCTGGCCGGGGTGCCGGTCGGGCTCTGTCTATATCCTATCTCTGCGAGGCGGTTGCTGCTTTCAAGCTTCGCGCCCTCCGTTATGAGGCGTATGATGGAGTTCACGTCAAGGTCGTCGGGCTTGAGTTTCTCAAGGGCCTCGAGGGCCTTTTTCTGCATAAAGACGCCGGTCTTGGTCTGCCGTCGCCTCATGTCCTTCGCGTCCTTGAGGCTTTGCACGCGGGCCTGCCGGTCGAGGTCGATGTCGTATGCCCGGGCCCGCTCTACCCATTCCCATTGTGCGCTCCATCGTGCCAAAAGCTGTCTACTTTTGCCCAACTGCTTCGCCACGGCCTGTTGGCTGCGCTCCGAGCCTAAATCGCGGTAGATGGAAAATGCCTCGAACGCCTGCGCACTTTCACCTTTTTGGCGCTCCCACGGGAGGAGGCCCGTGTCTGCTGCGGTGCGTTTTGTTGGCATTCTCCCTCCCTCATTTCTTCACGGTGTACTTGTAGATGATGTCTCCGTTCTCATCCTTTCCGGCCGGGGTAAGCACGCCGCCGTAAGCCTTGGCGGGGCTTGTGCCGCCTTTGATGTTGTTCCAGTTGTTCCGTAGCCATTGGGCCATTGTGGTGTCGTAGAGGAGGGCCCGGGCGCGGTTGCTGCCGGTGTTGTAGCCGCAGGCGCTTACCCACGGAAATCCGAAATACCGTTTGATTGGCTCCTCGATGTCGGAAAAGCGGACGCGGCCGTTTTCTCTGGCGAGGATGATGGCATTGCCGATGTTGCCGGTCTGGCTGACGCCCCACTCGGGTGGTACTCCACAGCAGTTGCAGGCGTCGTTGCACTCGCGGCAAAATGCGTCGGAGACGTGGAAACGCATACCGTAGCCGTGTGCTATCTGCCTCATGTCGTGTATGATGGGGGCCTTTATGGCTCTGTTCAGCCGCTTGTATCCGGCCTGTTTGCTCTGCTCCATGTAGAACTTGTGGATGTCGTAGCCGAGCACCTCGCTCATGCCTGCGTATCTGGCTTTGAGCCGCTCATCGGCTCTGCTCTCCATGCAGAAGAACTCCGTTGTGACGCTGTCGGCTCCGGCTTCGTGCGCGAGGCGTATGAGTGTCGGGTAGTCGTCGCTCGCTCCGATGATGTATGGCCTCAAGCGCAGAGTAACGTGTACGCCGAGGTCGGTGAGGCGCTTAATGGCTGCGAGGCGGGCCTGCGGAGACGGCACGCCTTTTTCTATTCGCTTGGCCTTTTCTGCGTCGGCGGTGATGATGCTGATTTTGACGTGCCAGTTGTGCGTGTGCTTGGCGAAAAGCTCCATGTATCGCTCGTCCTCCGTCCACCATGCCGCCTTGGTCGAAAAGGAGAGGGGGTAGTCTATCTTGTCGAAGTAGCGAAGGAGTTCGAGTGTGACGCCGTTCCTGCGCTCGTACTCGTCGAACTCGTCCGCGAGGCCGCCCCATTGCATGATGCGCCGGTCTCGGATGTATGGGAAGAATTGAACGTCTGTCTTGTTCGCGGCCGCCGTGTTGTTCACGGCTGCGTTCTCGAAAAGGGCTATAACCTTCTCCGGGTTGACGCAGCGCGGCTTGGCCTCGAGGTATCCCTTGACGGTGTGGCTTTTCTGGAAGAATGAAAAGCAGTAAAGGCAGTTGTAGGAACATCGGCTGTAGGTGTCGAAGGTCATCGGCATGGAGCAGTCCGGGATTTCCATGCTCCATCGCGGGCTTGTGTAGTTCCGCTTAAGCTCCATAGTGCTGCCCTCCCTCCGTGTCAAGTATCTCGCCGTTGAAGCGGTTGCCGTACTCGAGGAAGACGTTCCGCGCCTTGGTCTTGGTCGTCTTCACGAATGCTGGCGTGATGGTGCTCCCGGCTGCGCGTAGGCGCTGCATCGACGTTGAGAGCTTGCACTTGACGAGGTACATCTTGACCGGCTCGCCGAGGCTTGCTATGTACTGCATCATGCCGGGGTTCGTGATGCGGTCGCCCTCGAGGACGACGTTCTGGCCCTTGAGGCGCTTGAGCTGCTGCTTTATCTTTGGGGCTGCGTTGTACGGGAGGGTGTCGGTTCCCTCCGTGCGCTTGTCGATGCCGTACTTTCCGAGTAGCACAAAATCGCCGGAGCGCGTCAGGGGAATGATATCCTCGAACACCTCCGGCTCTGCCTTGATGAAATTCTCTCGGACGAACGTGGTTTTCCCGCTCCCGCTCTGTCCTATGATGACGTAAAACATGGTCGCCCTCCTTTCAGTCCATGCGGATGACCGTGGTGCTCGCGCCTTTTTTCACGGCTCCGCTGTGGCCGTTCTCCTCGGCCCATGCCCGGGCGTCGGATGCGTGCTCAAATGTGAGGGTGATTACCCACGACGCGCCTACGTAGTCGCCGGGCTCGTCGTCGTATTCCTCAGCGTCGTCCTCGAGGTCGTCGTTCCGGGCAAGGATGAGCGCGATTTCCTGCGCGGAGAATCCTGTCGCCTTTGCCTCCTCGATTTCGTAGTCGCCTAAAAGCTGCTCGAGCTTGGAATAATCCCATTGGCCCTTGATTTTGTTGAGGGCCACGTTCAAGAGCTTTTCTTCCTTCTCGTCGAGGTCAACGACGGAGACGGTCGCGGTCTGGCGGCCGAGATGCTTATAGACGGCCAGCCTTTGATGGCCGCCGACGATGCGGCCGGTGCGCTGATTCCAAACGATGGGCGCTACCTCGCCGAATGTCTCGATGCTGTTCTTGAGCCGCTCAAATTCCGGGTCGCCGGGTTCCAGCGCGACGCGGGGGTTGTAGTCGGCTGTGTGAAGCTGCTCGAGCAGCATTTCCCTAATTTCCATAAGCGGTTCCCTCCATGTGGACGACCATGTTCCGGCTGCCTTTCGGAAACTCCTTTTCGAGCTCGTGCTCTGCCAGCCAGTCCATAGCGGCCTCGCGGTCTGGGAAGGAGAGATATATGCTAAACTCTCCATCTTCGTCGCTGCCGCTTTCGTCCTTGTCTTCTTCGTCGCCGGTGTCTGCGTCTTCGTACTCCTCAACGACATCATCCGCTTCCTCGCCGAACAGGGTCGCTATTTCTCCCTCCGAAAAGCCGGTAAAGAGGATTTCGTCGGTCTCGAACTCGGAAAGCAGGGTTTCCAGCTTTCCGTAGTCCCACTGGCCCTCGACCTTGTTCATGGCGACATTGAGGAGCTTTTCCTGTCGTTCGTCAAGGTCTACGACGACGGCCTCCGTCTCGGTCTCGCCGAGGTTGTTGAGGATGTAGTAGCGCTGGTGCCCGCTGATGAGGTTGCCGGTTCTGGCGTTCACAACAAGCGGGTCTACGAGGCCCCACCTTTCGATGGAGCCCTTGAGGGCTTCGTACTCCTTTTCGCCGGGCTCAAGCCTTTTTCTCGGGTTGTATGCTGCCGGTCTGATGTCCCGTAGGAGCATTCTCTTGGTCTGCATCTGCATTTGGGCGGTTCGCCTCCTTCTTTGGTTCGTATGGGCACCGTGGGAACGGGCAATGCAGTCTCCCGCCGCAGTCCGTTGACCAGATGCACGCGGGGCACTCTGCTTTTGCTTTCACGGTCGTCCTCCTTCGCGCACGAAAAAGACCGCCCGGGTGGCCGGGCGGCTCATCGACAGTTTTTCAGTATGGGTATAGTGTAGCACACAAAATTGCACAGGTCTATTGCGCGATTTTTTCGCCCAAAAATTGCATCCGGGTCACAACACGGCCTGCGCTCCATAAAGCATGACGGCAACCTTCTGAACGAGCCGTTTTCGGTTCCTCCATACGGTGGTGTAGTCGCATGGTATGGTCTCTGCTATCTGCTCGTCGCTGCGGCCGTCGATGTACTTGCCCTTGACGGTCTCGTAGTATGTGTCGGCCTCGATGGCGGTCAAAGCCTTTTCCACGCACTCTATCTCGTATGTGTCGGCCTCGATGGTCGCCTCCATGTCCATGACGAGGGCCTCGAGTATCTCCTCTTGGGTAAGTCGGATGCCGGTGCGCGAGAATCGCACAATGGATTTACTGCGCTGCGGGGCTCCGTATGTTTTGATTTCTTCGAGCTTCTCTCGGTCTTCTTTGACCTTGAGTTTCAGAACAGGGATAGCGTATAGCCTGCGCTCGGTGGCCTTGTAGGCGTCCTTTGCCACGCTCATGCCCTGCATCCGTCCAGCGTTAACGGCCTTTTGGATTATTGCGTCGAAGTCCGGGTTTTTGGTTTTTCCCATTGTGTAGCCGCCTCCTTTTCGGTGGTTTATGGGGTGGCCGTTCCTCAAAAGGGGGCGGCCGGTCTTTACTCCTCCGGGAATGGGTCGTCGTAGTCTTCATAAGCCTGCGGCGCTGCTTCCCTGCGGGGGCCGCCGAGGAATTGAACGTCGTCCGCGATGCACTCGGCGACGGTGCGCTTGTTCCCGTCCTTGTCCTCGTAGCTGCGGTTCTGCCATGTTCCAATGACGGCCGCTTGTCGGCCCTTGGTGAGGTAGCGGGCGCAGAGGTCGGCGGTGTTCCTCCACGCGATGACGTTGATGAAATCGACGGGCCGGTTGCCGTCTTTGTCCTTGTGGTCTCGCTCGACAGCGAGGGTGAAGCTGCAAGTGGTGACGCCGCTGCGGGTGACGCGGCGTTCCGGGTCTTTCGTGAGGTTCCCGATGAGAATGACTTTATTCATGCCTGTGCTCCTTTTCCGTAAGCTCGGCGAGCCGGGCTCGTACCTGCTTGAGCAGGAAAAGCCTCTTTGAGGCCTGCTTGGTCGCAACAGGCATTATTCCGGCAAGGTTCGGTGAAATGATGCCGAGGAGGGCTTGGGAGCCCTCCGGCGGGTGTGCTGCGCGTTCCGTGCTGGCGATTTCTGCGTCGAGGTCTGCAAGTAGCTTGGCGTCGCTGATTTGCCCTGCGAGGTTGATTACGTTCTTCATGGTGTCTCCTTTCATCCGACGTATTCTTTCGGCGGGGTCTCGAACTCCTCTCCGATTTTCTTCCAGAGGTGGAGGCAGTACGGGTGCCGGTTGACGTATTGGCTGCGCGGCGGGTGGTATTCCACGACGCATTCCTCCTCGCCCCAGAAGATGTCTTTTATCATGCACATTTCTTCCCACGTGGGGCAGCGCCGGGCGAGGCTGACGCTGACGTGTTCCCAGCCGCCTCCCCACGACGCAACGATGACGACGGCTTCCGGCTTGTAGCTCGGGTGGTTGAGGTAGGCTGCAAAACCGTCGAGGCCGGTCTGGACAATGCGCAGGCGGTAGTTGGCCTTAATGTCGTCGAGTGGTCTCATTGTCTTCACTCCTCCCGTCGCAGAAATCCCATGAGCCGCCCGATGCTGATGCAGCTATCCATGAGGACGTCCAGCCGCATTGCTTTCGTCTCCTCGTCGGAGTTCTTCGCCCGCTGCGCAATTCCGGCAAGGTCGGCCATGTTCCCGCGCAGATGGACAAGCTCGTTATGCTCGTCGCTGGCCGCTGCCGCAGCTCGGAGGGCTTCTGCGAGGTCTTCGTTGTTGCGGCGGGCCGTGTCGTAGCGGGTGATGCCGGTTTCTTGGTATGCGTTGTAGGCGGTGTCGGCTTTGTTCTGGTAGCGCTCCGCGAGTTTGTAGAGCTTTTCTTTGTCCATGTTGCGCCTCACTTTTCGAGAACGTCTCTAAAGGCCCCGGCGATGCACTCCGCCATGATGGTCGCGGTCTTGGTCTCGCTTTCTTTCGCGGCTCTTTTGATGGCTTCGCCGATTTCCTCGGGTTCGAGGCCGGTGTTCTCATAGGCTGCGAGGCGTTGGACGAGGGTCTCTTTTGTGGCTGCGCTCCAATAGCCGGTCTTGATGCCGTTCACTCTTTCGTGTGTAAGTCGTTCCATGCTGCGCTCCTCTCTCAATCCAGTAGCAGGAGTACGCCGTTCCTTCCTACGGAGAGGCGGTAGGGCTCGAGCTCCTCTGCGGTTGCGTGTTTGTGCCCGAATAGGGTCTTCATGTCCTTCCATACCTCCCACGGCACTCGGTAGCAGTCTCCGTGTCCGAGGCCCGCGATGATGAAACAGTCGGCTCCCATGCGCTGGTACTTGTCGAGCTGCTCTGCCTGCTCCCGCGTTACACGGCTTTGGTCGATGCGGGTGTCGGCCGTGTACTTGGCGTCAAAAAGCACTGTCCGGCCTCCCTTGAGGGTGCCTTTGTAGTCGGCCTGCGCGTGCTTCTCGTAGTAGGCAATGAACTTCCCGTTTCCGAGGTCGCGGGTCGGACGCATGGGCTCGGGCGTCTTCTCAATGGCCGCTTCGCCTTTCTGCTCGTAGTAGCGGAGCGCGAGGTCGATGTATTCCTCGAAGTGCTTGCCCTGCGCCTTGGAAATGGCTCCTTTGTACTGCTTCACCGGGTCTTTTCGGTGCGTGGTCTGGCGGTATGGCTGTCTCGCCATGTTCTCCCTCCTTTGTTTGGCTCGTTTGTTGTGTCTCCGTATCTCATGGCATTCAGATGGTCGCGCACGAGCTTGTCGATGACGCGGCCGGGGCTGCTGTAACCGGCCATTGCCGCGAGGCGGTAGAGGTGGTAATGGGTCTGCGCTGTCACGGTGGTCGTGAGACGCTTCGTGCCCTTGCTCATTGGCGTTGGCTCCCTTCTCTCCAATACTCGACGAAGTAGGTGTACTGCTTGCTCGCCCCGCGCTTTTCTCGGCCGTGTCTGACGGTATAGCCGTTCCGCGCAAGAATGACTATGAGCGTGTCGCGGTCTGCCGGTGAGGCGCAGTCGATTTTCTGGCGGTCGTTCATCCGTTCAGCCCTCCGTCCATGCCGCTCGGATATTCCCGAATGAGGTCGTCGCCCCAAACGGCCTTGAGACTGTCTTTCATGAAGACCGGAACGCCTGTTATGTGGGCGTCGTCCACGATGGCTTGTATCCATTCTCGCTTGGGCTGCTTCTTTGCGCTGCCGGGGCCGGTCATTGCTCCGATGATTACCCATTCGACCTTTTTCTCGTAGCCCTCGCTGCCGTCGCTGCGCTCTCCGACGGCCTCGAAGGGCTCGAGGAGCGGCTCGATGCTGACGAAGGTGTTGTGATGCTTGCTCCACCAGAAAGGCTTATCCGGGCCGGTTGTGGTCGTTCCGTACCAGAAATTACGTTCCTCCGGGAGTTTCCCTTTGCTGGCAAGGTCGAGGTATCTGGCCGGATTCTTTGTGAGAAACAGGTACGTATGTTGCGGTGCCCTTTGGCAGGCGTCGAGAATCCGCTCTATCCACTCGTCGGGTACCCATGCGCCGAACAGGTCGCTCATGCTGCACACGAAGATGTTGGACGGTGCTTTGCGCTGCTCCGGGTATGTGAGGGTGTAGGCGTGTAGCGTCGGTGCAAAGCCTTTCGGGTAAGGTGTCGGCCTGCGGTAGCCGCCCTCTTTGGTTTTTAGGCGCGTCGGCCGTTCCACGACGTAAAGCTCCGAGCCGCCGTCCGCGCTTGGCGCTGTGGTGATGGCCTCATCCGGCCACTCGTCGATTTTCGGTTCAAACCTGCTGACGATGCGCCGGGCGTAGCAGTATTCGCAGCCGTGTCGGCAGCCGGTAATGGGGTTCCATGTGTGGCTGCACCACTCGATTTTCGTCTTGTGGACGTTCATGGTCTATCCTCCTTCGTTCTTTTTCCTGCCTCCCCGACGGGGCGGGCGCGGCCGGGTATCCTCTTGGCCGCACCTGCTCGGGTCGTTCGTGCATGGGTTCCTGCACTTCCCGCGCTGCTGGCAGTCTGCGCAACACAGGCTGTCTCTGGCCCTGTCGAAGTAGAAAATCATGCAGCGCCGGGGTTCTTTACTCGTCGTCATCTGCTACAATGGCTGCGAGGTGTTCGAGCTTGCGCTGTTCTGCTTCGCTGTTGTCTCCGAAGATGACGTCAAGCTGGTTGAGCATGATGCCGACGTCGGCGCGTTCCTCTTCGACGGATGCGATGATGGCATCGTAGTCGCCCTGATTGAAGTCCTCGTGACGGACGTACTTGAGCAGGGATTTCGTGAGCTCGCTCATTTCCTCCACGGCCATGAGGATTTGCGCCCTTTCTCCGAACTTGACGACGGCCGCCTCGTAGAGGGCCATTTCCCGCTGCTCCGGCGTTTGTTCGTCCTCGCTGCTGTCATCGACAGATACCGAGATTTCAGATTTCAGATACAAAGCCGGGCGCACGCCGCTGCTGCCGTTGTACGCGAGGTGGCCGTAGCTGCTGCTCCCGTCCGCGTTCACGTTGCGCACGGAGGAATCGTATTCGTCAAGTCCGCTGTAGGGGGTAGCTGTCCACCACCATTTTCCGATGGGCGGAAGGGTGTCGCGGTGCCTGCGGTAGTCCTCCATCGTCAGCAGTCCAACCTTGACGCTGTCCTTCCCGTACTTGGGGAGGCCGTCGTCCGCTGTGAGGTCGATGACGTACTCGCAGATGTTCCCGGCTCCGAGTTCGTCTTCCAGCTTGCGGAGGAACTCGCCGTTGAGGTAGGCACGAAGGGTGGAGGCTGCGAAATCGCACTTGTTTCCTTCGTCGAATGCCCTGTTTTCGGTGATGTCGGTGGAAACGACGTAGGTGCGTAGGGGGAGCCCTTGGCTGCTCCTGCTGTGGTCGAGCACCGTCCACTGGATGCCTGCGCCGTAAAAGGTTTCGCCGCGCTTGAGGTCTTTAAGCTGTTTTTTCATGTGTACGTTCCTTTCTGGCCTGTGGCCCTGTTATGCGTTGTAGGGGTCGGTGTAGCTCCAATCCCATGTTTCGCCGGTCTTTTCGTAGGTGGTGCGGTAGTGGTTATGGGCTCCGTCGCCCTCAAAGAAGAAATAATCTGCCGGGAGTGTGCGGCCGACGTTGGTCTCGCCGGTCTTCTCGGCCCACCATCGCTGTAAAACGTCCTCCGCAAGCGCGGTAAGCTCTGCTGTTGCCGGGTTCTCCGCGCTGTATGCGAACTGGTGCGGGGCCGTTATGACATCCTCGATGCTGCTGCCGTAGATGCCCGCGTCGTAGCGGTTCAAGATGCACCAGATGATGGCTGCCTGTTCGGCCTTGCTCTGGATGCCTCTGGCCTCGGCCCATACGACCTTGGCGCAAATGGTTACGGTCTCCTCGGTGTACGGGGGTGCTGCGGCCTGCTCAGGCGTGTGGAGTTCCTCTTGGTCGCTGTCGCTCTCGGACGGCTCTGCCGCCGCCTCCGGCGCGGCGTCTGTCTGGTAAGCCCTCGTGACCGTCCGGGTCTCGATGCCCTTTTCCGTGGCCGTGACGGGTTTGAGGGCCCCTCCCGCCGCAAATACGCTCGCTGCGAGTATCATCAAAACGACGGCGGCGGTCATAAATCTATTCATCGTCGTGTGTCTCCTCTCTGGCCTCAAGGGCCTTTATCTGCGCTTTCTCAAGCCGGTCGGCTAAGGAATCGAGGCTGTATCTGCCGTTGTAATAGCTCTGCCGTTCCTGCCATTGGCGGTTCACTCCCTCGATGAGCCGACGGCTACCGTCGCTTTGTGCGGCGCTGACAGCTTCGATTTTCTCGCGGAGGGCGGGCGGCAGCATCGCCTGTTTCCGCTGCCGCTCGACCTTCTCCTCGTAGGCTTGCAGAAATGCAACGCGGTCGAGGCCCGCCTTTGAGGCGCTCCCTCTGGCGTATGCGACGTGCATCGCGTAAAGCTGCCCGTATCCGATGGCGTCAATGGTCTCCGCGATGGCTGCCGGAAGCTCGCGGTGGTAGTCCCTGTGGCAATACTCTCCGGCGACGGAAAGGTACTTCGCCACGACGGCCCATGCCTCGTCGGGCGGTATGATGTCCGGGTGCTGAATGCGCGTCATAAGCTCCCGTATCTCCGCGATGGAGGGCGGCCATTTCGACGTGCTGATGTGCTGCTTGACCGCCAGCCCAACGAGACCGGCGTTGTCCTCGCTGAAAATATCGGCCCATACGGCTACCATGCTGCGGATGTGGTTCTCGTCCTTGAACTTGTCGAAGTTCGGGTAAGCCATTGTGATGACGCCTATGAGCTTGATGGTTTCCTTCTGGGTCACCAGACGTCGCCTCCTTCCTCGCTTAACATCTTCCCAAGCACCTCGAGGGTGTTCGGCTTTTCTCCGGCCCTCGGCCGGGCCTGCGGTGCTGTCTCCTCCGGGCCGCTGTATTGGTTCTCCCATTCGCGGCCGTTGAGCCATGTTGCCGGGTGCGGGGTGTAGCGTATCTCGCGAAAACGGCTGTCGAACGCCTTTGCGGTTTCAACGGCGTTTATAATCCGCTCTGTGAGCTCCTCATCCGGCTCTATCTTGGCCCACGCCTTTTCTGCGTCTCCGATGCTGACCTTTCGCGGGTAAACGGCCCAAAAGGCATTGAAGCGGGCTTCCTGCGTTTTCGTAAGCGTGGACGGCTTTCGTCTGCGCGGCTTTGGCGCTGCGTCCTCGACAAAATCAGGTTCAGCGCTGCCGCCGTCGTCGGGCTCCGGCTCGGCCGCTCCCCCCGTGGGGGGTAAGGGGGGTATATCTTCTTCCTGTTTACTGTTACTTCTTACTGTATACTGTTTACTGTTTACTGGTTGCGGCAAGGGTTCCGAAAGGGTTTCCGAAAGGGTTTCGGAAGGGTTTCCGCAACCGTTCCGAAAGGGTTTCCGAAACAGTTTCGGTAAGGCTTCCAGTAAGGGTTTCAAATAGGGCTTTCCGGCCTCGGTTGCGAGCCCTTCGAGGTGCGCATAGACCGTGTGAAAGAGGTCGCTGCGGGGCAGACCCTCGAGCTTTGTAAGAGCTCCTTTCACTTGGTTCGGGTTCTCGATTGGGTTGTAGCGCAGGAAGTTCTTGAGAAGAATCATTCGCGTGTCTTCCTCGTAGATGACTATTCCGCTTCCGAAAAGCTCTCGCCATGCGTGTGAAAACCGTTTTTCCGGGAGTTTCGTGTCTTCGAGGGCGTATGCCTTTGGTAGCTGGTAGCATCCGAGTACGTTCCTGTGCTTGGTCGTGAGTAGATAAATCAAGAGGTATCGGGCGTCCGGCGACAGCGTGAGGACTTTCTCATCGTCCCAGAAACGGGCGTCTATTTTGGAATACAATGCGGTTTCACCTCCTCCTATCGGATGGAGGGGAGGCGGTGCCTCCCTCAATCCATCGTGACTGTGCTGCCGTCTTCGCCCGCGTGCACGGTGATGTTCTGCGGGAAGCGGGCTTTCATCGTCGGGTCGTGGCTGATGGCGAGAATCCGCATTCCGGGGTTTCTGGCCGCCATACTCGAAAGGGCGTCGGCGTATGCCTCCGTGCCCTCCGCGTCGAGGAATGGCGGTTCGTCGATGAACAGCATCCCGAGCTGGATGCCCGCCCTGCGGGCTTTGATGTCTGCGAGGCCGAGGGTGACGGCCAGCGCGATTTTTACCTTTTCGCCGCCGCTGTGGCTCTGGTACGGACGGCTGCTGCCGCTGATGCTGTTAATCCAGACGTCAAGGCTGTTGACTACCTGCTTGGTGCTGCGCTGCTCGCGCTCGGTGCGAATGTCCACGGCCATCTTGCCGCCGGTCATGGCTGCGAGGATGTCGTTTGCCCGGTGCATGATCTCCGGCACGATGCCCCGGATTATCATGTACTGGATGCCGTCGAGACCGAATGCCTGCACAAGCGTCTGGTAGTCGTCGAGGGTCTTGGCCGTCGCGCTGATTTCTGCGCGGTAGGCGGTGGCCTGCTCTGCCGCCTCCTCAATGGCTGTGAGGCGCGTCTGGATGCCTCCGCGCTCGGTTGCGAGGCCGGTGAGGTAGTCGGCGAGCGTCTTCCTGCGGGCGGTAAGCTGCTCGAGGTTTCCGTTTCCCTCCGGGATTCTGGCGCGGATTTCTCCGGCGTCGATGATGGTCAGTGCCTTTTTTGCGTCAAGCTCCGCAGCCTCTGCCTCGAACGCCTCTATCTGTGGAAGCAGGGCGGCCGCTGTGGCTGCTGCGGCTTTGCATTGGGGAAGTGTGTCGGCGAGGGCTTTCGATGCTTTCAGCGACGCTCTGGCGGCCTCTGCACGAGCTTCGGCTGCGGTGAGAGGTTCTTTCTCTGCTTCAATGGCCTCCAACCGGGCGCGGGCCTCGGCCTGCTTTGCCTCCTCGGCTGCGATGGCTGCGTCGAGCTCCTTGACGGATGCCTCTGCCGCTGCCAGCTTTGGCGCGAGGGCTGCGAGCCCTTTGTACTGCATTTCCTTGTCCGCGATGGCTGCGATGTCGGCTGCCGGGTCTCCTACGGTGTCGTACTGCGCTTTTTCCGCTCCGTACTCGACGGAAAGGCGGTCGTACTCTGCGCGGTCTTCTTTCCGGGTCTTCTCGAGCGTCTCCTTGAGGGCGTCGAGCGTTCCCTTGGCCGCGACGGCATTCTTCAAGAAATTGCAGGTCGCCTCCTCCGGGTGCGGGCATCCGCTGTCGTCGAGGATGGCTGCTGTTTTGCCGTAGTAAGAAATCCGCTGATTGATGTTGTCGATGCGGGCGCGGCTTTCGGTGAGGAAAGTATCGCGGGCCTGCTTGGCTGCTACGAGCGCCTTATGTGCCTCCGTAAATTTTGCAAGGCGGCTCTCTGCCTCCCTGCGGGCCGGGACGAGCGCCTCAATGGCTGCGGCCGCTGCTTCGATGTCTTCCTTGCGCTCGAGGATGGCCCGGGCCTGCTCTTTGCTTCTCTGGCGGCTCTCAACGACGCTCTGCGACGTTTTGAGGGCTTCTCCGATAGAACTGGCCTCTTGGGTAAGGCTGCGGAGTTTCTCGACGTCTGGCGCGGTTTCCTCGATGGCTGTGCGAGCTTCCTCCACATCGGCCGCTGCCTTTTCTGCTGCCGGAAGGGCTGCCGCGAGGCGGTCGGCGTCGCTGTGCTTCCTGCGGGCGGCTTCTGCCTGCTGCCGCTTGCCTGCTGCGTCTGCTTCAAGCCGGTCAGCCTCCTTGAGTTTTTCGTCGGCCTGCCGTGTGAGCTCCTCCCGCATGGCCTCGCTGCGCTGTGCCTCTGCGATGGCTGCGTCGAGGGTCTCGGTCTCCGCGCTGGCCGCTGCCGTTTTCTCGTCGATGCTTGCGATGTCTTCCTCGAGGGTGGCTTTGGCTGCTATCTGCTCCTCGAGGATGGAAAGGCGCTCGCGGGTGGCTGCGATTTTCCTGCGCTGTTCCGTTGAGCAGTCCTTTGCGAGCTCCTCAAGCCGGGTGTAAATGTCAAGGCCGAGGAGGGCGCTCAAAACTTCCATGCGGCGGTCGCTGTCCGCGTCGAGGAACAGGCCGTAGGCGTCCTGCCGGATGAGGGCCACACTGCAAAAGGTGTTGCAGTCCATGCCAAGGATGCGCTCGATGCGGGCCTGCGTGAGTTTCATCGTCGTGTCGCTCTCGTCGAGCCATTCATCGGTGCCCGGGTTGCGACGGTGGAGGGCGAGTGTGCCGCGTCCGGCCTTGGTGCGGGTGCGGATGACGCGGTAGGTCTCCGGCCCCATAGCAAACTCGAATGTGATGGCTCCGCTTTTGGTGCCGTCGCGTACCCAGCCGCCGATGTCCTCTTTGCGGGTCTGCTCGAAAAGGCAATCCGCGATGGCGTCCATGAACAGGCTGCTCTTTCCGACGCCGTTCTGGCCGTTTACCATTGCCATGCGGATATCCTCGAATGTGAAATCCGCTGTGGAGTAGCTGCGGTAGTTCTTGACCTCCACTCTGACGGGTGCGAAGCTGCCGGTACGCTTGTCCGCGTCTCGGCCGTCGTCGGCCCTTTTGATGAGCGGTGCGGCCAGCTCCGTGAGGCGGCTGACGGTCGCCGGGTCGAGCTCTGCACGCTCGAGGTATCTGTGCAGGGCCTCGGTCGGCCCTTCGTGCTCCGTAAGCTCCGGGGCTGCATTGACGTCCTCGATGTCCTCCGGGAGAACTTCTGCGACGTAGAACGCGCCTGCGGCCACGAGGGCCTTTTGCAGCTCGGCTCGGTTGAGCGCCTTGTCGATGTCCGGGGCGCAGGTGTATCGGACACGCACGAGGGCGTCTTTCATCGCGGCCGGGGTCTCCGGCAGTTTGCCGGTGGCCGTGTACGCTGCGATGTCGTCCGGCCCGAGGCGGTAGGTGTAGTGTCTGCGCTCCGGGGTGTTGAAGAACTTGCTTTCGATGGCCGTACCCGGACTGCCGATGGGCGAGGTAAACATCTGGTGAATGTAGAATCCGTGTTCCGTACCCTCGTCGTTGAAGGTGAGCTGATTCGGGCTGCCGCAGTAGTACGCCGGGGTGTTGCAGGGTAGCTTCTGCGGGTGGTGGATGTGCCCGAAGCAAGCGAGGTCTACGCCGGTGCTGTCGATGGTGGACGGTAGGATTACTACGTCCTGCCCAGCGAGGAAGGTGCTGCCGTTGCCGGCCTCCGCTCCGGCTACGGTGTAATGAGCGACGAGGATGGCCGGGATGCTCTTGTCAAGCTCTGTGGAAAGGCCGAGAAGAACGTCGTTGATGAGTGCGGTCGCGTTGCGGTTCTCTGTTTCCTTGTCCGCGCCCGGAACGAAAAGCCGCAGGCGGCCCTTGTCAAAGCCGGGGAGGGCGAGGATTTGAACGTCGCCCTCGCTGGTTGTGAGGCGCTCAATGCCCGGCGTGGTGTAGATGTGGAGGTTTGCCTCGTCCTTGGTGATTTCGCGCACAGTCTCAAATGCGCGGGGGTTGTCGTGGTTCTCTGTGCCGAACAGGAGGACTACCTGCTCGCTGCATCTGCAAAGGGGCCGCAGGAATGTCGTGATGGCGTCGTTTACATCGTCAAGGGCCGTATCGGCCCAAACGCGGGAGCGATTGAAAAGGTCGCCCGCTACGATGCTGACATTCGGATTCTCCTTTTCGGCTACTTCTACGATGTGTTTCATGCAGGCGAGGGTGTCCTGCCTGCGGGCGTTCTTCCCGTCTCTGACGGGGCCGTTGAGGTCGCCGAGGTGCGTGTCGGCGGTGTGGAGTATCTTCATTGCGCTGCCTCCTTATGGAACAGAGCGGCGACGTCCTCGAGCCTTTCGGGGAGCCGTGCCTGTTCGTTGTTGAATCCGTTGAAATCTCCGAGGGTGAGGGGCTCGTATCTGCCCGTCGTCCTCCCGGTGTCGTAGTAGAGCTCGAGCCGGTCGTCTTGAAATCCCGGCGTGACGGTGATGGTGCTCTCGCCGAGCTTGATGTAGGCCGCTGCTCTAAGTCCAAATGGGCCACTCAAAACAACCGGCTGACCGGTAAGCTCCTCGAGGTCTGCTACGAGGGGAAATATGGCTGTTTCCATCCATCTTGCGCGGCCGGTCTTCTCGTTCGCGAGGCGGTAAATCTTCTCGTACTTGCTCTCAATCATGCCGGTTCCTCCTTAGCGAGGGCCGCCGCAAGCTCTTGGAGCATCTTGTCAATGGCCTCTGCGTCATACACGAGCTCGCGGGTGCTTGGAATGCCTTTGACGCCGTTCCGCTTGGCCCCTATCCACAGTTCGATGTGTTCGTCGATGTCGAAGTTGGCCGCGTATTCCTTGACGTTCTGAATGAAGTTTTTGGAATCCACGAAAATGCTGAAATCTTCTCCGGCCGGGGATTCCTTGCGGAGTTCAACGTTCTCGTTCGCGTCGAGGTAGATTGACCAATCGAGGCGCTCACATATCTCGGTGAGTTTGTCGTTAAGCATCAGCGGCCTCCTCTCGAGGCCCGCTCCGCTTTCTGGCACTTGGCGCAGAGGCAGCGGCCGTACTGGCGCTTGCTGTAGCTGCGGATGTTCTCGGGCGTCCACGTCTGGCCGTTGCGGGCCTGCGTCTCTACAATCTGTTCGCCGCAGTCGTCGCAGAAGATGAGGTTCGGATCTTCAAAATCCGGGGCATCATCGGGCTCGTCCGGAATGTCCGGCGTGGGGTAGCCACTGTCGGCTCCGTCGTCTGGAACATCTACGGCCGCCGGGAGCGCTGCCGAATTGCCGCTGATGGCTGCGCGGGGGCCGCCTGCGCCCTCGAACAGCATCCCCATGGATTGCAGGTAGTTGGCTGCTACGGCCTCCTTGATTTCCGGGGCCTCGAGGTTCGGAACAACGTGCGCGATGATGAAGGGCTTGCGCAGCTCCGGGATGGTGTAGGTTGCTGCGAGGCCGAGGGCTGCGCGAAGGGCCCGCATGAATGCCTTGCTCTCGGCCATTGCTGTGCGGTGCGGCAGGAAGCGCTTGTACTGTGCGTCGGTCATGCTCTCCTTTTCTGCTGCGCAGTCGATTTCGCGGGTGGCTTTCATCAAGCGGAAGCCGCCGGAGGGCTCCGGGACGCGGATGGTAACGGTCACGGCCACGTTGTACTGCGCCGGGCAGGTGCCGCAGGCTTTGGGCTTGCCGACGGCCCGCGCCATGTCTACACAGCGCTTGCAGCCGTCCGTCATGCCGCTCTCGGTGTCTACGATGCTGATGTTGGCCGCTGCCGCGAGCTTCATGCCGCCTACCTTGGTGATGGCGTACTTGCCGCTGCTCTTTTCGCGGTAGACGTCTTTGCTGTTCTCCGGGTCGCTGACGTCGAGCTGTACCTTGTTAACGATGATGCGTTGAAGGTTGCTCATTACCTGCATGGTCGTGACTGGGATGAGGACGTTAAACTTATCGGGCGGATACTCGTTGAGCTGTACGATGGTGCCCGCGATGCTGTTGTTTGCCATTGAAAATGCTCCTTTCCTTGACATCCGGCCTTGGCCGGTGTAGAATAAGCGTAGGTTATTTACCAGAGGCCGTTTCTGTTGCAGCAGGGCGGCCTTTTCCCATGTCTCTGGACATGGCCCAGATTGCGATGTCTGTGATGGTCTCCTCGAGTGACCGAAGAAATTCGAGCGCCCGGTCGAAGTCCTCCCGTTCATAGCTGTCCACTATTCCATCGTCGGCAATGCTCTCGAGCGTGTCGGCGATTTCTTTTGCCTTGCGAAGCCTTTGGCTGACGCGCAGCGCGGCCCACGGGAGGTCTCTGTCTGTTGCCGTCTTGCCGGTCTTGCGCCCTATCGGACAATCGCTGCAATAGCGGAGCATGATGTCCGGGCGGTTGTAGCCCTGCGCGTACTGTGTGATGTCATCCGGGCTTGGGGTAACTTCTCCGCGCTCATGCCGTCCGATGGTCTCGGGCGAGTACGGGAGGTCTATGCTCGCCGTTTCTCGTGACACATATCCGGCCGACAAACGTGCCTCACGGAGGTATGTTGGGGTGGTCGATGTTACTTGGTTTGACACGCCGTTCGCCTCCTTTCTGCGGTAGAATATAGGCGTGGTTGAGGGTGGTGGTCAGTCCGTGGGCTTGAGGCACTTGAGGTACTTCGCGGCCCGGATGGCGTTGTCGGTGAGCTGTCTTTGCCATGCGCCCTGTGAGGGTGCCCACTTGAACGCTGCTCCACGGAGCTCCGTGCGGGTGTCGTTGTCCGGCTTCTCGTCAAAGAACACTTGGATGCGGTTCTCGTCGGTATTCATAACGACCTTGCCGCCGTCGAACTCCCATCCGGCCGGGGCCGCGCTGCTGCTGCGCTTTTCGAGCTCTGTGATGCGCTCCTTGATGCGCCGGATGTTCGCGTTGTTGTTGGAGAGGGAGTACGAGGCGAACGGCTTGTCTTCGAGGTGCCAGTCGGAGCCCATAGCTACCTCGGCCTTTGCGATTTCCTCCTCCGTGAGGTAGGGGCAGTCCTTGAGGGTCTTGTGCTTACGCCAGTAAGCGTTGACGTCCTTCATCGTCTGCTGCGCTGCCTCGAGCTTTGCGAGCTTGGCCTTGAGCTTGGTGACGGCTGCCGGGTCGTCGCTGCTGATGCCTCCCTTGCCCGTGCTGCGGATTTTGTCGAGGATGCCTTGGATGTCTTTCCATTCCTGCATATTGCGGTCTGCGGCGCGGTTCTGCTTCTCTTTCTTTGCGACTGGGAAGTTGCTGCCGCCCGAGATGAGAATGGAGGGGCATCGGGTCTGGATGGAGTAGTTGGCGTTGAGGTTCTCCGCGAGCTTGCGGGCGTAGGTGTTGAGAAGGCTGTCCACGCGGTCGTGGTACATGGGGTCGATGCGGCGCTTCTGGCGGTACGCGAGGTATGCGGCCCTGTCAACCTCGACGCGGTAGCCTGCGGTCGCGCTGCCCTCTACATAGTCGCTAAAGCTGTTCATGCGCTTGGCCTGCCGGGCAGTCGTCTCGCTGATGGCGTAGTACATGGGCGTCTGCCCGGCAGGTTTGAGCTCGTAGGCGTCGGCCTGCTCTGCGGTGAGCTCGTCTTCGTAGTCGAGCCAGCCCCAAACGTGGCCGAGGTAGTCGATGTCGGTTCCGTTGCTGCCGTAATTCCCGAGGGTGGCCGGGCGGCCCGGGTAAGTTCCGGGTGCGACGGGGCGCTGCGTGGAATAATAGCGGTACATGGTTCAATGTCTCCTTTCTGATTTCGGCGGCGTGTCCTGCTTGTAGAAGCAGTTGCCGCAGTAAGTCCAGTGCTGTTCGGCCTTCTTGAAGGTCGCGAATGTGGGCCGCCATTTGCCGGTATCCTGGTCGAGTTCGTGGCTGTACGGCTCGCCCATCTGTAGGAATCCGAAGCTCATACACGCAGGAGGTAGGCAGTCGCGCATTTCATCGACGATGCGCTCCTCCACATAGTCGCCGGGGCTGGCCGCTTCCTCAAAGCTCCCGGCCGCCTCCCAGTCGGCGTAGGTCACCAGCTTGTGGGTCGGCTGTTCTGCGTTATTCTCGCGGCAGTCGCACCTCTCTCCGGGGTCAAGGGCGCATCCACAGGCTGGACAAAAGTAGTTGTGCATTTGTAGGTCTCCTTTCTCTTGATTTTCCGTCTCGGTTTTTCGGGGTGACACCATGCCCGCAGCTTCCATCCGAAGTACGGGAGTGCGATGACGTAAAGCGGGAGGAACATTTCGCCGCCGGGTAAACCGGCTCGGGAGGTGAGCTTGTCGAACATGATGAACGCGATGCGGGCAATAATTCCGCCGAAGATGATGAGCGTCGTGACGCGGGAAAGAGCGCGTAGGTCTGCGCGTATGCGCTTGCGCTGCTCCTGCTGCCGTCTGAACTCCTCGCGGCTTTGGGGCCTATACATGGGGCTTCCTCCTCTCTGGTTTCTTGGCGGTGATGTCTTCGCCGCAGTAGAACTTCTCGCAGAATTTCCGGCGCGGAACACGGCCCGCGATGGTCTCGTAACCTTCGGCCTCGAGTTCTTTGTTCATCTTTCGGATTATCTCGTAGGCTTTGGATTTGGAGATGCCGAGAATTTCCATGACGTCGCCCACGAACAGGAATTTGTAGGTCTGTTGCATGGCCGGGTCTCCTCTCTGGTTAGGTTCGGTTGGTGGCGATGGAGGCTTCGTAGTCCTCCATGTAGCGGCGCACCTTGGGAATGAGCTCGTGTCCGGCGCAGCGGCCGGTGGTGCATTCGACGAGGGTGGAGTGCTTGACGTCGGCTGCCGCCGCTACCTGCTTGTAGGTGATGCCGTTCCGGGCGCAGAACTGCAAAAGTTCGAGGCCGAAAGCGGTCTTAGGGTTCTTGCGAGCTGGCATTTTCTTCACTTCCTTTCTTGTTTGGCTTGTTTGTTGGCTGCGCTTGTGGTATACTGTTGTGTGGGTAGCTGTGTTCGGCGGCCGCATTACGCTCTGACGAGGCGGGGCCCATAGGCCCCATCCCGGTCGAGAAGCGTGAGTAGCGTGGTGTCGAGCAGGCTGTCCGGGCGCTGCCGGGCTTCTTTCTCGAGCGCCTCCTCCGGGCTGTTCGCCTGCTGGCGGGAAACAACCTGTTCCGGGGTGTCGAGGCGGTAGATGTCGTAAGTGTTCATGGCGTTGCCTCCTTTGGCTCGTCATAGACGAGATAGATGTCTCCGCTGTCCTCCCAGCTTACGGTTTCGATGGCCTTGTGTTCGGTGACGAGCCATGCGGCTTGCCCCATTACTGCGGCGACGTACTTGGCCGGAACAAGCCTGCGCTTTGTAGGGCGGCTCCATCCCCGTGGTTTGATTTCGCCGTAGGTGATGTTCTTCTTCAAGGCCCGGAAGGCTGCGGGGCTCTGAACTTCCATGCCGACGGTGATGCCGTCGAACTGTCTCATGTGGAGATGCGTCATTCGTCGCTCGCCTCCTCTGCGGGTAACATTTCGCATTCATCTACGAGGTTGTCGCCTCCGGGAAAACGATAGATGGGGGCCGGGCCGCCCTCGAGGGGTTGTGCCCCTACGAGGTAGGCGTCGTAGCCTCTGGCGTGGATTTTGAGGGGCCAGCCGTAGCGTCTGGCGAGCTCGTCTCTGTAGCTCATTCTGCATCCCTCCACTTGAGGTCTCTCCAGACTTTGCCGGTGAAGCGGGTGACGATACTCTCCATGAGTGCTTCCTGCTCGTTGAATGCCTTGTTAAAGGCCACACGAACGAAGTTGTTGCTAACGGTTTCCATTGCCGCGCAAGCGTTGAGGAGTTGGTCTCTGCAATTCGGAACGAGGATGCGGTCGTCTTTGTACTGCTTGAAGTCCTCGAAGAACGGCTCGTACTTTTCTGTTAGGAGCTGCGCTCTGAGCTTGTAGATGTTAGTCATCGTCGTCAACCTCCTCCGCGTCTTCGATGTCTTCTTCGGTGATGCTGCCGTAGGTGTAGCCCCTGTCGTTGCGAAGGAAGACAGGGCGTTCGGGGTCAAAGCTCTCAAGGATTTCAACGAGCTCGCCGACGGTCAGCGTCCGGCCGCATTGCTCCGGGCTGTAGCCGTTGCGGTTGCCCTCGATGTAGATGGGTCTCATGGCGTTCTCCTTTCTCCGGGCCGGGGCGGTTAGGCCCCGGCGGTGATGTAGTCGTAGAGCTTGGCTTTGAGGGTTACGATTTCGTCCTCTGCGGCCTCTGCGCGAGCCTCCGCTGTGGTAGTTCTGCCAACGAGGCTGTTGTAGCTGGCCTCGGCTTCGATGCGCCGGTTCTGCGCGTCCGTGAGCTCTGCCTTGATGGCTGCGATTTCGTCGCGGGCCTTGTCGAGGTCGTTGCTGAACGTATTGGCGGCTTCGTGGAAGTAGTCGGCGTCTTTCTTGCTGGATTCGTAACGCTCCTTCATGCTGAGTGCGAAGTCGTTCTCGATGTTCTCCTCGGCGTCTTCAAAGCATCCGGCAAAAGCAGTCGCGAGGTAGCTGTTGGGGCCGAGCTCCTCGACCATCTGCATGATGGCTGCGAGCGTGTCGCGTTCCTGCTGCTTGGTGGCTCCGACGCCCTCTCGAATGAGCTCGATGCCGATGATGTCCGGGATGATGCTGCAAAAGGCTTTGCAGGACGTCTTGAATGCCTTGCGGGCTGCGGTCTCGCTGCGCTCGGTGATGTTGGTGGTCTCGGTTTCGCTGTCGGGGGTGCCGTATGTAATGCGGTAGAGGTTCATTGTCTTCTCCTTTCGGCGGCGGGCGGCGGCCCGTGTCGGTCTGGCGCTCAAATGCGCCTCGTTTGTTGGTTGTTGCCTTAATTATAGTCCGCAGATGAGGGCTTGTAAAGACCATTTGCGGATTTTCTCAAAAAATTTTTCCGTGTCTCGGCCCGTCTGGGCCGCAAGGAGGTTCAAATGACGATTTGCGAACGTGTCTTTTCTCTGCTGGCCGATGCTGGCCGCGAACAGCGCGAGCTGGCAAAATTCATCGGCGTTCCGGCGAAAACCGTTAGCACGTGGAAGGTGCGCGGGACTAATCCGGGCGCAGAATACATCGCTGCGATTGCCGAGTTTTTCTCCGTCTCGGTGGACTACATCTTGACGGGGGAAGAAAAGGAGTACCGGCTGTCTCCGGCCGACGAGGAGGTGCTTTCTGCGTACCACGCGCTGCCGCGCCCGGAGCAGGTTTATATCTTGAGTGAAATGTACCGCCGTGCTGGCCGAATCTCCTCTCCCGCCGAAGTAATCGGGGAAGATAAAAAGACGGCCGGGCCCGAATCCGCTGTCGGGTCGGCCGTGTGATATACGTTGACTTTTCTCCCGGGGGTGAAAAGAAATGAAGACTGGCTATCTTTCGTGCCGTCTCTGCGGCGCGGAAACGAACTGCGTAGAACTGACGGCGGGCCTCTGCCCGGCCTGCGCAAAAATAAAGGCCGACGAGCTGGCCGCTCTGCATCGCTGCTTCGACAGGAAACTCGCCGAAGGCGACGCCGGGGCCGCTGCGTTGGCCGTTGAGGAAATTGAAAACTATGAGCGCCTATATGGCGTCCGGCTCGCTGCTGCGCCGTCTGTGGCCGCTATGCGGGCTGCCGTTGGAAGGAGGGCGTAAGGGGAATGTTCAAAAGGAAATGCGCTGTGTGTGGCTGCGCCCTCCCGGAAAAGCGAAAGAAAAAAGATGTATGTGACCTTTGCGCAATTCAGTACAGAATAGCGAGCGAACAATTCCGCGAGACCGCCGTTCTTTCGGATAACGCAAAAAATCCGCTTGTAGGCTTTGATAGATGCCTTTTCGGTCTTGCGCTCCTATCTGAACTTCGCCCGTTTGTTGAAGCCGGGCTTGTAAAGTATGGGCGCGGGTTAAGCCGGGAAGGGTGGATTTCTCATTTCGTTGAGAGGGCGGATGCGTTTCGTAAAGAAATTGCTGTGAAAAACGAAAAACGGAAGTATGAAAAGAAAATCGGCCTCCCCGATATTTCTCATTGGAAAAACGTCCTCGAGAATAGGCAGGGCAAGTCTGGCGGGCTGATTGACGGTTGCTGTAAAGGCTGCTGGGAAGCCGAAGAGTTGAATGGTGCAGGATACTGTCATAACTGCTTGCGCCGTGCAACTATGGCCTCGCAAGACGAGTTCGACGAGTTTTCGAGTTCCGGGGCCGCCGATGGTCTCTCTGGCGACGGTCTTATAATCGCGCTTCTTGACTGGAAACTTGAGAAATCGAGGTAAGTGTATGCCGGTCTATAAAGACGAGAAACGAGGGACTTGGTATGCCTCGTTCTACTACACGGATTGGTCTGGAAGACGGAAGCTGAAAAAGAAGCGGGGATTTGAACGTCGGAAGGATGCGCAGGAGTTTGAGCGCGAGTTTCTGGCGAAGTCGGAACAATCCTGCGATATGACGTTCGCCTCTCTCGTCGAGCTATACAACGAGGATATGGCCTCGCGGCTCCGGCTCTCAACGCGGAAAAGCAAGGAATATCTGATGGAGCGTCATATCCTGCCCTTTTTCCGTGACTTGTCCGTAAACAAAATAACTCCCGCCCATGTCCGTAAATGGCAGGCGGGATTGCTGGCCGGTGGCTATAAGCCGACCTATGTGAAGAATATAAACAATCAGCTTGTAGCCGTTCTGAACTATGCCGTTCGCTACTATCACCTTGGTTCTAATCCCTGTCATGTGGCCGGGAGCGTCGGCAGTAAAAAGGCTGGCGCGATGAAGTTCTGGACGGTCGAGCAGTTCAATACCTTCTTGGCCTGCGTTAAGAGGCCCTCGGCCCGTGCCGGTTTCTCCATCCTGTTCTGGACGGGCATCCGTATCGGCGAGCTTCTCGCGCTTACGCTGGATGATATAGACCTCGAGCGCCGGACGCTGCGGGTGTCGAAGTCTTACCAGAACATAGACGGGGAGGATGTAATAACGCCTCCGAAGACGCCGAAGGGAAACAGGGTCGTTCCGCTGCCAGAGGCGATGTGCGATGTCGTCCGGGTGTATGTAGAGGCTCTTTATGACTACGAGCCGGATGAGCGCCTTTTCCCGTTCACAAAGTCCTATTTCCACAAGGAGATGGCGAAAGCGTGTGCGGCCTCCGGCGTTCCGAAAATTCGGCTGCACGACTTGAGGCATTCTCACGCCTCGCTGCTGATTGAAATGGGTGTGCCTGTCCTGCTTATCTCCGAGCGCCTCGGTCACGAGGACGTGGAGACGACGCTGCGGACGTATGGGCACCTCTATCCGGCCCGAAACGATGATACGATGCAGCGGCTTAACGCGCTCATGGTGCCTACGCCTCCGGCCGGGGAAGACGGCCCGGGCGATGCTTAACCGTGGCATTGCTGTGGTATCGCCGTCGTTCGCCGTGGCATTGGCTTGGTATTGCGAGGGCGAAAATTCTGGCGCAAAATCCGCAATATGCGGAATG
>Ga0129317_1000788_pt1 | contig 28819 bp, 26 predicted proteins | sample Cm1ome_FD_94430 | JGI IMG/M metagenome (GOLD analysis project Ga0129317, IMG submission 94430) | Eastern black-and-white colobus group fecal microbial communities from Wisconsin, USA - Cm1105 metagenome | ecosystem: Host-associated > Mammals > Digestive system > Large intestine > Fecal | place... | reverse complement strand
TTAAAGAATAAGAGGCAGCTTAAAGACATGCAAGGCAAAGATCATTCAGCACTAAGATATGGTTTGTAATACTAAGTTCCATTTATGTAAGACTAAATTCCACCATACATTGATTGTATTGAACGGATCGTGGTTGATGTTGATCGAAAGATTATGGTAAAATGGACTGAATAAAGAAGAAGGCGCGCGGTCAGATACTCAGAATTGATAAAGCAATTCCCGATACAAACAGCGTAATATGATGGCAAGAAAGAAACCCTTCGGCAGATGTTTGCCAATTCTCACGTCGATATGATTTATGGCTCTGCTGGTACCGGTAATTCTACACTGATTAATCACGACGCCAGATTATAAAGGTGAACGAAATGGGAGTAATCCAAGAATTCTTTAATAATCGAGAGATAGCTATCGGGATTTGGGTTATTATTGGTCTTGCTGTCATTCTCCCTACTAAACCTGCAAGACAATTTATAAAAACTGCTATTCCAATTTTGTTTTGCAAGAAATTTGTGATATTTTACATTGTATTTCTCAGCTTTTTGGGTTTGGTGTTGTTCGCATTAAATTGGGCAGGACTTTGGGATCTCACTTTGTTAAAAGACACTGTCTTTTGGGTATTGTTTGTTGAACTTCCTCTTTTTGCCAAGGCGATTGAGAAAGCAGCCGGTGGACGATTCTTTTCAAAGCTAATTCGGGAAAATGTTGCTATTGTAGTTGCAATTGAGTTTTTTGTAGGATTTTGGACTTTCAGTTTAATAACGGAAATTATCCTTATCCCTTTAACAGTTTTGATTTCAGTCCTACAAGTATTGGCTGGACAAGATAAAAAGCACCGATCTGTGAAACGCTTCTTTGATGGTTTGCTGGTACTGTGGGGAATAATACTGTTGATTAATGCAATTTACAGCCTTATCCATGCTCCAAATCAATTTTTAAGTTTTGACACCTTAAAATCACTATTGCTCCCGCTGGTACTGTTAGTGTTCAATCTTCCGGTTGTATATGGATTGGCATTATACAATACTTACGAACAAATCTTCATCAGAATAAAAGGTTCCAAATCAGAACAAAAGAAAATGAAATGGCAAGTAATTCGCTTTTCTGTAATAAACCTTTCAAAAGTATCGGCTATCAGAAAGAGCCTACCAAATACAATTGTTTGTTGTCGAACTTCAAATGACCTACAGATAAATCTTAAAAAACTGGCAAGACGATTGGACTTACAGATAGGAGAAAACTACATGAAACGCTCGCGTTATTATGTATTAGCTTGTATAGCCGGATTGATTCTGAGTTTTATTGGACTCATAGGTGCTAATTCGGATGTGTCCTTAAAAGACCTTGTTACGTTGAATTTTGTATTTGATATACCAAGAATCAAGGAAATTCTGACAAATATTTTCTCTACAATGATTGTTTTCAGTGCAACATTGTTTTTCTTTGCAATTGGTTTTGCAAAAAAGCAGCGAGAAGATGTTTCCCAAATCAAGAAATATGCCTTATATGAGCTTTTGCTATCCGTTAAAATGCAGCATTCTCAACTGGTAGATTACCCTCCTATAGACGAACCCGCGGACTTGTTTTGTGCTTACGTACATAATGTATATGAAGTTCGGGCCGCTTGTGATAAAGTGTTGGCTGCATATGAGAATCTACTAACAACATGGGAGCAAGAAACGTTGAAGAACTTACAGCATTCTGCAATGGTCTTGTCAGAGGACTTTGGCATTTCTGCCGAAAATTTTAGAGAGTATTCTGCTACCCAATTTTGTAATTTTTATGATGAAAAAGTTCGAACTGTTCCGCAGAATGAAAAAATCAATGTATTTACTCACAAGATCAAAACGGATATAGAAAAATACTCAAAACATATTGAGCAGTTTTGCGAGGACTTTAAGCACTATTATTGATCCAATTCAACAGACGATGTCTGTTGCGTTGAATCAACTTGTGTCACTCTTTGCATCGCTCTTGTTGGCACTTACGAAAATATTCTTCAAAAAGTATTTGACCATCTTGCACAGTATCATTGTTCAATATGCAAGAGCAAAAAGGTCAGCATTGATGGTGATGACTCAGACGAGAATGGAATGGTTCAAAAATGCTACTTATGCTGCGAGAAATGTGGTTCCATAACAGAAGTCGATTTTGAAAAAAATAGCGGCGATAGCCCATCGTATACTACTGGCAGGGGTGTTGAGTAAGATAACTGCAGCATTTATACCCCGACTATTCAGATGGAGTTTGATGAATAATATGAAAATCAACAGGCTAAAAATTGTCAACTACAAGCTTTTTCAGAATGTTACCATTGAAATGAACGAGAATATAAATATCTTTGTTGGAGAGAATGATTCAGGAAAAAGCACCATCTTAGAGGCCCTATCAATGGTTCTGACCGGTAAAATTAACGGTAGCAGTGTCGCAAATTGGCTTAATTTGGATTGGTTTAATGCTCAAGTCCGACAAAAATTCAAGGAATCTATTGAGGCTGGTAATACGCCTGACTTGCCCACCATTGAAATTGAGGTATACTTTGCTTCTCCCGATGAAGATGAAATTGCAATAAAAAAGTATAGAGGCACAAATAATTCACTTCATGAGGATGCTGAGGGTGTCAAACTGGAAATAATATTTGACACCCAGTATGCACCAGCATACAAGCAACTCCTGGTTGAAGGAAAAGTCAGAGACATCCCTGTTGAATACTACAGGGTCAATTTCAGGTCTTTTGCAAATCCAGAATACTATGTCCAGACAACGGCAAGAAAAGTGGCATGTATTGATACTACAAAGAAAGACTATGGTTCGGTGCTGAGTCGCTTTGTTTCTACCAGCATAAACGAATATCTCTCGGAAGAAGATATGACCGAGTTGCGTCATGCTTATAGAGCAAATCGACATGAATTTACTGAAAATCAAGCAGTAATACAGCTTAATCAAAAACTACAAGAGGGTCACAGCTTTGATGGCAAAACGATAGGACTAAACTTAAGAGAAAGTGGAATTGATGAATGGAAGGGAGATATGTCTATTTCATTAGATGGCATTCCTCTTGAAAATTCGGGTTTCGGCACTCAAAATATGTTTAAGTCGGAAATTTTCCTGCTTCAAAATACGGATGTTGATATTTTAATAATTGAGGAACCCGAAAATAACCTTTCCTACTCAAACATGTCTATTCTCATCTCTAAACTGTCTGAGAGCAACGGAAAGCAGTTGTTTATTTCAACCCATAGCAGCTTTGTCGCAAATAAACTGGGCCTGCAGTGCCTTCATCTTGTTGCAAATGCGAGGACGACACCATTCAAATCATTAAGCAGTGATACTTACAACTACTTTCTAAAATTACCGGGCTATAACACGCTACGAATTCTTTTGGCGAATAAGGCAATATTGGTTGAAGGATCGGCTGACGAATTGATACTGCAAAGAGCATATATTGATAACTATGGAAAACAACCGATAGAAGACGGAATTGACGTAGTCGCTGTCGATAGCTTGGCGTTCCAACGATATTGTGAGCTTGCTTCTCTAATTAGTAAACCGCTGACTGTAGTTACAGATAATGACGGTAACGCTGAAGCTGTTCGTAAGCGCTACGAAAAATACACAGGCCTTGTTACTCTTTGTGTGGAATCTGATAATACCCTAAACACGCTTGAACCCTCTGTCCTTGCAGCAAATCTTGATACCTTTGAATCGTTCAAATCCATCATCTACTTAGGAAAGGACATAGAAAGCAGAGATCCAGATAGCATTAAGAGCTTTATGATAGGAAACAAAACTGACTGGAGTATGCGTGTCTTTACCAGTGAGAAGAAGATAAACTACCCATCATATATTTTAAAAGCCATCGGGATAGATAGTGAAAATGTGGGTGATAGAGATGAATAATCAAGTAGTATTTGCGGCAGCGGGGCATGGAAAAACATATTCACTGTGTTCACAAGCCAAAACCGCCATAGATAACACCAATAAACATGTGCTGCTTATTTCATATACAAATGAGGGAGTTCGTTCTTTAGAGAATGAGTACCGGAAGCAAAACGGCGGTGTATTGGATGCCAGAGTCATATTCAAATCTTGGTACAGCACTCTTCTCTCTGAATTTATAAAACCATACCAGTGCTCACTTAAACTAAAAGAAAAGCGCTATAAGCAAGAGTTTCCAGTTACATTGCCAGAAAATTTTGTAAATTCCATTGCATTTTATGATACAGAAGCACCGCCTAAATGGTATAACCAGACCCACGTACAATATTACGTGAATAAGCGTGGCGATGTTGTTCCTGACAGGACAAGCCATTTAGCTTGGCTATGCAATGAGCATTCTAGCGGAAAAGTGATTAGGCGAATCCAAGAAATATACTCCCACATATTTATTGATGAACTCCAAGACTATGCTGGTTGGGATTTGGAAGTCATAACTTTGCTATTCAAGTCCAAAATACCTATAACATGTGTAGGCGACTACAAGCAGGCAACATATAGGACAAATAATTCACTGAAGAATAAACAGTATAGAGACGAGAAAGTTCGAGCCTATTTTCTCATGCTTGAAGCACAGGGTTTATGCGTTACTTCATATGCGAATACCACAAGACGATTCAATCAGGAAATATGTGATTTTATCAATACGATCCACGTAGATGCGGATTCGACGGTTGAACCCGATCCAAATAATCAGCAAGAAATGCCAGTAGAAAATAGCGGAGTCTACATGATGAACGTGGATAGTCTGCGTGAATACTGCGAATACTACCATCCAATAATATTGCGATATGACAAAAAGGCGAAGGTTGGTTTTCAACATGACTGCGATGTCTTCAACTACGGTGGGTCCAAAGGCGCAACATATGAAAGAGTAGTAATCATACCTGTCAGTACAACGTTACCATTTATAGAAAGACAGGTGAAAATCACGTCCAATCAAACGCGAGCTAAATTTTATGTTGCATGTACGCGAGCGAAGCATAGTGTTGTTTTTGCTATGGAGAACCCCTGCGAAAACGGGGTATTCAAAGCAACCGATATTCATTTCTCTGATAAGTCTATTCCAGCATATAAGTTTAGTAAGCCTGACTCAAATATTTGATTAATCGAACCATAGTAAAAACAGAAATCCCAGATTACCACTTGTTGGTGGTTTGGGATTTCTGCTTTTGCAGGAAATATTTTTTTGTCGTGTGCTTGACATACGGGTGACGTAAGTCATTGATACGGATTCGCTTTACTCCTGCGGCTTTCGCACCTCTATCCATTTCATGATGAAGATAACTTTTTGTGACCGTAAAGATTCGGTCTTTCTTCTTCAACCCGTAAAGCATCTGCAAATATTCCTGCATTTCTTCGCAAAGGAACTTCGGCATTTTGATGATGCGGTTACTTTTCTTTGTTTTCGGTGTGGTAATCACATCTTCTCCGTGTAATCGCTGATAGGACTTGTTGATTCTGACCGTTTCTTTCTCAAAATCGAAGTCAGCGGCGGTCAGTGCCAGCAGTTCTCCTTCACGGATGCCGCACCAGTAGAGCATTTCAAAAGCGTAAAAGGAAACAGGCTTGTCCATCATCTCAAATGAGAATTTCTTGTATTCTTCTTTCGTCCAGAACAGCATTTCCTTGTGTTCCTCACTTCCCATATTTCCTGCTTTAGCGGCAGGATTGGAACGCAGCTCATAATACCGCACCGCATGATTGAAGATAGCGGACAACTGATTGTGCAGCGTTTTCAGATAGGTCTGTGAGTATGGCTTTTTCTTCTCGTCCCGATAGGCAAGCATTTCATTCTGCCATGCGATAATCTCTTTCGTGGAAATTTCACTGATTTTCAGCTTGCCGAAATAAGGTAATATCTTCGTACGGATGATATGCTCCTTTGTCAGCCATGTGTTCTCTTTCAGACGGCTTTTCACATCCCGGATATACAGTTCAGTAAAGGCTTCAAAACTCATATCCATATCAGAGGAGTTCTGTAACTGGAACATTCGCTCCCATTCCTGTGCTTCTTTCTTGGTAGAAAATCCACGCTTGCATTTCTGCTTACGCTCACCTTTCCAGTTTACATATCTCGCCATCACATACCATGTTCCGTTGCTCTCGTTTTTGAATGCCGGCATTATTCATCCTCCTTCCCTGCTCCGTAGAGTCTTTCATAGAAATACTGGCGGTTTACCCGTCCTGAAATGGTAATAAAGCCTTTTGCTTTCAGTTCCTCATTCAACTGACGGATTAGCTTGTAGGCATACGGCTTTGATACGCTTAGTTCCTGTGCCACTTCTTCGGCACAAATAAATCTGTTTTTCATATAATCAGTCCTTTCTTTCGTTTTTGATTGCCGTTCTATCCGAATGAAGTTCCAGCAGGTATTCCCTGTTCGGCACTGTGCTGTCCCGATATATCGTAATATGTCAGGCGCTCGCTTGCTGTCTGGCAAGGTCTTGGCGGTTTATACTGTTCGGACGGTCATTTTATTTTTATTAAACTTATCTGTTTAATTTTGAGCCCATTACACTAAGCATATTTGTTTGTGTCAAGTGGCTTTTTGGAAAATATTAAACTTTTTTGTTTTGTGTTATCTTAACTTCTCCTAAACATATCTGCTATACTCATTGTAAAATACATACAAGGAGTGGACACGTTATGGCGATTGGAGAGAGAATGCATTTTTTCCGCATTCTGCGTGGAATGACACAAAAATATCTTGGTACGATTGTCGGCTTTCCTGAGCGAAGTGCCGATGTACGTTTAGCACAATACGAAACAGGAACAAGAAAACCGAAAGCGGAACTTACTGCTACACTGGCACAGGCTCTTGATGTTTCCCCTCATGCCCTCGATGTGCCTGACATTGACAGCTATATCGGACTGATGCACACTTTGTTTACCCTTGAAGATTTATATGGTCTGACTGTCAGTGAATCAGACGGAGAAATCTGTCTGAAAGTCGATACTTCCAAAGGCAAGGACGCTCACGAACTCCGGAAAATGCTGTATGCCTGGAAAGAGCAGGCTGACAAGCTATCTTCTGAAGAGATCAGTAAAGACAAATATGATGAGTGGCGTTACCACTACCCGGAGTTTGATACCGCTCAAGTGTGGGCGAAAGTACCCTCACAGGAACTTAGTGACGCTTTGGTTGAAATATTGAAAGAAGGTGGTAATTAAATGCAACATACTCGACATAACAATGCTCGAAAACTTTTTTCAGAGATTGATCTTAACCCTCAAAATTATTTGATTATCCACTATTCCTGCGAAAGCTTTTATGACATAAAGGATGGACATACTCCTCGAATTACTTCTATTGCAGTTTACGCCTATGCCACCGCCCAAACAGATTCTTTTTCTATTAATAAAGTTGCCGAAAAATCACATATTCAGATTAGTGATATTGAACTCCATTATGATGAATTAGAAAAGAAAATGCTGGATGAATTCTTCGCATATGCCAAAGAACATAGTAATTTTTTCTGGATTCACTGGAATATGCGTGACATTAATTACGGATTTAAGGCTATTGAACATAGGTACTCTGTTTTAGGCGGTATCCCTTATAACATTCCTGATGAAAAAAAGATTGACCTTGCCCGTCAGCTAATAAACTGTTACGGTGTTGGTTATGCAGGACATCCCCGTATGGAGAAGCTTTTGGAACAAAATGATATTAAAGCCAAAAACTATCTTAATGGTTCGCAAGAAGCTGCTGCTTTCGCAAATAAAGAATACGTCAAGCTACATATGTCCACGCTACGTAAAGTTGATGTCTTTTCAAATATCCTCAACAGAGCAATTAACAACACACTGAAAGTTAATTCAAAATGGACAGAAATATATGGAATATCCATTCAAGGAATCCTAAATTATTGTAAAGATACATGGTGGATCCAAATCCTTTGGACACTTATTTCTATGGTTATTGGTGCTGTAATTGGAGAATTTATTGGAAAAATTATCTAACCATTACTTATTCTACCTAATTCAACACAAATAACGACAAAAAGCCCTTAGCCATGAGTTTTATACCCACAGCTAAGGGCTTAGTTTATAATATGGATTTATTTGTTGCACAACCGCATGTCAATCATTCTCTAACCCTAAAACCACTGGATTACAAGAATAATAGCTCTCATGCAACCGTTATCAATTTGTTATCAAAAGACTTTTAAAAATGCTGCACACCCGCATAAAGGCTGGGTTCACTAAGCATTTTTGTTTATTCAAACTCTATCGTTCCCGGCGGCTTGCTTGTAAGGTCGTAGAATACTCTGTTTACTCCCTTGACCTCATTAATGATCCTGCTCATAACTGTCTGAAGTACCTCAAACGGTATCTGCGCAGCCTCTGCCGTCATGAAATCTATTGTATTTACAGCGCGAAGCGCAACTGCATAATCATAGGTTCTCTCATCTCCCATAACACCTACTGAGCGCATGTTAGTGAGAACCGCAAAATACTGATTCGGCATCCACTTCGGATCCTCTCCGTGTTCTGCCTTATAGTTGGCCGCTGCCTTATCCACCTCTGAGCGATAGATATAGTCAGCATCCTGAACTATCTTTACCTTCTCTGCATTGATCTCTCCGATAATTCTTATACCCAATCCCGGACCCGGGAATGGCTGACGGAATACAAGCTTTTCAGGAATACCGAGCTCAAGTCCAAGCTTTCTGACCTCATCTTTGAAAAGATTTCTGAGCGGCTCTATTATCTCCTTAAAATTAACGTAGTCCGGAAGTCCTCCTACATTATGGTGAGACTTGATAACTGCAGATTCTCCTCCGAGACCCGATTCAACAACATCAGGATATATGGTTCCCTGTGCAAGGAAATCAACAGCTCCTATCTTTCTTGCCTCTTCCTCAAATACACGGATAAATTCTTCACCAATTATCTTGCGCTTTTGCTCTGGCTCTGTTACGCCCGCAAGCTTATTGTAATAGCGTTCCTGAGCATTGACACGGATGAAGTTAAGATCAAACTGTCCTCTTTCTCCGAAAACGCTTTCAACCTCGTCACCCTCATCTTTTCTTAAAAGACCGTGATCTACAAATACACAGGTAAGCTGCTTACCGATAGCTTTCGAAAGAAGTCCTGCCGCTACAGAGGAATCAACTCCGCCTGAAAGTGCCAGAAGGACCTTGCCGTCCCCAACCTTCTCTCTGATAGCCTTTATCTGATCAGCTGCAAATGAATCCATTCTCCAGTTTCCGCTGCAGCCGCAGATATTTCTTACAAAGTTATACAGCATCCTGGTACCATACTGTGTATGAAGCACCTCCGGATGGAACTGTATGGCATAAAGATCTCTCTTCTTATCCTCAGCTGCTGCAACGGGACAATTGTCCGTATGAGCAATGATATCAAATCCCGGTGCAGTTTTAGAAATATAGTCAAAATGACTCATCCAACATATGGATTTTTCCTCGACTTCACTAAACAGCGGCTCATTATTGTTTACAATAAGCTCTGTCTTACCATACTCTCTTACCGGTGCCTTTTCAACCTTTCCCCCAAGCACATGCATCATGAGCTGTGCGCCGTAGCACAAGCCGAGCACAGGCACTCCAAGTTCAAAAAGTTCTTTCGTACAGCCGGGAGCTCCTTCTTCATAGCAGCTGTTAGGTCCGCCTGTGAGAATGATTCCCTTAGGCTCCATTGCCTTAATTTTTGCGATATCGGTCTTATATGAGTAAATTTCGCAATAAACATTGCATTCTCTGACACGACGTGCAATAAGCTGGTTGTACTGTCCTCCAAAATCAATAACGATTATTTTTTCCTGCATTTTTTCCCCTAATATAAATGAACAGAAAGTGAAGTTTTCCAAACCGTTTCGTATCATTATATATACCGGAGCCGCAGCTTAAGTCTACAAAATGATACATCGGTAGTGGTAAATTATAACACCGCCGATATTAACATTTCAAGAATATAGTCAGATACAAAATAGATACTTTTTGCTTCTTACCATCATTCTTTTACTGCATATTCTCCGCCGTTATCACATATCTTCGTAATCACACCGTTTTCAAGCAGATATGCCTCTCCATGTATAACTGTATCACCTATCTGAACAGGCTTTTTGCCCTTTTTATCAACTACCTTTGATGCATAAGTTCCGTCAACAAAAACATAAAATCTTCTTCCCATGGAGTCTGCATAGCTTATGTCCTCAAAAAGTCTTTTACCGTCAACTATATCGGTTTTTATAGTCTGATAATGCGGTATTATTGAGAAATTAACGAGTCCGAGTCCCTGTCTGAATCTTACAAATTCAGCTGCACTTTCACCCTCAAATTCAGGCTGGGCATAAACCGTATCGGCAGAGTTCATCGATCCTGAGCTGATTCCTACAACTATTCCGTCGAAGCTTCTCATTTTATCTCTTAAGCCGATTTCCTTATAGAAATCATTAGTAGTAGGAACATGACCTCCGGAAAGGAATATTGCATCGTATTTATTAATATCATCAGCTGTAGTTTTAAAGCTTCTGTGATCGCAGCTCTCAAACATGCAAAAATCCAATCCTGAACCGATCAGTCTTTTCTTGAGCTCACCTGAAAGAAGGTCGACCATTTCATAATTATCCGGCTCAGATGCTATAAATAACACCTTTGATCCCGGCTTCCATACTTTTTTAATTGCTGCCTCAAATCCATTTTCCGGATTCATTCCTTTGTAATCGGTGCTGTACGACCTGTATGCCCCGTACGGAAGGCTCGTAAGAAAAATATACATAGCATTCCTCCTGTATGCTCATCCTTTATTTACAATTGTAAGCATTAAAAAATACAAATATACACACTTACATGTTAATATTTCTATTCGTATTCTTGTCTTATAACGGACTATACCACTGATATAAATTATATTTTCAGAGACCAGTCCTCGCAATTCCACACATCTGTCACTATATCCTCATAGAAATCAGGCTCGTGGCATATGAGCAGAATACTTCCCTTGTATTCCTTTAACGCTCTTTTAAGCTCATCCTTTGCATCAACATCAAGATGGTTTGTAGGCTCGTCAAGAAGCAGGACATTTGTCTCATGATTAATAAGCTTGCAGAGTCTTACCTTTGCCTGTTCGCCTCCGCTTAACACCTTCATGAGACTCTCGATATGCTTTGTCATAAGTCCGCACTTTGCAAGTGCAGAACGCACTTCATACTGAGTATATGCAGGAAATTCTGACCAAAGCTCATCTATACAGCTGATATTGGTCTCATATTTCTTTTCCTGTTCAAAATATCCGGGATAAAGGTAATCTCCTAACTCAGAGCTTCCGCTGATAGGATCAATATATCCCATAATACTCTTTAAAAGCGTAGTCTTTCCTATTCCGTTAGCTCCGACCATGGCAATCTTCTGACCTCTTTCCATTACCAGATTTAATGGTCTTGAAAGCGGCTCATCATAGCCTATTACCAGATCATGAGTTTCAAATATATATTTACCCGGTGTTCTTGCGATTTTAAAATTAAACTCCGGCTTCGGCTTCTCTGCCGCAAGCTCTATCACATCCATCTTATCAAGCTTTTTCTGACGTGACATTGCCATGTTTCTTGTAGACACCCTTGCCTTATTTCGTGCTACAAAGTCCTTAAGCTCACTTATCTCCTGCTGCTGCCTCTTATAAGCTGCCTCAAGCTGTGAACGCTTAACCTCATAAACACGTTCGAAGTCATTGTAATTTCCGACGTATCTTGTCAGTACGCCGTCTTCAATATGATAGATAAGGTTAATAACACTGTTCAAAAACGGTATATCATGTGATATCAGTATGAATGCATTATCATAATCATTGAGATAACGCTTAAGCCATTCAATGTGATTGGCATCAAGGTAGTTTGTAGGCTCGTCAAGCAGCAGGATGTCCGGCTTTTCAAGAAGAAGCTTTGCTAAAAGTATCTTTGTTCTCTGTCCTCCGGAAAGCTCTGTAACATCTCTGTCAAGTCCAAGCTCCATGAGCCCAAGTGCTCTTGCAACCTCTTCAACCTTTGCATCAATCAGATAAAAATCATGTGCATCAAGAAGCTCCTGTATTTCTCCAAGCTCTTCCATCATCTGTGTAAGCTCATCCTCTGATGCATCGCCCATTGCATTGCATATATCATTCATTCTGGCTTCAAGATCAAAAAGATGAAGGTATGCGCTTCTAAGGACATCTCCTATAGTCATGCCCTTTTCAAGAACGGCATGCTGGTCAAGATAACCTACCCTAACATTTTTAGCCCACTCTATTTTGCCCTCATCAGGCTGCATTTTCCCCATGATAATGTTCATGAATGTAGATTTTCCTTCACCGTTGGCTCCAACAAATCCGACATGCTCGCCCTTTAAAAGTCTGAAAGATACATCCTTCAAAAGTGCTCTGTCTCCAAAGCCGTGACTTACATGCTCAGCGTTAAGTATACTCATACATTTCTCCCTCAAATATCATAGATTCTTATATAACTTTTCTATTATAAATTAAGCTCTTCAGAATGTCACTAAGGTTCGTTCACGCAATAATAAACATAATTTCACATATTACAAAATATATGCGTTCCTGGTGCAATGGACATGGCGTGGTATCCGACTGTCTCCTGCCTTAAATAAAACGGGAAGCCTTTTAGGCCTCCCGCATTTAAGTATTTCAATATAAATATTACTAAATCGATATGCTTATCTCTTAATAAGAAGAACTGCAACGTCATTAACATTAGTGCCTGTAGCGCCTGTTATGATGAGTCCGTCTACCTTCTTAAGTGCATGATAAGCATCATTATCCTTAAGAACCTCGTATATAGCAATTCCCTGCTCCTTGAGCTTTCCAGCTGTATCCTGATCAGCATAACCGCCTGCTGCATCTGTAGGTCCGTCTGTTCCGTCTGAGCCTACTGAGAATACAGCTGTGTCCTTAAGTCCTGCAAGTCCTTCTGCTGCAGAAAGAGCTATCTCCTGGTTACGTCCGCCCTTTCCTTTTCCTGTAAGATGAACAACAGTCTCACCGCCTGCAATATAAGCAAGGCTTTCGGTTGTTCCCTGCTGTGTCTTTCCTATAGAAGCAAGGAATGATCCTGCCTCTCTTGCCTCGCAAACAAGCTGATCTGTAAGGATTATAGGCTTATATCCTAACTCTTCTGCTGCCTTAGCTGCTGCTCTGCAAAGATTGATAACTGATCCTGTGATCTGTGTCTCAACATTGTCAAGCTCCTTAGGTGTCTCTTCCTTAAGAAGTCCCTTTGCAAGATCACTGAGCTTAAGATCATACTTAGCAACTATTCTTGCAGCATCCTCACAGGTTGAGCTGTCAGGATATGCAGGACCGGAAGCGATCATGTCGAGAGGGTCTCCTAAAATATCACTGAGCACGATGCTGAATACATGCGCAGGTTTGCATGCTATTGCAAACTTTCCGCCCTTAACTGCAGAAATACGCTTACGGATGGTGTTGGTCTCTGTAATCTCTGCACCGCATGCAAGAAGCTGCTTTGTTATATCTGTAAGCTCCTCGGCAGGAATAAGCGGTTTCTCAAAGAGTGCTGATCCGCCGCCTGAAACAAGGAATAATACTGTATCGTCCTTGGTAAGTCCGCTTACAAGATCAAGAGCTGCCTGTGTTGCCTTAAATGAGTTCTCATCAGGTACCGGATGTCCGGCCTCATAGCAGGTAGTATGAGGTATATCACCCTTTACGTGGTCATACTTTGTAACGACAACACCCTCTGTGAGTCTGTCCCCTAAAATATCAGCCGCAGCCTTACCCATCTGCCATGCAGCCTTACCTGCTGCAACCATAACTACCTTGCCGCTGCCGAAATCCTTGCCTCTTAAAGCCTTTGCTACAGCTTCGTCAGGCAATACCGCCTTTAATGATGCACTGATGATAGTATCAGCATCCTGCCTTATTGTCATTTCACTTTCCTCCTGATATAAAACAAATATGTTATATTTCAGTATATTTCAATCAAATATCTGCAAAGCTGTTAGAAAATGCAGTTCCGATTACGATTATTTTAAGGCATTATACACTTAAAAAGCAAGGTATTTAAAGCATTTGTATACATTAATTATTGGCCCGTTTCCAATAAGCTCCTCCGCATGCTTCTATAAGCCCCTTAAGCTCCAGATTGGAAAGAATAAAGCCGGCTTCAGAAAGCTCTAAGCAGCATTTTTCTGATACCGCTTCTATATGTTCAGGTTCTGCTGAAAGCAAAGAAAGTATTGCCTTTTCCATGTCTGAAAGTTCTGAAATACCTTTATTATTGTAAATATTTGCTGAGCCTTTGTTGTCATATAAGGCGGCGTCAGTATTTTTGTTGTAAAGCTCCACATCATCATTATTATTACAAGCAGTCGTGTTCCACACCTTATCGATACCGAGATAAAACAACACATCCTCAGGCTCGGTAAGCGGTATTGCTCCGTCCTTTAACAATTTATTACAGCCTCTTCCGAGCGGATCTGTAATACGTCCCGGCAAGGCAAACACATCCTTTCCTTGTTCAAGGGCATAGTTAACGGTAATACTTGTTCCGCTTTTTTCCCTTGCCTCAATAACAAGAAGCACATCACCGAGACCTGCTATTATGCGATTCCTCATTACAAAATGCTTTGACAAAGCTTCTGCTCTGGGGTGAAACTCCGATATAATTCCACCCTGAGGAAGTACATTGCCTGTATCTGCAGATATACATCCTTGTGCAGAACGGTAATCCCCGCATCCTCTTAAGTCTCCCGCCATTTTTCTATACAGACTATAGTTTTCTTTGGGATAACATACATTCACTCCCGATCCCAGTACAGCATAGCTTTCTCGTCCCTTTTTCAGCGCTCCGCTTGCCGCAGCCGCGTCTATGCCGTACGCAAGCCCGCTTATTATCTGTACACCGCATGCTGCTAATTCACCTGCAAAATACTCAGCCGCGGCTATCCCATAGTCACTGCAGCTTCTTGCACCGATAACAGATGCCGTCGGCCTTTCTTCATCTGGAAGCCTGCCTTTTACGTATAAAACAGGAGGCGGTGCATCTATATTTTTAAGCCGCCTTGGATAATCCTCATCATCAATGGATACTATTCTTATTCCTTCAGACAAAAATCCTCTGTAATCATCGTACAGTTCCTTTTCTCTTCTTTTAATATCGTTAAAGCCATCTGCCTGTCTTTTACTTAAGATGCCCTCCTTAAGCAGTACCTCCGCAGATACCTGCAGTGCCTGATAATAGCCTCCTGCATATCTTTTCACTTTTTCTATGCTTTTCGGGCCCATGCCGCTGCAGCACGTAAGCATGAAACAGGAAAATCTTTCGATATCTGCATCAATTGCTTTTGCCGGCGGATCAAGCTCAGACTGCGGCACTTTATAATTAGCTTTCATCAGTCTCAAACCTCTATCTTTCTGAACAGTGCATCTTCTATACTTCTCAGCCCGACCGCCTCCGAAAGCTGCCTTACGCCTATATTTTCACAGCCATCCATGTCCGCTATTGTCCGAGCAGTCTTAAGTATCTTATGGTATGTTCTTCCTGAAATATTCTTGACTTTAAAAACCTCACTGATATATTCCTTTTCTGCCTTTCCAAGTACACAGAACTTTTCTGTTTCCTTTATTCCCATTCGTCCGTTAAAGCTGACTCCGTCGATATTTTTAAAACGCTCCTCCTGAATTCTTCTTGTGGCAATTACTCTTCTCCTGATATCCGCTGAGCTTTCTGCATTGCGTTCTTCAGAAAGTTCTTTTAATGTTACCGGCACTGCCTCCGCGCATATATCTATCCTTTCCAAAAGCGGTCTTGATAGTCTTCCCATATATGCCTTTATCTGTCCTCTTGTGCAGGTGCATTTTCGCTTATCTGGGTACTGTCCGCAGGCACAGTTGTTCATTGCTGCAACCAAAATAAAATCGGCAGGATATGTACAGCTTCCTTTCATACGTGTAACTGTTACAGTTCTGTCCTCCAAAGGCTGCCTGAGGCTTTCAAGCACCTCCCGCCGAAATAAAGGAAGCTCATCCAGAAACAATATCCCGCCCGAGGCAAGAGTAATCTCACCTGGCATTGCATTCATGCCGCCTCCTGCAAATGAAGCCTCAGAAACTCCGTGATGCGGACTTCTGAAAGGTCTTTTTGATAAAAGCGGACGATCATCCGGAAGCAGACCGCAAATACTGTATACCTTTGATATTTCGATATCCTCTTCCCTTGTAAGCTCCGGCATAATAGTCGGCATGCGCTTTGCAATCATAGTCTTTCCGGTTCCTGCAGGACCGGATAAAAGCAGGTTGTGACAGCCGCTTACTGCAATTTCAGCCGCTCTCTTTAAATATTTCTGCCCATGTACCTCCGAAAAATCCACATCACAGAGATGAGCTTCCCGCTCCTTTTCTTCAGCTCCGGCATCATAGGGCTTATCAGCAGCCACGTCCCGCAAACTCCTATTGCTGCTTTCACCTCTTAATGTTACTATGCCGTCACTCTCTTCCTTTCTTAAATATTTCAGCAGTGCAGTTAGGTCTCTGCAGCCTATTACCTCTATTGACTCACATAGTGCAGCCTCGAAAGCATTATCATAGGGAACGACCACTCGCTTTATACTATTTGACTTAAGTGTAAATGTCATCGGCAGAGCACCTCTTATCTTTTTAATGCTTCCGTCTAATCCGATCTCACCAAAAAATCCCGTGTCAAATAACGCTTTGTAATCTATGTACCCCATTGCAGCAAGCACAGCTGCAGCAATCGGCAGATCATAGGCAGTCCCTTCCTTTCTCACGGATGCCGGTGAAAAATTAACTGTGATTTTTTTAGGCTCAGGATGTATGCCGCTGTTTTTAAGCGCATTCCATACGCGATGCTGAGCCTCCCTTGTTTCTGTGGACATTGCTCCGGTAAGATAAAAGCCCGGAAGTCCGTTTTGTACATCAGCTTCAACCTCTGCCGCAAATCCGCCTATACCAAAAAGTCCCGCAGTATTTATCTTGGCAAACATGGTTCTACCTCTCCGCAGTTCTTTATCTTCATATTTAATTTTATAATTTGCATTTTATTACCGAACCGGCAACAGATAAGCCGCTTAATGCAGCTTCATACACAAAGTCCTTACAGACCCATAGATTTATAAATTTCTGAAAAAATATCTCTGAAACGTTACTGTTATATTAACATCTATATTCTTTTACCACAAGTGTTAAAGTCAGGAAAACTTAAAGCTGCCTAAAAAAGCGAGGCAGCCATATATAGCTGTCCCGCTGATCCGATTTAATTTCAAATTTCTTCTATAAGCTTTTTAAGATATTCCGGAGGCTCTGCCGTTATCTTCTTTCCCGAAAGATATGAAAGCGGCTCCTGAAGATCCTCCGGCATGATCATTTCCCATGAATGAAGAATATGATTTCCTATGCCGAAGCTTTTCTTAAGCTGTGCGGCAGAACCTCTGCTGCCATATTTAACATCGCCCAAAACCGGATGTCCCTCTGCCGCCAGATGCGCCCTTATCTGGTGGGTTTTTCCGGTTACAAGTTCAACATTAAGCAAAGTAACGTCCTTCCCGAACAATTTACCATTTCTTATAGGCTCGTAAACAGTCTCTATCCTTGCAGCACCTTCTATTTCTCTGTCAAAGATCCTGACCTTATTTTCTCTTTCATCCTTTATGAGCCAGGCCTTCACGCTTTGTTTTTCACTGACTCTGCCCCATACCAATGTAAGATAGAATTTCTTGATGCTTCTGTCCTTAAGTCCTGCCGAGAGAGTCCTAGCAGCAGGATAGGTCTTAGCAAAAAGTATCAGTCCTGAGGTATTTCTGTCCAGTCTGTTGCATATGGACGGAGTAAAGGAGCTGAACCTATTATCATTACCGGCATTATCCCGTGCGGCCGCTCTTTGAACATGATTCAAAAGCGCCTCATTGATACTTGTGTCCTGTGGTTTTGCTTTCTGGCTGAGCACGCCTATCCTTTTATCTGCCGCTATAAGCTCACTGTCCTCATATATTATCTTACAGTAATCATCAAGACATTTTTCATCTAATGTAAATGTCTCATCCCTATCGTCATTTGCCGTAAGCAGTCTTGCCGCAAAGCTGCTGAGTGAAACAAGAGTATCGTCTGAAAAATACAGTTCTATCTCATCTCCGCTTTTTAAAAGTTCACTGCCGTCAGCCCTGTTTTTGCAAAGCTTAATATTCTTTTTTCTGAGATTTTTATATACGAAGCTTTTAGGGGCGGCATCAAAATACTTGAGCAGAAACTTATCCAGTCTTCTTCCCGCTTCCTCTTCGTTTATCTTTATTATCTGCATATGTGACCTTTTAATACTATGTCTTTAAAGCAATTCACTGTAATCCGTTATATAATGATCTGCCAGCTTTAATTTTTCCTCATAAAGCATTTCTGAAAACTCATCATAAACAGCAATCGTTTCCATACCTGCTGCCTTGCCGGCTAATATTCCTGCAGGTACATCCTCGAACACTATACATTCTTCCGGTCTTGAGCCGAGTATATCCGCCGCATGCAAATAGACATCGGGAGAAGGTTTTCCTCTCTCGACGTCATCTGCTGTAACTATTGTGTCGAAATATTTGATTATTGAATTGGATTCAAGACACGCTCTTACCATTTTCTCAGCGTTGCTTGTTGCAATGCCGATCTTGATATCGTGTTCTTTCAGAAATCGAAGAAACTCAGCTGTATACGGCTTAAGGCATACCTCATCCCGATATTTCGAATAAGACATATCCACCCAGTCTCGTATCATTTCCTCAACGGTTCTCGGAATGTCAAATCTTTCTTTGAAAAAGACAGCTGTCTCATTAATGTTCATGCCTTCTATCTCTCGCTGAAGCTCCGGATAAAAAGTCTTATCAAATCTGGCTAAATATTCTCTGTCGATCTCAGCCCACATCCACATGGAATCGACCAATGTACCGTCAAGATCAAAGAGCACAGTGTTAAAATCACTGTTCAGTTGTTTCAGTTTCATAATTGTCCTGACCGACTCTAAGCTGATTTCTGTTTTCTTCGCACTCATCAAATACAGTCTGCAGTGATGTGAACATATCATCCAGTTTCTGCTTGCTGTCAGCTGCATGTGCAGCAATAGTGTTCTGAATATTTGCAAGCAGAGAATCAGTATACTGAAGAGCTCCCTCTCTGATGCTGTTAGCATCTCTGTAAGCGTCGCTCATGATAGTTTCTGCCTGCTGTCTTGCTTCCTCAACCACCTCATTGGCACGCTGATAAGCTCTCTGCATTACCTCATGATCACTGACAAGCTCATCTATCTGAGTCTGAGCATCATTAAGCATGTTCTGTGCCTGTGACTGCGCATCCTTTAATATAGCATCCTGCTGAGTAACTATCTTCTGATATTTCTTTATCTCCTCAGGAACCCTCATGCGAAGCTCTACGATAAGCTCGTTTATTTCTTCCTTGTTGACGATGATCCTGCTGTTTGATAACGGCTGATACTTACAGCTGTCTATGTAATCTTCTATATCATCGATGATTTCTTCTATTCTGTTGCTCATCTGTAGCTCTCCTTATATTTTTCCTTTATCATTTCCTCTATAAACGGCGGTACGAACTTGGATATGTCTCCCCCGTAGCTCGCGATAGTTCTGACTGAACTTGAGCTCACATAGGAATACCTTATGTCATTGGTCAGAATCACCATCTCAAAGTCAGGATTGAGCATCTGGTTTGTGCGCCCGATCGTAAGCTCATATTCATAGTCCTTGGCATTTCTGATGCCTCTTACCACAGCATCTGCATGTTCTTCTCTGAAGAAGTCAGCCTGCAGCCCGCTGAAGGCTTTAACCTCAACATTTTCTATGCCTGTAAGGGCTTTGTTAATCATATTAACACGTTCATCTATGGAAAACAACGGACTTTTTTCCTCATTATTAAGTATCGCAACCACGAGCTTTCCGCACATTTTTGCAGCCCTTTCAATAATGTCAATATGTCCGTAGGTAACGGGATCAAAGGTTCCCGGATAAAGCCATATGGTATCCCTCATAAAATCAGGCCTTTCTTAAAAATACGTGCTTCTGGTTCTTATATTCCTTCACACGATATATTTCAAAGCCGCAGCGCTCAGCCTCCGACATGTCGGCATCAAGCGCTTCCTCGACTATAATTACGGTGTCATCACTTACAATGCCGGAAGCATTGATAAACTCCAGCACCTTGAACTCCAAGTTTTTATTATACGGCGGATCCATAAATATTATAAGTCTTTCTGCATCATTTATTCCGGAAATGTATCTGGAAACCGCTGAAGCATCCGCTTTTATAATCCTGGATTTATCGGAAAATCCGCATTTTGCAACATTTTCTTTTATTACGGCTTCAGCCTGACGTGAGGAATCCACAAACACGGCAGAGCTTGCGCCTCGTGACAATGCTTCAATGCCGACAGCTCCGGAGCCTGCAAATATATCTAAAAATACAGCTCCCTGCACATCAAACTGAATAATATTAAAAAGTGTTTCCTTTATCTTATCCGCAGTAGGTCTTGTTTCCACACCAGCAGGAGCCTTGAGCGGAATGCTCCTTGCTGTTCCAGCTATTACTCTCATTTAGTTTCCCTCACATTATGCTGCCCTTTTCCATAAATCGTAAGAGCATGCGCCTAAGTCTCTGATCCTCGTCTCTGTCAAGCTCAGGATCATCCTCTGTGATCTCTGTGACTGCCGCCTTGGCCTTTTGCATTATTGTCTGATCCGAGTAAATATCTGCAAGCTTATAATTATCGTCGCCGCTCTGCTTAAAACCAAACATATCTCCCGGACCTCTAAGTTTAAGATCCTCCTCGGCAATTTTAAAGCCGTCATTGGAGTTATTAAGAATGCCAAGCCTTTCTTCTGCCTTATCCGAATCCGAGGTATTTATCATTATGCAGTAGGACTGAAATTTACCTCTTCCGACTCTGCCTCTGAGCTGGTGCAGCTCTGCAAGCCCGAAGCGGTCTGCATTTTCTATCATCATTACTGTGGAATTCGGAACATCCACACCTACCTCAATAACCGTTGTTGAAATCAGAAGATCCGTCTCATGTTTCTTAAAGCTCTCCATGACACGTTCCTTTTCTTCGCCCTTCATTCTTCCGTGAAGAACACCGATGCGCACTTCAGGCGGGAACAGCTTTTTCAGTTTGGCGCTGTAGTCATTGACATTTTCCAGCTCAGCCATGGAAGCCATATATTTGCTTTGAGCTATTTCTTCCTCATCAGGCTTTTCGATGGCAGGACAAATGATATACGCCTGCCGGCCCTTTTTTATCTCATCATAAATAAACTTATATGCAGTCTTTCTGTATCCCGACCCGACCACGCAGTTCTTTATCGGTATGCGTCCCTCCGGGCGGCTTCCTATAATAGAAATATCTGTATTGCTGTAAAGAATAATGGCTAAGGTTCTCGGTATAGGAGTCGCACTCATTATCAATGTATGCGGAGCTTCGCCCTTTTTAAACATTGCCTCTCTCTGACCTACACCAAAGCGGTGCTGTTCATCGGTTACTATAAGCCCAAGATCTGCATATTCTACATTTTCCTGAAACAGTGCATGAGTACCGATAATGATATCGGCCTCTTTGTTTTTGATCCTGTTAAGGACGATCCTTTTTTCTGCCTGGGACATATTTCCGGTGAGCAGACAGGTATTTATCTGATCAAGCGTGCCGTCGCAAAGCTCTGTATTATGCTCAAGAAGTCCGTTTATAGTATCGAAATGCTGCTTTGCAAGGACAGCTGTCGGTGCCATTATCACCGCCTGATAACCGTTAAGAACCGCATTCATCATTGCAAGCACGGCAACTATAGTCTTTCCTGAGCCTACATCTCCCTCTACAAGTCTGTTCATTACATGCCCTGAGTTCATATCAGAGGCTATTTCCTTATAGGCTCCTACCTGATCTTTAGTAAGTTCAAACGGAAGCCCGGCAATAAACTTTATCATTCTGAGATCAGGTCTGCAGCGATGTGTTGATACCGTTTTTCTGGCATTATCGCTTAATTTTGCGCCGGCAAGCATTCTGATGAAAAACTCATTGAATACAGCTCGCTCGCGCGCCTTTTTAAGCTCCGCTTCATTTCTCGGGAAATGCAGACGTATAAGCGCAGTCTCTGCAGAGCCAAGATCATATTTATCTATTATCCTTTCCGGCAAAAACTCTGTGGCCCTGCCGTATAAAGAAAGCGCTTCGGCGGCGGCCTTCATTACCGTGGAATTGCTGAGCCCCTTCGTGAGCGGATAAAGCGGCATCATTTTGCCCTCGTACTTTTCGCGATAGGTCTCGAAGGTATAGAGCTTTGGTTGATTCATCACAAGTCTGCCGTTTTTCTCATATACCCTTCCTCTGAAAACAAGGTGCATCCCGGCTTTCAGATTATTTTTCATAAAAGGAGCATTGAACCACGACAGCTGCAGCTTTCCGGTCATATCAGAAAGATATGCATTTACAATAGTCATGCCGTTAAATCTGTTAATGACGGCATCCTGCTGTAAGACTCCGGCAACGGTCATGATACGCCCGGGAGTAAGTTCATAAATAGGCTTCGGCTCCTCAAATACCTCATAATCTCTCGGATAATGCTGTATAAGTTCCTCTGCACTGAAAATGCCGAGGCGATTGAACGCCGCGGCAGTTTTCTCTCCTATTCCTTTTAAGCTTGTCAGCTCAGCCAATCAGATTACCTCTTATTCTGCACTGATTATGTAGTAATAAACCGGCTGCTCGCCTCTCTCAAGCTCAGTGTCTAAATCAGGATATCTTTCATTAATATTATCTATAAGCATGCCTGCTGCCTCATCGTCTATTCCTTCTCCGGCATAGACAGTGACCATGGATGTGTCATCATCAACCATCTTATCAAGCATTGCCATAGCGGTATCATTGAGTACCTCTCCGACAGCAAGAATGCCTCTGTCTCCGATACCCATTATATCGCCTTCCTTAATATCCATACCGTCGATAACGGTATTTCTAACGGCGTAGGTCACCTCTCCGGTCTTGACAGCTGCAACAGCCTCTGTCATAGCCTCAAGATTATCATCCGGTGAAAGTCCCTCTGTGAAATTGATCATAGCAGCAATTCCCTGAGGAACAGTCTTTGTAGGAACCACGCGGATAGCAACATCTGTATTTATCTTTGCTGCCTGCTCTGCGGCAAGGATAATGTTTTTGTTATTAGGAAGAATGAAGACATTTTCCGCATTTACGGCATCAATAGCCTTAAGCATATCGTCCGTGCTCGGATTCATCGTCTGTCCGCCTTCTATAACATAAGAAGCTCCAAGCTGCTCGAAAATGGACTTGAATCCGGTTCCTGAGCATACAGCGATAAATGCTGTCTCCTTTTTAGGCTCATCCTTCTTAGGAGCTTCCTCAAGCTTTTCCATAGCAGCTATCTTAGATGCATTCTTAATAAGCTTTTCCTCGTGCTCCTCACGCATATTGTCGACCTTCATGCGTGAAAGTGATGCTCCGAGCTTAAGACCCTCTTCAAAAACAAGGCCCGGATGATTGGTATGGACATGTACCTTGACCATATCATCATCGTCTACGCAAACGATCGAATCACCGATGCTCTCAAGGAATGCCTTGAATTCTGCAACCTTCTCAGGTGAAAGAGGCTCCTTAAGATTAACGATAAACTCGGTGCAGTAACCGAACTTAATATCATCTGTCGAAATGCTGCCTCTTCTTGAAGCATTGTCGGCTGCCTCTGCAAGCTCCGAAGTCTGTGCTCCGCTCTCTATAGTGTCAAGACTGACATCTGTTACCTTGCCTTCAAGGACTGCAAGTGCGCCCTCAAGGAATACTATAAGACCCTGTCCGCCTGAATCGACTACGCCTGCCTCTTTTAAAACAGGAAGCATTTCAGGAGTAAGCTTAAGCACCTCTTTACCATGCTCAACAGCTGCTCTCATGAGCTCGCAAACATCCTCTGTTACAGGTGCGGTCTCGCTGACCTTATCCGAAATACCCTTGGCAACTGTGAGGATAGTTCCTTCCTTTGGCTTCATAACCGCCTTGTAGGCTGTCTCTACCGCTTTTGTAAATGCTGCTGAAGCAAGTGCAGAATCAACAGTCTCAGCTGCTCCTACAGTCTTGCAGAAGCCTCTTATAAGCTGTGACATAATAACGCCTGAGTTTCCTCTCGCACCGCGAAGTGAGCCTGAAGACATAGCCTTAACAAGAGATTCCATATCCGGATCCTCAAGCTCAGCTACTGCTCTTGCAGCAGTCATGATAGTCATGGACATATTGGTGCCTGTATCTCCGTCAGGAACAGGAAATACGTTGAGCTCGTTTATATATGCTTTATTTGCATCAAGATTCTTAGCGCCGGCAATAAAGCATTTCCTTAAAAGCTCGGCGTCAATACCGTTAATATTCAAATCAAACAATCCTCCTTAATCGATGCGGCGTACGCCCTCGACGAAAACATCTATGCTGCAGGTTTTAAGTCCGGTATGCTGTTCAACCTGATATTTAACATTCTCAATAAGATTATTGCATACCGCATAGATATTCACACCATAAGCAACAATAATGTGCATCTTGAGTGATATCTCATTTGCCTCATCTACCGTGACCTCGATACCCTTCTGCAGGGAATCCTTTTTAAGCAGCTTTACCAATCCGTCCTTAATGCTGACGGAAGCCATACCTACGATGCCAAAGCACTCAACAGCCGATGAGCCGGCAATAGTCGCAATAACATCCTCAGAAATATTTATATTTCCAAACTCGCTGTTCAACTTACCTTTCATAGAGTCCTCCATATTTGCACGAACGATAGCAGGACAGGCATTTTGTCTCCTGTCCGTCTGTAAACATGCGTTGACGATATCATTAAATTGATATAATATATCGTTTTAGGGAAATATTACCATAAAACATACTTTTTTTAAAGCTAAAAAGCTTGCATTAAAGCAGAATTTCTGTTATTATACTTTTTGCGCAATTTTGAGTTAAGTAAGGAGGTGCTACCATGGCAAAATGTTCGGTTTGTGGAAAGTCAGTGCTGTTCGGTAACGCTGTCAGCCACTCACACAGAAGATCAAACAAGATGTTCAAGCCAAATGTTAAGAGAGTTAACATCCAGACAGAAGCAGGTAATAGAAAAGTGTATGTATGCACATCTTGCTTAAGATCAGGAAAGGTTCAGAGAGCTGAGGTTTCTAAGGCTCCTGTAGCTGAGGCTTAAGACTTCCACATTAAATCAAAATCTATTGAATTCCACCGTTCTTCAGACGGTGGAATTTTTAGTTGTAGGGATATCTCGGGATATAGGGTTAGAGTTATAGGGATATAGGACAAATAGTGTTGTTTTGATGGATAAATGCATTCAAAGCCCGTTAATAAAATTCAGTGTCAATGCAAGTATCAGCATGTGAACCGGATAAAACGCATAGCAGATATATTGAAACGGCTTACTGTGGTATCCCTGTCTCCCACGATATAACCAGATAGGCACTAATGCAAAAAGTGCAAGTCCCTGCTGACATATTTCAAAATCCATGCCAAACAGCTGTATAGGATACATTAATCCACCCAGCATTTCCACATTCAGCCAATATAGTGCAGCGATCTGACCAAGCAGACACCACCACTTACGACCTCTGAAGAAATAAAATACAAACACAGTCAGGATTCCTACACTGTAGTAATCCACCATGCATATTATTCCCAGTATCGTTCCTGCTATAATAACGGCTGCTGACACAAGCACATATGCCATGGGCTTTTGTTTTTTTCTGACATTTTCCATCAGATGAATGCCTAAAAGGCCTAACAGAAGTGTCCATATAACGTTCTGATGAACCGGGTAGAACCATGTCCCTCCGTACATCATGTCAAACGGAACTTCGGAAATAATGGCAAATATAAGCATTCTGAGTGCATATTTTTTAAAGCTGTGGGTATGAAAATATCCTTCCACAGCCATAAATGCAAATATAGGAAATGCCACTCTGCCTGCACAGGTAAGCCATTCCTGCGCTGGAAGCAGTGTTGCCCATAGGTGATCCATCAGCATAAGGACCATTGCTATGATATGCAGTGCAGCCGCACTTAAATCAAAGCTATTTGAAACGGTTGAATTATTTTCGTTAATCAGCACGTTGTTACTCCTTATATTGTTTTTTGCTCTTAAAAATCTATATCTTTACTTTTCTATTTGAAGCTGTAATCCGCCCTCACTTCACAGAATATATTCCATCTGTCGTTCCTTTGTTTTCATTCCCATCTTTTCATAAAATTTTTCTGCCGAAGTATTTCCTGCCCATACATTAAGCGTCACCTCGTAGCAGCCCATTCTCTTTGCCTCCTGTTTGACAAATTCAAACAGGCATTCACCTATATGCTGCCCTCTCTCACATTTATCAACACATAAATCATCTATAAAAAGTGATTTAAACTGTACCATGTTATTTGAAAAAGGCTGCCCCTTCAATTGACAGAATGCATATCCCAGGCACACATCCTCATCATTTACGGCAACATATATCGGTTTTTCTTCGCACTTTAAAAGCTCTGACAGTTCATCAACTGTATATTTTGTTGTTTCCGGAATAAAGATATCAGGTCTTATATCAGCATGGATCTGAAGCACCTGTCCTAAAAGCTCCATGATCCTTGGTATGTCTTTTTTAGTTGCTCTTCGTATATTCATTTAAAGTCCTCATATTATTAAACAATTTGTGCCAACCTGCAGATCAATCTTATTCCATGAATAATGATTACGCCTCTGCAGATTCGATCAAGCTATGTAAGCACATAACTATATTGAATGAAAATAACCGTAAAATCAATCGCAATTTTTCACGACCGATTTTACGGTTACAAATAATCATAATATAATTACGTCATATGTTCAAAGTTGGTGTCTGTCCAAAATTACCATCAATAATTAAGCAGAATATCCGCAAGCACTTCCTTATTGTAATTTCCGCCGGAAATCATACATACTACATTTTTACCATATTCTGCCTTGCCTGAAAGAAGTCCTGCAAGAGCTGTTGCTCCGGATGGTTCTGCTGTGAGCTTGCATCTTTCGATAAGAAGCCTTGTTGCTCTTGATATCTCAGCATCGCTTACCGTAATAATATCATCAAGCAGATTAGAACAGATCTCAAATGCATTCGGTCCAGGTGCACTTCCGGCAAGTCCGTCTGCTATAGAATACTGTCTTTCGATAGGAGAAATCTTTCCTGCATGAATAGAATTACTCATGCAGTTCATGGTCTCAGGCTCAACTCCGATAACTCTTGTCTTTGGTGAAAGACTCTTTATCGCAGTTGCTACACCTGACATAAGTCCGCCGCCTCCGACCTGGCAGAAAACAGTGTCTGCATTCGGAAGCACTTCCATGATCTCAAGTCCAGCTGTGCCCTGTCCTGCCATAATGTAAGGATCCTCACAAGGATCGATATAGAAAACTCCGTTTTTCTCAGAAAATTCCTTTGCAAGCGGCGCACAATCTCCACCTGTCTTACCAAAAAGTGTTATTTCTCCGCCGTAAGCCCTGCATGCCTCGACCTTTGACGGTGTAGCAGTCTCAGGCATCCAGACATAAGCCTTAATTCCAAGCGTCTTGGCTGCATAGCAGACAGCCTGCGCATGATTTCCGGAAGAATAGCAGCACACCCCTTGTTTTTTCTGTTCATCGGAAAGCGTAAGTATTCTGTTAAATGCTCCTCTTGCCTTAAATGAACCTGTCTTTTGCATATTCTCACATTTAAAATATACAAATGCATCCGTTATGCTGCTGATATTTTCAGAGCTGACAAGCGGGGTAACATGTACATATTCACTTATACGCTGCTTTGCTTCCCATACATCACTTATCCCTATCATATCTTCCCCCTGTTATGATAATGTTTAATGCTCAGTCCGCGCAGTCTCCGCCTTCGAGATACTCTCCTAAGATATTGTATTCCTGTCCGATCTTGTCATTTACTCTTGTCAGAAAATCATTCAAAAATCTGCGATTTTCATCTGATGCTTCATTAAGAATGCTCTCGACAAGTGCGTTAAGCTCTTCGTGAAATCTCTCATGCTTTTCGTATATCTCTTCACCCGATACCGTAAGCTTAATGATAAGTCTTGAAGCATTTGAGGGATCCGGAAGCTTTTCTATAAGTCCCTTTTTCTCAAGCTTTGAAAGTGTTTGAGACACTGCTCCCTTTGTAATTCCTAAAATCCTTGCAAGTCCTATCACATGCATACCCGGATTGTATCCGATTGCTTTAAGCATAGTCATTTCGTTATTCATGACCTTAATGCGTCCGGCATCATAAACAGATCTTTTGCGCATCTGTTCAACAGTCTCTATCATATCAAGTATTGAGGTTTCTTTAATTTCGGTCATCGACAGTACCCCTTTGCTTTTGCTGCTTTTGCTGCTTTTGCTGCTTTTGCTGCTTTTGCTGCTTTTTTAGCTTACTCTATTATACGATATTTGACTGAAGAATTTTATCTTAACTTTATGTAAAGGTGTATAGTAACTAAACACTTAAGTCAATATCAAAATTCAGAAAAATAATAGAAAATCCTCACCCAATTCCCTCAAGCATCCATTTGTAAGTATTAATGCTTGTTACAAGGCCGAGTCTTGCAGACTCGTACTGTGCTTTGCCGTTAAGATAATTCACCTGTTCCATGAGAAATTCAGCCTTGCTCAGCATTCCAATAGAATATTTACTTTGTGCAAGCTTCCAGTCCGCTTCTGTGTCATTAAGCACGCTCTTTGCTGCGCTATACTCATCAGAGGCTGTTGTCAGACTGTTATAAGCTGAGTCGTAGCTGATTTTAGCA
>Ga0129317_1000784_pt1 | contig 28977 bp, 22 predicted proteins | sample Cm1ome_FD_94430 | JGI IMG/M metagenome (GOLD analysis project Ga0129317, IMG submission 94430) | Eastern black-and-white colobus group fecal microbial communities from Wisconsin, USA - Cm1105 metagenome | ecosystem: Host-associated > Mammals > Digestive system > Large intestine > Fecal | place... | reverse complement strand
ATAGAGCGGTAAAGGGGTAACCACAAATAATGCCAAATAAAACCACAAAACGGTAAAGCACCGAAAAACCACAAAAAATGACAAAGGGGCAACCACACCACAAAAAATGACATAGTACTAATATATTTGTCTATAAAAAATCCTGAGATTTGTATCTGTTTAACGCAGAGCAAATCTCAGGATTTTTTATTTTATTCTGACTTCCAACTTATAAGCATACTCTTCTGTTTTTGCAGTTGTCCAATAGTTTAGCAGACTGGTAACATATATGTTAGAAATGACAGTAAGATTGTGTTTTTGACAATACTCTTTCATTTGATTAAGATAGTCTGCACTTTTATGCATATAAATACCTTGAAAATATAATGTTAAGTATGTACCGGCAGGTCGCACACGATAAGTAACATTAGCCAAAGGTCGTTGTAAAGGATAAAAATATTCTTCGGCACGATATTTTTTTATATCATATAAAGCCTGCTTATTGACTATATAACCGAAAACATGTTGTTTAAACGGCAGTTTATCACGCAGCAAAAGAAAAAGTTTAGCAGTATGAAGAGAACGTTCTTTAAAAGAATCGTTTTGCTTACAACCATTAGTAACAAACAAATATTGTTCAGGACATTGTACCGTGTGAATAATACCATATGGTAAATTGTTTTGTTTATCAAGGTCTTGAATATAGGTGGTTAAGCTTTCATCGAGTTGTTCCAACCGTTTAATTTCCTGCTGAATGTGTTTTTGTTGTTCCTTTAATAGCTGTTGGTATGTACTAGGAGAGCGATTAGCTAAATAAGTTTGTATACGAGTAAGCGGGACATCTAAGTTTCTTAATGTTACAACTAATTCTAGTAAAAATAGTTGAGCTCGTTTATAGTAACGATAACCGTTATCTAACACTACTTCTGGTTGAATTAAACCCAGCTTATCATAAAAAAGTAAGGTTTTGCGTAATATATGACAGGTCTTAGCTAATTCTCCCGTGGTAAAATAATTATTTAAAGATTTTCTCATTATTTTTGTATCTCCCTCTTGACTGTCTAGTTACTATACGTATTATTATATCACATAAGAAATAAAGTGCAAATTAGGAATTTAAACTGATTGTGGTTAAAACAAAATTTGCATTTTGTTTTATTTTTAAACGCTATTTGGGCTGGAAAGTAAGAGGTGCTAAAAATGAAAAGTGTACTTAATAAAAGTGTTTTAATGACAGCTTTAATATGTGGTTCAGTACTTTGGGGGGGTACAGCAGCTTTTGCAGAAGAAAATATTGGTGAATTTAGTTTAGATACTATGGTTGTTACTGCAACTAGAACTAGTGAAGAATTACTAAAAGTACCTGCAAGTATTCATGTTATAACTGCAAAGGATATTGAAGAGAAAAATATTTTAACTATTTCAGATGCTATAAAAACTTTACCAGGCGTTTATGATGGTAGGGCAGGAGGCATGTCGGACGTTGCCAATGGTATTCAAATGCGTGGCTTTGGCGAAGCAGATGTTTTAGTATTATATGATGGTATGCCTTTAAATGAAGGATATGCCGGGAAGGTAACTTGGAGTGCAGTTGCTATTGATGATGTAGAACGCATAGAGGTACTTAAGGGTGCTGCTTCTTCACTTTATGGTGGACGCGCAGTTGGAGGCGTAATTAATATTATTAGTAAAGACCCTGATAAAGATAAAGTAAAAGCGTATATGCATTATGGCAACAAGAGCACTTGGAAGCGCGGTATTAATTTAACTAAAAAGTTAGGCGATAAATGGTCTATAGGCTTTAGTTATGAAAACAAAGAAACTGATGGGCATAAAAAGAAAATAGTTTATAAAAATAAATCGGCAGCAACTAGTACGCCGGGAGCAGGTGCTATTGGTACCGGTGCTGTTAGTGATATCCGAAATACCGGATCTGATATTTATATTTTAGGTAATCCCGGTGGCGGTCATAGTGAAGATGATACTTTTAATGTTAAATTAAAATATAAATTTAATAATGAACAAGCGTTGACTTACAAGTATACACATGACAAGTATAAATATTTTGCTGTTGATCCTGTTACTTATATTCATGATGCAAGCGGAAATCCGATGTATAGTGGTAATGTTTTATTGTCTAATGGTAAGTATCTTAAATTCTCTGAAAGTGATTTTACGGATTATGATGGCAGACGGACGGTTGATAGACATGCGCTGAATTATACAGATGATAGAAATAATATAAAGTTTAATCTTGGCTTAACTAATGTTAAAGATTATGGTTACGCAACTGGTAGCGATTTGGCTGGACAAGGATCTGGTAATGATTCCAAATATCCTAGTAAAGCCTATAAAGCTGACTTCCAAAAAGTTTGGGAAGGTAGCAAAAATACTGTTGTAGCTGGTTTTGATTTTCAAAAGGATACTATGGATTATACAAAGGCTAAGTTGTCTAAATGGTCAGACAAGAATTCCATAACCCAAATTACCAGCAAGATGGGTGGTACAAATCTGATTGGCGCATTATTTGTGCAGGATCAGCTAAAGTTAAGCGACGTATATGGTTTAACTCTTGGATTACGGCTTGACCATTATCAAAAAAAAGATGGTTATTTTGATAGTTCAACAAGCCATATTGATCAAAAAAATGAAAAATATACAGAGTTAAGTCCTAAGGTTTCTTTTGAATATACTCCTGATGATGATACAACATATTATGTTTCTTATGGACATTCATTTAATGCTCCTACATTATACCAATTATACAGGCATGACCCTAATTATGGCTATGTAGCAAATCCAGATTTGAAGCCGGAAACGACAAACACCTTTGAAGTAGGCTTGAAGAAGAACTTTAGTGAAAAGGCATATTTTGGCATTTCTTTATATACTGCTAAAACTACGGACTTGATTAATGCTGTTACACGTTCGGATGGAAAAAAATGGTATGTTAATATAGACAATGCTAAACGGCAAGGCGCTGAGTTTGATTTTGATTTCAAACATGATAATAAATTTACTTCTTATGCCAACTTTACTTTTCAAAATGCTAAAGATGGCAATGATGAAAGAATTTACTCAATACCAAAACGTATGGCCAATGTAGGTGTAAGATATAGTTATGATAAATGGAATGCGTATATAGAGGGACAATATGTGAGTGATCGTAATGAAACAGGAGATATTGGTGGCAAATTGTATTCAGATGATGCTTTCTTCACAGCAAATATAGGTGTAGGATACAAATTCATGAAAAATGCTAAACTCAGCTTTGCTATTAATAATTTATTTGATAGAGATTACTGGCAGTGGTATAAATCTGCAGGCAGGACGTGGACTGCTGGCATAGAGTTTGATTTTTAAAATCAATTAGTATTTTATAGAATCTAAGTAATATATGTTATAGAGTAGGGATAGGGTATGTGCACACTCTATCCCTATTCAACATCTATGTATTGCACAGGAGGCTGAAATGAAATTTAAGATAAAGCGATTATTGTGCTATGTGTTGGGCTTTGTTTTATTTTATGCGCCTTTTGCGGTGTTTCAAAAAATAATTAATTATTTTTTAACAGGCAAATGGCAGGAGCTGACAATTCATAGTTTGTGCTTACGTATTCCTACGGAACATATTTTGGATGGGAAAATCTTACAATATGCTTCTGTAAGTGTAGTTAGTTTGGGTATTTTGTTAGTAGTATCATTTTTCTTTGGTCCTGTTTTTTGCGGGCGCTTATGTCCGGCGGGCGCACTAACGGAATATTTAAGCAAGCTGGTGCCCGAAAAATTTCAGATTAACTGGCGAAAATACACAGAAATTGCACCAATTCGTTACGGTATGCTGGCAGGATTTTGTTTAGCTCCGTTTTTTGGGAATATCTTGGCCTGCGCTTATTGTAATTATTTTCTTTTTGATTTGTTGGCTAATTATTATTTACATGGATATTTTATTGCTCTTAGTTCCAGCTTGCTTATTACGGCTATTATGTGGTTGGTAATTTTTGGCCTGTTTACCAAAGGCGGACGTGGGTATTGTAATTTTCTCTGTCCTGTTGGCGCGCTGCAAAATCTTGTGCATTATTTCAGTAGTCATTTGCCATTTGTACGTAGAATGTATGTAGATAAAAATAGATGTATCGGTTGTAAGAAATGTGTTCAAGTTTGCCCAATGCAGGCGATGGTATTAAATGGCGAAAAGGCTGATATTTCCCTGCATAATTGTATTATTTGCGGACAATGTGCTCAAGAGTGTTCTATTCACGCTATTCATTACGGAGTGGGAAATTATGAAAAATAAATTTATTAATTTTCTCTTAGCTATGGGAGTTCCTTTTTCGGCAGTTTTTAGCAGAGGTACAGGCTGTAGTGGTATTTGCGGCAGCTGTTCCTTTGTCTGTACTCCGGGAATTTTTGCCCTACTCTTATTGGTTTGCAAATATTTTTACTGCAAAGGGAAGGCTAAGGTGATAGGGCATGCATAAAAAATGGATAGTACGCATAATATTATTTTGTACTATGATTTTAGTAATGATGGCGTTGGCTGCGATACGCTCCCAAAATTCCCTTGATAGACATAATCAAAAAATTATTTTACTGCCGCAAAAAACTGTAACCTGTACTGTAGATTTGAGTAAGCAGGGAGTAGTAAAAAAACTGCTTAATCCTAATGTTTATACTCTCTATTTGCGCATCAAAGCTGATAATAAGCATTCGTTGCGTTGTGAAGGCAATGGTATAGAAATGTTTCTTTCTCAGGGAACTAAAAAGGGAATTTGGAAAGAGCTTAAACCTCAAGACATTTTACAACAAAGGCGGGGGAGTATACCTATAAATGTAGAACTAAAAGTGCCGTATGCAGCATTGAAAAACCGAAATGTAGCCGAAGGAGCATTGGAGTTTTTTGACGAAAATGGTTTATACAGCAAAGTAATGATTAAGGTAATTAATTCTCAAGCCGGTTAATATTTTAAATAAGGAGCTTTAGAGTATGTAAAAATTATGATTTTATTTTGTTTCAACATCTTTTTATTTTGAAGAGTAGCAAAATAAAAAATTGCATTAGTTTTTACTTGACTATAAAGCTGGAATATAGTGTATATTAATGATACCAAAATGAAAGAGGTGATTTCGATGACCTGTAAACACGGTGAGTTTCAAATTCCCACCGACCCACACGGTAAAAAGCGTTATGAAAGCGCAATGAAGCATGTAGAGGCAGCTAAAAAAGCTGGTAAATCCTCTGAAGAAATTCATGCTTTGTTTAAAAAGGTTATGGAGTTTAATCCTATGGATATTGAGTCTATTCCTAAGGATGAAGCTCATGCCAAGTATCGCAGCGCAATGATTCATATGAAAGCGGCTTTAGAAAACGGTAAAAGCAGCGCGGAAGCTCATGCTTTAGCTAAAAAAATTATGAGCGGCGAAACGACCGGGCACTGCAAAAACAAATAAAGAAATTAGAACTGCCAGGAAGCACGCAATATGCTATCCTGGCAGTTTTTATTTGTTTGTACTGATATTTTTGACTTGGAGGAATAATAGATTGATATAATCGTCTGATGATTTTGTAAGCCAATGATTTTCTATGGGCATAATGTAAATATCGCTACAACAGATGAAATTATTGATTTCCATAAAGTTGGATATTTTTTTCTGTAGATTGCGGGCTTGCCTATAAAAAGGACCTTGAAAATATATTTCCAGATATAAGCCTGTCGGTAAAGGTGTCTTCGGTATCTTGACGTGATTTGCTACAGGATTGGAAAAAGAAAAAAAGCCTTGAGAAGTGTTTATATTTTTCAACTGAAAGAAGTTTTGTTGACCAACTATCCACCCGGCATGTTTTTCTATAAAACCGCGGTTATGAGCAATAAGCTGGGAGTGGCGGGCGAATTTAGCAATACGGCTTTTGCCGTCATCGTTTTTATATAATTCCGTCATTCGCAGCATACGCTGCTCCCGCCAACAAACCGTAATTTGTTCTAAGGGCAGGCTGCTGTGCTCTGATAAATTATTATTTATTCTTTGAAGCGAGTGACAAATACGCTCATTTTCTTTTATGATTTTCTGACATTCGGCTTCTTTTTTTGCTAGTATATCCATGAAGTTTTGCTTGCTTCTATGCTCTAAATAGTGCCTAATATCGGATAAGCTGATATTAAGAGAACGCATATTTACAATAATTTCCAAAGCCAAAAATTGTTCAACAGAATAATGACGATAACCGTTTTCGCTAATAAAATCTGGCGAGAGTAAGTGTATTTTATCGTAATAGAGCAAGGCTTGTTTAGAAATTCCAAAAAGATTTGCCATTTCACCGGCTGTAAAATAATTTCTTTCTTCAGATTTAGTCATATTAATTCCTCATAAGCTTGACTATATATTAGGTATATAGTTTAAAATCAAATGTAACGTATATAGGATATTATATCATATTTCAATTGTTCTTGTCTTGCGAAAACACTATTGGAGGAATTTGAAAATGAAAAAAATAGCGATTTACGGTAAAGGTGGTATTGGCAAATCTACGACCGCGTCCAACATTTCGGCAGCAATGAGTGAAGCAGGCCTAAAAGTTTGTCAAATAGGCTGCGATCCTAAGAATGATTCTACTAGACTACTTTTAGGGCGTATTTGTAGTCAAACAGTTTTGGATATGGTACGTGATAAAGATGAGATTATTGCAGAAGATATTGTGCATATAGGCTATAACGGTATTAAATGTGTTGAAGCAGGCGGTCCGGAGCCAGGCGTTGGCTGTGCGGGACGCGGCATTATTGTGGCTTTAGAAAAATTACGTTCACTTAAAGTATTAGATGACGAGGATGTTATTTTGTATGATGTTTTAGGCGATGTGGTTTGCGGCGGATTTGCTGTGCCTATTCGTGAAGGATATGCAAGCGATATTTATATCGTATCCTCCGGAGAATTAATGAGTCTTTATGCCGCTAATAACATTGCTAAGGGTATCAAAAAATTTGCCATGCGCGGACAGGTTCGCTTAGGTGGAATTATTGGCAACGGTCGCAATACGCCAAATGAATTGGAACTATTACAGGAATTTGCCGCAAGATTGAATACCAAGTTAATCGCTTTTATTCCCAGAGACGTAATTGTTAATAAAGCGGAAAATAATCGACAGACAGTTTTGCAATATGCTTCTGATAGTGCTCAGGCAAATATTTACAGAAAGCTTAGCCAATGTGTATTGAAGAATGACGAATTAACAATACCTACACCTATAAGCTTTGATGAGTTAGAAAAATTGGTGGCAGACTATGGCAATTAAAACTAAAAGATTTATTGCCAGCAGAAAAAGCTGCAGCTGTAGTATGCCCGGAATATGGAGGGCAGTGGCTTATTGCACAGGCGTAGTTGTTATTTTTCACAGTCCCAAAGCCTGTGCGCATGTTGCTAGAACAATGGATATTAATGCTCAATATCGTTCTTTGGCAGAAGGGTGCCAGGAAAGTATTTCGTCTGTTCCGTTGCTTTCCAGTCAGCTTGAGGAAAAGCATGCCATTTTTGGCGGAGCAGAGCGTTTGGAAGCTTGTATTACTTATGCTGTTGAGCATTATCAGCCTGAATGTTTGGTGATTGCCAATTCTTGTGTTGCCGGAGTAATTGGCGATGATGTTGAAGCAATCGCTAAAGAGACTGAGGTAAAATATAACATACCTGTTTTAAGCTTGGATTGCTGCGGGTTTTTGGATGGAGAATATTATGAAGGCTATTATGGAATTACGGAGCTTTTGGTAAAACGTTTTTTAAAGCCTTGTAAGCGCAGAGCAAAAACCGTATTGTTTTTAGGCGATAATGGCGGTCCTTGGGGTCATTATGCTACGGAAGTTACCAGAATTCTTACCGCAATGGGAATTACAGTTATAGGGCAGTTTCCGGGTTATATGCCGTTTAAGAATTTATCGCATGCCGCTGAGGCAGAAGCCGTAATTATTTTGGGTGGCCGTGGACAAACGCATATAGGACTTACTAAAATTGCTGCATTAATGCAGCAACAGTTGGGAATCCCTTATTTAGATGTTTATCCTACTGACTGGGCACAGACTCAAGCTTGGATTGAAGCCGTAGGGAAATTGCTGCATTGTGAAGCAGATGCAGCTAAAACTTTGCTTCATGAGCGAGAACGTTTTACTGTTAAATATGCAGAATATCTTGGGACAACTAAAGGCAAACGAATAGTTTTGTGTATAGGGCGTTTGTTAAAATATTTTCATCCTGCAGCAGTTTTAAGTACTATTAAACTTTTGCAGTTGGATTTAAAAGGGATAATTTTGCTAGATGCATACAGTGACACTGAAAGAGAAGAAATGCTTACGGAAATAAAAAAATATACGTCTGTGCCTATTTACAGTGCCGGTGAAAGCGATTCGCTTATCCGGCAGGCTGATGCAGTGCTTACTACTCATGAATTACAAAATAAAAAGGTGAAGCAGATTTTCCTGCCTATGCTGCCCAAAGTTGGCGTAGCCGGAGAATTAAAATTTATGCAAACTATTTATCGTACTCTTTGCAGCAGAATTCAAGGAGGGGTACGTTATGTCTAAGCTTAGCGATAATAAATGGGGCAATATTTGCGAAAGAGTAGATACTTGCGCCTTAACCGGAGCTGGTGCTTTTATTGCTGGAATTCCTAAAGCAGAAATTGTAGTTAACGGGCCATTGTGGTGTTATTTTTATGCTTTACGTTATTTGGAGCATAGTGAATATGATATGGCGCAGCGTTTTCATGGGTCTCAGCCTGATAATAATGCTATAGTATACGGTTCGGAAAAATATCTTTTAGCCACGTTAGAGCGTTTGCCAAAGAGCAGCAGCAAGCCGGAACTTCTTTTTATAGAAGGCAGTTGCTCCATGAGTCTTATCGGTGACGATTTAAACGGCATTGCAGCTAAAGCCGGATTGCCTTTTCCCTTTGTTACTATGGATTGCGGCGGTATGTTGGGCGGTTTTGCCGAGGGGTTTGTTAAGGCTGCTGTAAAGGTTTTTGATAAATTTTTGCTGCAAGATGTAGTTAGGGAAGCAAATACGGTTAATATTTTAGGACAGAGCAGCTTTTATTTAAACGGAGCTGCCGATAGCTTAGAATTGCAGCGCTTATTATCAGCAGTCGGCTACAAAGTACAGGCCATGCCGGGCGCTGGCAGTTCATTGGCTGATATAAAGCTGATGGGACAGGCTGCTTTGAACGTAGTTACTAACGAAGAGTTAGGTCTTCCGTTGGCAAAATATTTGCAGCAGCGTTTTGGTACATCGTATATTTTGGCTGGCTTACCATATGGTGTTAGCGGTACAATTTCCTGGCTGCAAAAAATAAATGCAATGCTGCCTGCGTCCAATCTAGACGCTTTAAAACAAGAAGCAGAGCAAACAAAGGATTATTTAACGAGCTTAGTAAACGATATCAGTTGTAATTGGGGTCAGCTGTGGTTTGAACAGGCTGTTGTCAGCGCTCCTCCAACCGTTGCTTTATGTATGGCGCAAGCCTTGCGTGGGGAATGGGCAGATATAGAAAATTTAACTGTTATATGTCAAAGAAGTCTGCCGCAGGAAAGTTATCAAACTTATTGTACAGTCGCCGATAATATTTTTACAGCAGGCGTAGATAATATTGCTTTAAAAGATATCGTAAATGAACAAGGTGCAGTATTGCTTTTGGGTAGCAGCAGTGAGGCGTCGCTGTTATATAGGCAAAAACGTAATAATTTTATCAGCTGTAATATTGCCTATCCTGCTCAAGATGAAGTGTTTATGTTACAACAGCCTGTTGTTGGCTGGCAGGGAAGCAAATATATGCTGCAAAGATTATGGAATGCTTATATAAGTGATTCTTTGCATAGGCAGGGCAGATTATGAAAAAAATATGTGTATTTTTAATAATTTTTCTTACTTGTATTCTTAGTGGTTGTGGTAAAGAAGTTAAACCGATCAGTAAGCCTGCCGACCCAATAACATATGAGGTTTTTGATGATACCGGACGCAAACTAACTTTTCCAAAGAAGCCCAATCGTATCGTGTCTTTAACTTATGGTACAGATGAAATTTTGACCGAATTGGTAGATCTTAAAAGGATAGTTGCATTCAGTCGTTGGGCAGGCGATAGCGAAATAAGCTTTATTACCAAAGAACAAGCTTTTGTAGTCGGTCGTAAGGTCACTGATAATTTAGAAGCTATTTTAAAGTTGGAGCCTGATTTGGTTGTTGCTTCCGTTGCCACCAATAATGATGTTGTACAAAGTTTAGAAAACGTTGGCATCAATGTATATATTGCCCGCAGTCCACGTAATTATCAGGAAATGTGTTTAAAAATTAAGAATTTAGCTGCTGCGGTGGGGGAAAACGAAAAAGGTGAAGCTATCGTTAAAAATATGGATGTAAAATTGCGCAAACTGGAAGAAAAGCTTAGTTGCATGCCATCCCATCAACGAAAGGTAGCCGTAGCCTTTAACTTTACCTCTGCTATGGGTAGAAAAGGTGATTTGTTGGATAGTATGTTGACCATGGCGCATGTTATTAACGGTGCTGCTGCGGTAACACCTCCTGTAAGCGAACATGGATCTGTGGTAATCAGCAAAGAAATGGTTGTAAATATCAATCCCGATATTTTTTTGCTGCCTACATGGAATTATAACAACAAACAGGATGTTCAGGGATATTATTATGCGATAATGAACGATCCTGCATATAAAAATGTTAAAGCAGTACAGAATAGACAGCTAAAATTTGTATCCGATAAATATCGTTATGTGGCTAGTCAGCATATTGTAGATGCGGTAGAAAAAATAGCCAGGACAATTTATCCTGAGTTTTTTTGAGGAAGTGATTATGATTTGTTGAGCAAAGATTTCAAAACCTTATCTTTATTGTTTTTACTAATTCTTTTAACCGTCATTGCCAGCGTATCTTTAACGTTTGGTCAAATTGATATTCCGGTGAAGAATGCTTTAGCAGTTATTTGTCAACAGCTTCAGCTGCCGTTTTTTTCGGAAACGTATGTTACCAAGGAACAGCTGGCAGTAATATGGTATATTCGTTTGCCAAGAATGCTGGTAGGCGTACTTGTGGGAGCGGCTTTGGGAATTAGTGGCGCAGTTATGCAAGGAATATTCAGCAATCCTTTGGCTGATCCAGGATTAATTGGAATATCAGCAGGTGCTGCAACCGGGGCTGTTTTTTCCATTGCTTTGGGAAGCGCGGCTTCCAGTATGTTTGTTATGCCTGCGTTTGCTTTTTGCGGAAGCATTTGCGCTGTGTGTCTAACTGTATTTTTGGCTATGCGTAATGGAAAAATTCCTGTTATGACCTTACTTTTGGCAGGCGTTGCAGTAGGTATGCTTTTAGGAGCAGTAACCAGCGGCCTTTTTACCTTTATGAATGAACAAAAATTACAGCAGTATTTATTTTGGATGGTAGGCGGGTTAGATTATCGCCGCTGGGAACATGTCTATTTGGCAGCGGGACCTGTTTTGCTGGGAATTTTTATTATGCTGCTTTTGGCAAGACATTTAAATATTTTGGTTTTAGGAGAAACCGAAGCTAAAGCTGTAGGCATGTCGGTAACAAAATATCGAATGGGTTTGCTTTTTACGGCAGCTATGACAACTGCTACTTCGGTGTGCGTGAGTGGTAATATTGGCTTTGTGGGGCTTGTTATTCCACACATGATGCGTATACTTATTGGTCCGGACCATAGAGTGCTTTTGCCTGCCAGCGCTTTAGGCGGCGCAGCCTTTTTAGTACTGTGTGATAGCTTAGGTCGCGTTATTATGCCGCCTGCTGAAGTGCAGGTAGGTATTATGACCGCATTTCTTGGTACGCCTTACTTTTTATATTTGTTAAGAAGAATGCAGAAAACGTTCTTTTAGCAGTTGTGATTGGTAAATAGAAAAGAATAATCCGTTTTGGAGAAAGGAAAATAAAAGCCAATGAGTAAAATAATATTTTTAACCAACGTTATTCGCCGCATGGGTATAATGCAGCAAATGCTAGACAAGCTGCAAAAAGAAGAAAAAGTTGCTTCGGATTGCTCTTGCCAATGGATTACAGAAACAACTGAATGGGATAAAAAATGGCAGAGCAGATTGCAGAATGTAAATATATTGATAATGAAATGGATGGGTACAGGTTTAGATACGCCGTTTTTGCAAAAATGCCTGCAATATATAAAACAGAGAAAGGTACCTTTTTATATTGATGCTACTGGTAGTAAAGAAGGAGAACTTTTTGATGGCCTAACACTTGAACAGATTGCTTTAATTAAGCAGTATTTTATGTTTGGAGGCGAAAAAAACTACTACCATTTATGGCAGTACTTAGATTTTCTTGCCCAAGGTGGCAAGAATAATATTCCGGCTCCTGATCCTGTGCACTGGTGCGGAATTTTTCATCCTCGCGCACAAAAAATTTATGATAATTTAGCAGAATATAAGCACGACTTCTGTACTAGTGGCAAACCAATGGTGGGCATGCTTTTTTATCGCGATGAATGGGTATGGGGAGATTTACAGTACCAAACTGCTATGGTGGAAGCTCTTGAAAAGCAAGGGTTAAATGCTGTATGCGTATTTACCAATGGTATTCCCAACAAGGAAGCGGGTATGCCTACAATTTCTCAGGTGGTAGAAAAATTTTTCTGTGAAAACGGTTTACCGGTTATAGATGTTCTGATTAATTCCTTGAAATTTTCTTTGACTGGCAGCGGAGCGTTAGCTCTAGATTACTTAAAAAAATGGAATATTCCTGTTTTGCAGGCATATACTATTTTGGCTTCTTATGAGGAGTGGAAAAATAGCTTCGAAGGTATGAATGCTATGGAAATTTCCATTAGTATTGCTTTGCCGGAATTTGACGGTATTGTTCACGGCGTACCTATCGCCAGTAAGAAGATTTTAGAAAATGGTGATGTACGTTATCTGCCAATACAAGATAGAATTGAACGTATGGCGGCAAAGGCTGCTAAATGGGCCCAATTACGGCGTAAAGCCAATCGTGATAAAAAAATCGCTATTATTTTTCACAACTATCCTCCGCGTAATTCTAATATTGGCAGCGCTATAGGATTGGATACTATAGAAAGTATTAGACGCGTGCTGGTAGCTATGCAGGAATGTGGTTATAAGATAAAAAGCATTCCGCAGGATACCAAAGAATTTATTCAGCAGCTAACAGCTAATGCTACCAATGACAGAAGTATGCTTACTGAAAAACAAATGGCAGCGGCAAAAAAAATTACAGGCGGAGAATACGCGGAATTTTATGCTTCTATGACGTCCAATGTACAGAAACAACTGCTAAAGGATTGGGGAGAAGCGCCTGGTTCTGTTATGGAATATGAAGGTGATATTATTGTTCCCGGTACTTTGAACGGTAATGTTTTTATAACGGTTCAACCGCCTCGAGGTTTTGGGGAAGACCCGGAGAAAATTTACCACGACCCATATGTTGCGCCTACACATCAATATCTAGCATTTTATCGTTGGGTAAGAGATATTTGGCAGGCTGATGCAGTGGCACATATTGGCACTCATGGCAGCTTAGAATGGTTGCCGGGTAAAAATGCCGGACTAAGCGAGGGCTGTTATCCTGATTTAGCCATTGGCGATCTGCCGAATATTTATCCTTATAATATAACCATTACAGGCGAAGGCATTCAGGCAAAACGCCGCGGTGCAGCATGCTTGATTGAACATTTGCCTGCGCCTCAAACCCAGGCTGGCGTTTATGACGAGCTTGAGGAGCTGGAAAAACTTATGGATGAATATGTGCATTTTACAACTACTCAGCCGGAAAATTTGGAACGTTTGGAAGCAATGGTTAAAGAAAAGGTTGCCCAAGCCAATTTACAGGATGAAGTTTTTTATGACGACGAAAAGCCTTTTCAAGAATATATTGTGGCCTTGCATAATTATATCAGCGATTTGAAAAATATGGAGGTTCATACAGGACTGCACATTTTAGGCGAAGCACCGCAAGGGGAACAGTTGATTGATTACTTGTGGCTGTTGTTACGTTTGGATAACGGTGATATACCTAGTTTGACTCAGGCAATTTGTTCGTTGTATGGTTTTGATTATTATGAGCTTTTAGAAAACAGCGCTTTAATTTATGAACCGCTGAATATTACTTACGGTATGCTCATTGATAAAGTTGGTGAGCAGTGCCGCGAGCTGATAAAAGTATTGGCGGAAAATAATTTTCAGACTGATAGCTGGAAAAATGTTCAGAAGCTGTCCTGGGTTGCACAAGCGCCAAAAGAGACGCATGAAAAATTACAGCAGGTTTGTGAATATACATGTAGTAAAGTTTATCCCAACCTGCAGTTGACTAGTCAAGAAATTGAGAACATGCTGCGTGGTTTTGAGGGTCAATATATTGAGCCTGGTCCCAGTGGTGCACCTTCCAGCGGCGGCGCCGATCTTTTGCCTACTGGTAGAAATTTTTACGGCGTCGATCCTCGTACCTTGCCTACGCCTGCAGCCTGGGAAATCGGCAAGCAATTAGGAGATCAGGTTATAGAGCGTTTTATTGCCGAAGAAGGTCACTATCCCGAAAATATCGGTATAGTTTTATGGTCAGGGTCTAATATGCGCAGTCATGGACAATGTATTGCCGAAATCCTTTATTTATTGGGTGTTAGACCTGTTTATCAAAGTGGCAGCTTGAGAATAAAAGGATTAGAAATCATTCCTTTAACAGAGCTTAAGCGACCGCGTATAGATGTCATGGCGCGTATCAGCGGCCTGTTCAGAGATTCTATGCCGTCGGTAGTAAATTTGTTGGATAAGGCTGTTCTACTGGCAGCGGAGCAGGATGAAGATTCTGAACTTAATTTTGTACGTAAGCATATTCAAAGCGACAGCTATGAACTGGAAAAAAATGAAGGTTTAAGCCATGAAGATGCTTGGAGGCAAGCGGCTTTTCGTATTTTTGGTGACCAGGAAGGCTGTTATGGCGCAGGTGTTGCAGCTCTTTTAGAGGCTAAAAATTGGGAAACAATTGATGATATCGCGGATGTTTATGTTCGCTGGGGCGGGCATGCTTACGGTGGCAAAACCAGAGGTAAGTTTTTACCACAGCAGTTTAGAAAACGTTTAGGCAGCTTGGATATAACCATTAAAAACGAAGATAATCATGAAACCAATATGCTAAGCAGTGATGACTATAATGCTTATCACGGCGGTATGATTGCAGGTGTGCGCAGTATTAAAGGAAGCACTCCTCGTTCTTATTGTGGCGACAGTACCGACAGAACTAAGGTTACCATGCACAGCGTACAGGAAGAAGCCAAAAGAATTTTCCGCAGCGAATCCATCAATCCTAAATATATTGAGGGAATGATGAAGCACGGCTATAAAGGCGCTGCGGATATGGCTAATATGATTGCGCACAGCTTTCAGTGGGATGCAACAAGTGCAGTGATGGATGATTGGATGTATGAAAAATATGCGGAAAAATATACTTTTGACCCTAAAGTACAGGAATGGCTGCGAGAAGTAAATCCTTGGGCATTACAGCGCATGACAGAAATTCTCTTAGAGGCTGAACAGCGTGGATTGTGGCAGGCTAAGCCTGAAACTAAGGAAAAATTACAGAAGCTGTATTTGGAGATGGAAGGAGAAGTGGAGGACAGAGCAGATGACTAATAAAATAAAAATGTTAGTGCTCAGCCTTACTGGTAAATGTAATTTTCGTTGCCGGTATTGTTATGCTTCAAATCTAAATAAAAGTAAAATGTCAGTAAAAATAGCTTTGAAAGCTGTTAATCTGGCTGCTGCCAGTGGAGAACGGTTTATCCTGCAATTTACCGGTGGAGAACCGTTGCTAAATTTTGCTGTTTTGAAAGAGACAGTTGAATATGTAGAGTCCAATAATCTTCCGGCTGTAATGCAGATTCAAACTAACGGCTCGCTTTTAACCGATGAAATTGCCCAATTCCTTTATAAACATAAAATTGCTATTGGTATTAGCCTTGATGGCAGACCTGCTATAAATGATAAGCTGCGTCTGAAGAAAAATGGCTATGGAGCTACAGGCGACATTCTTAAAGGTATCGAAGTTCTTAGAGGTAACAATATTGCCTGTGGAATTACATGCGTTGTTACAGAAGATAATGTAAAAGAACTTAGCGGCGTAGTAGAATTTGCTTATTTTTTAGGTAATGTTCGTCGAATTGGCTTTGATATACTGCGAGGACAAGGAAAAGGCAGCGAGTTGCAGCCTCCTAGGCCTGAAGAAATGGAGAAAGCTATGGAAAATGTCTACGCTCGTCGCGATGCTCTAACAAGACTTACGGGTATAAATATAGAAATTTCCCAGCAGGAAAGAGTAAAAACTTTATGCAACGGCAATGAGCATACTTTTGGACATTGTTATGCTATGAACGGAGCGGCTGCTTTTGTAGCTCCTCAAGGGGATATTTATGCCTGCTCATCATTAGTTGGTTTCGAAGATTTTTATTTAGGTAATGTTTTTTCCGGAATAGATGAACAGCTTGTTGAAAAAACTAAACAGAGAATATACGATGCTATGAGTTTTTGCCGAAAATGTAGAGACTTCGCTTTGTGCGGCGGTGGCTGCTATGCTCGTTGGTTAGGCATGGAACATAAAGAACAGTATGGTGCCGAATGTGCAATGAAAAGAGTTTCAATTAAACAAGTTATTTGATTTTTAATAATTTGCAAATAGATTTTGGTGGCTTTCATGTGTGGAAAACTCAAAGAAAAAAATAAATTGTTTATACTAACAATATTCATGCTTATAGGGATTATGCTTTTGTGTAGTAGTTGTGCAAGAAAACAAGTACCACACAAAAAAATTGCGTATACAGTAGTAGATGCTCAGGGATATAAACTGGAAATAGAGCATAGTCCTCAACGTATTGTTTCACTATCAATAAGTACGGACGAGATTTTATTGGATTTGGTGGAGCCGGGGCGTATTGCTGCCTTAACTTATTTGGCTGATGATTTAGGTATATCTAATGTTGTCGAAAAGGCAAAATTGGTCAAAGGAAGAGTTAAAGATACCAATCCGGAGGCGCTTTTAGTTTTGAAGCCGGACTTACTGTTAATACCGGATTTTACTAAACCTGAAGCTATTCAAAGCCTGCGCGATATGCAGTTGCCGGTTTATGTTTATAAAGCTCCGCATAATATGACAGAAATAAAAGCGAGCATTAAAGCTTTAGGCGAAGCTGTCGGTGAAAATGAAAAAGCCAATCAAATAGTTCAAAAAATAGATGAAGAGTTGCTTGCCGTAAGCAAGAAGATTGGTAATATACCTGACTCTAAACAAAAAAGGATAGTCTTTATGCGTGACAGAGGTGCGTATTATAGTCCACAGCAGTCTTTTGATGATATTTGCCGTTATGCCAAAGTAAAAAATGCTTTAGGTGAATTAAATTATTCTAAACCAACCGAAGTTGCTCAAGAAAAAATTATCGAATTAAATCCGGACGCTTTGATTTTGGCAGAATGGAATTATGATGGTAAGCACGAAGCACGGGAGCAGAAAGAAAATATTTTAGAAAGCGACGCTTTTGCTTCTATAAACGCGGTGCAGCAAAAAGCTGTTTATATCATTCCTGCTAAGCATTTATTGAGCTTATCGCCAAGCATTGTCAAAGCTGTAGCCGAAATCGCACATGCCGTTTATGGCATGGAGATTTAATAGATTAAAGGAGGTTTTATCATGGCAGAAGGTTTTGTAGGTATGCGCTTTTTGTCTACCGGTTATGGTTTGACATTTTGCAGAGAAAATGAATTAATTTGTTGAAAAGCTTGAGTATATACCTAGTAGACAGTTTATAATTAAATGAAGCTTTTGATAATAATAAATTCTATTAAGTTAGGGAGGAAAGTAAATGAAGCGTTCTGCAGTATATCCATTCACTGCTGTTGTCGGGCAGGAATATATGAAATTATCATTGATTTTAAATGTAATTAATCCGGCCTTGGGCGGTGTATTGATTAAAGGAGAAAAAGGTACAGCAAAATCAACCGCTGTACGCGCTTTGGCGGAGCTATTGCCTGCAATGAAGGCTGTGCATGGCTGTAAATTTCATTGCAATCCTCAAGATAATAATCACCTATGTGATGATTGTACAGCAATTTTACAAAGGGGCGAAGCTTTACCTGAAGAAACTATAAAAATGCGCGTAGTAGAGCTGCCTGTAAGTGCTACGGAAGATAGAGTTGTAGGAACTTTGGATATTGAGCACGCCATTAAACATGGTGAGAAAAAATTCGAACCGGGAATTTTGGCTTTAGCCAATCGCAATATTCTTTATGTGGACGAAATCAATCTTTTGGATGACCATGTTGTGGATGTTTTGTTGGACGCCGCCGCTATGGGAATTAATACTGTTGAACGTGAAGGGGTTTCTTATTCTCATCCGGCACGTTTTGTTTTGGTTGGTACGATGAATCCTGAGGAAGGCGATATTCGTCCACAGCTTTTGGATCGCTTTGGTTTAAGCGTAGTTGTTACCGGCGAGCATAATCCTGAACAAAGAGTGGAAGTGATTAAACGCCGCCTTGCTTATGAACAGGATGCAGATGCTTTTATTGCCCAATATCAAACTGAGCAGGAGGCGTTGGCTGCTAAAATAATTAAAGCCGGTGAACTTCTACCTAAGGTAACTATTGCTGATAAATTGTTAGAAACTGTAGCGAAATTGGCAGTTGAGCTTGGTGTGGACGGGCACCGCGCTGATATTACTGTAATTAAAACTGCTTTGACTATTGCGGCTTTTAATGCGCGGACTGAAGTGGAGCTGGACGATATAAAGCAGGCTGCTAAATTGGTGTTGCCGCACCGTATGCGCCGTCGTCCTTTTGAAGAGGGTCAGTTGGATTGGGAAAAGGTGGAAAGCTTTTTAACAGCTGAAGCCTGAGAGGTAAAGCTAATGAATATTAATGCTCTTTATCCTTTTACAGCCGTAGTGGGGCAGGATAATGTAAAAAAGGCGCTGCTGATTGCGTTAGTCAACCCCAAAGCAGGAGGTTTGCTAATTGGCGGACGTAAGGGTACCGCAAAGTCGGTTTTGGCACGCAGCACGTGTGAACTGATTGGCAAACGTATATTGGTTGATTTGCCTTTAAACGTAACCGAAGATATGCTTTTTGGCAGTATAGATATTGAATATGCAGTAAGCAAGGGGCAAAAACGTTTTGCTCCGGGTATTTTGGCTAGAGCTAATAATAATATATTGTATATAGATGAAGTAAATTTATTGCGACAAGAGCTATTACTGGCGATTTTAGACGCCAATGCATCAGGCCTTAATCAAGTAGAAAGGGATGGAATTTCATTTACACATCCCGTAAATTTAACCGTTTTGGCTACAATGAATCCGGAAGAAGGCGTATTGCCACAGCATATTTTGGATCGCTTTGGTATGTACGTGGATGTGCAGAGTGAAACGGATATTGAACAAAGAGTAAAAATTATGCAGCAGGCGCTGGCCTTTAGTAAGGATATGGGCTGTTTTCGAAAGCAATATACCGAAGCCACGCAGACCTTAGCAGCAAAAATTTCGCACGCAGTTGAATTATTACCGCAAATGCAATTGAGTGACGCTATGTTACTTTTGGCGGCTAATATGGTAAGCCAGGCTTTTTGTGCAGGACATAGGGCAGAGCTTTACTTGTTAGAAGCTTCTAAAGCATTAGCGGCTTTAGCCGGGCGCAGTTATGTTTTGCCCAAGGATGTGGAGGATGCGGCGCAGTTTGTTTTGCCTCATAGAATGCGTAGAATGCCGAAGGCGCAGGAGGAACAGTCGGAAGAAAATCCACAGGACAACGAAGAATCGGAAGAGGACAACGCCGAAGACGATACTGACGATGATAATTCCCAAACTGACGACAGCTTACCGCCGCCGTCCTTGGATAATAATGGGGAAGACGGCGCGGAAAACGAAGAACAAAACGAAAATCAAGAAAACAATCGGCAGGAGTCGCAGCAAAATAATAACCAGCCTGCGCCTGAAGAGCAGATTGCCGATATTGACAGAAATTTCCGCCTGCCGAAAATGGTGTTGGATTTAGGCAAAGACCGCAATATTCGTCGCGGCAGCGGCAAACGCAGTACTACGCGTACAGATTTAAAACAGGGGCGCTATGTGAGAGCCGAATTTCCCAAAAATAAAGTAGAAGATTTAGCCTTTGATGCAACAATTCGCGCTGCCGCTCCGTACCAAAAGATGCGGGAAAATAATGGCTGCGCTTTAAATATTAAGCCGGAAGATTTGCGGCAGAAGGTACGAGAAAAACGCATTGGCAATACTTTTCTTTTTGCTGTAGATGCCAGTGGTTCCATGGGCGCTAAAGAAAGAATGCGCGCCGTAAAGGGAGCAATTTTTTATATGCTGCAGGAGGCTTATCAAAAGCGTGACCGCGTAGGTATGATAGCCTTTCGCAGACAAAAAGCTGAGGTGCTGCTGCCAATAACTCGTAGTGTGGATTTGGCGCAAAAATGCTTGGCGGAGCTGCCTACAGGTGGTAAAACACCTTTAGCCGACGGTTTGGCAACCTCTTTAATGACCTTGGCTATGCTTAATAAAAAAGACAGCGAGCTGGAACCTATTTTGATTCTTGTTACGGATGGCCGAGCCAATGCCATAGAAGAAGGCGGCGACCCTGTTGATAGTGCGTTGAAAATGGCAGAAAAAATTCGCAAGGCAAAAATTACGTCTGTGGTTATTGATACGGAAACTGATTTTATTAAGCTGGGATTGGCCAAACGTATAGCGTCTGCTATGGGAGCTAATTACTACTCGTTACAGAGGTTGTCCAAAGATAATATTATTCGTATCGTGCGTAATTTTGATATTTAGGGAGGTAAGTAACAAATGAAAAAATTATTGATTTTAATTTTAACAGTAGCAGCTTGTTTGGGCGCATTCACTGCGCATGCTGAAGAAGTAAATCAAAGACAAGGATTAGACTGGGAAATCAGCATGATGCCCAAACCAACGGAAGAAGAACAAGAAGCAGCTCGCTGGTCCGTGGTAGTAGAAAACAACCTTGGCGTATATGCTTATGATATGAGCTCTTTGACCTTTAGCGAGGTGAAAAACGGCGTAGCAGATAAAAACATTATTTCTGTTATGACAAAAACGGTTTTTACTGATAAAAATACCTTGAAAAAACTGAACGAACAATTTAAAAATAAATTGGCCAAAAAAGAAAAGGTACAGTATTGCGAAATTTTGATGACCTTTAATTTGGCAGAGAAAGCTTATGCCGTAACCAGCATGGATGTATTTGGCAGTAAAAAAACCTTGTTGCAGCATACTACAAAAGATTTGCAATTCGTTCCCGTACCGGAGGGTAGTTTTGCCGAAGCTATGCTGGAAATCTGTCAGCAGGCTGTTGCAGAAGACGCACAAGCTGGTAAATAGAAATGCTTTTTTGATAATTTTTCGAAAATAAAATTATTGCATGGCGCAAAACAAAACTGAAATCAGCAAATAAAAATAAATAAATTTCTTTACGAAAAGTATTGACAAGCTTAATAGTAATAAGTATAATTAACTATAACAAGTGGATATTGAATTACAGGTGCGAAAGCTTAATAGAGAAACCGGTGCAAGTCCGGTGCGATCCCGTCGCTGTAATGTGGAGCTTATTTTGAAAATGCCACTGGAGGAACTCCTCTGGGAAGGTGAAATAAGCGTAGAAGCGAAGCCAGAAGAACTGCCTGTAAAATACATCGTCGTTAGACCTGCGAGAGACGGGTAGAGATGTCGTACAACCTAAGCTTTTGGCTTCGTGTTTCTATGATACTCACCGTTTTTCATAAGTTTTGCCCGCAGAGGGGTAGAGGCTTATTTGAAAAACGGTTTTCTATTTTCTATGCTCTTAAGTCTGCGTGATGGCTGCGGCCTTAGGAGAAGGGTCTAAGCCATCGATGTTTTCATTATCCTTTTTGTAGGCAGTTCTGGACAAACTGTCTTTGCAAATCCCATTCTCAAATTTTTCTTTTAGTTACAAAGCATTTCCTTTCTCCTCTCAAGCACTGTAATGTAGGGGTGCATTACGGTGCCGAAAATTCAGCCATCACAGAAATGTGGTGGCTTTTTCTTTATATAGATAGTGTAACAATACAGCAAATGGAGTTTATCTAGGAGGTGTGAATTTTGAAAGAACTATATTTAGCCGGTCAATGTAAAATGTTGAAAGAAGCCTTGTGCAATATTAAAGGCGTGGCTGCTGTAACGGGCGGTGAAGCTTTAGCCGTAAACGGTGAGCGGCTGGTAGGTGTAAAAGTTGAATATGACCCTAAAAAGCAGGATATATGCGGTATTTTAGAAGCATATTTTTCTGTAGCAAATCCTTATACTGTAGTAGATAACCCTTTGGAGCAGACTGCTGTTTTTTATAAAAGCGGGGAGGATATGTATCAGCTGGAATACTATGCTCGCTTTTTGCAAAGCCGAGGCCATGAGCCGGGTGCAGCTTTAGGCAATCTTATTGTTAACGATACCGTTAAAGAGGGAACTGAAATTAGGCCTTTACGGGTTCGCTTCGGCAGATTGAAGGAATTTAAAGGAGGTGAGGATTAAAGTTCTGTTCGCTGAAGCTTATTTAAATAAAAACTAAAACATACAAAGGAGGATATTTATATGGCTGATGAACAACAAAAATCAACAGCTTCTGTTATTGATGACAAGCCTCTAACAGATAAAGAACTGGAAGAAATGTTGCATAAGTCAGAAAAAGTAACCGAATTTCCTGAGGTTACCTTTGACGAATTTAGTGAACCTACTTGGGATGAATGGGTAGAGGCGTGCAATGCTTTGTTGAAAGGCAAACCCTTTGACAAAATTATGTATACCAAAAATTACGAAGGTATTACCTTTGAGCCCATTTATACTCGCAAAGGAACAGATGCTATTCTGCCTACAGATGATTATCCCGGAATGGGAGATTATCTGCGCGGTGCAACTGTTAACGGTTATGTACATGAACCTTGGGGTATTGCTCAAGCCTGCGATGAAACTTTGCCTGCCGATAACAACGAGCTTTTAAAAGAAGAAATTTCTAAAGGCTCTACTGTTTATCATGTAAAACTTGATAGTGCTACCTTGGCTGGCCTAGATGCCAAAGATGCTGAAAAAATTGGTGATACAGGCGTAAATATTTCTACCGTGGAGGATATGCGCGTACTGTTAAATGGTCTCAAACTGGATAAATATCCTTTAATGATTTATACCGGAGCAGGCGCTAAAGGTATGGTTGCCTTGACTGCTGCCGCTTTAAAAGCTGCAGGTCAAGATATTAAAACCTTAAAAGGCGTTATTGGCGCCGATCCTATTGGCGAATTGATTAAAAAGGGCAGAACCAATACTTCTTTGGATGCACTTTATGATGAAATGGCAGCAACAATTAAATACGCTCGTGCCAATGCTCCAGAATTGCGTACAGTTTTTGTACAAAGCGACGCATTTACCGACGGTGGCGCTGATGCTGTACAAGAGGTTGCTTATACCTTTGCTACTGCAGTAGAATATATCCGCGAAATGCAAAAACGCGGCATTGCATTGAAAGATATTGCTGCTTCCTTGTATTTTGCATTTAACCAAGGCGCTAACTTCTTTATGGAAATTGCTAAGCTGCGCGCTTTGCGTCAGGTTTGGGCAGCTATTATGGAAGCCTTTGGTGCAGAAGAAGCAGATCGTTCTATTATGGTTCATGGCCGCAGCGCTCGCTTCACTAAAACCGTTATCGACCCTTATGTAAATATGCTGCGTAACTGCACGCAAACCTTCTCTAGCGTTGTAGGTGGCGTACATACCTACGAAAATCCTCCCTTTGACGAGTTAATTCGTAAAGGCGATGTTTTCTCCCGCCGTATTGCACGCAATCTGCATGTAATGCTGCAGGAAGAATTTGGTATGCTGAGTCCTATTGATGCTGCCGGTGGTTCCTGGGCGGTAGAATCTTTGACCAAGCAAATTGCTGAAAAGATTTGGGCAGAATTCCAAAAGGTTGAAGAAATGGGCGGCATTACTAAAGCATTGGCTGCTGCTTATCCGCAAAAAGCCGTAGCTGAGGTTTTAGAAAAACGCTTCAAAGCATTGGAAATGCGTAAAGACCGCGCCGTTGGCGTTAACATGTATCCTAACATGACCGAAGAACCTTTGGAACGCAGAACCGAAGACACTGTAACGCTGAAAAAACAACGTGAAGCTGCTGTTGCTGCCTATGTAGCCGATATTGACACCAACTATCTGGCAGGCAAGCTGGCTAATGTTGCAACTGTTGAAGACGCTATGGAAGCCTTCTCTAACGGCGCTACCATTGGTCAAGTAGCCGCTGCCGGCTGCAAGGCAGAGCCTGTATTAGAAGTTGAAGCTATTGCTGCTCATCATTGGACCGAGCGCTATGAAGCTCTGCGCTTTGATACAGAAAAATACATTAAAGAAACCGGTAAAAACATTGAAGTATTCTTGGCTAATATGGGACCAATTCCTCAGCATAAAGCAAGAGCCGATTTTTCCACCAGCTTCCTGCAGGTTGGCGAATTCAACGTACATCTGAACAACGGCTTCCAAGATGATGAAGGCAAACCGGGTTCTCGTTATGAAAAGTGCGTAGAAGCTTTGAAAGCAGGCATTGACGATAAGGGTACTCCTTATGATGTTGCCGTAATCTGCTCTACCGATGCTACCTATCCGGAGGATGTTCCTGCTTTGGCTCCGATGCTGAAAGCTGCAAACCCCAATATGACTTTGTTCCTAGCAGGCGCCGCACCGAAAGATTTGGTACCTGTATACAAAGAAGCCGGTATTGATGACTTTATCAGCGTATCTGCCAACTGCTTCGCTGTATTGAAGATGCTGCAAAAGAAGAAGGGGATGATTGAATAATGAGCGTAAATCCTGATTTCACTAAAGTTGCCCTTCCTAATCATCCATCCTGTTCCTATGACGAATGGAAGAAAAATTTGGAAGCTAAAATGGGCGAAAATTATGATGCCCTTTATGATACAACCTTGGAGCGTATTCCTAAAGAGCCGCTGTATACTAAAGACATTTATGATAAATGCAACCATTTGGATTTTATGAGCGGTATTCCTCCGTTCCTGCGTGGACCTTATTCCACAATGTACGTGTTCCGTCCTTGGACAGTACGTCAATACGCAGGCTTTTCCACTGCTGAAGAATCCAACGCATTCTATCGCCGTAATCTGGCCGCAGGCCAAAAGGGCTTGTCCATTGCGTTTGACCTGCCTACTCACCGTGGCTATGACGCCGATAACCCGCGTGTAGTTGGTGACGTTGGTAAAGCAGGCGTGTCCGTTTGCTCCATGCTGGATATGAATATTTTGTTCTCCGGTATTCCTCTGGACCAAATGTCCGTATCTATGACTATGAATGGTGCCGTACTGCCAATTTTGGCATTCTTCATTGTTTCCGGTGAAGAACAAGGTGTAGATAAATCCATTATGGCCGGTACTATTCAAAATGATATTCTGAAAGAATTCATGGTTCGTAATACCTATATTTATCCGCCTGCTATGTCCATGCGTATCATTGGTGATATTTTTGAATATACCACTAAATACATGCCTAAGTTTAACAGCATTTCTATTTCCGGCTACCATATTCAGGAATGCGGCGCAACCTGCGACCTTGAATTAGGCTACACTCTGGCAGATGGTATGGAATATATTCGTACCGGTGAAGCTGCAGGTCTGCCGGTAGATGCTTTCGCTAAGCGTTTGTCCTTCTTCTGGGATATGGGCAAAAACTACTTTATGGAAGTTGCGAAAATGCGTGCTGCACGTGTTCTGTGGGCTAAGATTCTGAAGAGCTTCGGTGCTAAGAATCCTAAATCTATGGCTCTGCGTACTCACAGCCAAACCTCCGGCTGGTCTCTGACAGAGCAAGATCCGTTCAACAATATTTCCCGTACCTGTATGGAAGCTATGTCTGCGGCTTTAGGCCACACTCAATCTCTGCATACTAACGCACTGGACGAAGCTATCGCACTGCCGACAGACTTCTCCGCTCGTCTTGCCCGTAATACTCAGCTGTACATTCAAGATGAAACCAAGGTTTGCAAGATTATCGATCCGTGGGGCGGTTCCTACTATGTTGAATACCTCACCAACGAAATTATTCGCCGTGCTTGGGCTCATATTCAAGAGGTTGAAGCACTTGGCGGTATGGCAAAAGCTATTGCAACCGGTTTGCCGAAGATGCGTATCGAAGAGTGCGCAGCCCGTCGTCAGGCTAATATCGACTCCGGCAAAGAAACTATTGTCGGTCTGAATAAATATCGTTTGGCCAAGGAAGATCCGTTGAACGTATTGTCCATTGATAATACCGCAGTACGTAACGCTCAGATCAAACGTTTGGAAAAACTGAGAGCAGAACGTGACGGCGAAAAGGTTAAAGCAGATTTGGCCGCAATTACTCGTGCTGCCGAGTCCCGAGACAACGGCAACTTGCTGGAAATGGCTGTTCAAGCAGCTCGCGACCGTGCTTCCTTGGGTGAAATTTCCGACGCAGTCGAAAAAGTTTCCGGTCGTTTCAATGCTGTAATCCACACTGTATCCGGTGTATATTCCAGTGAGTTCAGCGGCAACGATGATATGGAAAAAGCTACTAAGCTGGCTGACGAATTTGAAAAACTTGAAGGCCGTCGTCCTCGTATCTTCTTGGCAAAAATGGGTCAGGATGGTCATGACCGCGGACAAAAGGTTTTGGCAACCTCCTTTGCCGATATGGGTTGGACCGTCGACGTTGGCCCGTTGTTCCAAACTCCGGAAGAATCTGCACAAGACGCTGTAGATAACGACGTTGATATGGTTGGCTTCTCTTCCTTGGCTGCCGGTCATAAGACTCTGCTGCCGGCAATTGTAGAAGAACTTAAAAAACGTGGCCGTGAGGATATTATGGTCTGCATTGGCGGCGTAATCCCTGCACAAGACTATGACTATTTGTATGAACATGGTGCAGCAGGCATCTTTGGCCCTGGTACCAACATTCCTAAATGCTGCATCCAATTACTGCAAATGTTAGTTGATCGTGCAAAAGCTGAACACGCTGAAGACTGAGGTGAGATAAATGCCTGAAACTGGTGAGAAAGACATTAGGCCAAGTTGGGTTCCCCTGAAAAAAGACCCCAATTTTGCCTGCTCTGTAATGGGCGGGATTGACAGTGCCGTAAACGCTGTTAGCGAGGAGAAGTATAACCCTGTGGATAAAATTAGGAAGTTCCCCTTGAGGAAAAAGCCTAGTCCGGAAGAGTTAATAAAAGGAGTCAGTGAAGGCGATCGTAAAACCTTATCTCAAGCTATTACGCTGATTGAAAGTAACGCTCCTAGGGATTTTGATAAAGCGCAACGTGTTCTGCAAGCGTTGCTGCCGCGTACTGGTAAAGCTTTGCGCATCGGTATTTCCGGTGTACCCGGTGCCGGCAAGAGTACCTTTATTGAGTCCTTTGGTCAAATGCTGTGTCATCAGGGTTATAAGGTCGCAGTTCTTGCTGTTGATCCTACCAGTTCTATTACCGGTGGCTCTATCTTGGGTGATAAAACGCGTATGCAAATGCTTTCGCGTGAATCTAATTGCTTTATTCGTCCCTCTCCTGCCAAGGGAACTTTAGGCGGTGTAGCACGTAAAAGCCGCGAAACAATGCTGCTATGCGAGGCTGCGGGCTGTGACGTTATTTTGGTAGAAACAGTAGGCGTTGGTCAAAGCGAAATTACCGTTCGTTCAATGGTAGATTTCTTTATGCTGGTTGTTCTTACCGGCGCCGGTGACGATTTACAGGGCATAAAAAAAGGTATTATGGAAGTTGCCGATGCTATCGTTGTCAATAAAGCAGACGGCGATAATCTGCCTAAGGCCATTGTAACGCAAGGTGAGTATGAACGCATGATTGAGTTTATCAGGCCTGCAACCGAAGGATGGAAAACTCACGCTTATCGTTGCTCCGCTTTAACTAAAGAGGGCTTAATTGAGCTGTGGGCGGTAATGCGTAAATTTGAGAAGGTTACTAAAGCTTCCGGAGCATTTGCCAACCGTCGTAAATCTCAAACCTTGTCGTGGGTTAATAGCATGATTGATGAGCATCTGCATAATCTCTTCTTTGAAGATCCAATGATTAAAGGTCGTCTGCCTGCCGTTATGGAGGCCGCAATAAACGGAGTAATATCTCCTAGTCAGGCAGTAACCGAGCTTATTCGTGCGTTTGATATGGATAGAGCGGCAGCTAAGCATTACGATCAATTAAGTAAATAATATGCAATATAGTGAGAAGTGGTGAAAATTAATTTTGATTTTCATCACTTCTCTTTTTATAATGGCAAAAATCACTTGCATTATACATGCTTAAACAATAAAAAACTAAGAATCAAAATGTCTTACGATTTTGCCGTCAAATAACGCTTTATGACTTATTTTTTTAATTCGAATACAAATGACACAATATAGTAAATTAGCTCTTTAAAACCTTGACGAAACAATATACATATTATATTTTTTTTGAAAAAAGTGAGATAGATATTAGAAGATTATTAAGAATAACTCTTGTCAAAGATATGAAATCATAGTATACTAATAGCATAATTAAAGAAAAATTATCAATAGGTAAAAATTTTAATAGAGAAGCCGGGTGTAATTCCCGCACGATCCCGTCGCTGTAATAGGGAACAGCTTCATATAAAGTCACTGGCATAAGCCGGGAAGGCGTGAAGCTGCAATGAACTTAAGTCAGAAGAACTGCCTATTGATTTACTACTGCTGCGTGCGACAGTAAGGGTAGATGATGCTAATGTATTCATGTTGCCTTTTATTACCTCATGGAGTAAAAGGCTTTTTTTTATTGCCTTGCAGCTAAATTGGTTTGCAATGCAAGTAACATACGGCCATGCAAGACTGGGTATGAGAAAGCGTTACAATAAATAAATTTTTTATCATTTCAAAGGAGTGACTTGAATGGACGTAAAAGTTACAAAAAGTTTGTT